>Ga0209310_1000131_pt1 | contig 119022 bp, 87 predicted proteins | sample AD_UKC030_MetaG_FD_184415 | JGI IMG/M metagenome (GOLD analysis project Ga0209310, IMG submission 184415) | Active sludge microbial communities of municipal wastewater-treating anaerobic digesters from USA - AD_UKC030_MetaG (SPAdes) (version 2) | ecosystem: Engineered > Bioreactor > Anaerobic >... | reverse complement strand
ACCGCTCCCGACTGCATGCCTGTTTCGGATCCAGCAGTCCGAAGAGCTGGATCAGCTTGGCCACCAATCCCGTCCAGTCTGTCTGGTGACTCGCGCCCAACCCTGCGCCGTTGAGCGAACGGTACTTCGGCGGGTCGAGTATGCCCTCGTACCCACCGAAGAAACCGATGGGCTCCCACCCGCGCTTCGCGGCCGCCTTGGCCCCCGCTCGTGTGACCGCATTGAGACCGGGGCAATCCCCACCGCCGATGACGATGCCGATTCTCTGAGTCATCATCTTCTCCTCGCGCGCTGAGCCATCCAAGCACGCCGCAGAAACACCGTCAGTCCGCCGCGACTGATCAGAACTCCACCTTATACCGGGTGGTCAGCTCGATCCCCGTCTTCTCCAGGTCCGCCTTGATGTTCTTGAAGATCTCCTCGGCCTGGCTAAGGCTCTTGCCTCGCTTCTCCCGCAAGGCTTTCGCGCGTTCCTCGGGCGTTCCTGCTGTCCGGCCGTACATCTGGGTTATTCCTTCGGTCATGGCCCGTGCCGCGTCGTTCAACCGCGAGCTCACCTCGGCCGCACACTTCGTGAGAGCTGGATCGACGTTGAGAATGGGCAGTCGGCTGATCTCGCTCGCATCTCGCTTGATCCAGGTGGCCACGTCGGAGAGGACCCCACCTCGACCAGCTCGGGTGCCTTTCTCCAACTGCTCAACCGTCTCCTTCACTGTCTTGAAATACTGTTGCGAGGCCAAGGCCTGTGCTTCCTTCCCGCGGGCGCCGGACCTTGCGGCCGGGGACTGGCCGATCGCGTTCGGAACGGGAGGATCGACAACGCTGAGCAGGCGTCGAAGCCCTTCGGTGGACAACTTGCCCTCGAAAGAGACTTGCTTGCCCCGAGCGGCAACCTGCCAGTCCTCGAAGTCCTCAACGAGAGTTCCGGACCGTGAAAGCAACTCCAACAGAAGCGGCTTGGCCACGCTCGCCAGAGCGGTGGCATCGCGTTCGAAATCAACCACTCCCTTGCCGGTTGCCTCGGCCCCTATCGCGACGCGGAGAGTCACGCCCCGAATACCGCCGAGTACCTGACTGATCGCATCAAAGCTGTCGGTCTTGCCTTCCAGCGACGTGAACGTCTCGGATGCCAACCTCCTGCGAACTTTGCTCGCACTGGTAACATCCTGCAGGTCCATGGCCATCAGAACGGGTGTATCGGTCCCCGCGGCCAGAGCTGCGTTGTTCAGGTAGACCGATAGCCGACCAACTGATTCCCCGGGCTTCCTGGTGGCCCATTTCGACGCGAACTGTCGATTGGCCGGCCACACGGCCCCGAGCACCAATGGGTCGAGCTGGACGAAGTAGGCGTCGATCCGCGACCAGGCCACGGGAAGTCGGCCGAATTGATCGAGGTAGCCCCCTTCATTGGTGGCTATGGAATCCAGAGCCAGCGGCTTGGCCAAGTCCATCACCGACACCGCCCAGACCGTCCCCACATTGCTTGGGTCGATCTGGGCCGCCATCACAACGCGACTCGCATCTGGCGGTATCACCAATGGCTTGCGCTCATAAGCACTCGCCAATTTGGCTTTCCAGCCCTCGTTGACACCAAGCGGGCTGTCAAGCATCGCCGCAACGTCAATCAACACCAGCGCATTTGCATCGACCGGCAGCCGGCCAAGCAGACCTTTGAAGTCGGCCAAGGCAGGGCGGCTCAGCAGAAGGACAACACTCAACATGTAGCATGCCCTCGCGATCAAACGCACGAACGACATGGGGGTCTCCTCGTGAGTATGCGGGCGTCATTCAGTGGTAGAATGCCCGCTTCCCAATCTGATCAAACGCCACTTAACAACCGCGTGCTCTCCTCCTAAGTGTCTTTTCAGCAAACGGTTACGTATTCCAACTCCTGGACCTGACGGGTCGATTGATCGCCCTATAAGTAGTCCCTGATCGACCCGTTAAGCAGAGTCCTAACATACACCTAATACGCTGGCTGCCTTACGCCTGCAGAGGCTGGGTGCCCCACTCCGCCACTCGTGGAAGAACATGGCCCCCCCTTCGAAACAGCCCGTCGCGATCGCTGTCGAAGTGGTACAACTTCGCGACCTCAATACGCTTCGCCAGGAAGCTGCAGGCAAGGCATGCTACGACCATTCCGACCAGCGGTCCGATCCAGTAGACCCATCCCGCCTGCCACTGTCCGGAGATGATCGCCGGACCGAGGCTGCGGGCGGGATTGGTGCTGGTGCCCGATATCGGCGATTCCGCATACACCATGATCGCATAGAGAAAAGGAAACATTGCCGGGGTGAACGGGCGAATCCGCCTGAAGCCCAGGAACAGGGTCAATCCAGTGACCATGGCGAATGTGGTGATTACCTCGCCCAGCAAGACGGTCCGGATGGCGTAGCCTTCACCCGGCAGCGTGGCGCCGAATGCCACGCTCTGGCCCATCGAACCCCAGGCAAGAAGCGGCAGGCAGCCCAATGTCGCCCCGGCCAACTGCGCCAGGATGTAGCCTGCGACCGTCCGCGAATCGAGCTTGCGAAACAGCCAAAAACCCAGCGTGACAACCGGATTGATGTGCGCGCCGCTGATTGTCCCGACAGGTGATATCGCGATCAGTGCACCCGTCGTCCCGAAGAGAAAACCCGTGATCAGGCGCCTCAGCCCTTCACTGGGCAGAATCCGCGCGATCGGGCTGCCGGAGCCGAACATGACGATGACCAGCGACAGACCAACCAGCACCAGAAGAGCCGTACCGACCAGTTCGGAGAGCAATGGCCGCCAAGGTATGCTTTGACTTTTCGAATCTCTCATCGTCTGGGACCTTTTGTTCCGCCACAGGAGGCTGATCGCACCTGAGCGGGGGTCAGGCCTTAGAAAACTGAATGACAACCTTTATGTCTTCCGGGTTTCGGGCCAGGGCCTTCGCGAAGTCCTCCGGCTTGTCTCGCCTCGTGATCAGACGCGCCAACCACGACCGGTCCGCGCGGGCCAGGGCTTCCGCGCCCTTGTACCAGTGCCGTTTGTTGGCGTTGACGCTGCCGATCACGACATTGTTCTTCAGCACCGCCGAAGAGGCGACGTCAGCCGGGGGAATCTTGGGCATTGAGCCGCCATGCCCGACGCCCGTGAGACACACGACGCCGCTCGCCCCGATTTTGAGGATCGATTCGGAGATGACCTGTCCGACGCCCGTACATTCCAGGATGACGTCTGGCTCGAAGTCGATTTCGGCAACTCCGCAGCTGTGGTAGGTTGCACCGAGAGCACGCACAAGCTCGGGCTTGGGGCCCGTTTTAGTTCGGGCAAGGACGTGAACCTCCAACCCGAGTTGCCTGCCGAGCAGGGCGCCGAGCAGGCCGATCGGCCCCGCACCGGTCACGAGCACGGTTTTCGGCTCCCAAAAGGCACGCCGTCCCACCGCCAGCACGTGCTCCCAAGCCTTCGCGACAACCGTCGTGGGCTCAAGCAGCACGCCGAAAATCCCCAGAGCACGATCAACCTTGATTGCGTACTCCGGCTCGATCCTCCAGTGCTCCGACATGTAGCCATCGATTTGCTTGATGCCGCGCTCGGTATACTGGCCGTTTCGGCACATGTCCCACTCGCCCACGGCACAGTTCGGGCAGGGAACGGGATCAGGGCGGCGCACAATCCCCACAACCAGGTCGCCTTTCTTCAGTCCGCTGGCCGGTCCCGGGTCCAGCACCCGGCCGAGCGATTCATGGCCCAGCACGAGGCGCGTCTTGCCCGGAGGCGCCCAGCCGTACTTGCCGTCCGCAATCTCGATGTCGGTGCCGCAAACGCCGACGGCAACTGCCTCCACCAGCACGGAACCGTACTGGATGTCAGGCTCCGGGATGTCCTCCAGACGTGCCATCCCCGGTTTCTTAGGTTCTACCGTGACAGCCTTCATCTTGTGATCTCCTTCATTCTGGTTTCTGCTGTGATATCCTTGATTTAATGGCTTTCTCTTTTGGAGAATCGCCTTCGGACCTCTTTCCGACGACGACCGCCTTCTTGCCCTGCTCGAGAAGCTGGGCGGCATCAAGCGTTCCGAAGAGTTCAATGAGCGTCGCCACAAGGCCGGACCAGCCTGTCTGGTGGCTTGCGCCGATGCCGGCCCCGCTGTCCCCGTGGAAGTACTCGTGGAAGAGGATGCAATCGCGCCAGCAGGAGTCGGTCTGGAACTTCTCCAGGGTACCGAACACCGGCCGACGCCCTTTCGCGTCGCGAAGGAAGATGCTGATCAGGCGGGTCGAAATCTCGCGGGCGACCTCGAAGAGATTCATCTGCCGGCCCGAGCCGGTCGGGCACTCCACCTTGAAGGTATCGCCGTAGAAGCTGTAGAAGCTGAGAAGCGCCCGAACCAGGAGCATGTTCACCGGCATCCAGATTGGCCCACGCCAGTTGGAGTTGCCGCCGAACATCCCCGAGTCGGAATCGCCGGGCAGATAGCTCACCCGGTATTCCTGGCCCTGGGCATTGAACACATACGGGTGGTCGAGGTGGTATCGCGAAAGCGCCCGGATTCCGTAGGAGCCCAGGAACTCCTTCTCGTCGAGCATGCGGGCCAGGATCCGCCGCAGGCGATCCGGGCCGACCATCGCCATGAGGCCGCGGTCGGCGTGACCTCTGCCCGCGTAGAAACTCGTCAGCAGCGACGGCATGCGACGGCTCCGCTCGTTGAACAGATTCATCGCCGCCGGCGCTCGCTCGCGCATCCAGGGTTCGGTGACGCTCGTAGCACACAGCGGCAGCAGGCCCACAACCGATCGCACTTTCAGGCGGGTCGCACTCCCGTCGGGAAGCCTCAGCACGTCGTAGAAGAAGCCGTCCTCCTCATCCCACAGGCCGTCCGGGCCGACGTGATTGATGGCGTGGGCGATCCAGAGGATGTGGTCGATGAACTTGGCGGCGAGGTCGTCATAGCTCGGGTCGTGGACGGCGATTTCGACCGCCAACTCCAGCATGTTCTGACTGAAGAATGCCATCCAGGCCGTGCCGTCGGCCTGTTCGAGATGGCCCCCGGTCGGCAATGGCTTCGATCGGTCGAAGACCCCGATGTTATCCAGACCGAGGAAGCCGCCTTCGAAGACGTTTTTCCCGAACCGGTCCTTGCGGTTCACCCACCAGGTGAAGTTGGCCAGGAGCTTGCCGAACGAGCGCTTGAGAAAAGCGAGATCCCCCGCGCCCCGCTGGGCCTGTTCGTTCCGGTACAGCGCGAGCGTGGCCCAGGCATGCACCGGAGGGTTCACGTCGCTGAAGTTCCACTCGTAGGCCGGGATCTGCCCGCTCGGGTGGATGTACATCGGCCTGAGCATCAGGTCGAGTTGCTGTTTCGCGAAATCGATGTCGACCGCAGACAGCGCGATCGTATGGAAGGCCAGGTCCCATGCCGCGTACCACGGGTACTCCCACTTGTCGGGCATGGAGATGATGTCGTCGTTGACCATGTGTCTCCACTCATGGTTTCGTACGGAGCTGGTCGCGTTGGAGAAGGAGTCCGCCCCGTGGTCCTTGAGCCACGGGTCAACGTCGAACAGGTAATACTGCTTCGACCACAGCATGCCGGCGAGCGCCTGGCGCATCACCCGGGCTTCGTCTTCAGTTGCCTTGGCGGGGATGATGGTGCGATAAAACTCGTCCGCTTCGTTGCGGCAGTTCTCGAACATGCGGTCGAACCCGGCGAACGGGCCTTTCGAATCTCCGGGGATCGAGTCGGTGAGCCGAAGGCGCAACACGACCGTCTCTCCGGCTTTCACCTTCAGAGCATGATGCGCCGCCACTTTGGTGCCAGCGCCGGCCGGGTTCACCGCCTCCCGGCGACCATGGACAACGTAGTCGTTGATGCCGTCCTTCACATACGCGCCGACCTTCGCCTGCTTGAACAGGCGCTGGGTATTGGTCTCGTTTTCGGTAAAGAGGAGCGGTACATCCCCGTCCACGCACAGCCATCGCCGGCCGACTTCGGTGTGGGCGGCCTCGACGATTCTAATCCCCTTGCCTGCTTTGACCTGGCGCAACGTAGGTTTCGGCGTCTTGGGCGATCCCGTCCACGCGTTGCGGAACCAGAGGGTGGGCAGGACGTGCAGCATCGCCGCTGCCGGTCCCCGGTTGGTCAGCGTAATCCGGATGAGCACATCCTCAGGGGTGGCCTTGGCATACTCAACGCCGACGTTGAAATAGCGATCGTCCGCGAAGATGCCGGTGTCCAGCAACTCGTACTCGGGCTGCTGACGCGAGCGGCTCCTGTTCGTCTCCACCAGATCGTCGTACGGGTAGGCTCGATGCGGGTACTTGTAGAGCCATTTCATGTAGGAGTGCGTAGGCGTGGAGTCGAGGTAAAAGTAGTACTCCTTGACGTCCTCGCCATGGTTGCCCTCGGCGCCGGTCAAGCCGAAGAGCCTCTCCTTAAGGATCGGGTCGTTGCCGTTCCAGAGAGCAAGGGCAAAACAGAGTCGCTGTTTCTCGTCGGAGAACCCAGCCAGCCCGTCTTCACCCGAACGGTACGCGCGGGAGCGGGCGTGATCGTGGGGAAAGTAGCTCCAGGCGTCGCCGTCCTGGCTGTAATCCTCGCGGACCGTGCCCCACTGGCGTTCGCTCAGATAAGGTCCCCATTTTCGCCACGGGGCACCCTTTGCGACCTCAGCAAGGCGCTTCTGCTCTGCGTTTATCTGGGCCTTCGTCACTTCATGTCTCCATTGCGCTCTGCGGTGCTTCCGGGGTCGATTGAGGCAGCCAAGGTATCGACATCGCCAGCCATGAGAGAGCGAACGGCTGAATCGTCCAGATCCCTGGGCTGCCGACGGCATTGCCTCCACTGGCGACGGAAAGCGGTCGGTCGGTGAGTCCGGCGTGTTGACCGGTGAGCCTCCCTGCCATCTCGCCATGCCGCGCCAAGCAGACGATGGGTAATTCTTTACTCATGCTGGCTTTCCATCTGGGCAGCCGTCCGCACGGCCGCCGGTTGGGAAGCGCCGGCGAGACGACTGAACCAGGTCGCCCCAAGAAACGAGAAGGTCGCCTGCATCAGCACCCCGAGCGCGACCATGATGATCGCACGCTGGTCCACGTCAGGAAAGGCAAACAACGGTGCAAAGGCGGCCCCGAGATTGCGAGTGGCCATGCCCAGGGCCAAGACGCTCCTTTGACCCTGGGGCAGGCCAAAGCTGAGGAAATAGGGACCGGCCGTTGCCGCGGAGAAAAACAGGATCTGTGCCCCGATCGCATAACTGCCGACCGCTCCGACAAACCCTTTGCCGTATACGACCAGACACAGCACCAGCATCACAATCGTGGCGATCCCCGTCGTTCTCTTGACCAACGGGTGCAGCCGGGCAGCGAGGGACGCCGAGGCCCATTGAAGCACGATCCCGATCCCCAGGGGCACGAGCAAGAAGAACACAAGCGGCTTCGCGATGGTCCAGGCACTGGCGGTCAAACCCGTGACCATCACCGGGACCGCAAATGGCATGTACACAACCGTGACCACTGAGGCCAGCAGCATGAAGGCCGCCGCGTAGGCCATGTCGCCGCGGGCCTTGTCCACCATCGGTGGGAGGAACGGCGCGCACGGCGTCATCCCCAGCAGAACCAGGCCCATGGCGTACGGCGGCGCCAGCGGCACGACTTTTGAAAGCAAGTAGGCCAGGATGGGACAGAGCCCAAAACCCCACAGCACGCTCAGGACGACAAAACGCACATCTCGCAGGCCCCCAAGGGCCTCCCGAAGCTTGAGCCTGAGACCCATGTCCAGCAGGTTGCCCACCATGAAGAGCACCAGGGACACCTTCAGTGCGATTTCCAGAATCGCCATCATAGGCGAGTCCCTCCTACGTCGGCTGGCTGGCCGCTTCGCCCAAACGCTTCTTCGATGATCGCCCGCAGCCGCGCCAGTGATTCGGGCGTCGGAGGGTTGAAATCCCGCATTTCGTACACCCGGCCCAGGAACCCGTACTTGCTCTCGCCGAAGCGCATATAGGGCAGCAGTTCGCAATCAATCACGTTCTTGTAGGGCCTGATGAACGCCAGAACGGCACGGATGTGTTCTTCGTCGTCGTTCACGCCCGGGATGAGCGGGGTCCGGGCGACGAAGGTCTTCTCGGGAAACGTCTCGTAGGCTCGCTTGATGTTCTCGAGGATCCGCGTGTTATCCACGCCCGTCCACTTCTTGTGTCTCTCCGGAATGGTCAGCTTGTGGTCGTGGAGGACGACATCCACGTGCGGCAGCACTTTCTCCAGATGTGACCACGGCACGTTGAACGCAGTCTCGATCGCCGTGTTGATCCCACGCTCGTGGGCGCCGGCCAACAAACCCGCGGCGAAGTCCGCCTGGAGCAGGCATTCGCCGCCGCTGAGCGTGATGCCGCCGCCGGATTCGCGGTAGAAGCTGCTGTCCTGCTCGACCTCGTCGAGCACCTCATCCACGATCATCTCCTGGCCGAAGAGATAGAGCGCCTGGGGCGGACAGACCGCCACGCACTTGCCGCAGTTCGTGCAGAGGTCCCAGTTGATCCGGACCTTGACGTCGGAATCCACATTGAAGATAGCCGACTCCGGACACTCCTTGCGGCAGAAGCCACACTGGTCCTTGCCGATGCATTTACTGAGGTTGTAGGCCAGTTCTGGTTTGGGGTGGATGCTCTCGGGATTGCTGCACCACTTGCAGCGCAACGAGCAACCCTTGAGGAATACGGTGGTCCGCATTCCGGGGCCGTCGTGCGTCGAGAAATGCTGGATGTTCAGGACGATGCCCTTCGGAGCCGATGCCGTCATCGGAGAGTGTTCCATGGCGCCACCTCAATCTCCAAGAGCAATGCCCAGTGACCGCGCGATCTGGACGAACACGCTGTTGACGGGCACGGTCCGAACCTTGTTGATCGCCTCGGCCAAGGGCACGAATCTCAGTTCCGGCGGCTGGAAGGCCACCATCACGCCGCTTTGATTTTCGTTCAGGGCGCGCACCGCCGCGGCGCCGTAACCGAGCCCCAATTGCCGATCCACGGCCGTAGGCGGTCCGCCCCTGACGAGTGGGCCCAGGACGAGCGGGTAGGTCAACTGGTCGGTCAGCCGCTGAAGTTGAAGAGCCACTGCCTGAGCTGCGCGACCAGAGCCTTCAATGGCGTGCGAGCCTCTGTGGCTCGTGGCCCCCGGAGACAGCGAGGCCTTGAGTGATTTCGGCGCAACCGCCTCCGTCTGGGACTGCTGTTCGTCTTGCGGCACGGCGCCCTCGGCCACCACCACCAAACCGGAGGTCCGTCGCGCCTCGATCTTTTCCCTGAACTTCGTGGCCACCTTCCGAAGGTCGTAGGGGATCTCGGGGATCAGCACCGCATCGGCGCACACGGCGATGCTGGCCTGCAGGGCCAGCCATCCGGCGTGCTCTCCCAGGACTTCGACCACGCCGATCTTCCGCGCCGATTGCGCCGCTTGCCGGACGCGCTCGATCATGTCGACCGCAAAGCTCAACGCGCTGTTGAACCCGAGCGCCAGGTGCGTGGCGGCCACATCGTTTTCGACGGACGTCGGCACGCAGACGGTCCTGAGCCCTTGCCGGTGCAGCTTGAACAGGATGCTCAACGCCCGCGGGCCCACAACGGAAATCACCGCGTCAATCTTTTCGGCGTTGATCTTGGCGATCAGGTCGCCAGAGCGATCCACTTCCTGGACCTGGTTGTCCGCGTTCACCTGCCGGACGCGGAACGGATCCGTGCCCGCGGCGTTGCCCAGAATCGCTCCGCCACCCGTGGAGAGGTTATCAACACCCCGAAGAGTTATCTTGAACAGGCCGCCCTCGGAATAGCGATCCGGACCGAGCAGCCCATCAAACCCGTCGCGAATACCGACGACCTGCCAACCGAGTTCGTTTGCTGCGAGGACAACGCCGGTAAGGACGGTATTGAGCCCCGGGACGTAGCCGCCGCAGAGGTTTATGGCGATCCGTTTCGTTGGTGTTGTCATGGTCGTGCCTCTGTGGGTAAACCTTCCCACGGTCGCAGCGTCCAAGTCCGAACCAGAGCGCCCACGCCGCGAGGAGTTGACCTGCTATTGTCTGCCAGCGGCTTTTGCGGCGGCAGCGGCCTGGGCGTCAGCCATCCGCTTCCTGATTACGGGGCGCAGATCCTCGCCGAACCCGGCAAGCACGCCGCCGTCCACAGCCAGCATCTGGCCAGTAATCATGGCGGCGCGATCGCTGGCGAGGAAGCTCACAGCCTCGCCGATTTCTTCGATCGTGCAGAAACGTCCCAGAGGGACTAATCTCTTGACCGTCATTTCCCTATACTCGGGCGTTGTTCCCGCTTCCATCAGCGGCGTGTGAACACCGCCGGGGCAAACCGTGTTTACCGTAATGTTGGAATCAGCAAGCTCCCAGGCCAGGTGCTGGTTCAGGCCTGCCACGCCGTGTTTGGACACCGTGTATTCCACGCTTCCGAAGAAGGTCATTCTTATCGCTGCCGTGGAGCCGATGTTCACGATACGACCCTTGCCCTGCTTCATCATCTGCGGAATGACCGCCTGACAGCAGAGGAATACGCCTTTTAAGTTCACGCCCAACACCCGGTCCCACTGCTCCTCCGACAGGTCCTTCGCCAGACATGGATGACCTTCAGTTCCGGCGTTGTTTACCAGGATATCGATGGCCCCGAACTGTTTGACGGCCTCGGCAGCCATCGCGGTCACGTCGGCCTTCTTGCTGACGTCAGCCGCGACAGCGATGGCCTTTCCGCCCGAGGACACGATCTTCTTGACAACGTCCGTACATTCCTCCTTTTTTCTGGAGTTCACGACAATGTTGGCCCCCTCGCGCGCGAGCACCATCGCGATCCCTTCGCCGATGCCACGAGCGGACCCGGTTACGATTGCAGTCTTGCCTTGAAGTTCCATCGATTGTTCCTTTCCTGTCTCTGTATGCCGCTCCTTGTTACGCCCAGGGCGCGAGTGGAGCGGAGCTGCTCAACCAATACGTTCCTCAGTTCTCGCGATGATCTCCGCCTGCTGCATAGGCGAAAGATCAACGAAGTAAGCAGAATAGCCGGCGATGCGAACGATCAGGTTCCGGTACTTTTCAGGATCCTTCTGCGCCGCCAGCAGCGTTTCCTTGTTGATGATGTTGAACTGGATGTGCCAGTGCTTCAGGTCACACCAGGTGCGGATGATCTGCATCAGCCGCCGCGTTCCTTCTTCGCCCGCCACGTTGGCCGGGCTGAATTTCAGGTTGATGAGATCGCCGCCCTTCTCCCGATAGCTCAAGTTCCGCGCTCTGGCCATGGAGTTCAAGCTTACCGTGGGTCCCTTCACGTCCATGCCGTGAGAAGCGGAGATCCCTTCGGAAAGATACTCGCTCGCCTTTCTTCCGTTGGGCGTTGCCCACGTCACCTTTCCCATCGGAACATGGAACGTGATCGGTATCTGGCGGAGCAGGAAGGCCTGATCGTGGGGCTTGGGACGCTCGTGCAGAAACTTCAGCACGAACCTTTCCATCTCGAACCCGATGGCATCCACCCACTCGATGCCGTTGCCATACTTGGGGGCGTTCAGGCACATCTGCCGGATGGCTTCGTGCCCCTCCCAGTTGCTCTCGATTGCTGTCAGCAGCTGGTCCCACGTAACTTTCTTGGTGTCGAAGATGAGGTGCTTGACGGCGGCCAGACTGTCGATTGCGGTGGCCTTTCCGATCACCTCCAGACAGGAGTGGTCAATCGCGCCCGGGAAGTAGTCGCCGTGCGAGTGCAGGTCGCGGCACTCGGCCATTGCCAGGTCGTGCAGCATGGATGTCGCGGGCGCGGCGAAAAACTGTGGCTTCATCCGCAACGCAATGTACTGCTGGGTCAGTGCGTGCTGGATGAGGTGCCTCAATTGCGCGCAGAACGCCTTCCAGACATCCTCATAGCTGGTCCATGACCTGGGGTCGCCGGTCTGCACCCCGAACTGAAGGTCCTTGAACACTTTCAGCCTCCCGTTGCGGAACGTCATCTCGACGAGCGATCCGCAGTTGAAGCCGCCGTTGCCGGTGACGTTCGTCTCCCGGTTGATCAGGCGGTTCTCGCAGCAACCCGAGATGGTCCAGTCCAACGCCTCTTTGAGCGTGGCGCCGTTTGCGAGGTAGAAGGGGATGACCATCTCGTCGTTGAGCAGTTTCGGGAAGCCCTTGCCGTCCTTGACGACTTCCGCAACGTAATGCAGCAAGCGGTCCGGCGTGTTGGCGTGGATCCGGACGCACGGTTCGGGACAAGTGATCTGCAGCGCGCGGGTCGATTCGAGAATGAGGTACGTCAGGTCATTGGTCGCATCCAGGCCGTCCGGAGTCTGTCCGCCCAGGCAGATATCCTCGAACTTGGAGAACCCTTCCGTGCCCGCGGCCGCCACCGGGTTCAGCTTCAGCTCCACACACTGCGCCATCTGCAGCCAGACACAGTGCAGCAGCTCCGTGGCGGATTCCTTCGTGATTCGGCCCTCGGCCAGGTCCTCCTGGTAGAACGGCCACAGATACTGGTCCCACCGGCCTTGGCCCATGGCGCTCGAGGTCTGTTCGATGCGATTGAACATCTGGCCCCACCACTGTGCCTGGAGGGCTTCGCGGAAGGTGCGCGCCGCATTCTCGGGAACCCATTCGCACACTGCGGCGATTTCCTCCATCTCCTTCTTCCGCTGAGGATTCTTCTCCTTCGCGGCCAAGTCAGTGGCGAGCTTCGCATAACGCCTGGACCAGATCGTCATGGCATCGCAGGTGACGATGACGGCTTCTAGGAATGGCTTCTTATAGGCGATGTCACGGGGCTGGGAGATCGCGGCCAGCTTCGCCTGGGCCTCGTCTCGGATACCCTTGACGCCGCGAGTCAGGATCTTCGCGAAGTCCGGCGTCCAGTTCTGCGAGTGCCGCATGGGAGAGGTTGCCATAGCGACAACCGTCATCATGATCGTGTTCTTGGGGTCCGGGCCGTACATCATGAACCGCGTTTCCTCCGGCAGTGACCGGATGAAATTGGTCGCGTAGTCCCTGCCCGCCCAGTAGGGCGTGAGAACCTCGTTGATGATCTTCGCATCCTCATCCGTGACCGCGACTTCGCCGGGCTTTCCCTTGTTCTTGCGAAACATCTCCACCCCGGCGGGCATGACGGTGCCGTCGAGCTCGGGATAGACAATTCCCCACCGGCCCAGCCAGGTATTGGGCCGTCCGACGATGAGTTCATCGTCAAAGATCGTCACGGGCGACTTCTCGGCAAAGTGCTTCAGTGCCTTGGCCCAGCGCAATACCAGTGGCTGGTTCTCGGTCTCCTTGAACGATTCGGTGAACAGGACCGCGCGATCCAGGGCGACCCGGGGCGGGCCGTAGGCACGGATGGCCTCGTACATCCTGAGCACCCGGTCCGTGGCGGTTCCGTGGACGACCTTCTTTCCGTTCGCGATGGCGAGTTCCTGCGCTGAAAGCGTCTGTGCATCCGTCGTGGTCATTGTGCTTGCTCCTTGAAGAACGCCTGAGGCTCGTGGTGCCGCCGGGCCCGCGCCGCCGCAGCTAGCCCGTTGCTCCAATTCGGCGGGGCGACATCCGTCGCACACCCAACCGGCTATCCTTGGCGGGTTGGACGCCTCCGGAGCCCGCTTCCGTCTCAGCGGCCACCGCTATCGTCCCACCCCGGCTCGCGCCGCAGCGATGACTTCCATCCCTCGTGTCTCGCCGATCGCTTCAAACCGCACAACCGGGGGTTCCGAGGAAAGATCCAACACCGAAAGCAGAACTCTCAAGTCCTCCGCCCGAAGGCGTTCGTCAATGGCCGCCTGCGTCTCCCACTCCTCGACGTACACCAATGTGTTTTCATCCTCGACGTCCACGTAGGTCCCACACGCGATGCAGCCCTTCACCGCTCGCGTTGGCCCCACCAGGCGGAGGAGCGAATTCACAACACGGTCGCGGACCGCGGCCGGAATCCGAAGCTGTACCCGGAAAAGGATCATTGATCGGACCCCTGTTCTTGTGCCTCGATCCAGCAGAGGAGGCTTTCAGCTCGCTTGGCGATATACGCGCCGCCCAGCATCTGAGCAAGCGCCGTGCCACGGTCATCAACGCCACGCAAGCACACTTGAAGTGCTGTGGAGCCAGTCACTTGTAGAGGAATCGACTATCGGATAGGATGGGTACTGCCATCGGCCGCGCGCCCACATGTGGGCGCCGCCGTCCGAATACCGGCGCTTGTCGGCCTCGTGCGTATCAGAGTGCCGCCCGGACAAAGGCGCCTATTGAGGTGTGCGATGTCTGAACTCGCAAGTAAGCAGGCCGGGCCAGGCGACGATTCAGCCACATCCCAGGTCGGGGAATTCGAGAGGCTCGTGGGGGAACTGTCCAACGCGCTGGTAATGGCCCCGGCGGAGAGAATCGACGCTGAGATCTCCCAGTGGATGCGGCGGGGCGCAGAGTTCCTGGACTGCGAAGGGTCTTCAATCGCCCAGTTCTCTGAGGACGGCGTCTCGGCACGGCTGACGCACGTTTGGCTGGCACCGGGGCTCCCAGCCCTGCCTGATTCGCTGGGAAACCAGGAATGGCCCTGGATCTTCGAGGAAGTCAAAAAGGGTAGAACGGTCGCTTTTCTGTCTCTTGAGGAGCTGCCGTCCGAGGCCCGAATCGACGCACAAACCTATCTCGCCATCGGCGTGAGGTCCTGCATCACGGTACCGCTCGCCCGCGAGGGCAAGAGCTTTGGCGGGTTCACCATGGCCACGTTTTCGAAGGACCATGTCTGGCCCGATGACCTTGTTCGCCGAATCCGCTTGGTCGGCGAGTTGCTCGGGGGCGCCTTGGCACGGATGCGTGCCGACCGCGAGATTCGGCGGCATGTGGACCGCTTGGCGGAAGCCCAGCGCATCGCGCACCTGGGGAACTGGGAGTGGAACCTTCTGAACGACGAATTGAAGTGGTCGGAAGAGGTTTACAGGATCTTCGATGTGAATCCCCGGGAATTCAGTTCCAGCATGGATGAGTTCTGGCCATTCGTCCATCCTGACGACCTCGCGGCGGTCCGGCGGGAGGCACAACGCGCGACCGGGGGTCCCCGTGGCATCTTCACGGTCGATCACCGGATTGTGCGCCGCGATGGGTCCTGTCGAGTGGTCCGCGAACTGGCCATCCCGGAATTCGATCGAGACGGACGGGCCGTCCGACTGGCCGGAACCGTCCAGGACATTACCGAGATCCGCGCGGCCTACGAGGAGATTCGCCGGCTCAAGGACCAACTGGAAGCCGAGAACGTCTACCTGCGAGAGGAACTGACCAGCGTCACCGGGTATGGCGAGATCGTGGGCACCAGCGATGCCATCCGTCGAGTGATCGCCCAGGCCCAACAGGTCGCACCGACCGATTCCACCGTCCTGATCCTTGGCGAGACCGGCACCGGCAAGGAACTGCTCGCACACTTCATCCACGCTCAAAGCCTACGCAAGAGCCAACTTCTCATCACCACGAACCTCGCCGCCATACCAGCAACGCTCATCGAGAGCGAGCTGTTCGGGCGTGAGAAGGGAGCATTCACAGGTGCTTTGACCAAACAGATTGGCCGCTTCGAGGCGGCGGACGGTGGCACGATCTTCCTCGACGAGATCGGGGAGATGCCCGCGGAAACACAGGCCAAACTCCTGCGCGTGCTCCAGAGGGGCGAGTTTGAGCGGCTCGGCAGCTCAAAGACCATGCGAGTCAACGTCCGAGTGATCACGGCCACGAACCGGGACCTTGCGGCGGCTGTACGTGACGGCACCTTCCGGCAGGATCTGTACTACCGCCTGAATGTGTTTCCCGTCACGCTGCCTCCCCTGCGCGACCGACGGGAGGACATTCCCCAACTGGCTTGGGCGTTCATCAAGAATTTTGGAGAGAAGATGGGCAAGCCGATCAGGCACATCAAGCGCACCAGCATGGCCGCTCTTCAGGCGTACTCATGGCCCGGCAACATCCGCGAGCTGCGCAACGTGATCGAGAGGTCAATCATTCTTACCCGGGGGCAGGAGTTGAACGTAGCGTTGCCCGCATCGGCTGGCTCGTCGAAAAACGCAGAGGTGCAAATGCGCCAGGTCGAACGGCAGCACATCCAGCACATCCTGAAGACCACGGGAGGACGGATCCGAGGCAAGGGCGGCGCCGCCGAACTCCTGGGTCTCAAACCATCCACGCTCTACGGTCGAATGAAGAAACTGAGCATCCGGCGGGACGCGTAGCCGCGGCACCGGTTGACCACGAGCCGGCCCGCATCGCGTGTATGGCTGACCGTCCCGGAGCGACAGTAAGTCATGGGCAACACCGTGCCAGTGGCCTCAAGACGTCCAGTCTGCGTCGCCGCGTGCCATCTCGCGATGTACAATCAAGACCACTCGGCGTGGGCGCTGCCGAGCCTTTCAGAATGCATCGGGGCTGGTCGGAATCCCGGTTCGCGGTTCTCGCGGAGGGCCCTTCCTCAAGGTTTCGACGGTGCCGTTTCAGCTGGCAATTCCCTTGTCATTTGAGTGCCCGTTCCGTTGACCGGCTTGGCTTCCTTTCGCGAATCTGCCGAGCTGGAATACGGATCGGACTCGGCGTGGCTGCTGCTTCCCATTGCCGAAGATGATATGTCTCTGAGGTGTGTCAAGAACCGACACGCCGAAGCGATAGACGTCCCGTTGACGTTCGACCGATCCCACCAATCATTCCGAGCGGAAGCGGTGGATGACGACCACCAAAGCGCGATCCCGGCCGAGCTGCGGCGGCTCTGGGCCACGACGCCCGGCCTTGGGGGCGAGACATGACCGACACCGACGATCCAAAATCGCCGTTCTACGTTTTGCCGCCGATGCCCCTGCCGGCGAATCGTAGGCGACCGGCTGTCATCGGAATGTCGCCTGCGAGGCTGAAACGAAACCCAAGCAAAACCAAGGGTAGGTTTCAATTCCTGCGGAGGTTCTGGTTCTGCCCGGCGACGGCCGACCTGGGGCACGCCGAGCAAGCCGCGTGGCTCTACCTTTGGTTCTTGGCCGACAGCAGGGGCCGATGTCACCCGTCATTGAATCGGATCGGGATGCGAATGGGCTGCTCTCGGGTCTACGCCAAAAAAGTGATTGCCGGGTTGCGTCGCAAAGGGTATCTGGCGATTGTCGAGCGGGGTTCCAATTGCGGAGTCAACTGGGCAAACACATACCGTTTACGGTTGCCGCAGGGTGATTCCGATGGGTAACCGGAGTATCCAAAGTTGGGTAACTGGAGTATCCCCTAGCCATACCATGACCATTACGAGCGCGCCGCGCTTGACGGGGGGGCGGCTCGTCGACGAACCACCCAGCCGAAGCGACCGACGACCAGGCAATGGAGCGGATACCATCGGGGTCCGTAATACTTTGTATTACCAGCGAGAGTATTAGTGTCCGGAGTGCTACGCGCGTGCGCGGGTAGAAATTGACGCCCACGGATGGCAGACAGGTGAATTTATTTGACAACATGGCAATCCTGGGGTATAAGGACATCATGAACATATCTGAGGCATTGCGGAAGGCAATTACCGAGAGCGGCCGAAGTTATAACGAGCTGTCGATAGCGGCCGATACCGGGCGGGCACAACTCGGCCGGTTCATGAGCAACAAACGCGGCCTAAACCTGACGACCGCCGACCAGTTGGTTGAGGCCCTGGAGCTCGATGTTCGCTTGGTTCAAAGAAAGGCGGCACGTCATGGCTAGGCTGTTCAAGACCGCCAGAACGAATGACTGGTGCGGAAAGATCCGCCTTGAATCGTATTGTCATAGGAACGTGCGGCTATGCAGCGACAAGGCGGTGAGCGAAACCTGGCTGCGATTGCTGCAGAATGCGGTCGTCCGTCAGCGCGCAAACGAAGCACCGGACCCCGAGAAGTTGGCCGGAATCCCCCGTCGGTGTCTCGAAGCCCTGGGCTTAGTGTCGAAGGTGGCCGAGAGCCGGCGGAAGTCCTGGGCCGATCTGGTGGGCGAGTATGCCGATGAGATGGCTGGTAACCGCCGATCTGCGAAGTACGTCAAGAACGTGCGGGCAGGACTCCTAGCTGTGGGCTCGGCTTGCGGCTGGCGAACGATGGCCAGCATCAACCGACCCGGCTGGGCTCAATATGTGGCCGACCGGCAGAAGGTGACCGTTGACGAAGACGGCGAGGAGTCTCCACGGGCTTCAGCTCGGACGCTGAACAACGAGCTGGCCACGTTGAAGGGGTTCATGGCCTGGGGATTGGCCCGCCGACTCATCGACGCCGATCCGTTGGCGGGAGTGGCCAAGGTCGAGGAATCTGGAGATCGGCGGCGGGTACGGCGAGCCTTGACAGATGCCGAATTGGGCCGGCTGCTGGCCAACGCTGACGACATGGAAACATGTTACCGAACCTCTCTCGGGGCCGGTTTGCGGCTCCGCGAAGTGCGGGAGTTACAGTGGCGCGACGTTCGGATTGACGGGGAGGACAAGGCCCGCCCCCATTTACAGCTACGCCCCGAAGCAACCAAAGCCAAGCGGGCCGACATGCTGCCGATTGTCCACGATCTGGCGGAACGGTTGCGGGTGGCCCGCCCGCTGAACGCCGAGCCGACCGCCCGGGTATTCAAGCGGCGGCCGACTCTCGACATCTGGATGACCCATCTGAAGCGGGCCGGTATCGACTACACGGACTCGGAAGGCCGGATCGCAGGTTTTCACTCGTTGCGGGTGACTTACATCACCCACCTTCAGCGGGCCGGGCTGGCTCCTAGGGTCGTTATGGCTCTGGCCCGCCACACCGATTGGCGGCTGACTGGCGGGACGTACACGGATATGGGACTCCTCGATATCTTCGGGGCTGTTCGATCCCTGCCTACGTTCGAGATTCTGTCCCAGCAAGCGGCCGCTGATGGCACATACGGGACCTCGAGATCATGCGACCAAATATGCGACCAAACACGGTGCAAAACAGGCCCTCTCAGTTCCGCTCCAGACCATTGCGACACGACGGCGAGCGAGATTGACGAAGTGCAGAACGCCCCTGATTCTATTGGTTTTCCTGCGATTTCTAAGGGGAAAACAACCAGAAGTTAAAACCTCTCAAAAACCTCCCCGAGTCCGGATCAGGAGTAATCCTGCAACCGGAAAGCGATCTCCTGCGTGCAGAATTGCGGTTTCTGGCGGCATAATCTCCCCCGGACTGCATGCGGCCAGCGGTGGGATTCCACTGGTGCTGTCGTGCGATTCGATCGGCACGCTGACCAAGGCCGCGGGGTTCCTCGCCGAGTAACCGCCGATTATCCAGACGTGGTGGTAGCGGCTTTAACCGGCCCCGCAGTAACCTCCGGCGGTCCGCGATTGGTACAATGGAATCGTGGAGATCACCCGACCGGTCCTCGTTTTGAAGGCCGACGCCACGTCCGCTACGAGGGCAGGGGGCAGGAGGCTATCCATGCGGCACACCCAAGAAGCAAGAGAGTCCCCTCGCGCAAATCGACCGGTGTCCGCCTGTTTCACGGCCTCGCACTCATCTCAAGATCGTCACTCCAGATCAGAGGAGGAATATCATGGCTGCAACCTGGCTTGAGAATCGTCAGTTCCAGAATGCCTGCACCCACACGCGCTCCGAGGTAATCGCTCTACTGATACTCGTCGGAGTCCTACTGTGGCCCGCCAAGACGTCGGCGCAGTGCCCGGTCACCTGGGCGCAGTGGACGCCCGCAACCGCCCCGTCCGCGCGTGCCGCCGCCGTCGCGGCGTACGACAGCACCCGGGGCGTCGCGGTGCTCTTCGGTGGCTACACCGGCAGCAGCCTGGGCGAGACCTGGGAGTGGGACGGGGCTGACTGGACGCAACGAACACCCGCAACCGCACCCCCGGCGCGTAACGCCCACGCCATGGCGTACGACAGTGCCAGAGGCGTAACCGTGCTCTTCGGTGGCCGAGCCAGCGGTTTCTTCGGCGATACCTGGGAGTGGGATGGGACGAGCTGGACTCAGCGGACACCCGCAACCTCGCCATCGGCGCGTCAGTATCCCGTCATGGCGTACGACAGCGCCCGCGGAGTAACCGTGCTGTTCGGGGGAACGAATGCCTCGTGGAACCTGGTCAGCGACACCTGGGAATGGAACGGGACGAACTGGACGCAACGAACGCCCGCAACGTCGCCCTCGGCACGTCAGGCCCACGCCGCGGCGTACGACAGCGCCCGGGGCAAGACCGTGCTCTTCGGCGGCTTCGGCGGCGGCACACTAGGCGACACCTGGGAGTGGGATGGGACGAACTGGATGCAGCGGACGCCCGCCGCCGCCCCGGCGGCGCGTTACTATCACGCCATGACGTACGACGGCGCCCGTGGCGTAACCACGCTTTTCGGCGGCCAAGCGAGCGCCTACTTCGGCGATACCTGGGAGTGGAACGGAACGAACTGGACGCAACGGACGTTCGCCGCCGCCCCGTCGGCGCGTGCATACCACACCATGGTTTGGGGCGCTGGGGCCGGCACGATGCTCTTCGGTGGCTACGGCGCGAGGTATCTGGGCGATACCTGGCAGTACGGGCCCGTCGTACGAGTCGCGCAGCAACCGGTCAGCTGCACCGTTGTCAGCGGCGGCGATGCCGGATTCGGCATCACGGTCGTCAGCACGGCAAGCGATATCCCCATCTATCAGTGGCGCAAGGACGGCACGCCGATCCCCGGCAGCAGCGGGGCGAACAAGGCGTTCCTGCGAATCCCATCGGCCAAGCCCAGCGACGCAGGCTCATACGACTGCGTGGTGACCGCCGGTGCCTGCGCGTGGGTCAGTGCGCCCGCCGCATTGGCCGTCCTCGGCTACCGCGCCGACTTCGACGGCGATGCCGACGTGGACATGGATGACTTCGGTTTGTTCCAGCGGTGTTTTACTGGGCCAGCCATTCCGGCCAATCCCGCTTGCAGCGAGTGAGCTGCATTCATAGCGGGTGGGCAAATAATCGGCTCGATTTCCCGCACCCGGTCAGGGCAACATGGAAATCGTCTCATGCGGCTTCTCATCTGGGTTGTGGGTTCGAATCCCCCTCCCTTTTTCCCTACAACCCCTTACTCCTGGCCTGGTTACGACTTGGGTTGTAGTGGCCCGGTGCTTAGTCCGGGTCGGGAGTAATCCTACAACCAGAGAGCGACCTGCTGCATGCAAAATTGAGGTTTTGGGCTGCGTGATGCCCCCCGGACCCCATGTGGCACAACCACGGCAAGTCCCTGGCGGCTATCTGACGGTCGAGAACGTGGTCTTTCTGCGACGTACAGGGCGCTTCACGGCAAGACGATCATGATGGCTGGGCATGTCTGATAACCTCGCTGGCAACGTGTGGCAGCCTGACTTGCGAGTGCATCGCTCTCGTATCATCATGCATCGGGTAGGAACACAGCCCACAGGCATCGGAGCTTCCTAATGAACGGGGGCAGAGACGAGAGCAAACCGCTGAAGGATCAGTACGCCGAGATCGCCTCCAAGGGCCTTGCCTCATCGGCCAAGTCGCTCGGCTACTCGGAGGAGGAGATCAGGAACGTGCCCGAAGGGGCTGTCCGTATGGGATTGGGCTGCGGCAACCCCACCGCGCTGGCCCAGTTGCAGAAGGGCCAGACCGTTCTGGATTTGGGCTCGGGCGCGGGTCTGGATGCCTTCATCGCCGCGCAAAAGGTGGGTTCAGAAGGCAGGGTCATCGGCGTAGACATGACGCCGGAGATGGTGAGCAAGGCCAACGAGTTCGCCAGAGAAGGTGGTTACACCAACGTGGAGTTCAGGGTTAGCCGGATTGAACACCTGCCCATCGGTGAAGCGGCCATCGACGTTATCATCAGCAACTGCGTCATCAACCACGCGCCGGACAAGCCCAGCGTGTTCAAGGAGGCCCACAGAGTCTTACGGCGAGGCGGGTTGCTGCTCGTCTCCGATCTGGTGGTGGAAGGCGAGCTTCCGTTCCCTGAGAGTCCCGGCCTTGAAGTCTGGAAGGAGTGGCTGCGCGTGGCCTGCGGCAGAAGTGAGTATCTGGCCGCAGCACAAGAGGCGGGGTTCAGCACCATCACCGTGACCGAAGAAGGCCCGTACACCGGCCCGGCAGTCACGCCCGCGCTGGCGGGGAAGATTATCAGTCTCCAGTTGCGGTTGCAGAAGTAGACTGGTGCTGCCAGCCACAAGGGCCAGTACTACCGTAGGCGGTATCCGTCCGTGTCGGTCATCTGATCCTCAACTCGATCAAGTGGCACGGTTCCCTGCGGTTTCTGGCTGCATGATGTCCGCCTAACGGCATTCGCTGATCAGCTCGTTTACGGGATATCGCACGTCGCCCCGCACCCAGGGCGGGCTTGTGAGTGTCCGCGGACCGAATCGAAGGGAGCAATGGGGGCGCGGTACAATGGCCGGAACATGGCCCGGCGCAGCCGGGCAGCCCCTTGCAGGGGCGTTGTGGGTGCCTTGGCGTTACTGGCGATTTACTGGCGGTTGGCAGGGGTGGCCGCGCTCACAGAATAACGACTGGCTCACGATCTGCCCAGCCAATTGACGTCAGCGAGATTCCGCAACACGATCTCGTCCGCCAAGCGCGGCCGGCCAGCCGTTCAGTGGCACCGTGAGTTGATCGATCCTGCGCACAGGCGGGCCTTTGACTGCTGACTATGCGCCCCGTGCGCGGTAAGATGCTCTTCCAGGTGATGCGACCGCTGGCATGGCCGAATGCGCACCTTCCGCATCCGTAGACCCATTCGGAGGTGAGCCCATGAGCAGCGAGAGAATCCCCCGCCGTAGCTTTCTGAAGAACAGCACCTTGGCAGCGTCTTCCATCGCCCTCAGTTCCGCTGGAGTCGCCCGCGGCTTCCCGGCCAACGAGAAGGTGGTCCTCGGCGTGATCGGCATCCGTGGCCGGGGCCTGGGCCTCGCTCAGGGATTCTCCAAGAACGGCGCCGGCATCGCTTACCTATGCGACGTGGACAGCAACCTCTTCGCGGACCGGCTCAAATCCATCGCCTCCCTCCAAGGCAAGGCTCCCCAGGCGGTGAAGGACTACCGTGCCATTCTCGACGACGGCACCGTGGATGCTGTGGTCGTGGCCACTCCGGACCATTGGCACGCCCCGCCGACCATTCAGGCCTGCCAGTCGGGCAAGGACGTCTACGTGGAGAAGCCCGTTGCCCACAACGTCCGCGAAGGCCGGAAGATGATCGAGGCCGCCCGCAAGTACAAGCGAATCGTACAGGTCGGGACGCAGGCCCGATCCGGCCCCTATGTTCAGAGGGCCGCCGAGTATATTCGGAAGCGCGTACTTTGAGGAGTAATCAAGAATCCATGGGAAGGTTGTTGCACCTGCATCTACCCTACGAAGGTAAGGAGCGTGCTTCCATCGGCGGCAGGCCGGTCCGTGGCCACAGTGCAATCATTCGGCAAACGGCGTGTTCGCAACCTCCTGGATCCCATGGAGCTGTCGAAGGCTCTGCCCGGCGGGTATCTGGGAAACCTCGTTGTACGCTGTGCCAGCGATTTGCGGACACGCCTGTACTGGATGTCACGAGAGAGCCAAAGGAGCGGTGTGATGAACGATCTGCTGCATCGAATCCATTCGTTTCGTCTGTCCTTCTGTCTTGTCCTGGCCGGCCTGACCGCGACCATTTGCTTCGCGCGGGCGCTCGCGGCCGAACCCCCCCAAGCCCAGGATCCGACACGCCCCTTCGAGACGATCTGGCCGCCCAAGGGCCAGCCGGTCAAGTTGCCCGTCAACAAGGACACCTGGGTTTCGTCGATCGGCTCCGAGAGGATAGGCAACAACGGAGGGGCCTCGCAGCTGAAGCTCAAGGGCGAGCAGGAGCTGTCGATCATCGATGTCGATCCCGCGCCGCTGAAGGGCAAGATCATCACCGGCGCCCTGCTGCACGTGAAGTGCTCCTCGCCCAAGGAGCCCCTGCGCCGCGTGACGGTCTCGACGATCGCGGCCCCGTGGGTCGAAGGCAAGTCCAGCGGATACGTCGCCGAGGAAGGCGCCTCCTGCTGGAGCTTTGCCCAGTACAGCGCTACGGACAAGAAGGCGGTCTCCTGGACCTTCCCCGGCAGCCACGTGCTGGACGCGGGCTTCGGCCTGGGCAACACGATCTGGAAGTTTGCCGACGCCACCTCGCCGGATAAGCAGGGTTGGCAGACCATCGCCGTCGATTCGGACGTCGTCGCCGCCCGCGTGGCGGGCCTGTCCTACGGCTTCGGGCTGTGGGACGACGTCGGCAACGAGTGGTCCTACAAGGACAACAAGTTCACATTCATCCAGCACCTTAACCGCTTCATCTTCAGCAAGGACCAGAACGCCTCGTCGGCTCCGTGGCTGCAGGTCTGGACCGAAGGCACCGACACGGTCGCCCCAGACTCGATTGACGAGAAGGGCCTTGCGGTTGATGTCGAGGATTACCCGCCCGGCCAGGCGATGGTCACCTGGATCACGCCGGCCGACAAGGGCGGCACGAAGGCCCTGGGCTTCGACGTAACATACAAGGCCGGCCAGGGGCCGGCCAAGCCCATGCCGCGCTACCTGGTCCCCATGGCCGCAGCCGCGGGCCAGCCCGTGAAGATGCACATCCAGGACCTGCCCTTCAAGGCCGGTGAGCCGATTGAGCTGAGCATCGCCCCGGTCGACGCCGCGGGCAACAAGGGCAAGGTCCTGGTCAAGAAGATCGAGGTCTCAGCCAATCCGGCGGCCCTGGCCATCGAACCGGCCGACATCAAGCCCTTCGAGCCCTCGACGAACCTGCCCGAGGTCGGCGGGCTGAAGGTGGCGGTCCTGGACCTGATCGACAAGGTCGAGGCCCGGACGGGCAAGATGGTCCCGGAGCACGAGGACGGCTACAAGGGCGGCAACCACCTCTGGTCCTCCGAAAAGAGGATCATCCGCCTTCAGGCCGCCCGCAACGAGGCGATTGGCTTTGTGGTCAACCTCGAAGGCAAGACCCCCGCGGCCGGCCTGAAACTCGCCTTCCCGGAGGATTCCGGCCTTCGCGACAAGGTCTACAGGCTGGATTACGTCAAGACCGGCGCCGGCGCGATGCCCGACGCCGCGGTCCCGCTGACCGGCACGTTGCCCATCCCCAGCAACATCGACCCCGAGGCCGCCGACCAGACCAACGCCTGCCTGCTGGCCGAGATCTACGTACCGCACGCGGCCAAGGCCGGGCAGGTCAAGGGCACCCTGACAGTGACCTCCAGCCAGAACCTGCAGATCCCGATCGACCTGACGATCTGGGACTTCACGCTGCCGAACAAGCTGTCGTTCCTGCCGGAGATGAACGCCTACGGCACGGTCGGGCCGAATGCGGAGGGCCTGGCCTACTACCGCCTGGCCCACGAGCACCGCACGTGCATCAACAAGCTGCCGTATGGCTGGAACGGCAGTGCCTCGATCGCCCCCAAGTGGGACGGCAAGGCGCTGGACTTCACCGAATGGGACAAGCAGTACGCCCCCATCCTGTCGGGCGCGGCCTTTGCCAACCTGCCGCGCAAGGGCGAGCCGGTCGACGTGTTCTACCTACCGTTCAACGAGTCCTGGCCCATGAGCATCTGGGACAGCTTTCACAACAGCTACTGGCCAGAGGATGCCTTCACCCCGCAGTACCGCGAGGGCGTGCAGAAGGCCTACGCCCAGTTCGCCAAACACCTGGACCAGATGAAGTGGCACGACACCGAGTTCCAGTTCTTCCTAAACAACAAGGTGTATTACAAGGAGCAGGGGTCCGGTTGGAAGAACTCGGCCGCCCCCTGGATCTTCGATGAGCCGGTCAACACGCAGGACTTCTGGGCCCTGCGCTGGTACGGCCTGCTGTGGCACCAGGCGGTCGATTCGGTCAAGGGACAGGTCAAGGCGTGGTACCGCTGCGACATCAGCCGCAGCGACTTCGGCCGCAACGTCCTGTGGGACGTGATGGACGTGGACTACTTCGGGGGCAGCAGCGAGCAGAAGGCCCGCCAGAAGCACGATGAGCAGAACCTCTCGGTCCCGACGTACTTCTGCGAGTACGGCGGCGCCAACGACCCGGGAACCTCGAACATCGCCCCGGTCACCTGGTGCATCCTGGCCTGGTCGCGCGGCGCGATCGGCGTGCTGCCGTGGGACACCATGGGCAAGCAGGACTCCTGGTCCCGTGGCGAGCCGACCTGCCTGTTCTACCCGGCTCAAGGCGGCCCGGTTGCCTCCATCCGCCTGAAGGCCTTCTGCCGCGGCCAAGAGGACGTGGAGTACCTGACCCTCCTGGGCAGCGTCTACAACGCGCCGCCCTATGCGGTTGCCGCCGGCCTCGAGCAGACGATCGGCCTATCCGGCCGGGTGATCAAGCGGTCCGAAGAGGACGCCGGCATCATCCGCTTCGACAAGGTCAACCCGACCAGTCTCTGGCAGATGCGCTACCGCGTCGGCAAGATGGTCTCGGCCAAGAAGCCCGAGTACAAGCGGGCCCTGGTCAACCATGCCAGCCCGGCCATTGACCTGTCGAAGTTGCCGGACATCGGCCACGTGAAGGTCGCCCCGAAGGTCGAACCGGCCAGGCCGGAGTAGCATCGGGTATCCGTGGCTACTTATCTGTAATGCAAAACAGGTCGTGCTCGCCGCGGATGAAAAGGCGATTGCCAGCCCATACAGGCCGACCCGTTGGCCAGGGAATCGCCGGTCAGGATGACCGCCGGGAAGGCCGATCGTTCATTGAGAGGGGGTCACATGGCCGCGCGATCCCAGACCCAGATGGAATGCCTGCCGCTCTACCAGTTCCGCCGACTGAGCAGCGACGTGGAACGCAAGGCGGTCATCGCGGCGATTTCCGCGATGCTCTCAGCTGTTCCCCAACGTACTCGCGGAACGCCTCGTCGGCGGTCAGCCGCTCGGCCGCTTCAAGCCAGCGGCAGGCGGTCGCCCAATCCCCACAAATCGCCAGATCCCTGAGCCGGGGCGGCAGGTGCTGCATGAGGACCAGGGCCGCCTGGGCAACGCCCGACATAGTGTAGCGGTGCTCGTCGCACCAGCGCTTGAAGTCCTCGCGCACCGCCTTGTCGATGTTCGACAGCCCCGTCTTCGCGTTTCCTTTGCCATACGACTCAATTAACCGTGGCCCGGAGCCTTTAACGGACCCTCACTTTCCGCCTCCCGCCGAAAGGTATTTCAAGGTCCGCGATTTCACATTTGGGACCATATGTGAAGCAAATGACGCCCAACAACCCCATCCCCAGCGCAGAATCGACGGCCGAGCGGCCGCTTTCGTCAAATGTGAAACCTTCCCGAAAACGGCCGGAATACGAGCGGTTCGGCGAGCATATCCGTTACCTTACCGTAGAAGAATGGGGTCAGTTTCTCGACGCGATCGAGGACTACCGGCACAAGTTGATGATGCAGGTGATCTACGAGCTGGGCTGCCGGGTGGGCGAGTTCGTGCGTATCCAGTTGCGGCACCTGTCGTTTGGCCGAAACACGGTGTACATCCCCGCGGAGAACACCAAGACCCGCCAGCGTCGGGTCAGCCACTTGCCCGCCGGGCTGATGAACGAGATCAAGAGCCTGCTGCGTCGCGAGGGACGCATGGCCCAACGCAGCCTCCGCGTCCGGCGCGGCGACGAATACCTGTTCTTCCCTGGCCGGAGTGCCCGGCGCCGATACACCGAGAATCGGCTGCGGCAGATCTTCGCCCGTTACATCCGAGTCACCGGCCTGGACCGCGAATATGGCCGCGACCGCAAAGGCCGGGCCCTGCACGAACTGACCATCCACTCGCTGCGGCACAGTCACATCATGCACTACGTGCACGTGCACAAGCTGCCCCTGCCGATCGTTCAGCGCCAGGTCGGCCACAAGTCGCTGAAGGCCACCAGCGTCTACCTTCGCCCGTCCGACGAGGACGTCGGCCGCTCGTACGCCGAGGCCCGGAGCCACCCGGCGCCGAAGGCATCGGCACCGGCAGGTTTATAAACCCTGGAAGTGTCGTCTTTCTACAATGACAACACACAACTACATCGGACGCGAGACGGTAGACCTCCTGGAGCGCATCCTGGACCGGGTGGAGTCCATCGATAAGAACGTCGAGGACCTGCTTGATCACACGGACGGCCGCTTCGGCGACTTCACCTACCGGAACGGCTACGACGGCCAATTGAGTGACTGCGACGCTGACCAGTGAACCGCGAGGCATAGATATTTATAGCCCGGGCGCCTGGTTCGTTCATGCGAATCGACATCGCCCGGGCCTTGCGCGACCTGGACCAGTTGGTGGACCGGATCGCCGAGCTCGTGGAGTGGAGCAGGCTCTCCCAGCAGGAGCGCCGTTCGCCGCTGCCCAACTCCTTCGATCTCAACGACCACATCGACGAGGAGATGCTCGCCCTGCAGATCTGTTTCGCCGACGCAGAACTCAACATTCGTGATGTCCTGGCCCGCCCTGACCTGGAGGCGACCGAGGACCAGCGACGTCAGTGGCAGCAGCAGCTCGATCACATCCGCCGGCGAGTCGCGAACTGTCTGGCGACCGGCAGATTTAATAGGCCCTGATGGTTAACGCGTGCAGTGGAGTTTAGAGATCGCGGCCACTCAGGCGAACGACAGCGAGGCCGGTAGGTTTGTGAAGACGATACTTCGGAACGCGAATGTGGATGTGGTCGGGCATCTTTGGGCTCCTTGACCTGCGAGAAGTGGTAGTCTTGTGGTAGTACCACTTCTCTGGGGCTTCCAGAACCGCACCGCCCGACTCAGGCGGGTTCGCTAAATAGCGATCGGTAGGCTAGTTACGTTCACAGCGGGCGATCGGATTCGAACCGACGACGTCCAGCTTGGGAAAATCCGTTGGGATCCTCAGCCGATTTCCCAAAAGTCCTTGTGTAATCAGCACGTTAGCGATTTTGATTGGCTTTCGCAAGGTGTCGCATTTCGTCGCGTTTTTTCCCACGGTATCGCGGTATCGGAAGCGCAAAACGGTAGAGATTCGGTACGCCGATGACGTCCGGCTACGGCGTTGTGTGCTCGTGGGTTGTAGTGTTTCAGGCCAAGTGAGACATTCGGGGGGTTTGATATAGTGACGGCTTGTGGGTTGCCCCTGAGGGGAAACCATGGAGTGACGCCAGCCTCGGTTCGCTCTCGCCCACCATGTACTCCCGCTGATAGAGAGGGCCGGGGGATCTCAGTTGGCGCAGCTCGGGTCGACGGGCCTTGCGCTACCGCTGAAGCAACGCTGGAGGATGCCGAAGTCGGACTGATCCACGTCGTTGTCCCCATCGAAATCAGCCTGCGTACAGGTTGAGCCCCCGATGTGCGGGTTCCCATCGCCCGACATGCACGGCCGGAACAAAGCCAGGTCGTCGGCATCCACGTCGCCATCGCGGTCCAGGTTCGCAGGGACGTCGGGCACCAGGGCCATGCTGTTGCCGTTGTAGTGGTAGTTGATCGCGTGCGTGGGGGGCTGATCCACGACGCTCGCGAACCGCGTCCCGACGAGCGAATCGTACTGCACGAAGACGTAGGTGCTGGTCGGGTTCAGCGAACCCAGGCTCTCGAAATCCACTGTCGCTGCTGCGATGTTGAGTTGTCCCCCGACGTTGAGCAGATCGATCGACGAGGCACTGTACTCGACCTTCAGCAGGCCCGCGATGCTGGCATTGCCGCCGACATTCAACGATCCGATGCCGACGCTGGGCGAGACGGTACCACCGGCTTGGACAGTCAGCCCGCCGGCGATCGATCCGTTGACCAAGAGTGCGCCGCTCTGGACGATCGTATTACCGGTGTAGGTGCTGGTGCCGGAGAGCGTGAGCGTGCTGTTGCCGTCTTTCACTAATGACCCACCCACCCCGGAGATCGTGCCGGCGAATTGCGTGCTCCCCGACGGGCTACCGACGGTCAACTGCCCTGCGCCGAGCGTGACCGCCGACCCGGCTGGTCCGCTCAGAGAGGCGATTTGTTGCACCGTACCGTTCAGATCGAGCGTGGCCCCGCTTGCGATGGACACGTGGGTGGTCGTCGGCAGCGGGCCGACGCTCTGGCCCTGGAAGAGCGCGGTGACCTGGGCCGGGGACAGCGCTTGGCGGTAGAACTGCACCCTGTCGAGCAGACCGTTGTAGTTGACGGTACCGTCTGTGGGCACGGTGTTGGTCGAGACGCCCAGGCGAACGACCCAGCCGATGTCGGGGACTGAGAAGCTGCTGTTGCCCAGCGACAGCGGCTGCGCGGCGCCGTCAACGTAGATGGCGTAGTCGCCGCAGCTGTTAACGTAGGTCACCTGGTGCCAGGTGTTGTTGTTCACTGCTGTCGCGCTGGTGGAACCCTGGAAGAATCCGCCCGCCCAGCGTACGGCGCTGGGGATGCCGCCGCTGCCTTGGCCGGTACCGTCGCCGAGGTAGAAGATCGTATTGCCGTAGGACCAGCCGGCGCCGTCGCCCTTGGTGAGGATCGTGGCGCCGGGCGTGGTCGTCTTCACCCAGGCCGAAACCGTCCAATTGGCAGTATTGCCGAGGTCGACGATCCCGTTGTTGATATCCACCGACGCGCCATTGGCCAGGCTGACGGCGTTGCCGGATCGGCCGCCGGAAACGATCGCCGCGCCGTTGGCAAGTGTTCCGTTCATGGACGAGCCCCCGGTGCCGCCGTTAACGACCGTACTTCCGCTGACGTTGTCGAAGGAGTAGCTGGCGACGGCAACGGCGGGCGCCAGACGGAGCGTGCCGCTGCTGATTGTGGTGTTGCCGGTGTACGAATTGCCGCCGGTGAGGGTGAGCGCGTAACCACCGGTCTTGGTCAACGAACCGTTCCCGCCCATGTTCGCGAGCACCTTGATGTCACCATTGGCCGACTCGAATGTCGCGGTCGAGACGAGCGTGACTTTCCCGGCGAGCTGGAACAAGTCCTGCGGGAATTGGTCGTGGCGGACGGTCCCGCCGTTCACGGTGAGGTTCCTGAAGGTGACGACGCCGGTCGTGCCCCAACCGTTGTACAGCAGGCGGCCGCCCGGATTGACGGTGAGCGAATTGCCGACGAAGGTCCAGCTGTTGTATCCCTCGGGGGTACGCATTGAGAACGCGCCGGTCGCATAGGCGGCGTTCGGGTGTGCAAATGTGTTGTCGCTCCAAGTGCTGGCGTAGTTGAACCCCGAGGTCCCCTGGGCGTCGGGGGCCTTCAAAGTAACCGCCGTTGCCGCCCACGATGAGGGGTTTGCGGTGGAGCCGATTCCCATGTCGGCCCGCTGGGCATAGACGAGTGCCACCTGTCTTTGCTTGTTGATCTCCGCCCCTTCGCTGTCGTAGTTCAGGCCGTACGGCCAGAAGTGATTGGCGTCGCCCTGTAGTTGGGCTTCGAGGCCGTCGAACTGGTTGATCAGGGCTTCGCCGCGGGCGCCGTCCCAGGGATCGCCGTACGTGCCCGAGCCGAGGTAGTGCGCGAGCTCGTGCATCGTGACACGTTCGTTGGGATAAGTACCGCCGAAACCGATGCTGCCGAGGTAGCTCGCCTGCGCCGTCGGGATACCGGCGTTGTAATAGACGTAGACGGAGTGATTGCCAAAGTCGCCATAGGCGTTGTAGCGAGCCGTGGCCGACTGGATTGCGGCGACCGCGGCGTCACGGTGGGCGCCGTTCGGCCACCCACCCGGCTCCACGTAGTAACTGAGCGCCGCCCTGGCCTCTCCCGCCGAGGCGATCGCGGTGAGCAAGGCGACACCTATGAGTCTGACTCTGGCGGCCCCGGGCTGCGCGAGGCGGGGGTAAGGTGTAAGCAGAGAGAGAGACTCTAAGATCTGCATCCTTCGCCTCCGACAGCCCGGTTCCCGCCGCCGAAGCGCGCCTGGGCCGGTTTAGCGGTTCGTTATCGGCCCAGTGATCCTCCCCGGGCAATCCAGGCCCATTATACCATCGGTTGCGAGAGACTACTCCTGCCATACGCTCCACCCCCGCTCCGCCCTCAAACGGAGCGAAATCGGCTCAAGCCCAGGCCGACTTCGTGTGACACGCTCTCCACCCAGGGTACCGGTTGAACGCACGGAGAGCCTTCTGTCGAGGTAGTTCGACGGTACTCTCCGTAGAAACAGCTGCACGGACTGCGCGACTGAAACGACCCTGTTCACGACGACGCATCCGCCCTCGGAGCAGGCGTGGCTCTCGGTTATCGAGAGAGCCACGCCGGACGTGGTATCGTCTCGGAGAAACACCATGACCCATAAAACCTGTTACATGTCCTTCAGCAGCATCGTGAATTACACCAGGAAGACCGAACACGACCGCGAACATGCCAAGTCGCGCGGGGAACTGGTCGACACCGGCAAGACATTGCTCCACGACCTACTGAACAAGCCGGACTGGGTGCGGGACCGCGAATCCTTCCGGATATGGCGGCTGAGCCGAAGCTACCCGGACGTCCTTTTCCTGGGGCCGCAGCCGTTTCGTTGTCATCTTTGCGGTTGTACCGAGACCAAGAAGGTGTGCGGCATGGACGAGTGCGCCTGGTGCAAAGGCTACGGGCGCCGGATCAAACTGGACTGAGGCGGGACGGAACCGCACGAAACCGTGAGGGAGACCGCCTGCCTCGAGTCGAGCAGGCGTCCCCACCAAGATGGGGATTGCCGAGGTGAAAAACATGAACGGAAACAAACCAACCCACAAAGTGCAGTTCGGAAGCGTCAGCGTCGCGGTGTGGTCGAACGACATCGAGACCGGGAACGGGACGCGAACGGTCCAGCGCGTGACCGCCGAGCGACGTTACAAGGACAAGGACGGGACTTGGAAAAGCACCGGGAGCTTCTCGGCCACGACGGACTTGAACCGGTTGATCCTGGCGTTGCAGAAAGCACAGGAGTACGTGCTGATGAATCCGCCGCGCAAGGGCGAGGACGAAGGCGGCGACGAGAACGGGCTGCCATAGCTCGTCTTGACGGAGGTGAACGATAGGACCACGGATGAACGGGAACAGATCGACTGGGAGGAGTACCGGATAGAGAAGTACGCCGCGGACGCGATCACGGAAGGGGTTGACCCTGAACTGGTCGGCCAATGGCGATTGCGGCGGGTGAACGACACGAGGACGTAGGGCGACGGCCGGGCGGGTTTCCGCTCGGTCTTGGTCGCCGACGTGCCCAGTGTGAACGATGAACCAACGGGGCTTTCCGGGCAAAGTCGCCGGCGGTTCGAATCAGCGGGCGAACCGCCATCAGTGCGGGAGCCGGAGGGATGAACATGTGTGATGGACAAACAGCCGATATCGAAGAGCAGAGGATTGACGACGCCTTGCTGGAGGCGTTTCGTCGATGGAAGGCGTATATGTCGAGGGGACTCAAGGACGAGGAAATGCAATCCGTGGACTGGATTGAGGACTTCACGTCGGGTGCGTGGTTTCGACTGACGGAATTGCAGAGTTACGACTCAAGGAGAAGTTTGCGTCTTCCTTAGCGAGCAACACCGGGCGGAGCGATGGTGCACGGGGAAACGATGAAGGTGCGTCGGGCGGGACGGTGCCCGCTCCGGGCCGACGCAGACCCCTTATCGTAAAGCTATCGGGCCGGAACATTGACACCGGCCCGATAGCTTTATCGAGGGGTCCGCTCAGTGGCCCTTCGCTGACGGTGCCGCGGCTCTCGTTACCGTGAGAGAGCCGCCCGTTGAGAGGCGAGCTCCCAAGGTGAACAACATGACATACACAACATACGACGATGAGATCATCGAGGACGTGCCGGTCGGCGCACGCGTGATGGTGATCCGGCAGAGCGAGACGGCCAAGGACGATGATGACGTGGTCGGCTGGTCGGAGGTGCAGCGTCTGTTGTACGAGCGGGACTGGGGACCCATTCTGCGGTTACCGGCGACGGAGAATGACTTCTTCAGCGGCCGGCAGTGGGAGAACGGAGTTGATGTCTCCGCGTTCAACACGTACGACTTCCAGCGGCAGCGTGGGATCAACGTTCACCCGACGATCTCGGATCCGATCCGGCGTAAAATCACAATTTCACAGGAACTCACAGGATTTCACAAAAAAAGAACAAGTACCAAAAAGAAAAACTGCCACCACCAGTTCTCTTTCTGTGAGAAGACGAAGAAGAAGACATTGAATCACAGACTCTTCATCGATAGACTACCTTTCACCTGGCGCTACGTTTTTCGACCGCCCAGCGCCACGGTTTTCAACCGCCGCACACACCTGGCCCTGCTCGCCGAAAAAGGCTGCACCGGCCACAACATTCTCAGCGCCGCGGGCATTTCCATCGACGACATCCGCAAGACCATGGCCCGAGACGGCCTCCTTGGTGAAACCGGCCAGGCCAAGCCTGTTACTGCTGTTCTCCTCAAGCCCTGACCCGTTTACGAGTCGCTCAGGACACAACCAGCAGCCCCGTATGTCGGGTTCGCTTCGGAGTGGTCTGCCCCCGTGATATGCGTGGCACGAGTAAGTCTGCGGCTCCGCGAAGCCGTGAGTGGTCACCCTTACGATCCGGCGAGGGGGGATCATCCTCGACGATGTACTGGCACCTTCCGCAACCTCTCCACGATCAGGGCGTATGTCGTGTCCACCTTGTCGTTGAAGTCCTGCAAGGAAGCCATGGCGGCCATCTCCCAATCAGCGTAGGTCAGGTATCGTTGGAGCCCGGTGACCTGCCGCGCAACTGGCCCGAAGAGCTTGCAGGCCCGCTCCCACCCAAAGAGGAAACACATGCCGCCAACCACATCCCACGCCACCGCTTTCTTGTCATGGTAGTGAACGGGCTTGCCTCGTTCGTCTTGCGCCTCGACCTGCTGGCACCACCTGGTCTCCCTCTCGAACAGCGCCAGCAACTTGTCTTTCTCATCCTGCGTCATCGTCGGACAACCTCCAGGCCGCGATTCAACGATCCAGGTGGCAACCAGCCAAAACCAAAGAGGTAGTGACAAGGACAATGGCGGTTGGGCAGTTCAGGGCCACCAACGCTGGATACCTGAGTATACCGTCTATAGGACTGGGTTGGAATCCCCGGCGGCGGGCAGAATGTAGTGGCTGCCCCCTCGTGATGTTGGACGCCAATACCTGCGTTCCGGCAACATGCCACCGCTTGCCTTGATACGGCCCCGGCGGGATTCGAAGCCTGATTCACCAATGAAATAGGGCCACTCGTGTGGCCCCATGGTTTCGTAGTCTGGCAGGCCGCCGTTTAGTAACGGTGTCCGCCGCCACCATAACCACCGCGACCACCACCTCCACCGCCGTATGCACCCCGACCGCCGTGCCCACCGCCCCCGCCAAAGCCTCCTCCCCCCTCACTCGACTCGTCCGGAAACGCCGCGAATCCCAACCTGACCCACTTGCCAAGATCGAGCGGCTGAAACGTGATGTATCTGGCCCGCTTGATCACCCGGCCGATCGGATCCGCGACGGAGATCGCCATGAGCCCCTCGGAATAGTTCCAGGTGTTCGGGACTTCCTTCAACTCACACCGGCGACCAACACGCGCCCAGCCGCCGGCCCGACGGAAGGATTCCGCGCTCACAACCGCTTGTCAACCGAATAAGCTCTTCTTCGTCCCGCCGTTCAAGCGTGTCATGCGCGGCCGGTCCCGGGTCTGTGGGTGCGGCGGAGCAGCAGCGCGCCCCAGAGGAGCAGACCCACCGTAGCGGGTTCCGGGACTGGGGCCAGGTTCAGAGTGCCCCAGAGGTTTTCCTGATTCCAGGCGTCAATCGCGCTGTAGCTCGACCAGAAGATGTACCCTTGGAGCTGGATGCCGCTGTCGGCGTCGCAGAATTCGGCATTGAAGCCATAGCTGGAACCGGGAGTCAGAGGGGCCATGTTGTAGCCGGCCCGTCCGGCCATGAGGATGGACTCCTCAAAGGTGTAGAGGTAGCCGGGGCCGGGTTGGCTGAATTGGCACTTGGCCTGCCAGTACTGGCCATCGGGGGCGGAACGCAACGGGGCAAGACGGCGCTGGGGAGAGGTGCTGTTGTTGAAGTCAACATTCTCACCGTAGATGTTGCCATCGGTGCTGATGCCGAACTGCTCGTAACCGTAGCGGTTCTGAATCGGCGAACCGGGGATGTTGGCCTGCCGGGCGTTGGTTGAATCCAGGTAGAGATGAAGCGTGTCCTCCAAATAGGCCATGTTGCCCTGTGCCTGCGAATTGAGCGGCTCATAGGCATCGTCCCGCACTTCGGCCAAGATAAACAGATGGGTGCCGTCGTGCGCGGCCCAGAGGTCCACGCGGCAATCGTTTTCGCTACTGATCGTGCCGCAAATCGTGGTGCCGGTATTCGTGGCCGAGGTACCGGCGCGGCCATCGCCCTTATAGAACGAGATGCCCTGCTGCCTGGCCTTCACGGCCGTCCAATCGGCAGCGCTGCCATCAACGGTGATGGAACTGGTGACATAGGGAGCGGTGATCTGCGGATGGGCGGCGAATGCGGGTCCGCTTACAAGGGCTAGGCACAAGAACAAGGCTGCAAGACCACTGCGCGATGTTGCCATGGCTCACTCTCCCACAACCGGACATGTCCCACTTTACCTCGACCCGGCTACGCCGCCGGACCGTGTTCCGCTATTGTACCACCGCCCCTCCCCCCATTGCGCCCTGTGAATTGCGGGGTTCCAGGATGCACCGTAAACGTGCAGAAACCGACCTTAAGCCGACGAGGGGTGGGGGCTAGGCACGAGGGAGTACACCCCCGCAAGCCGAATATGGCACCGAATTCAGCCCCACCCCTGGGGAACGTAGTCAGAACTGAGGCCCAGCCACCTGCTATTCCTTCTCGCCGAGCTTCTGCTCGATCCTGTTGAGCTGGACTCGGAGGGCAGATACCTGTTGCGCCAATGCGGCGAGCCGGGGTTCTACTTGTTCGCGGACAACACGTTTCATGTTCAGACACGTTGCGATGGTCGTTCCCTTGGCAACCTTCGCTTGATCTGTCATATTCTCGCCATCACCGACCTTGTCTACGAACCAGCTGTAGATCCCGTCTTCGTCGATCTGCGGTCTTCCCCAGGTGCGAGATCGAACCGGTTTCCGCTGTTGTGTCGCAAGCCACACGATCCCGTCCTTCAATCCAAACACCGAATAGTACGCCTTCTGCTCCGCCATGTCATACCTCACTTCCGCAAGCCCGCTGTCACGGTTACCCACGTGGCTGGTTAGGGGCTACGTTGCCTCATCGCTTAGAAGGTCGTCGGCTTGGCCGACATCAGGGAGTCGGATGCGCTGTTGATCATGGCTGAACGCCCAAGCTGGGGAACCGCCTGTGAGATGTATCAAGCTCACCAGTGGGGCAAGATCGTCGTCACCGTGTGCAGCGGGCGCGTTGCTCCGTGGCTGTACTACCACTCGACGCGGGTTGTGGCTTCGCTTCAGGAGGCCATCGATGGGTTGAGGGGTTCCCAACTTGCCTCATTCACATCGGGCAACACTCATCATCACGGAGCGATGCGAAATCATGCCACGAAGACTTGAGCGGAACGAGTTCCTGGGGCGATGGCGCATCACCGAGATGGAGATGTGGGACCAGGACTACCTCGACATGGAGGTCAAGGCGTTCATCCTATTCGAGGGGAACGGAATCGGACAATTCCAGTTCGGCCTGGTTCGGGGATGCATCGATTACCGGCCCAGCGAACGTCACGGCAAGCCCGCCGTGGAATGGTCGTGGGAAAGCAGCGATGAGTGCGATCCTGCAATGGGAAGAGGGTGGGCCGTTCTGGAGACGCCCGAGATGCTGGCCGGTCGCATCTTCTTCCATCAGGGGGACGACTCGTCATTCAAGGCGAAGAGGATGTCTCCACCCAGACGAGCCCAGCCACGCCCTCGTCACCGAGTTATCAGCATCATCAGGGACAAACCTCGCAGGTAAGACTGCTTTCAAGAAGCAAGCTCCACCTGCTGCGTGCGACTCACGTCGGTTGACTTGCCGGGGGTGTGGTGCGTCCCCCTCCGGACCTGCCGTCCTGCCACTGGCCCTCGTGGACTCTGCCGTCCGGGGAAGTCATTTTGCCGAATCCGTGAGGCTGGCCGTCTTTCCATTCGCCATCGTATTTTGCGCCAAAGGCAGAAGTTGATACACCACGCCCGTTGGGCTTGTCGTTCTTCCACTCACCCTCGTAAACTCCACCGTCCGGCCACCGGAAAATACCCCGGCCAGAGCGTTGGCCATTCTCATAGTCGCCTTCGTAATTCCCCTTCGGCCCCGTCGCAATGCCGTGCCCGTGAGGCTTGTCGTCACGCCACTCACCATCATATTTCGCACCGTCCGGGCTGACCTGCACGCCTTGGCCTTCTCGTTTTCCATTGACCCATGCCCCGCTGTATTTGCGGCCATCGGGCCATGTGCATGTCCCGATGCCGTTCGGCTTTCCATCGCGAATCGCACCCACGTAACGGCCGCCATTGGGCAACTGGCCATCAAAGTGGTTAGAGTCTGCTGGCGGGGGACTGACCTGCATACCGGCCGGGGACGAATTGGTCTCGGTCTCCCCGCTAGTAGGGTTCACGGGCGCGCTCGCCTGGGGAGTTGAAGTGGAAGGGCGGTGGACGTTGGAGCATGCCGAAACGCAGAGCACGAGGAACGACAACAACGGAACGAGTGCGAGTCGTGACATGTGGTGACTCCTTAAATGCGACGGTCCTTATTGTCCCCACTCCGCCGCCAGCCTGCAACTCGGGCTTTCTTGAGGATCAGCACGCAACCGCCGGTAAGCCGTGGCGGTTGGGCCACGTGCAACCGACGCCATCACGCAGCCAGAAACCGCAATTCTGCATGCAGGAGGTCGCTCTCTGGTTGTAGGATTACTCCTGACCCGGACAGGCAGTGTTAAATCCGACGCTTGATCTCCGGCTGCTCTATCCTGATCACGTTCCCGGCTGCCGAACCGCCAGAAAAGCGCCAGTAGCGGTTCCATGAATCTCTATGCGATCCGGAAAGAGCAGGATCATGCCGACGGCAATGCCCTTAAGTGCAAACATCCCAAGCTGCGATTGTCAAAGGTTGAGGCTGTTAACTGTCGGAGTCGCGGGAGCGAGACAACGGGGGCCGCTTGAGCTCGCCCTACCGGCATCCTGCCGGCTGGTCGGCGCCGTTGAAACAGCACTGGAACCCGCCGAAATCGACGGTGTCCACATCGCCGTCCCGATCGAAATCGGAGGAACGGCAATCGCCCAGAGCTGCCGCCGTGGCACCAGTCGTGCCAAGACAGGCCTGGAAGTGTCCGAAGTCGCCCTGGTCAACATCTTCGTCATAGTCGAAATCGCCGGGCGTATCGCACACGAAGTCAACATCATCGAGGTAGACGGTGAATGGTCCGACGCTGTCGACATACGAGAACGCCAGACATTCGAGGGTACCCTTGTTGCTGGCAGAGCTCAGGACGCTATCACCCGTGTATGCCACGATAGGGTCGCGCCGTGGATCGAAGATAAGGGTCTGCCAGACCCCCTCCATCGGCTCCACGAGGACGCCCTGCGGCGCGTCGCTGAGTTTCGTTGCCGCGCCGAGAAACTCTATGCTGCCGCTCGTTCCGCCGTCGCCGCCCAAGTCGGCGGTGGTACCGGTTTCGCGAATGCCCAGAGCCAGACGAAGGCGACCGCTGTCGAGGCGCAGGCGCAGACGGATGGGGCGATCCAGTTGCACGGTCGGGTTGGGAATGTTGGGAGCGTTCGACGTCGTGACGCGAGCCCATCGCTGCTTGGTGGCATCCACATATTGCCACTGAAGAACGTAGCACTTGTTGCCACTGAGCCCAGGGACCGCATCGGTGACCTGGGCGACATTTGGCGTCGTCGCCAGATGGGTGTATGTATTACTGCTCCGAGGAGTCTTGAACACAACCCTCGTGCCGTTGGCGTAGTCTTCGAAACCGGTCAGGTTGAACGTCGAGCAGGGCGGCTGCGCCTGCACCTGCACGGTCCAGGTTTCGTCGTCGGTTCCGGCGGTGCTGGATACTCGAACAGCGAACGTCACCGGACTTCCCGCATTGCAGGGCAGGGGTACCCACTGAACGCAGCCGGTGCCGCGATTGAGGCTTGTGCCGTCGGGCCCCTGAAGCAGAGTCCAGGACTCCGCGGTGCCCCGGCTCAATGTCAACTGGCGTGTATATGTCAGGTTTCGAGTCGCGAAATCGGGATTAGGGGTGACCGGCGCGATAAGAGGCGGCAGCAGGGAGCCGAGCGTGATGTCCTGACGTACCACCCCGCCCGCGGTCACCGAAACGCTCACCGGATCGGCCGGCTCGTACCCGATGTGTGAAACGGTCAAGGTGCAGGTGCCTGGCGGCACAAGCAGGAAAGAGTAGAGCCCGTCGCCGCTCGACAAGGCCTTATAGGTCGAGCCGGATCGCACAAGCTGTGCATCGACGATCGGCGTCCCCGAGGCATCCTTCACATATCCGTAGATGATGCCGGTGGTCGGACTGCTCTTCCAGGTCATGGCGGGCGTGGAGACGGGCTGCTGGTGGACGTTGGTCAGATAGTCGCTCCAGCCTGTGAACGAACTGTAGGAGAAGACGCTGGTACCCTGGGCGCCGCGCGTACGCGCCACGTCGACCTGGCCCAGGAGTCCGGCGACACCCTGTTCGGTGCTGTGACCGGCGACCACGTGCCGGCCCGCGCTTCCAGCCAGCCACGTCTGCAGCGTCGTATCCCATCCGGAGCCGGCCCCGCCAGCGTAGTACATCATGGGGACGAGTATGTCCATGCCGCCGGTCTGTGCCCACACAAGGGCGTCCTGGTAGACGCTGGACGGGGCGGTGTTCGGGTTGGAGAAGACCGCGGCGCTGACCTTGACCGCCGGTTTGACCGCCATCACCTGGGCGTAGATGTCGCGGACCATCCGGGTGATCTGGTCGGCCGTCCACGCGCCGAACTCCAGATTGTCGGGGTTGCTTTGCGGGCTTGCCTGTCGGGCCCGGCTGATCGGATCGTAGGAGTACATTGCGCCGGGCGTGCGGATGTAGTCGAAGTGAACGCCATCGACCTCGTAATCCTGCACAACGTGCATCACCTGCCGGCGCCAGTAGGCCTGGAAATCAGGGATGCCCGGGGCCATCCACACGTAGCCTCCGCTCCACTGTACCGGCGTACCTTGTGAACCGCAGATCAGCCAGTCGTGGTGATCCGGATCGGCGGCGTTGCAGTGGCTGTAGAACAGGTGGTTCGGGTTGGCGGGCAGGGTGTATCCGCCGGAACCGCGCCAGCAGGTTTGCGTATTGATGTACGCGTGGAACTCGATGCCGTTGGCATGAGCGGCGCTGAGCGCATAGGCAAGAGGGTTCCAGCCGGGATCCGCGCCGCCCACCAGGAGCGACCAGACCTCCTCCGGCGATGGGTACAGCGTGTCACACTGGCCTCGGATCTGAAAGAAGACGGCATTGAAGTTGTTGGCCTTCAGGTTCTCCATGACCGCATCGATCGTCGCTTTGCAGGTCGCCGGGTCGGTGTCGGGCCATTCGAATCGTGAGACCCACATGGCGCGGAACTCGGGGGTCTGGCCAAGTGAGCCGGCCGTGGGCAGAATCAGGCCGGCGGCAAACACGGCAATCCGAATGACTGATGCGGCTCTGGTCATCACAGTCACGAGAGCGGTCCGGGCCAACGGTCGGCGATACTCCGCGATGTCTCAAGTATACCATATCGGAACCTTCGCAGGCAGGCAGCCACGCGTCCGGGTTCTGTGCCCGGCGCCTGGTTCGTATCCGGCCCTGCGACAGTGCTCGCGGGCCGGACGTGTTCGAGGAGGAGTGGGAGCGGTCTCGGTTCTGGCCGAGTGCATGGAGACAGTCCGGGGGCAGGTTGATGGTCCGACGTTCAGGGCGTTTGAGCTGTACGTCCCTTGAGGAATGGCCGGTGGAGGAGGTCGCGGAGAATCTGGGTCTGACGGTCAACGCGGTGTGGATCGCCAAGTCGCGTGTTCTGGGACGGTTGCGGCAGGTCAGGTAAGAAATCGACGGCGACTCGTGAAAGGACCGATGGTCGTGGGTCAAAGGTACTTTTGCAGCGCGCGAGGACGAGGGAGTCTGCGCGATGTCAGGGTAGTGGACGTCACATCGCTTGCGGAGATGACCGCAAGGTCACGGAGGTTGAAGAGGAGAGGTGGGAGATGGGATGCCTCAGCAAACTGCATGCGACTGTTGTCGGAGCCCTTTCGTGTAATTCGGCCGAACGTGGCGGTCTGTTGGTCGACTTTCGTCGGCCGCACGCTTTCCGGCGCGTGGAAGCGTGCCGTACGATGATTCTGTTCCGTGACCACTCGCGCCGGGTGTGGTGAGTATGCCGGCAAGGGCCTGGATGCGCCGCCCGTCGGGCGGGTCGGTTATAATACCGCTGGAAGCAAGACGGCCTGCTCAGGCTGCGCCGGGGCGATATGTCGGCAATTCCGGGGATCAATGACAATGCGGGACGAGATCCTGGAGCGGCTGAAGCCGCTGGATGAGAAGGCGGTGGCAATGACGACCAAGTGTGTGACACTCCGAAGCCTCGCGCTCGCCTTCTCCGCGTTTCTGATCGCTCAAGCCGTGGCTGCGGAGCAACCGGCGACTCAACCTGCCGCTGCGACAGCCGCCGCCGCAACAGCACCTGCGCCGGCAAGCCCCGCGACCAAACCGGCGTCCAAGCCAGAAACGAAGCCATCGCCGCGGTCCCAACCGACGTCCGAGTCGAAGCCGGCCGCTACAGGGCCCGCAATAGACCCTGAAGCCAAAGCCAGGACCGACTACGATGCCGCCGAGAAAGCGGCCCGGGAGGCGGAATCGGCGGTCGTCCCGTTGAAGGACGCGATGCAGAAGGCCGACACGGCATACGCCAATGCGAGCAAGACGGCCAACGCGAAGCGTCAGCAGGCCACCGATGCGAAGAATCTGGCAGGCGATCCGGGCACGGCGGAGTTGAAGCAGGCCGAGGCCAACGTGCCCGACGCCGCCAAGGCCCTGACTGATGCGACCAACGCCAAGCCCGGTCTGGATAAGGCCCTGGCCGATGCCAAAGCCGCCGCGATGCCCCTGCAGCAGGCTTACGATGCGGCCGAGAAGGCAGCCAAGGAGGCAGAGGCCGCGGCCAAGGTTGCGTTGGAAGCGGCCAACAAACTCGACGACGAAGCCAAGAAGGCCACCGCCCAGGCGACCGCCTTGCGCAGATCCGCCGACGCCGCCAAGGCCACCCTGACCCGGGCACAGCAGAACGAGCAGCAGGCGACGGCTCAGGTTAACGCCGCCCCTCAGAAGCTGAAAGATGCAGAGGCTCAGAAGAAGGCGGCCGACGATGCCCTGGCCAGCGTGAAGAACCAGTTCGCGGCCGCAACGGCTGCTTTCAAAGCGGCTGATGAGGCCGCAGTGACTGCTGAAGCGAATGCGAAGGCGGTCTCTGAAGCGGAGAAGCAGCAGGCCGTGGCCGACGCTGTCGCCAAGCGCAAGGCCGTCGACGCGGCTAAGACCGCCATGACCCAGGCGCAGCAGAATGAGCAAGCGGCGCAGGCCCAGGCCGCTGCCGCCGCGAAGCGACTGGCGGACGCAGAGGCTCAGAAGAAGGCGGCCGACGGTGCCCTGGCAAACGCCAATAGCCAGGTGGCCGCTGACATCGGTGCTTATCAGTCGGCGGAGCAGACCGCTCAGGCGGCGGAGGCCGCTGCCAACGCGAGTTCCAGGGACGCTACGAAATCCCCGGAAGACAAGAAGAAGACCGCGGATGATGCCGAGGCGAAGCGTAAAGCAGCCGACACCGCACAGGCCGCCTTGGCCCAGGCACAGAAGAATCAGCAGCAGGCCCGGGTACAGGTCGGCGCGGCCGTGAAGAGCATGGCCGACGCTCCCGCGCGGAAGAAGGCGGCAGACGAGGCCCTGGCCGGTGCCAAGAACCAGGCGGCCGCCACCACGGCGGCTACCCAGCCGGCCGAGCAGGCCGCGCGGGGAGCGGAGGCGACGGCAAAAGCGATGGCCGAGCGTGCCGGCAGCTCGGAGGAGCAGAGGAAACAGGCCGCGGCCGATGCCACCGCGAAACGCAAGGCGGCCGACGCGGCGAAGGCGGCGCTCGCTCAACCTCAGACGGCCCAGCAAAACGCACAGAATCTCGCCAACGCCGTGGCGCAGAAGTTGGCTCGGGCGACGGCTCAGAAGAAACTGGCCGACACTGCTTTGGCGAACGCCAAGAACCAGATCACCGCCGCTACTGCGGCCTCGGAGGCTGCCGAGAAGGCGGCCCAGGATTCAGCGAAGGCCGCGGAGGAGAAGATTCAGGCGGCGACCCAGGCTGCTGCCAAACGCAGAGCAGCGGCAGATGCCGCAGCCGCGCTGGCCCAGGCACAGCAAGGCGAGCAGGCGGCACAGACTCAGGCTGCGGCCGCAGCGCAGAAACTGGCGGAAGCGGAAGCACAGAAGAAAGCCGCCGATGCAGCCGCGGCCAACGCCAAGAACCAGGTCTCCGCTGCCGCGGCTGCTACCCAGCCGGCTGAACAGGCTGCGTTGGTGGCGGAGAACAACGCGAAGGCGGTCTCTGAGGCAGACAAACAGCAGGCCGCGGCCGATGCCGACGCCAAGCGCAAGGTGGCCGGCGCAGCCAAGACCGCCTTGACCCAGGCACAGCAGAATGAGCAACAGGCCACGGCTCAGGCCGCCGCTGCCGCACAGAAGTTGGCGGGAGTGGAGCCGCAGAAGAAGGCCGCCGACGAGGCTTTGGCGAACGCCAACAAGCAGGTGGCTGCCGCCATCGGCGCCTATCAGACGGCAGAGCAAGCGGCCCAGGCGGCGGAGACTTCGGCCGACACGACCTCGAAGGATCCTGCGAAATCTCCGGAGGATAAGAAGAAGGCGGCGGACGACGCTGCGGCCAAACGCAAGGCAGCGGACGCGGCACAGACGGCGTTGACCCAGGCTCAGCAGAGCCAGCAACAAGCGCGGGTCAAGGTCAGCACCGCTGCCAAGGACTTGGCCGACGCCCCGGCGCAGAAGAAGGCCGCGGATGATGCCTTGGCAAGTGCCAAGAACCAGGTCTCTGCTGCCGCGGCCGCCACCCAGCCGGCCGAGAAGGCCGCCCAGGATACCGCGAAGATCGCAGAGGCAAAGAAGGCGGCGGCATCCGAAGCCGCAGCCAAGCGCAAAGCGGCGACCGATGCCGCGGCGGCCCTGGCTCAAGCGAAGCAGAGCGAGCAGGCGATGCAATCCCAGGCGGCGGCCGCCGCACGGAAACTCGCTGAAGCGGAGGCCCAGAAGAAAGCCGCCGACGCGGCTCTGGCCAACGCCAAGAACCAGGTGACTGCTGCCATGGCCGCGAACCAGGCGGCCCAGGAAGCGGGCAAGGAACCCGTTCGACTCGAGGCAGCCAGCAAACAGGCCGCGGCTGATGCAGCCGCCAAGCGTAAGGCGGCCGATGCGGCCAAGGCGGCTCTGACACCAGTCCAGCAGAAGTTGGACGAGGCGGCGGTGAAGGCCAACACCGTCGCGCAGGATTTGACCAGGGCCGAAGCACGGAAGAAGTCGGCCGAGGAAGGCCTGGAGAACCTCAAGAAGCGGATTGCCGCAGCCAAGCAGACGAACCAGGCGGACGAACAGGCGGCCAAGGAGGCGGAAGCCGCGGCCGTCCCGTTGAAGGCGGAAGCGGAGAAGACCCGGGCGGCGTATACGGCCGCTGTGAAGATCGCCGATGACCGGCGTGCTCTGGCCGATCAGGCCAAGGCGAATTTGTACCGACTGGTCGCCGCCAGGCAGGTGGCAAGTCTCACCGAAAGCCCCGAGCCGCCCAAGCCGACAAACCCCATCGATGACCTCGTGTTTGCGAAGTTGAAGGCGCTGGGCATCCAACCCGTCCTCTGCTCCGACGCGGTGTTCATCCGTCGCGCCTATCTGGACCTGACCGGCAAGCTGCCCAAGGCGGAAGAGGCGAAGGCGTTCATTCAGAGTCCCGACAAGAACAAGCGCGTCGATCTGATCGGCCGCCTCCTCGACCAGCCGGCGCACATCGACTATTGGGCCATGAAGTGGAGCGATATCCTGCGGGTCAAGGCGGAGTTCCCCGTCAAAGTCTGGCCCAACGCGGCTCAGGCGTATCACCGCTGGCTGTGGGAGGCGGTCGCCCAAAACAAGCCGTACGACCGGTTCGCCCGCGAATTGCTCACCTCAAACGGGAGCAACTTCCGCGTCGGCCCGGTCAACTTCTACCGCGCCATCCAGGACAGAACTCCGGAGGGCACGGCCGCGGTCGTCGGATTGGCGTTCATGGGCACTCGGGCCGTCCTCTGGCCGAAAGACCGTCTGGCCGGCATGGCTCCGTTTTTCTCGCAGGTCGGCTACAAGCCCACGAGCGAATGGAAAGAGGAGATCGTCTTCTGGGACCCGCTCAAGGCGGTCACCGTGCCCGGCAACACCGCGCCGGGTGTGGACGCCGTGGCCAAGGCTGTCACCGCGACCAACCAGATCCCTCAAGCGTTGGCCCAACCGCTGAGCGAAAACGGGCCGATTGTGGCCACCTTCCCGGACGGTACCAAGGCCACGATTCCGCCGGACCGCGATCCGCGGGAGGTCTTTGCCGACTGGCTGATCCGGCCGGAGAACCCCTGGTTTACGAAGAACATCGTCAACCGCACCTGGGCGTGGGCGATGGGGCGGGGCATCATCCACGAGCCGGACGATATTCGCGACGACAACCCGCCCAGCAATCCCGAACTCCTGGCCTATCTGGAGAAGGAACTGGTCGCTAATCACTATGACCTGAAGGCCCTGAAGCGGCTGATCTTCACTTCGACGACGTACCAGTTGTCTTCGGTGCCGAGGTTCAAGGGGCCGGAAGCAAGAGCCAACTTCGCCAGCTACCTGTTGCGACGCGTGGAGGCCGAGGTCTTGATCGACGCTTTGAACGAGATCACCGGCACCTCGGAGCTCTATACCAGCGCCGTCCCGGAGCCATTCACGTACATTCCGAACGACATGTCCGCGGTAGCACTGGCCGACGGGAGTATCACGAGTTCCTTCCTGACGATGTTCGGTCGTTCCTCGCGGTCCACGGGGATGGAGACTGAGCGCGTGAACGAGCTTGCCTCGACCCAGTGGCTGCACATGCTGAACTCGGCCTCGATCCAGAGCAAGCTTCAGAACGGCCCGAAACTCGCGGCGACGCTCTCGTCCAGCGACAAGACCAATGAGATTGCCGAGCGACTCTACCTGACGATTCTCTCGCGGCTTCCGACGGATGCCGACGTCAAGGCCGTGGAGGAATACGCCAAGACCGGAGTGACGAAAGGCCGCGATATGTGGATCGACGTGGCATGGGCGCTGATCAATAGTCCCGAGTTTCTGTTGAGGCATTGATGGGTATGGAGGAAGCGGGAAATGAAAAACGGACAATGAGAAATGAACAATGCAGAATGAGGAGAGGGAAGCATGACGGCCCGTTTTGCGTTTTTCATTTCCCGCTGTTCATTTTTCATTGCATCCCGAAACACGGGGTCTGCTGAAACGGTATGCGAGGTGGAAGGAAAAGGAGTAGTGAGACCATGACTGCGAGCCATCATCCAGGCAACCACGAGCAGATCTCCCGTCGTGAGGCCATGCGACGCGGTGTCTGTGGCGCAGCGGGCATGATCGCCGCCGGCAGCGTGGCATCCCGCGTGTTGGCCGCCCCAGCCGAGAAGACGCCGGAGCAGGTGGCCGCCGAACTGAAGAAGACCCGGGACGAAGCGGCCAAGGCCAAAGCAAAGGCCAAGAAGGTCCAGACGAAGTCGGTCATCCAGGTCTTCTTGTGGGGCGGCATGTCGCACAACGACACCTGGGATCCGAAGCCGGGCACGGGCTACGACTACCTGGGCGAGTTCGACAAGTTCATCCCCACCAATGTAAACGGGATCCAGCTCGGCGCGCTCTTACCCAATCTCGCCAAGCAGGCCGACAAGTATTCCCTCATTCGCAGCATGACCCACGGCAACAACGGCCACGAGACGGCGGCCTACCTGATGCAGACCGGGCACCTGCCGGGCGGCCGTCTGGCCTACCCGGCCGTGGGCGCGATCTTCACCTTCTTCAAGAAGGACCAATACAAGGGGCTGCTCCCGCCTTACGTCGTGATGCTGGAGGCGGCCGGGCGGTTTTCCGAGGAGGGTTTCCTCGGCCCCGCGTACAAGCCTTTCGCCACCGGCGGCGATCCCAACGCTCCCCGGTTTGAGGTTCAGGGAATCGTTAACCGGGGTATCGACGACGGGCGGCAGAAGGCCCGCCGCGAACTGGTAGATAAGGTCAATCTCTTCGGCTACGGCCTTGCTGACGTCCCGGAGATGGCCGCCGCCGAGACGGCCAGGCAGAACGCCTACGGGTTGATCCTGGGTAAGGGCCGGGAAGTATTCAACCTCGAGAGCGAGCCGACGGAACTCCGCGACCGCTATGGCCGCAACACGTTCGGGCAGGAATGCCTGGCGGCGAGGCGAATGGTCGAGGCGGGCGTGCCCTACATCACGATCAGCTTCCCCGGCGGATGGGACACGCACTCAAACCACTTCGCGACCATGAGGAATCAGTGTGCCAGTCTGGACCAAGGGCTCGCGACGCTGCTCGGGGACCTGAAAGACCGCGGCCTGCTCGAGAGCACCCTGGTCTGGTGTACCGGCGAGTTCGGCCGCACGCCTAAGGTGTCGTGGGAACCACCCTGGAACGGGGGGCGCCATCACCACGGGGATGTCTTTACCGTGCTGGTCGCCGGCGGCGGATTCGTGGGTGGCCGCGTCGTCGGCTCGTCCGACGAAAAGGGCGAGAAGGTCAAGGAGAGACCCGTCTATCCGGCGGACCTGCTGGGAAGCATGTATCTGTTGGCAGGCATCGACGCTTCGGCCAAGCTGCCCCATCCCTGGGGGCTGGACGCCTACGTGCTGGACACTGAGAACGAGGGCATGAAGGCGGCCGGGCTCTTGGAAGAACTCATGTGAGGAAGGAACGCGCACGATGAACAGGCTTCGATTCGCTATCCTTAGGCTCGCCGTGCTTGGAGCGATGGCCTCTTCGGCCTGGGCCCAGGGCCAGTACATCGGATACGTCTATCCGGCCGGGGGCCAGCAGGGGACCACGTTCCCGATCAGGATCGGTGGGCAGAGCCTCCAGCTTCCGGACAGCGTGATCGTGACCGGCGAGGGGGTCTCCTGCCGGCTAGTCGACTACTACCGGGTCCTGGACAACCAGGAAATGTCGTTCCTCAGTCAGCAACTGAACGAGTTGAAGAAGAAGGAGACGGTCCTCAGCGAGGACATGACTGCCAAGATGTCCTCCTTCGAGTTCCCCGCGCCTATCGGCCCGGATACCGGGACGAGCGCGGTTCAGTCGCTGATTTGCCCCATATGTGGTACGGCCAATCCGATCGACGCCACGGTCTGCAGCAAGTGCAATGCGAAGTTGGAGAAACCCAAGGACCCCAAGCCGGGCGAGAAGGAATCGAAAGACGCCCCGAAATCCGAGAAGGACGTAGCCAAGGAGAACCTCATCGACCGGATCCAGAGGCGGTTCACTGAAGACGAGCGGACTCCGGCCGTTCGCTCGCAGACCGAGCTTGTCTTTGTCGAGATCACGGTCGCACCCGACGCCAAGCCGGGCCGGCGTGAAATCAGGGTGATCACGAGGCTCGGCATCTCCAACCCGCTGCCTTTCTACGTGAGTCAAGTGCCCGAGGTCGCTCGCAAGCCGATGAAGATCTGCCAGCTCCCGGTGCTCGGCAAGGAGTCCCAGGCTCAGCGCAAGAGGCCCGTGGAAGAAGAGGAAGTGCGCGTCACGGTGCCGTGCACGATGAACGGCCAGATCGCCCCGGGCGAGACGAACCGGTACCGCTTCCAGGCGAGTAAGGGGCAGCGTCTGGTCATCTCCGCCAAAGCTCGGGATCTGGTGCCCTATGTCGCCGACGGAGTTCCCGGCTGGTTCCAGGCCGTGCTCCGTCTTTGCGATGCCAACGGCAAGGAACTGGCGTACGACGACGATTTCCGCTCCAACCCCGACCCGGTCATCTACTTCGAGGTCCCCGACGATGGCGAGTACGTTCTGACCATCAGGGAGGCCCTCTTTCGAGGCCGCGAGAGCTTCGTCTACCGCATCACCATCGGTGAGTTACCTTTCGTGACCAGTATCTTCCCGCTGGGCGGCCGCGTGGGCGAGCCGGTCAAGATCGAGATGGACGGCTGGAACCTGGACAAGGCCGCGTTGGCGCCGCCGCCCAAGGACGCGAAGCCGGGGTGTCATCTGCTGGCCGCCGCCAGCGGGGCATTCGTATCCAACTACGTGCCGTTCGCCCTGGACACGCTGCCCGAGTGCCTGGAGCAGGAAGCCAACGACGAGTCGGCCAAGGCTCAGAAAGTCAATCTTCCGGTCATCATCAACGGGCGAGCGGACCGTCCGGGTGACTGGGATGTCTTCGAGGTGGAAGGAAAGGCCGGTGAGACCATTGTCGTGGAAGTGACCGCACGCCACCTCGGGTCCCCGCTGGATTCCTTCCTCAAAGTCACAGGCCCGGATGGCAAGATCATCGCGATCAACGACGACCATTTCGACGCCGGGTCCGGGCTGAACACCGATCACGCCGATTCCTACCTCATGGTGAAACCGCCCGCCAACGGAAAGTACTTCGTTCACCTCGGCGACCGGCGGCGGCAGGCGGGGAAGGAGTATGCCTATCGACTCCGGATCAGCGCGCCGCAGCCCGATTTCGCGTTACGGGTGATCCCGTCCCGAGTCTGTATGGCTAGCAAGGGGGCGGCCGCAGTGACCGTATTTGCTTTACGCAAGGACGGATTCGACGGACCGATCCAACTGAACTTCAAGGGCCTGCCACAGGGGCTCGAATCGGCCGGCGCCGCGTTGGCGGCCAACCAGGAGACCGTGGGCGTGGGGATCAAGACCAGCCTTACGGCCGTGGAGAAGCCGGTCAACCTCACTCTTGTGGGAGTTGCGAAGATCGGGGACCGGGAAGTCGTCCACGACGCCGTGCCGGCCGAAGACAAGATGCAGGCTTTTCTATGGCGTCATATATTGCCCGCGGAGACCCTGCCGGCCCTGGTCTTCGATCCGTCGTACCAGGCACCAGCCGATCGCATGCGCCCGCCAATCCGTGAGGAGGACCGACCGAAGGGTGTGCAGCCCACGGTGACGCGGTCATCGGTCGAGTGGTATCTGAGACAGCTTGAGAACCTCTATCAGGACTGGTTCTTGACAGACGACTTCGTCAACCGCGAGATCGCGAACGTCGAAGCCCGTGTGATCAAGTAAGGATGCGGCGAACGCGGTCAGCGATCGTCCCCTTCGTATCTGTGAGAACCGGCCTCTCAGTTGGGCAGTGGCACTACAGCCATGAGGGAGTTCGCGGCGAGCAAGGTTCAACGGTGGTACTCTGCAACAAACCCGAGCGTGGTAAGACTGCTTCTAGATGCGAAGAAACGTGATCGAATGACGGTCAACCGAGTACCGAGGTGGCCAACGTTAGTAAGTATATGGCCCGGCTCAAGAGGCTGTTCGGCCGTGTTCCGGTTGCGGCGACGCTGGCAGCCATATCCGCCGGCTGACGAGTCTTGAAGCGAGGTAGCCCGATGGGGGAAGGGCCGCTAACGTATAGTGAGTGATTATTCGGCTGAAGGCGCATTTCCCGGAGATCATTCTGTAGCCAGGAGGATGACGGATGAACTCATGCATGGCAATCGCATCGGCTTGTGTGGTGGTAGGGCTTTTGGCAAGCACGGCGGTGGCGGTAAACATCGAGACCGTTCCGGTGGGCGATCCGGGCAACGCCGGGGAACTGTCGGGTTTAGGCGCCGGCGGCGACGGGCCGGATCGTATCTGCGGCTCGGTCGGCTACACGTACAGCATCGGCAAGTACGAAGTGACGGCTGGGCAGTACTGCGAGTTCTTGAACAAGGTCGCGACGACGGACTACGTACTCGTTGAAACGAAGAGAACCTATGTTGTTGGATGACGCTTTGGTCTCACGAGTTGTCTTTCACCCGCGTGCCGAGGAGGATGACTACTCGCCGCAGGGCAGACCCACCCAGACGCAGTGCGATGGGGCGGTCGTGTGCGGTTACCTGCATGAGGCTCACAAGAGCGACGGTCTCCTGCTCTTCTTCCACGGCAACGGGGAAATCGCCGCGGACTACGACTTTCTGAGCGGCATCTACGCGGCTTGCGGCCTCTCCTTCTGGGTGGTTGACTACCGGGGATACGGTTGAAGCACCGGTGCGCCTGCCTTCTCGCGCATGTTCGGCGACGCGGAGGCGGTACTCAATGACGTTCCGAGAATCGCGGAATGTGCGGGTCGGCAGTTCGGTCGCGTTTTCGTGATGGGCCGTTCGTTGGGCAGCGCGTCGGCCATTCATTTGGCGTCGAATTGCTCGGAATCGCTAGCCGGCCTCATCCTGGACAGTCCGTATGCAGACGGACTGCAGTTGATCCACCGGTTGGGCGGGCCGATGCTCGATAGACAATCGCTTCCAAATGGGGAGGACACCCGTGCCGCGGCCGACGTAGACGCCATCCCCGCCGCTGGCAGCCATGCGAAGGCCGTACACCTTGATGTTCCGGCAGCCGTGGAGCGACAGGCAATGCCGCCACTCTGCCTTCTCGTAAGGCGGTGCCTGGTAATCCGGCTTGCGCATGACCAGGGAGGCGCCGGGCCCCGTGAGCGTGATATTCTCCTTGTCTCGTGCGGTCAGCAAGGAATCCCCTTTGCCCCGGAAAGCCCCCTTGAGGGCCATGATGACCGCGCCTTCCTCGAATACTACCTCCTGATTGCTCTCCAGGAACAGCGGCTCCATGACCCATGGTTTGCCCAGGTTGGGGATAATGAGCTTCTTAGCCTCGGAGCGAATCGCAGCCTGCAGGGCGGCGGTGGAGTCTTGCTCATCAAAGCCCCACCAGGCGGCGCTGGCCGTGTCTCGGTGGCCCGCCAGCACCTGCTCGACCGCCCGCGGATCAGCTTCATGCTTCAGCCTTTCGAGACCGGTATCGGTCCCAGACGTGCAACCCGCCGCGAAAAGAACGCCCAAGGTGCACAGGACAGCGATTGAGGCTGCGGCGGTACCTGGTCTGCGACTGAACCGTTCGACTCCGTGGCTGGTCGTTTGGGCGCCCATCATGGTGAGTCCTCCCGGCGATCCGAGTCCTGGCCAGGGCCCGACGGTCAGATCGACCCGCGAAGTTGCCAAGACGAACGTGACGCCTCTTTGAATCTACCGCCCCTGATACTCCTTGCCAATCTGGTGACACGCTGCTGCCTGCTGGAGCTGAAACGTCACCGTGGGATCAAAAGAAGATCCGCAGGAATGGCATTGGCAGGTTAGCGATGCGAAAGCTGCGGTGGTAGCACGCTCGCACCGTGAAGCTGCTCAAGGATCGCATCGGCAAGGAGCAGCCGGTGAACAACATCACGCCGCTCGATGCTCGTCGCTTCCTGTCTTGGTACCGGGAGCGGTCGCGGAAGGACCAACCGATCGCTCCCGCGACCGTCAACAAGCTGCTCCGGGAGTGCCGGCGGATCTTTCGCGAGGCGGTCGAGTGCCGGCTGATTCGCGAGAACCCGTTCAACGGCATTCGGCAGGCGAAAGTGTCGCGCAACGAGTGGCACCACGTCACGCCCGAGGACTACCGGAAACTGATCGAAGCCGCGCCGTCGCTGAGGTGGCAAGGGATCATCGCGCTGGCCTACTGCTGTGGCCTTCGCTTGAGCGAGATCCTGAACCTGACCTGGCCGGACATCGACTTCGAGAAGGAGATGGTTCGGGTGGTCGCGAAGCGCGGCAAGACCGGCGCGGAGGACTGGACGCCGAAGGACATGCGGATCCTGCCCATGCCCCGGCCGGTCACGAACGTGCTGGCTCGGGTGCAGGCCGAGGCCGGCGACGGACAGGTCTACGTGTTCGTCATCGGCAAGGGTTCCAACGCAGGCCAGCGGATGAAGCGCCAGAACATCTCGCGGGATTTTCAGGCGATCCGTCGGCGGGCCGGCGTGGCCCGGTGCTGCGTGCACGACCTGCGGCGGGGTTACTGCACAAACCTGTCCAAGTCGGTGCCGATCCACGTGGTGCAGGAACTCGCCGGGCACAGCGACATCCGCACGACGCGGAGGTTCTACGTGCAGGTGGAGCCGGAGCTGCTGGAGGTGGCCCGCAAGGTCGTCGAGGAGGCGGTCTCCTGATGCGGCGCCCGAGTGACCAACTTTTGACCAACTCGGCCGAAAACGGCCGTTTTTCGGGTCCGAACGAAAAAGGCCAAGGTCGGCAAACCTTGGCCCCGCAAGCAGTTATCTTCACAGCGGGCGATCGGATTCGAACCGACGACGTCCAGCTTGGGAAGCTGGCATTCTACCACTGAATTACGCCCGCAAGTCTTTCAATTACAAGCACTTACGCAAACCAGCATGCCGGCTTAAGTAGTGCAGGCGCACTACTTAAGAACCGACAGCCGGTCATTATACCGCGTTTCTGGCGATTTGAAAGGGTCTTCGGCGACGACACCCAGCTCGAAAATCTGATACTCTGCAGGTGGCCGCCCGTACCCGTATTCGTTTCATCTTCAGTTACCCGTCTCCAGCGTCACCTTCTGTTGCTTGGCCAAGTAGCCTTGCAGCGCGCGGATGTGGTACGCCAGCTCAGTCTTCTTGCCCGGCGGACAGTTCGCGGTCATCTGGACCGTCTGGTAGTCGTGCAGCGTGGGCTCAAGCCGGCTCGCAAAGAACGTGTGGCCGCCGAACGAACGGCGAATCTCCACGTCGACCGGTTTGGTTCGGTAGTTGCGGATCCGCTCCACATAGCGGGTGTGGTCTTCCCAACCGACCAACGCGTCGTTCACCTCGATCTTGTGCTCGCCTTCCAGGCCGCGATAGATGTCCACTCCGCTGAGCTTGAACCAGAAGTTGTCCCGCCAGCACTTCAGCTTCACCCACTCGTGGATGACTTCCGGGTCCGGGCCGATGATCAGCTCGATGTTCTCCCCGATCGGCACGTACTTGATGCTCTGCTGCACCTTGAAACTCAGCCCCTCGTGGCCGTTGTCTCGGCAGACCCGGACGATGCCGTCCGGCAGCGGCGTCGTACCGAGCTTGGATTCCTTGTCGTTCTTGAGCAGGAACATCCGCACCATCTGCTCGCCGTACTCCGCCGGCCGGTAGCGGTACTGGATCTTGAAGGGGATCTCCTTTCCTTCGAACGACAGCATCCGCTTGCTCCAGCCATTCGGGATCGTCTCCGTGCCCTCGACCGTGTAGATGAAGTACTCGCCGAGACCCTCTTTGGCGATCTCCTTGCGCTGACCGAGTTTACCAAAGTCGGCGAGATCCACGGTTCCATATGCACCGAAGGCGCCGTTGATGAGGAGCATATGGGTGGCGTCGCGCTTGAGGTCGAGTACCTCCCCTTTGGTCAGTTGCCCGGCCTTCTCCGCGCCGTACCGCCGCTGGGCGAGCTCGGCGATCTTCTCCACCAGATTGATCGTTCCGACAACCAGCCGGACCTGGGCGTTCTCGTATTCTTCGCCCGAGCGATTGAATACGCGGACGTAGCCGGCGATGTTCATCTGCGTCTCCTCGGGATTCGTGATGCAGACGTAATCGGCCGACCACGTGAGACCGCTCGTGAAATACGTGATCTCGACGCCGGCCTCGCCGTCGACTTCGGACTGCACGTTCCAGCATAGCATCTGCGGCTTGTCATGCGGGTACGTCGTGTCCAGCAGTTCCAGCTTGTCGGCGTCCTTGGGGAAACGGATCTGAACCGAGGTCGGGTCGATCAACGTGTTGGCCCACGAGAACTGGAGAGGGTTGACGCCCTTCTTGAACGTGATCCGGCGCGTCTCGCGCACCAGCGTCAGGTCCTCGGCGTTATAGATCGTCAGTTGAACCGTCTCGCGCGTGGGGACGGTCGAAAGATCGATGTTCCGCCCAAGAACGGGCGAAGTCGACAGACACAAGCCAAGAACAACCCAGCGCATCATCAATCACCGGTCTCCAACGTCACGTTCTTCTGCTTCTCCAAATAGCCCTGAAGCGTCCGAATGTGATACGCCAGCTCAGTCTTCTTGCCCGGCGGACAGTTCGCGGTCATCTGGACCGTCTGGTAGTCGTGCAGCGTGGGCTCAAGCCGGCTCGCAAAGAACGTGTGGCCGCCGAACGAACGGCGAATCTCCACGTCGACCGGTTTGGTTCGGTAGTTGCGGATCCGCTCCACATAGCGGGTGTGGTCTTCCCAACCGACCAACGCGTCGTTCACCTCGATCTTGTGCTCGCCTTCCAGGCCGCGATAGATGTCCACTCCGCTGAGCTTGAACCAGAAGTTGTCCCGCCAGCACTTCAGCTTCACCCACTCGTGGATGACTTCCGGGTCCGGGCCGATGATCAGCTCGATGTTCTCCCCGATCGGCACGTACTTGATGCTCTGCTGCACCTTGAAACTCAGCCCCTCGTGGCCGTTGTCTCGGCAGACCCGGACGATGCCGTCCGGCAGCGGCGTCGTACCGAGCTTGGATTCCTTGTCGTTCTTGAGCAGGAACATCCGCACCATCTGCTCGCCGTACTCCGCCGGCCGGTAGCGGTACTGGATCTTGAAGGGGATCTCCTTTCCTTCGAACGACAGCATCCGCTTGCTCCAGCCATTCGGGATCGTCTCCGTGCCCTCGACCGTGTAGATGAAGTACTCGCCGAGGCCCTCCTTGGCGATCTCCTTAGGCTTGGAGGGAGCCGGCGCTGCAGCCGGGGCCAAGGTCGCGGTGAGGACGTCCCCGGCGGCCTTCACCCTGACCTGCCTCTGCTCGCCCTCCGCAAGCGATTCAACCGGTTTGCCGTACTGACGTTGGGCGAGTTCGGCGATCTTCTCGACGAGGTTGATCGTCCCGACGACCAGCCGGACCTGCGCGTTCTCATACTCCTCGCCCGAGCGGTTGAAGACCCGGACGTAGCCGGCGATGTTCATCTGGGTCTCGTCAGGGTTCGTGATGCAGACGTAATCGGCCGACCACGTGAGACCGCTCGTGAAATACGTGATCTCGACGCCGGCCTCGCCGTCCACCTCGGACTGCACGTTCCAGTACAGCATCTGCGGCTTGTCGTGCGGGTAGGTCGTGTCGAGCAATTCCAGCTTGTCGGCATCCTTGGGGAAGCGGAGTTGCACGGAGGTCGGGTCGATCAGTGTGTTGGCCCACGAGAACTGGAGCGGGTTGACCCCCTTCTTGAACGTCATCCGCCTCGTTTCCCGGACCAGCGTGAGATCCTCGGCGTTGTAGATGGTCAGTTGCACCGTGTCCCGTGTGGGCACGGTCGAGAGGTCGATATTGCGGGCGAGCGCGGGCACCGCGAGCGCTGCCACCATCGTGCATATCCATTGTCTTGTTGTCATTCGATCCTCACATATCGCAGGAAAAGACTCCCGTGTCACATAGGCGCGAAAGGAGGCTTCCGCATGACCAGAAGCGCGATGCTCTTCGTTCTCACGTGTCACGTCTCGCCTCTCACTTCGCCGTCACCATTCGTTCTTGATCAGCACGTGGAGCTCGTGGATGACTTTCTCGGCTTTGCCGTCGGCAGCCCGCGGCTGCAGAGGGATGTGGAAGATCACCTTGTCAAACGTGCCCTTTTCCTTGTCGAGCGTGTCGGCAAAGGTGGTCTCCTTGCCCAGCTCCCAGTCCACGTCTCGGTTGCTCTCGCCGCGGATCTCGTTGCGGATGTGGTGCAGCGACTCGCTCACGTCGAGAACGGCCGGCGAGTCCTTGAAGTTCTCGATCTCGTACTTGATGACCACGTCGTAGTTGTAGAGGTTGCCGCCCACGCGTTTCTGGTCGCGGCGTTCAATGGTGCGCTTAACGACGATGTCCTTGGCCAGGCCGAGGTAGAGCTTCATCTCATCGTCGATGGGGGTAAACCGGCCCCAGTCCTCGCCGACGAAGGCCGAGCCGCCCTTGCCGTCGTCCTGAAAAATACGGGCCTTGCCGGGCATCAGGGGGAACTGGCCGAGTTGGTGGGCCTTGTCGTTCTTGAGTACGTAGTGCATGGGGACGCGCAGTTGGTCCTTGCCGCGGTCGAGATAATCGAACTCGGCCGGGTTGCAGGTGTAGGTCTTCTGAACGGGGACGCCGGCGAACTTGGCGGAGAGGACCTGCTTGGTCTCGTTGATGCCGATCGGCCTGAGGAAGTGCTCGCCGAAGCCGGCCCACAGGCCGGCATCGCCGAACTCCTCGTTGGCCAAGTTGGTGAGGCGGACGTACTGGGTCAGCAGAAGCGTTTTCTCATCGTGCGAGGCGGTGGCCCGGTATTCGAAACTCTTGTTGAGCTGGCCGATGATGTAGCTGATGCGGACCTTGGCCGGACCGGACTCGGCGGCCGAGACCTGCCAGACCAGGGCATTCTCGTTGGGTGGATAGCTGACCGACAGCACCTTGACGTGTTCGGGATCAGTCAGGGCCCGGAACTGGATGCTGTCCTTGTCGATGGCGGTGTTGGCCCAGGCGAAATCCACTTGGTTGACGCCCTTAAGGAGGGGTACGACCCGCTCCTCTTCGACGAGCGTGACGTTGGGGTGGTCGAGCTGGATTTCCACTCGTTGCCGCTTGGGCAGGGTAATGAGCTTGATGCGGGCGAGGGCCTCGGGCGGGGTGGCCAGGCCGAGGGCGATCAAACCGGATAGAACAACCAGCCGTGCGTGACAGTGCGATTGCATGGGACGGGTCTCCTGGAAGACGGTCCTTTGACGACAATCATCCGACCCGGACGCAGCCGGGATCGCGATGGATCACCGCCTATCATCTCAATAGACGCCGGGGAAGGCGAAGAGTTCCCCGCTCAGGGACCCTCCCGGCGTACCAGTGCGGCAAACTGTTCGAGTCGATGGATGTTCGGCCTGGCGGGCTAGCTGCTCGAGGCAACTTCGGATCGTGGGCACATGCAGTTCCTTCAGATGGCTCACCAGGGCGGCCTTCTCATCATCGGTTCGCTTCATAAGGCCACCTCCCGGCCGCCGGTCATCAGGGTGTCGTAACCGGTCAGATCCACGGGCTCGACCGTCACCTGAGTGACCGACGGGATTTCCTGGCCGCGGCGGATCAGGGTCTCCGCGGCCTCGGAGCTGATGGGCTGCGTAGGCGACCAAATACGTTTGCCGGATCACGCTGAATTCTGATATAACAACGGTGATGTAGGCTGGTCGGCAGATACCTGGGTGTTTGGCAAAAGTTCGGAATTGAGCTTGCACTACTTAACGGGTCGATCCAGGACTACTTAGGACGATTCATCGACCCGACCTGATTCTGAAAACCGCGTTCTTGAGGCCGCCAGAGCGGTTTTTCGGAGGGCTAAGTAGTGCGGGATCGTCTTGGGAAGCTGGCATTCTACCACTGAATTACGCCCGCATAACTCTCTACACACCAAAGACTTATGCGCATCTACGCTTCGCTTGCACTACTTAAGCGAAACCGCCGTCTTGCACTACTTAAGCTCAATATGATACCCGGATGGCCTCTCAAAACAAGCCTGGCGGGCCGAAGAACGCGGTCGGAAGCGCGTTGAGTCGACGACACACAGCTCGAGAAACTGTCGCTCGATAGCCCGTCCATGTTGCTGGGGTGATGACAGATTCGGGCCGACGGCGAGGCAGTTGCCGCGCGCTCAGGCATACGTTGCAGTCCGCATGATTCGCGACCCAGGCTCCTGGACCCCGTCCAATTCGAGGCTCATGGCTTGGCTCTCCGCAAACCCTTGCGTCAGACGTCCGCCCGCCGGGGGAAGACCGGGGACACCCGTACTTTCCTCGGAGAACCGGAATGTCGCCTGTATGCTTCTCTCGCGAAGACCCGGATGTTACTTGCCGATCACGCGGCGGCACAGCGGCCTGCCCCGCCGATGGTGCGGAGCAGGCCGTCGCGGGTCGAGGACGTCTACCTTTGCTGCACCGCCCGAAGAGCATTGACGCGCCCGGCACCGTAGTAGTCGTCGTTGCCGGATTTGCCGAGGTCGTCGGCCGACTGCTTGAGAATCGCCCGGACTTGGGCAGGGGTGAGACTGCCGCCGTGGGCCTGGATCGCGAGCGCTGCCACCCCAGAAACGTGCGGGGCCGCCAAGCTGGTTCCGGAAGCGAAGTTCCAGATTCCCTTCTTTTCAAAAACTCCCGCGGGGCCGAAGTTGGTGCTCGTGCTGATGACCATGTTGAACACGAAAGCGGGCTGCGTGATGCCTCCCAGGGTCACCAGTTGACCAGGAAGGGCAAGATCGAGATTGCCGCCCGGCGCTGCCAGGTCGATCACCCGTTGGCCGTAGTCGGTGTACGGGGCCGGCCAATCCAGGTCCACGGTCGGGTCGAGGGCCCAGCAGTCCATGGGGGCCGTCGCTGCCACACCCGCTACGCCCGGCAAGTCGCGGGGGAAGAAAACGTACTTCCCAGCGCCGTCCCAATCCCGGCCACCGTTTCCTGCGCCGGCCACCAGGAGCGTCCCCTGTTGCTCGGCGAAGGCAACCGCCCTTATGGCGACGGACAAAGCGACATCGATGGTCGTCCCGCTTGGCGGGTCGTTCTTCAGCCAGTAAGAGGCAAAGCTCAGGTTGGCGATGTCCGCGTGCATCTGTGCGGCGTAGAGGATGCCTTCCACCATCCAGCTTACTCGGCTGCTATTAGTCAGCTCGGAGCCGACCTTAATGGCCACCAGTTCGGCGTCAGGGGCGACGCCGGTGGTGCCGAAGCCGTTGTCCGCCGCGGCGATGATCCCAGAGACGTGCGTGGCGTGGCTGAAGTCACCCCCAGGGCCTCCCGGAATGAACTCGACGGTTTCGCCGGGCACTACGCTGGTGCTCAGTTCCAGGTTGAGGTTCGGCGCCAGGTCCGGATGCGTGGTCATGATCCCGGTATCGACCACGGCCACGCGCACTCCTTTGCCGGTCGCCCCGAGCGCCCAGGCGGCCGGGGCCTGGATGGCCTGAAGTCCCCATTGAAGTCCCGTCAGATCAGCGCCCTTGGGTACGGGGTTGCCCGACCCGGAAGCAGTTTCGACTGGCATGGACTGCGTGTCGGCTTCGGGATAGGTGATCGGATCGGGAACGATTGACGTGACGCCCGCAATACTTGCAGCCTTGGCGGGAAACCCCGGGTCGGCCGAGGTCGCCACGGCCAGCCCGATCTGCGGAAAGACCTTCACGATCTGGCCGCCGGCCTGCTGCACGGCCTGCACCCGGCTTTCTGGAAAATCCTTGCCTGCGGCGACAACGAGGTACTGCTCCGCATGAGCCTGAGCGATGCTACTCAACAAGCTGGCTGCGAGGGCCAGCAAGGCTGACAGGGTAAAGCGTTTCATGGCGATCTCCTTAGCATTTATGGCTTGGCGCGAAACTCAAGAAATGGAATGACGATCAACTTCACTCGGCGAGCCCTAGTTCTCCAACTGCCCCAACACGAGCACGGCCTGGCCCGCACCGTTCTCCACCCATAGATCAATCGTGTACGCTCCGTAGTGGATCTCGCCGTCGAAGCGGCCCCTCGCATCGGTCGTGAAAGGGTATGCCGCCTCTTCGGCTGGACCGTCCGGCAACGAGGTGACGTGGACCACCCAGTACTGCTGCGCTGGCATCAGCCCTCGACAACTCACCGCCACCGATCGTGGAAGCGTGGCGTAGGTCTCAAACGTGCAGGTCCCGTTGGCGTGGGGCTCGGGGGAGTCTGCCGGCGGGACAAGCGTATAGGTGTAATGCTGCACTCTCGGCAGGGGCTTGCCGGCCCACAACGGCGTGGCGGCGAGAATCGCCCCCAGTGCCATCAGCAGCGCCACCCGTCCGACTCGTTTCCGGGTACTCATAGCCATCCTCCTTCATTCAAATCTGGTCCGCTGATAGAATGAAGAGGACATTCCCACGGGCGCGCGGACCTGCCGTCCGGAGGGATGCCGGCCGGGAAGGAACTGGGTTCGCGCCTTGGGCCTTTCCGGCCATTTTCTGATTACGTCTACGCAGTTCCAGCTGCGTCTACCGCACTGGATTCGGCGGTTCTGTGCCCCTCGAACCCGGCGCACTCAGCTCGTCGCGCAGTCGCTCCAGGTTGCGCGTCGTGCGGAGCGCGTCCGGGTGCTCCGGGCCGACCACACGCTTCTGCATGGCCAACGTTTCCTCAAGGAGTCTGCATGCGTCGGGCAGTTGGCCAAGTTCGCACAGTGAAAGAGCCAGGTTGTGCATCGACAGCAATGTGTTTGGGTGTTCGGGCCCGAGCACTCGCTTCTGGATGGCCATGGTTTCCTCCTGGAGCTTCCGCGCTTCGACGGGCATGCCGCGCACCCTGAGGTCATTAGCCACGTTGATCAGGATGCCCAGCGTGTTGGGGTCCTCAGGGGCGATAGCGCGCATTTCGTCACAAAGCTCTCGCGCCTCGTCCTTCTTGCCTTCGCACCAGAGCAGAATGGCCAGGTTACCCATCGAGCGCATGGTGTCGGAGTGGCTGGGGCCGAGGATTCGTTTCTGAATCTCCAAGTTCTTCTGATAGAGTCCGCACGCCTCCACGGATTTGCGCAGATCGACGAGCGTCACAGCGAGGTTGTGCCTGGAATACAGTGTCTGGGGGTGCTCAGGGCCAAGGACTTGTTCCTGGAGAGCGACCGTTTGTTCCAGAACCTTCCGTGATTCGTCCGGCTTGCCCAGCCTTCGCAGAACACTACCCAGGTTGTACATGGACTGGAGCGTCTGGGGATGCTCGGGGCCAAGGATGCGCTTCTGGGCAGCGAGGACCTGCTCATACAGCCTGCGGGCCTGGTCATGCTGCCCGAGGGATTCGAGCGTGATCGCCACGTAATTCATCGTATCCAGGGTGAGGGGATGTTCGGCGCCGTGGACGCGATTGTGGACAGCCAGAATCTCCTCACAGAGTTTGCGCGCCTCCTCGGGCTTCCCCGAGAGCCAGAGCGTGCGCGCCAGCCGCCCACATGTCGCCAGAGTACTCGAATGCTCCGGACCAAGGATGCGCCTCTCGAGATCGATCGTCTCCTCCAGCACCTTCCGCGCCTCGTCCAGCTTCCCCTCGTCAGTCAGGGCCGCGCCCAGACAACTCATGTACTTCAGGGTACGGGGATGCTCGGGGCCGAGGACGCGTTTCTGGATGGCCAGGATCTCTTCGTGGAGCCTACGTCCCTGTTCCCACTCATGACGGCTGAGCAGGATGTGGCCGAGTTGGTGCATGCTGTCCAGCACACTTGAATGTTCGGGGCCAAGGATGCGCTTCTGGATCGCAAGAGCCTCTTCGAGAAGCTTCTGAGCCTCAGCCGATTCGCCTAATGCCTGACGTGCGAGGGCCAGATGAACCATCGAGTCTAGCGTGTCGGGATGCTCAGGTCCGAGGATGCGTTTTCGCCCGGCGAGCACCTGCTCGAGAAGAATACGGGCCTGTTCGGAGTAGCCTTCGAGGCCGAGCACGATGCCCAGGCTGCACATGGAAGATAGGGTGTCGCGATGCTCCGAACCCAGGAGTTGGGTGCGGAGTTCCAACGCCCGGCGTGCGTGGCGCTTGGGCGCGCCATACTCGCCCAGCGTTGTATAGACCCTGCTCATCGCTTGGCGGATGGCGGCCTCCCGGAGAGGCTGGTCCCTGAAAGCGGTATCGATCGCCTTTTCCGCGTTCGCGAGGACCTCTTTGACGGTTACCTCCCGCCCCAGCGTCTTCTCCGGAGATGCCGAGCCGATGAGGTCGTTGACCAGGAAATCAGAGACGGCCTGGGCCTCTGCGGCAGCCCGCTCGGCCTCGAGCCTGGCTGCTGTCGCCTCATCGGCACGCAGGCGGGCTTCGCCTTGCGCCTGCGTCGCCCGTATGGCCTGCCAGGTGCTCACAATGCTCGCAAGCAGGAGAATCACCCCGACAACCGCGGCCGTCGTCAGCAGCGACCGGTTTCGCCGGGCGAACTTGCGGAAGCGGTACCCGGCCGAGGGCGGGCAGGCCGCCACGGGCTCGTCGGCAAGATAGTGTGCGACGTCGGCGGCCAATGCGTTGGCGGTCTCGTAGCGCCGGTTTCGCTCCTTCTCCAGCGCCTTCATCACGATCCAGTCCAGCTCGCCGTGGACCAGCGTGCTCAGCTTCCTGAGCTCGGTCTGCCGGTTGGACGCAACCGACGCCAGTGACTGGCTGGCGCTCAGGCGGAGACTGGGCTTTGGCGGCTCCTCCTCCCGGATAATCCGGAGCATCTCGTCGAAGGCGGCTGTGCGAAGCCGTTGGCGGTCGAAGGGCGTCTCGCCGGTCAGGAGTTCATATAACAGCACGCCAAGTGAGTAGATGTCGCTGCGCGTATCCACGTCGAGTTCGTTCAGCTTGGCCTGCTCGGGGCTCATGTATTCGATCGTGCCCACCACCTGCCCGAGCTGCGTGAACACCGTTCGCTCGGTCAATTGCTGGTTGATCGCCTTGGCCACGCCGAAGTCGATGATCTTGGGCACCGGGCGGTCGTCGTACTCGGCCACCAGCACGTTGGTCGGCTTGATGTCGCGATGGATGATCCCCTTCTGGTGAGCGTGCTGGACGGCATGGCAAACCGGTACGAACAGCTCCAGCCGCTCCCGGGGGGTCAGGTGATGCTCGTCGCAGTACCGGGTGATGGGAATCCCCTTGACCAGTTCCATGACGAAGTACGGCCGCCCCGACTGGGTCGTCCCCGCATCCAGCACGCGGGCGATGTTGGGGTGATCCATCAGGGCCAGGGCATGGCGCTCGGCATCGAAGCGAGCCATCACCTGCCTGGAGTCCATGCCCGGCTTGATGATCTTCAGCGCCACCCGCCGCTGAACCGGCTCGGTCTGCTCGGCCATGTAGACCACGCCCATGCCCCCGTCGCCGATCTGCTGCAGGAGCTTATAGGGGCCAATGGCCGTGTCGGGGCCTTCGGTAACGCCGTATTCCAGGGTGCAGTCAGCACCGAAATCGGCCGCATCATCAGGCAATCCAAGATCGATACGCGGGCTGTCCAAAAGGCTGTCATGCTGGTCATGAGCACGAAGAAGGGACTCGACCTGAGCTCGAAGCGCCTCCTCCCCCTTGCAGAGGTCGTCGAGCATCGCGGCCCGCTGCGCCGGCTCCGCTTCCAACACGGCGAGGAAGATGTCTTTGGCGTTCTGCGGCGGCGTGGACATGGTACGCTCCTGTCTCGTCTTCCAAGCATCAGTGCGACGAAAACTGGCCGAGGGTCTCACTCGCCGGGTGGGACTGACTGACTCCGCGGTTCGCCATCGCCATCCTGCAGGGCCACCCGGAGCGTCGCGCGGGCGTAAGCCCATTGGCGGAATACCGTTGCGCGCGAGATTCCAAGCAACTGCGCAGTTTCGTCCAACGTCATGCCTGCGAAGACGTGCAACTTGATGATGTGAGCTGCGTCTGGATCGCTCTCCGCCAGCCGGGCAACGGCCTCATCGACGGCCAGAATGGTCTCGGGGTCCGAGTCGCCAGTGTGCGGCAGATCGGTGAGCTCCTGGCGCCGGGCGTCGCCCCCATGACGAACTCTCAGCTTCCGCCGGGCGTTTTCCACCAGAATCCGCCGCATAGCTTCGGCCGCGGCGGCGAAGAAGTGCCCCCGGCTGCTCCAACGTTGAGCTTTCTCGACATCGACCAGCCGGAGGTAGGCTTCATGAACCAGAGCTGTCGCCTGAAGCGTCTGCCCCGGCTTTTCTGTCGCCAGCTTCGCCGCGGCCAGCTTTCGCAATTCGTCATACACCAGTGGTAAGAGTTGCTCGGCGGCCTGCGGGTCGCCGGATTCGATTTGGGACAAGATTTGCGTAACGTCGGTCATGGGCCCGGCTCTCAAAGGCAAGGCCAACGCCCATGATTATAACGACTGCGTGGTCAGATGGCCGGCGATCATCTCCGGACAGTGGCAGGCAGGATGGGTCTGTTCGATCGGCCCGCCGATCGGCACGCTCGAGGCATGCCTCGCCTGTAGTTGTCGGGCCAATGCTGCGCGCAAGGACAGGTGCGATGAGCCGCTGGTTCGCAATATGTTAGGGCACTACATTTCGGGTCGACCCTGCACTACATGGGTCGATTCATCGACCCGAAGCATCTGTACACCGAAACACCCAACTCTTTTCAGAGGCGTGATTTATCGCTGATATAGAGGTATGAATTGTAGTGCTTTGCCGTCTTGGGAAGCTGGCATTCTACCACTGAATTACGCCCGCAAGTCTTTCATTATCAAACGCTTACGCAAATCAGCAGCCCGGCTCAAGTAGTGCAGGCGCACTACTTAAGAACCGATGGTTGGTCATTATACCGCGTTTCCGGCCATTTGAAAGGGCCTTCGGCGACGACACGCAGCTCGAAAAGATGGCGTTCTTGAGAAGAGACGGCCACAGCTTCGGAAGGGGCGGCTTTCGCCTGATTCGCAGTGACGCCGCCATGTCAACCGTTATCCGCGGTCTGCAGGCGATATCCAACACCGGGCTCCGTGATAATGAAGCACGGTTGGGCAGGGTCGGGCTCAATCTTCTGGCGGAGCTGGCCGACGTAGACGCGGACATAATGGGTTTGGTCGACATCGGCCGGCCCCCAGACTTCGCGGAGCAGGTGCTGATGCGTCACGACCTTGCCGGCGTTCAGCACCAGCACGCGGAGTAGTTCATACTCGTTTGGGGTCAGCTTGATTTCGCGGCCATCGACGCGGACCTGTCGTCTCGCCAGATCCACACACAGCCCGCCGTTGCGGAACACGGGCTCGTCTACTTCATCGGCGAGGCGATTGCGCAAAGCCGCGCGGATTCTGGCCAACAGCTCGCCCATGCCGAACGGCTTGGTCACGTAGTCATCGGCACCAGCATCGAGCGCGGCGATCTTGTCGGATTCACGGCCACGTACCGACAACACGATAATCGGCACCTGTGACCATTCTCGCACCCGACGAATCACCTCCATGCCGTCGATGTCGGGAAGGCCCAGGTCCAGGATCATCACCTCCGGTCGATTATCCGTGGCTCTGAGCAGCGCTTCGGTTCCGTTCGCCGCCTCGATGATAGTATAGCCGTGTGCCGCGAGGCTGGTCCGCAGAAACCGGCGTATCTGCGGTTCGTCATCCACTACCAGAACTCGTGCAACCACTTCGGCCATGATGCCTCTGACATTACTGCGGTGTTGCGGGAGGGCTTTCGCTCGGCAGCGAGATCGTGATCACAAGCCCCTGACGATCAGTACACCCGCTGGCCATGATCGCACCGCCGTGAGCCTCCACAATACCTCGGCAGATCGACAAGCCCAGGCCCGTGCCGGCTACCTGCCGATCCATCGCTCGTACACGGTAGAACTTGTCGAAGATCTGTTCAAGCTGTTCGGCCGGGACTCCGGGGCCTTCGTCCATCACCTCGATTACGATCTGTTGGCCCTCTTGTTTCACGCGGACGTCAATCGTCGTGCCCGGCGGCGAGTACTTGGCGGCGTTATCCAGGAGATTGACAAGTACCTGCTCGATCAGGACGAAGTCTACTCGCACCAGCGGCACGACCGCGGCCACGTCCACCCTGACGCGGTGGTTTGCCAACTGCCGACGAAGCCGGGCGACAGCGGAGCCGATGATGTCGCTAAGTTCAACCCAGTCGCGCTTCAGGTGGAGCTCGCCCGATTCGAGCCGGGTGATGTCAAGGAGGTTGCCGACAAAACGGTTAAGCCGCTCCGCTTCTTCTTGGATGGTTGCCAGAAGGTCGGTACGCGTTGGCTCATCGTAGTCGCGACCATACTCGCTCAGGCTACTGGCCGATCCGATAATGGACGCCAGCGGTGTGCGCAGGTCATGTGAGATGGAAGATAACAGTGCGGCCCGGAGTTTCTCGGTCTCGCTCGCGACCCGGGCCTGCTCCATCTCCTGCCGTAGCCGCGCTCGCTCGATACCGACGGCGGCCTGATCTGCCAGCGATTCCATCAGCCTGCGGCGTCGCGGCGAGAACTCGCCGGACTCTGACTCAAATCGAACGCCCATCACGCCGACGGCGATCTGACCGGTCGTCAGCGGCAAGAAGGCCCAGGCAACGCCGGGCAGCGTGTCCGACCCCCGGCCGGTGGGCTGGTTGTGCTGCCAAGACCAGGTTGCCGCCGCCCGCTCATGCTCGGTGAGAGTCGTGGTTTCGGGATCGCTCGCCGTGGGCGAGAGCTTCGACGAGGACGGCAGCAGCACGACGACGCGAGCTTGTAGAATGCCTGCAACCTGACGAACCACAGTGCGGGCAACGGCATCCGTATCCGTGGCCGCGGCGATGGCACGGCTGAGTTCAAACAGTGCGTTCGCCCGATCTTCACGGCGGCGCGCGGCTTCGGCCTGTTCGCGCATTCGTGCGGCAATCTGGCTAGTGATGATGGCCACGATGAAATACACAATGAAGGCCAGCGCTTCCTGGGGACTGGCGATGGAGAACGTGTACAGCGGCTGGATGAAGAAGAAGTTGTAGATAAGGGCGCTGAGCACACAGGCAAAGATCGACGACCACAGCCCAAGCCGCACGGCCACCGACAGCACGCCGATCAGAAACACCATGGACAGGTTGGGCAGCGACAGGTGCTGCTGGAGGAACTGGGCCACGACCGCACTCAGCGCCACGATCACGGCGGCCCAGCCGTAATCCCGTACTCGGAACAAGGGTGCCCGTGACGGCGTGTGCGAGGGTGTTTCAGGATGTTCCTCCTCGGCATGGATCACGTAGACGTCGATTGGGCCGCTGAGCCGAATCAGGTCGTTGACGAGGGCGCCACGCCAGACCTCCTGCCACCACGAACGGCCGGACTTGCCGATGATGATCTCGGTGACATTGCGCGAACGGGCATAGCGGATCAGGTCTTCCGCCGGCCGGCCGCCGGGGAGGTTGATTGCCTGCCCGCCCAATTGCTCCGCCATTCGCAGTGTCCTGGCGACCCGATCGCGATCGGCCTCTGAAGCACGTTGGTATGCGGGGGTCTCCACAAAGACCGCCAGCCACTCGGCATTGCGACGGTCGGCTCTCCGTTTGGCGGCTCGTACCAGCCTGGCCGACGTTGGGCTGGTGCTGACGCAGACCATGATGCGGTCCTTGGCCGCCCATGGCCCCTCGATCGCCTGCGCCTTCATCCAATCCTGCATCTGCACGTCGACACGGTCGGCCGTACGCCGCAAGGCCAGCTCGCGAAGCGCGTTCAGATTGCCGGGGCGGAAGTAGTTGCCGATCGCACGTGCGGCCTGCTCGGCGATGTAGACCTTGCCGTCCTTGAGGCGTTGGATGAGTTCCTCCGGCGGCAGGTCGATCAGCTGGATCTCGTCCGCCTCTTCGAGAACGCGGTCCGGCAGCGTCTCTCGCACCTGCACGCCGGTGATGCGGGCGACGGTATCATTAAGGCTCTCAAGGTGCTGGACGTTGAACGCGGTGTACACATCGATGCCGGCGGCGAGCAGTTCCTGAGCATCCATGTATCGCTTGGGATGCCGGCTGCCGGGTGCGTTGGTGTGGGCCAGTTCATCCACCAGGACAAGCTGAGGCCGACGGGACAGAATCCCGTCGATGTCCATCTCAGCCAGTTGCGTACCACGGTACTCGACGCTCTTGCGTGGAACGACCTCCAGCCCTTCGAGCAGGGCTTGGGTTTCGGCTCGACCGTGGGTCTCGACGATGCCGACCGCCACGTCGATGCTTTCCCGCCAGCGCGCTCGCGCCGCCTCCAACATCGCGTAGGTCTTGCCTACGCCCGGAGCCGCGCCCAGGAACACCTTCAATCGGCCGCGTTGCGACCGCTGGGTGATCGCGAGCAAGGCATCGGCTGACGGGCGTCGGTCCTGGTCTGTGTGAGAGTCGCCCACGTACGCACCTGGCTTTCGAGAGCCATCTTACCTCGATTGGCCTGACCGTTGGAGCCTGTCAAGGGCCATGTTCAGTTCGAGTACGTTGATGCGAGGCTCGCCTAACAGGCCAAGCTGTCGGGGCTCCGTGTATTGCCGCACCAAAGCTTCCAATTGGTCTGTCGGCGTGGAACGGGCCCGGGCAACACGGGGAATCTGAAAGGCTGCCGCCGCCGAGGAGATGTGCGGGTCCAGCCCGCTTCCTGAGGTGGTCACAAGCTCGACCGGCACTGATAGACCGGGGTTTTCGGCCCGTAGCGCCTCAGCGTATGCCCGCACGCGATCCACGAGAGCCTTATGGGTCGGTCCTAGATTCGATCCACCCGACGCCATCGCGTCATAACCGCTGCCTGCTGCCGATGGACGTGGGTGGAAGTATCGCGGAGAACTGAAAGCCTGGCCGATCAACTCCGAACCGATGATGCGATCGCCGTCCTTGAGCAGGCTTCCGTTGGCCTGATGGCGAAACACGATCTGGGCGACAACCGTAACCCCGAGCGGATACAGGATGCCAGTGATGATGGTCATCATGACGAGCATTACCACTGCCGGTCTGATCTGAGTGAACATGACGTTGCTCCAGCCGAACTGGCTATGCCAGATGCATTGCGGTAATCACGACGTTGATGATTTTGATGCCAACGAACGGCGCGATTACGCCTCCAACTCCATAGATCAGCAGGTTGCGACGCAGCATGGCCGCCGCACTGAGCGGTCGATACGCCACGCCACGCAGGGCCAGCGGGATCAGTGCTATGATGATCAACGCGTTGAAGATCACTGCCGACAGGATCGCACTCTGCGGCGTGGCCAGATGCATCAGATTCAGCCGGTTCAGCTCCGGGCACGTCGCGGCGAACATGGCCGGGATGATCGCGAAGTACTTGGCCACGTCGTTGGCGATACTGAACGTCGTCAGCGAGCCCCGCGTGATCAGAAGTTGCTTGCCGATAGCTACGATCTCGATGAGCTTGGTCGGGTTGCTGTCGAGATCGACCATGTTCCCCGCCTCCTTTGCGGCGGAGGTGCCGGTGTTCATCGCGACGGCCACATCCGCCTGGGCGAGCGCAGGGGCGTCGTTCGTTCCGTCGCCGCACATGGCCACGAGCTTGCCCTTGGCCTGCTCCGCGCGGATCAGGGCCAGTTTGGCTTCGGGCGTCGCCTGAGCCAGGAAATCGTCCACGCCAGCCTCGGCGGCAATGGCGGCGGCGGTCAGCGGGTTGTCGCCGGTGATCATCACGGTACGGATGCCCATCCGGCGCATTTCGGCAAAGCGCTCCTTCGTGCCGCCTTTGATGATGTCCTTCAGAAAGATGACACCCATCACTTGTGCGTTCGATGCCACCACCAGAGGTGTTCCACCCGCACGAGCAACATCATCGACGATTTGGCGCACCTCGGCGGGAAACACTCCGCCTCCGGCCTTCACCCACTCCTCGACCGCCTCGGCAGCCCCTTTTCGGATCTGGGCCAAGGGCATGTTGATGCCGCTCATGCGGGTCTGTGCGGTGAACGGGACGAATGCCCCCTGGAGCTCCCAGAGATCGCGAGCACGAAGCCCGTATTTCTCTTTGGCATGCACGACGATGCTGCGGCCCTCCGGCGTCTCGTCGGCGAGTGAGGCGAGTTGAGCCACATCCGCGAGTTGATGGGCCGTGACGCCCGTGGCTGGGATGAACTCACTCGCCTGACGGTTCCCGAGCGTGATCGTGCCGGTCTTGTCGAGCAAGAGCGTATCCACGTCTCCCGCGGCCTCGACGGCTCGGCCCGACATGGCGAGGACGTTGTGCTGGACCAGCCGATCCATCCCCGCGATGCCAATGGCCGACAGCAGCCCACCGATGGTCGTCGGAATGAGTGTTACCAGCAACGCGATCAGGACCGTGACCGAGACCGTACCACCCGCGTACTTCGCGAACGGCTCGATCGTGCTGGTGGTCATCAGGAACACGATGGTCAGGCCGACGAGCAGAATGCCCAAGGCGATTTCGTTGGGAGTCTTGGATCGCCGGGCCCCTTCGACCAGGGAGATCATGCGATCCAGGAATGTCTCTCCCGGCTGTGACGTGATCTTCACGCGAATCCAGTCGGAGAGGACCTTCGTACCGCCGGTGACCGCGCAACGGTCGCCGCCGCTCTCGCGGATGACCGGGGCCGACTCACCGGTGATGGCAGACTCATCGACGGAGGCAATGCCCTCGACCACGTCGCCGTCCCCCGGAATGATGTCCCCGGCCTCAACCAGAACGACGTCGCCCCGGTCCAGTTGCGTGGCCGGTACCGGCTCGTAGAGACGATTACCGGCTCCATAGGGGTTGAGCAGCAGCTTGGCGATTGTGTCGCATTTGGTCTGCCGCAGCGAGTCGGCCTGAGCTTTGCCGCGCCCTTCCGCCATCGCCTCCGCGAAATTGGCGAAGAGCACCGTGAACCAGAGCCACAGCGCAATCTGGAGCACAAACCACCAACCCTGGCCGGTCGGGCGCATGATCTCGCGTACCAGCAGCGCGGTCGTTGCGAGGGCTACCACCTCGACCACGAACATTAGCGGGTTACGGATCAACGTCCGCGGGTCGAGTTTCCGTAGCGACTCGGGCAATGCCGCGCGGATGATGCGGGGCTCAAACAGCGAAAGCTTCTTCATGTGCGGTGTCCCTCCAACCGGGCAGCTCTTGGCCGATATACCAAGAAAGTGTGTGAACATGTGTACGGCCCAACCCCGTCAACGTGTTGTTTTCAGAATGCCTTTCCCGCCGCCATCGCCAGGTGTTCGACAATCGGCCCGAGCGCGAGGGCCGGGAAGAACGTCAGCCCTCCCACGATGAGGATCACACCCGTGAGCAGGATCACGAACATCGGCCCGTGCGTGGGGAACGTGCCTGCCGACGCCGGTACGCCTCGCTTGGCGACTAGAGACCCGGCCACGGCGAGCATCGGTACGATGTAGACGAATCGGCCGATCAGCATCGACAGGCCGATGGTCAGGTTGTAGAAAGGCGTGTTGGCGTTCAGTCCTGCGAATGCACTGCCGTTGTTGCCCGTTCCGGAAGTGAACGCGTACAGGATCTCGCTGAAGCCGTGCGGTCCGGCATTGAGCGGCCCCTTGAGACCAGCCGGGTGCACGCTCGCGATCGCGCTGAAGCACAGGATGGAAAGGGGCGGCACAAGCACCGCGAGTATTGCCATCTTGACTTCCTTGGCCTCGATCTTCTTGCCGATGCACTCAGGCGTGCGACCCACCATCAGACCGGCGATGAAAACGGTCAGCACGGCGAAGATCAGCATGCCGTACAGCCCCGAGCCCACGCCGCCGATGATGATCTCGCCGAGCAGGATGTTGACCAGCGGCACCATGCCGCCCAGCGGGGTGAAACTGCCGTGCATGCCGTTGACCGCACCGCACGAGGCATCCGTTGTTGCCGTCGCGAACAGTGCCGAGTTCGCAATTCCGAACCGTGTTTCCTTGCCCTCCATGTTGCCCCCGGCCTGCAGGTCGCTTGCGCTCGTGGCCACGCCCGCCACGGCGAATGCCGGATTGCCCTTCGCCTCCGCCCAGTACAGAACGCTCACCCCGGCCAGGAACAACAACAGCATGGTCGCGAGGATGGCCCAGCCTTGGCGTTCATCACCCACCATCCGGCCGAACACGTTGGTCAGGCCGGCACCGATGGCGAAGATCGCGATCATATTGAGCAGGTTGGCGAGCGGCGTGGGATTCTCATATGGGTGCGCGCAGTTCGCATTGAGGAACCCGCCGCCGTTTGTGCCAAGCTGCTTGATCGCCTCCTGTGAGGCCATCGGGCCCTGCGGAATCGTCTGCGTAGCACCTTCGAGGGTCGTGGCCGACAGGTAGGGTCTGAGATTTTGCGGCACGCCCTGCCAGACGAGCAGCAGGGCCAGCACGACCGATAGCGGCACGAGTATGTAGAGCACGCAGCGGGTCAGGTCCACCCAGAAGTTGCCGAGTGAGTTGGCGGAGTGGCGGGCAAAACCGCGAACCAAGGCGATGGCCAGGGCGATGCCTGTGGCGGCCGAGACGAAGTTCTGTACCGTCAAGCCGACCATCTGCGTGAGATAGCTCATGGTCGTTTCGCCAAAGTATGCCTGCCAGTTGGTGTTGGTTGTGAAGCTCACGGCCGTGTTGAACGCGAGATCGGGTGGCACGGCAGCCATGTGTTGCGGGTTAAGCCAGAGCAGGCCCTGCAAGCGTTGGATTCCGTACAGGATCAGGACACCGGCGAGGTTGAACAACAACATGCCGACCGCGTAGGCGGCCCAGTGCTGCTCGCGGCTCGCGTCCACGCCGCAGACGTGGTAGATGAGTCGTTCCATCGGGTTCAGCAGCCTGCCCAGCGGCGTCGGTTCTCCGTTAAACACACGGGTCATGTACCAACCCAGCGGTTTGACCAAAATGAGCAGCAGGCCCGTGTACAGGCCGATCTGCAGCCATCCGTTGGTGGTCATGCAAGCCTCCCGTTGTTCAAAACCGCTCTGGGCGGAGCAGGGCGTATGCCAAGTACAACAGCAGACCGATCGAGACGACAATCCCGATTAGGTAGTCACAAAGCATCGCCACACCTCATCTACAAGCGTTCGCATCCGATCACGAGGCCGATGCACCCAGCGAAAAACACAAGCACGACGCCCAACAAGGCGATCTCGATCATGAGCGGCATCCTTTTTCGGTCGGGCCCACACCCGCCGGGTCACATTACAAATATGCAGCAACTCAATTCAGGAGGGCGTAAAAACCAGGCGAACGGGCGTAAAGAAGGTGTAAGGACAGAGCCAGGTTTGAGGCTCGACGCGGTGTAAACGGCGGTTGAAAACCGTGGCGCCCGGGCGGGTGCCGACGGTCGGTTCGAGAACGTAGTGCCCTGGATCACCTCGGCTGTGAATTCCGGCGACAATACCGAACGTTTCACATTCGGTTTGGCGTACGGGCACAGCGAGGGCGAAGAGGGTGTTACGAGACATGGACAAGTGGACGGAGATCCGCCGACGGGTATTGGTTGACGGACAGAGCAAGCGGAGCGTGTGCCGGGAGTTTGATATCCACTGGGACACGCTGGCACTTGTAAGGATCTGAAGAAGCGCGGTCCAGCCACGTCGATCTGCCTGTGCGAGAACGCATTTCTCCCAGTTCGCTGATGCAGTGTCATTCATCTCTCGCACCTCTCGACTTCCAGCCGGAGCGCGCCTACATTGTGAATGAGCATTCACAAAGAGGTGACGATGCGTGCCGCGAAAATGCGTACCCGGATCAGGCAGGAGCAAATCGCCGAGGCGGCGTTGAGGTTGGTGGCCCGCCAGGGCATGAAGGGACTCAGCGTAGCCCGAGTCGCCCGCCGGGTCGGCGTGGTCCCGTCCGCGATCTACCGGCACTATAGCAGCAAGGACGAGGTACTCGATGCGGTCCTCGATCTGATTCGGGATCGCCTGCTCGGCAATGTGAAAGCCGTGTGTGAGGAGAGCACCGAGGCTTTGGATCACCTGCATCGTCTCCTGATCCGTCACGTGCGGCTGCTGCGGGAGAACCAGGGGATACCACGAGTCGTGTTCTCACAGGAACTCCACCACGGTCATTCCGGTCGGAAAGCTCGCATGTACGAGACAATTCGGGAGTATCTCGGCCAGGTTGCGGAGATCGCTCGTCAAGGCCAACAGAATGGGCAGGTCTGTTCGGGTTTTACGCCAGAAGCAGTCTCCACGATGTTCCTGGGTATCGTTCAGCCCGCAGCGTTGTTGCGAGACTTGAGCGACGGCGATTTCGATGTGACGAGGCACGCTGAGAGTGCGTGGCAGATTCTTGATGCCGCCATTCGGCCCGTCAAACAGGCAAGAGCGGCTGGTGCAACGAAACGGAAGGAGAAATGACATGAGTGGGAGACCACGGGGCTGGATGGCATTGCTGAGCGTGGTTGGCGGGATCGGGGCGGTCTTGTCTGTTCCCCAAATCGCCTGGGGGCACTGCGACACGATAGATGGCCCGGTTGTGGCGGCGGCGAAGCAGGCCCTCGAAAAGGGAGAAGTCACGCCGGTCCTCAAGTGGGTTAAGAGGGACCAGGAGACGGAAATTCGCGAGGCGTTCAAGAAGACCATGGCGGTCCGGACCAAAGCCGCCGACGCACGGGAACTGGCCGACATGTATTTATTTGAGACCCTGGTGGGGATTCACCGGGCAGGCGAAGGTGCCCCCCATACGGGATTGAAGCCTGCGGGCACAGATGCGGGACCGGCCGTCGTTGGGAGCGACAAGGCCCTCGACAGTGATTCGGTGGACGGTCTTGTCAAGTTGGTGACCGATGCCGTGGCGGCGGGAATTCGCGAGCGTTTTGCGAAGGCGAGCGAAACGAAGAAGCACGCGAATGAGAGTGTCGAGTCAGGTAGAGAGTTCGTCGAAGCGTATGTGCAGTTCGTGCATTACGTGGAGCGACTCTGTACCCATGCGACGACGAAGCATGTTCACCATGATGAAGCGGCAGAAGCAGCGCCCGAGCACCAGCATGCAAAGCGCGAGTGACGGCCCGAGACACGAAACCCCCATGCAAAGGAGCAACGATATGAAAGCGACCGACATCATGAGAGAAGAGCACCGGGTGATCAAGCGGGTCTTGCAGTGCCTGACGACAGCGGCCGACCAGGTCGAAAAAGGCGGCACGCTGGACGGAGGTTCCGCCAGAAAGATGATTGAATTCTTGCGTGGGTTTGCCGACCGTTGCCACCATGGCAAGGAAGAAGCACAGTTCTTTCCCCTGGCCCGGCAACGGGGTGTCGGGTGTGCGCCGGGCAATATCGACATCCTGCTGGCTGAGCACGAGCAAGGGCGAAGCCATGTGCGAGCCATGGACGAGAGCCTCGCGGCAGCCGAGAAAGGCGACAGCCAGGCCAAGACGCGGTTCTGCCAGCACGCCCGGCAGTTTGTTGTTCTCTTGAGCGAGCACATCCACAAAGAGGACGATTGCCTGTTCCCGACGGCGGATGTGGCGCTCACGGCGGCCGACCAGCAGGCGCTTGTCCGCGCGTTCGAGCAGGTCGAACGCGAGGAGATGGGCGAGGGCACGCACGAGCGACTGCATGCGCTGGCCGACGAGCTTTGTGCCAAGTGGCAGGTGCCGATCCCACCGGGATCTGCCCATCACAGTTGCTGTGGGCATAAGTAGGCGACTCCTGGCATGAGCCCTTGCGGAGCCGAACGAGAGGGACGCTTGCTTCTCTCCGTGTAGTCATTATCGGCGGCGAAATGGTTCGTGTTCGTGAAGGAGTGTGGAGCAATGCAACCGGACAACCTCCTCGACCCCGGCGGAGAATCATGCGACGAGGTGCAGATGCCGCCCGAGTTCGTAGAGTTGACCGAACTGCGCTCGATTTCGATCGACCACAAGTTGGGCTATTTCGGAGAAGAGCGTTTCGTTATCGTCGGGTACAGTGAGGAAGGCCAGGAGGTGTTCTGGAAGGATGGCTGTTCCTCCGGTTTTGGGCTTGGGCACTGGCAGTTCTTCGTGGAACACCTGGGGCCGCCGGCAGCAAGGCGCGGTATTCAGCTAGCGGGTCCAGGCAACCCCGAGACGCACGTTGCAGTGGTAGATCGAGCGTATCGCTGCACGTATGCGACATGCCGAAGCTGCGCCGAAGGCTTTTGGCTCGCATTCACGGCACTCCGGTTCCCAAGCGACGTTGCCTGTGTGCGAGTAAGGGCCCCCCGGTTCAGACCCCTAATCGCAGATAGGTGTGGTGAGGCGAGTCTGTGAGGAGTCTCGATCATGTCGGAGCAGGAACCTGCGGATACAGGCGGCTTTCGCATTCCGGTTGCGCTGGACCTACGATGAGTGGAGACGAGCCCGTGATACGAACTCCGCGCCCATCGGGACCGGCCATGAGTATGCGGACATCCCGGTATCGATGGAGCAGCGTGCTCCGGTCCGCTTTACGTTCTTCTGGATAACCGAGGGGCGCTGGGAAGGACGCGACTTCCAGGTTGGCGTCAAGAGAGGACGGCCCTGGCTATGACCGTTGGCTCGACTTCCGCCGTCCATGTGTCGGCGACATCGACCTTGGCCGGTTTCTTGTCCTGGCCCTTCAGGGCCGCGGACGGGGACAGGCACACCACCGCCAGGCAGAATACGACCGACGCGACTTTGTTCATGAGGATACTCCTCGTGGCTAGGGAATTGAGACTACCTTCAACTCGCGCATCAAACTCTGAACCCGACCAACCAGGCGTTGGACACGTCCTCTCACTTACGCCGCTTTTCCCGCAAGCGCGCCCAGCAGGCGTCGTATGCCTTGATCTTGTCGAGATTCGGCGTCGGGCCAGCCTGCGGCGACTTGCCGAAGGTCATCGCCTTCATTCCCTCGGCGTCGAAGGCGGGCCACACCGGCAGGCCGGGCCCGTTGGGCTCGCCGCTCGCGGCGAAGTTGACCCAGTAGGACATGATGGTGTCCGACATCGCCACGTTCTCCGGCGTCGCCTTGGGCGGGAACCATCGGTTGAGGTTGCCGAAGACGTAGGGGACCTCGGAGCCGTGGCCGGCCTCGCCCCGGGCAGCCCCGTAGTCGAAGTAGTAGAGATACGCCTTGTGCTTGCCCTTTTCGCTCTGGAGTTTGGCCCAGGCCCAGGAAGACGTGCCGAAGAGCGAATCGCGGATGAGGTCGCGTGTGGACCGGGAGGCTTCGGCCGCGGTCGCGTGCGGGTAGGCGGCCAGGAACGCCGCCGCGTCCTCGCCGAAGCTATCGCGGACCTGCTTCTCAAACTCGGCCGGGGTCTTCTTGGGCGAGCCGAGCAGGCCGCCGTCGTTGGAGTTGATGCCGACCAGCACCGGCGTGTCGTTGAACCGGCCGGACTGGTAGAGTTCGTAGGGGTCGCCGACGATGGTTTCGCCATCCGCCACTGGCCAGGGCAGGCCGCCGGCGTTGCCCTTCATGACCGCGTCGGCACTCAGGGCACGGGCCGCCTTGATATCCTTCACCCCGAGGCTCGCCAGGAACTTTTTGCCCTGCTCTTCCGCGAGCGGCAGCGACTGAATCAGTCCAGGTGATTCGTGCGGCGTCGATTTGATGGGTGCCATCGCACCACCGCTCTGGCATATGGCCCGCTGAAAAAGTCCCGCTGCCAGAGGCGATTGGGCGAGGATGCTGACGGACGTGCCGCCCGAGGACTGGCCGAAAACGGTGACTCGCGCGGGATCGCCGCCGAACTGCGCGATGTTCTCCCTGACCCAACGCAGGGCGGCAATCTGGTCCTGGATGCCGTAGCAGCCGGAGCCCTTGCCGCTCTCCCGGCTCAGTTCGGGGTGGGCGAGGAAGCCGAAGACGCCGACGCGGTGGTTGAAGTTGACGAGGACTACGCCCTTCTTCGCGAAGTTCGCCCCATCGGTCACGGAGTCGCCCGTCCCACCACCGTTGAAGGCACCCCCGTAGATGTAGACCATCACCGGCCGCCGCTCGGTCGCGTCCTTGGCGGCCGTCCAGACATTTAGGTACAGGCTGTCCTCGCTCGGACTCAAGCCATTCACCGACTTGCCCAACGACAACTGCATGGGTGGGGGGCCGAACTTGTCCGCCTTTCGCACGCCCCGCCACGGCTTGACCGGCTGTGGCGCCCTCCACCGGAGTTCGCCCACCGGGGGCTCGGCGAACGGGATGCCCCGAAAGACACGGACGCCATCCTTCCACCCGAGGCCCTCGATGACGCCGGAGGCGATTTCGACCCGATCCGGCTCGCCCGTCTGACCGCCGACATCGACCTTTTCCTTCGGTTTACAGGTGACCTCAACGTCAGTCGGTTTCTTGGTCTGAGCCTCTTGGGCCGCGCGCGCGAAGCCCAAGGGTATCGCCAAGTGAAACAGGACCAGCGCGATCCTCTGTATCATCACGCTCTTCCTGGTTAGGTGATTGGGGCGACCTCTCGATGCCAGAACATCCATCCTTATGCTCCTCTTGCTTGGGCAGGGACTGCACGAATACTCGGGCCATCTCCCACTACCAATCACTGCCCAAGCCCTCTCTTTCTCGAATCGTTGATTTTCTGGGCGGATTGATGCGCGGCGAGCGTCGAGCGGATCATGCCGGTGATCGCGGCCCGTGTCCCGGCCACGGCTCGGCCCATGTCGCGGCGTAGTAGCTTCCACGTGCACACGTCCGTAGCGATGACCAACGCGTCGAGTGCCGACTGTCGCGAACTGGCTTCGAGCAGCCCCAGGTCGTCGGCGAACGCCCTCGCGATCCCAGCGCGATGTCGGCGGCGTGCATGCGTCAGGTGTTCGTGGAGCCCCGCGTGTCGTCCCTCCACCGCAAGCAGGCGGATGATCGTGTCGCCGGTCCGCTCGTAGTCGTCGACCCAATTCCGGACGAGCCGCTCCAGATCGCCTGGGGGAGCGGCGCGGCGTTTCTTGGCACGGCGCACCATCTCGCGAATCGCTTCGCCGAGCAGCCCCGCTTTGCCCCCGAATCGCCGCACGACGGTCTGTACGGTGACGCCAGCCTCATCGGCGACCCAATCGAGCGTAATCTCGTCGTACCACTGTTCGCCCAATCGTTCCAGAAAGGCCTCGACAATCCGCCTTCCCGTCGCCGCGGCGGATTCCGCTCGGGCCGTTTGGCGGTACGGATGGGCTGGGGTCGTGCTTTTCATGTTAGTATTACAAACACCAATATCGGCGGGTTACAGGCGTTTCGACTTTTCCGGTGAATTGTTCGTAAATTATACCGCGTTTCCGGCCATTTGAAAGGGCCTTCGGCGACGACACGCAGCTCGAAAAGCTGCTGCTCTCCGCGTGGCGAGCCATGTCTCGGTGTAAGCGTAGGTCAACTTCAGCAGGAAGATCGACGTCGCGGGTTGGCAGGCGGCTCCGGCGAGAGTTCCACGCTGCGCCGGTCCGTCCGCAAGCGACGGAACGAGGCGGGGGTTTGCCCTGTTGCCGCGTGAAATACGCGTGTCATGTACTGGATGGCCCGGAAGCCGGCCTCCACGGCAATCTCCTTGATCGGCAGGTCCGTCTGCGCAAGCAGGTCCTTGGCAAGATCGAGCCTAACCCGGCGAATCTCCTGGTTGACCGTGCGGCGGGTGACCGACTTGAACCGGGGCCCGAGCGTCGCGCGCGAGACGCCGACAGATCTGGCCACATCCCGGGAGCTGATCGGCCCCCGCGCGTGCTGCCGGATGAAATCCAGGGCCTGTATGACTCGTCTGTCGTCGGTGGCCAGGATATCCGTGGACTGCCGGGCGACCACCGCCCGGGGCTGGATCTCGGGCAAACGAAGCGGCGGCTTTCGGCCGGACATCATCCGGTCGAGGAGGGCGGCGGCCTGGTAGCCGGTCTCCTCGCTGTTGATGTCGATACTGCTGAGCATCGGGATCGACAGGCCGCAGATGTACTCGTCGTTGTCCACGCCGAGGACGGCCACCTGGTACGGGACCTTCACCCCGATGCGCCGGCACGCGTTGAGGATATCCAGGCCCCGGTCGTCGTTGGCCGCCATGATCCCCACGGGCTTGGGGAGGTTCTTGATCCAGCGGGCCAGCCGCCTCTGCTCATTCTCCGGCTTTCGTTGACCCTTGGGTCCGCGGGGTTGTTGATAGAGGCTGCACCGATAGCCGGCGGCCTCGATCAGTCTCCGGAAGCATTCGCCCCGACGATCCAATCCCGGATGGTACCCGCGTGCGAAACCGCAGAAACCGAAGTGCATGAAGCCCTTTTCGAGAAAGTGCTCCGCCCCGAGGCGAGCCACGGTCTCATTGTTGGCGCCGAGGAAGGGGAAAGGCAGGCCCGGCACGGTCCCCCTGAGGTTTACGACGGGCCTGCCCAGCGCGAGCAGCGCGCGGGCCATGCGGCGATTGTCGATGCGCGCGATCACGCCGTCGCCGTTCCAGCCCTTCAGCCAGGTCGGTGGCGGATCATCCAGCCCGTGAGGCTCGAAGTAGGTATGCCACCGGCCGCGTTGCCGGTTGTAGCGGGCGATGCCGCGCAGCAGGCCGCGGCCGTAGGCTCGCGAGGTCTCGACCATGATCGCGACGTGACGCATGTGCGCATGATAATCGAGAATCTGCGATAATCCGAGCCCCTTTTGGCAAAAGTGCAACAAAACTAGACGATCGTGCAACAAATCCGCCTTGCACGATGCTCCCCGAAACCTAGATTGAAGGTTGCGTACAGCCGATACCGCCAAAACGGGGCGTCTCTGAAACCGTTTGGCGTCACGATGCCAGTTCATAACCGTGGAGGAGGACACTGTCCATGTCGGGAACGAACTCAGCTATGACAATCCTAAAATCGGAGCTGCGGCGAACAGTGCTGGTTGCGGCGGGCGCGGCCGCGCTCCTGCTTGTCGTAGGGCAGGACGCGAGAGGTGACATCGCGAGTCAACTGGTCGGCTGGTGGACACTGGACGAATCGTCCGGCCTCGTCGCGGGCGATGGAACCGGCAACGGGAATACGATCACGCTCGCCAATGGCCCGACCTGGACGCCGGGTAAGATCAACAACGGGCTTTCATTCGACGGGATGGACGATGCAGGCTCGATGGACACACCTCTGTCCGCATCCCTTGGCGGCGACATGACCATCGCCCTCTGGGTCCAGTTTGACGGGACGAATGAGGGGCGCATCGTGATCCTGATCGCCGAGGAGGGGGGGAGAAATGTGGAGCTCCGTCTCAGGGGATCGGACGGGAAGTTCGGGCTTGAGGATGCAGGAGGAATCCCGACCGAGTCGTGGTCGGCAGGGTCGTGCGCCGATAATCTCTGGCATCACATCGCTGTGACACGCAGCGGAAGCCCGAATCCCACCTGGACGTTTTACCTGGACGGTAGCGTTGATTCGGTCTTCGGCGGTGTCGAGGGCTGGTCGGTTGTGGCGGTGGGGCGGCCCATCCTGGGGCACAAGGACTCGGATTACGCAAAGGTCACCATGGACGACCTCCGCCTCTACAATCGCGCGCTTTCCGCCGACGACGTGAACGAACTTCGCAACCTCGTGCTGGTCGCCACGCCGGAATTCAGCCCCCACGGCGGACAGCATGAAGGCAGCAGCGTGACCGTGGCCGTGAGCTGCGTGACGGCGGATGCGACCATCCACTACACGCTGGACGGCACCGACCCGACGGAATCCAGCCCGATGGTGACCTCGGGGTCCACGGTGACCGTGCCGCTACCGGGCACGCTCAAAGCCAAGGCCTGGAAAACCGGCTTGACCCTCAGTGCGCTCAAGAGCGCCTCCTACACACTGCTTTCGGTTGCCACGCCGGCGTTCAGCCCCGACGGAGGCTGGTATGAAGGGGTGAGCAACGTAAACGTGACGGTGACCTGCGACACGGCGGGGGCCGTGATCCACTACACGCTGGACGGCACTGACCCGACCGAGTCAAGCCCGGCGGTAGCCTCGGGGTCCACGGTGACGGTACCGCTGCCCAGCCTGCTTAAGGCCAGGGCCTGGAGAACCGGTCTGGCGGCGAGCGCGGTGAAGAGCGCCTTTTATGAGCCCCTCAGCATCACGGCCGGTCTGGTCGGCTGGTGGAGGCTGGACGACGGTTCCGGAACGACGGCAGCCGATTCCAGCTGGGCTGGCAATCACGGCACGCTGGTGAACGGCCCGACCTGGACCGGCAGCGCGAGGGTCGGCCCTTATGCGCTGAGTTTCGACGGTTCCGACGACTGGGTTGACGCCGGCAGTGCGGCCGTATCGGGGGATCTGACACTTGTGGCCTGGCTGCGGTTTCCTCCGGGACCCAGCAACCAGAGGGCGATCACCTTGCAGCGGGGCCCCACCAGTGCCGGCCTGCAGCTGGTGGCGAATCCGAGCAATGGCACCATCCGCATTGACAATGAGGGCGGCCCGTCGTCGGAAGTGAGTTCCGGCACCGGAATGAACGACAACAACTGGCACCATGCCGTAGTCACCCGCTCGGGCACGGACTACTCACTCTATGTGGATGGCGCCCTTGTCGGTTCGTCGGGCGGTACGGCACCCGACTACACCTCAGCGAAGCTGGGTTGCCGCAACAGCGGTCTGAACGGCAGCTTCTACTTTGGCCAGCTCGACGATGTACGCCTTTACCGCCGTGCGCTGTCGGCGAGCGACGTGAATGAACTCTACACCTCTGCTCCGGTCGCCACGCCGGAATTCAAACCCGACGGCGGGGTGTATGGGTCCAGCGGCGTCAACGTGGTGGTGACCTGCTCTACGCCGGGCGCCACCATCCACTACACGATCGACGATACCGACCCAACGGAGTCGAGCCCGACGGTGGTCTCGGGCGGCACGGTGCAGGTGCCGGTGCCTGGCACTCTTAAGGCCAAGGCATGGAAAACCGGCTTGCCGGCGAGTGGCATCAAGAGCGCCACCTATACGTCGCAGGTGGCGGTCGCGACGCCGGAGTTCAACCCCGACGGCGGAGGGTATGACGGAAGCCCCGTGGACGTGACCGTGACCTGCTCGACTGCAGACGCCACGATCCGTTACACGATTGACGGCACCGACCCGGCGGAATCGAGCCCGTCAGTGGCCTCCGGCGGCACGGTATCCGTCCCGGTGCCCGGGACGCTCAAGGCCAGGGCCTGGAAGACGGGGCTGACGGCGAGTGCCGTCAAGAGCGCTTCGTTCACCGTTGCCGATATCACAACCGGTCTGGTCAGCTGGTGGCGGCTGGATGAGTCATCGGGAGATTCAGCGAGCGATGCAACCGGAAACGGGAATACCGTGATGCTCGTCAATGGCCCGACCTGGACGTCAGGCAAGATTGGCAACGCGCTCTCGTTCGACGGGACAGACGATTACGGCTCGGTAGACTCGTTCTCTACGTCCCTCAGTGGCGACATGACCATGGCTCTCTGGGTCAAATGGACTGCGGTTGGCGCCAAGCGCATTGTGATCATAAGCAATGTGGCCGGGAACAATTTGGAGCTGCGCCTCAACGGCAACGGAACCTTCGGACTCGACAACTCGGGGGGAATACCGGTCGAAATCACCTCTACAGGAACATGCGCCGATGAGACTTGGCATCACATTGCCGTCACGCGCAGCGGAAGCCCGAATCCGATCTGGAAGTTCTACCTCGACGGCGCCCCGGACTCCACCCATGGCGGCGTGTCGCTCTGGACGGTGGTTGCTCTGGCCGGCGCCGAGCTTGGTCACAAAGGAGCGGACTACACGCCCGCCTCAATCGACGATCTCCGTATTCTCAGCCGCACGCTTGCGGCGAGCGAGGTGAAGAAGCTCTACGACTATCGTGCAATCGAGTACACCCACGGCGACTTCGACGGCGACGGCAGCATCGATATCGATGACCTGCAGACCTTCGAAACCTGTGACTCGGGGCCCCGTATTCCCTACGCAGGTCAATGCGCTGAAGCCGATTTCGACAAGGACGGCGACGTCGATCAGGACGACTTCGGTGCTATCCAGCGGTGTTTCAGCGGACCGAGCCTCGTCGCCGATCCGGCGTGCCTGCCGACGATCGTGTATCCATGAAGCGTGCGAGAGGCTGAGGGCGGTCGCGGCTTGCGTCGCCATCATCTGCACGGTTCCCGGGCAGAGGAGATGGCGCGGGCACTTGACGGCGCTGGGAGCGAAGCCGGAGGCTGTTTTCTTGCGTCGGCCGCTTGCCTTCGAGGATCACGGCCACTGGTTCGGGATCAACGCCTTTCTTTCGACGTGTTGGCGGTCGGGCCGGCCGCGCCGATTCGGTTGCCATGAGCAGGGCCGCCGTCTCGATCGCCTGCGAGAGGCCCGTCGCGCCAGTAGCGTTGACTTCCCTGTTCCTCAAGGTAAAAGGGAGCCGTGGCTCGGGATGACACGCATGCGAGAGACACCCTGCCGCCCGCCCGGTAAAAATGCCCGGAGGGGCCGCGGTGGCCGGATGATGGTGACGAATGCAATGTGAACCTGTGGCGATGATCGGTTTGGGCCTCATGGGCACGGCCATGACGGAGCGTCTGTTGGATGCCGGCTACGCCGTGCATGTCTGGAATCGCACGCGGAGGAAGGCCGATCCTCTGATCGCCCGCGGCGCTCGCTGGGCGGACCAGCCGCCGGCTGTATGCGACCGGGTGATCATCAGCCTGTACACCACTGACACCGTCGAGGAGGTCCTCGGCGAAATGAACGGCAGTCTCCGACCCGGCCAGGTTCTTATTGACACGACGACCGGCGAGCCCGAGCAGACTGCCCGTCTGGGGGCGCGGCTTGGACAGCGAGGCGTCCGGTACCTCGATGCACCGATCTCCGGCTCCAGCGAGCAGGCGCGGCGCGGAGAGACCACGGCCATCGTGGGTGGTCCGCGTGCGACATACGACGCCTGCAGAGATCTGTTCGAGTGCTTGGTGCAGAGGGCGTTTTACGCCGGTCCCTGGGGCAGCGGGGCCAAGATGAAGCTAATCTCCAACCTGGTCCTCGGCCTGAACCGGGCGGCTTTGGCCGAGGGGCTGGTCTTCGCGAAGGCGATCGGAGTCGATGCGGAGCGTGCCCTGGAAGTGCTCATGGGCACCATGGCCTACTCGCGGATCATGGATACCAAGGGCCGTAAGATGCTGGACGGCGACTTCACCGTCCAGGCGCGGCTGTCGCAGCACCTGAAGGACATCCGGCTGATCCTCGACGCGGCCGCGTCCGCCGGTCAACCATTACCGCTGACGGATGCCCATCGGCAATTACTTGAAGCGGCGGAGCGCGCGGGCTACGGCGATGCAGACAACAGCGCCATCATCCGCGCCTTTCACAGGGTAAGTGCAGAGCAGCCACTGCCGGCGGCATCCACGTCAAAAACGGCTTCTCATACTCATCGGAGCAAGTGAACGGCCATGATCACACCTAACCGTCGAACGTTTCTGAAGATCGCGGCAACAGGCATGGCGGGAACAGCACTGTCCAAGGCGTCGTCGGTCGCCCGGGCCGCGGGGGCCAACGATCGGCTCGTCATCGGCGTCATCGGTTGCGGCAACCAGGGCGGCCGCCACGCCAGAAGCGTCGCCCGTATGCCCGGGGTGACGCTGGCCTATGTCTGCGACCCGGACGACAGCCGCGTACAGGAAACGGCCAAGGCGACCGGCGGCCCCAAGGCGATCAAAGACCTGCGCGCGATCCTGGACGACCGTGCGGTGGACGGGGTGATCATCGCGACGCCCGACCACTGGCACACGCCGACGGCGCTACTGGCGATGGAGGCCGGCAAACACGTCTACGTCGAAAAGCCTTGTTCCCATAATGTGCGCGAGGGCCAGTTGCTCGTTGAGGCGGTGAAGCGATACAAGCGAGTGTTCCAGCACGGCACGCAGTCACACTCAAACCGCGGCGCGATCGAGGCCATGCAGATGCTGCGGGAGGGCATCATCGGCGATGTATTGGCAGCGAAAGCGTGGAACGTGCAGCGGCGCCAGAACATCGGCCACGAATTGCCCACAACGCCGCCGGCGGGCTTCGATTACGACTTGTGGGTCGGCCCCGCGGAGGTGGTTCCTTTCCGGAAGAACTGCCACCACTATAGCTGGCACTGGTGGTACAACTTCGGAACCGGCGACATGGGCAACGACGGCACGCACGAGGTGGACTACGCCCGGTGGGCTCTGGAGGTCGACACGCACCCCAGCCGTGTGACTTCTGTGGGCGACAAGCTCTTTTTCGAAGATGACCAGCAGTTCCCCGACACCATGCAGGTGGTCTTCGAATACCCGGGCGACGGCAAGGTGGGCGGCAGGCGGATGCTGGTTTTCGAGCAGCGCCTCTGGTCGCCGGCCCAGCCGTACGATGCGGAGAACGGCGCGGAGTTCTATGGCACGAAGGGGACCCTGTTCTTCAGCAAGCACGGCGGGTTCAAGGTCGTGGGGCCGGGCAACAAGCCGCTCGACGTCAAGATCAACTGGGGCCAGGGTAACTCGTGCGATGTGCACCAGCAGAACTGGATGGACTGCATCCGTTCGGGCGCCCGGCCGAACTCGGACGTGCAGGATGCACACCAGACGGGCGTTCTCATACACCTTGCCAATATCGGCGCCCGCCTGGGCCGTAGGCTGCGCTTCGACCCGGCCACCGAGCGATGCATCGGCGACGACGACGCGAACGCAATGCTTTCGCGGAAGTATCGCGCCGGCGGGCACTGGGCCGTGCCGACATCATGACTGCTGGCCATGAACACGAAGCGTAACCAGCAGCAGGGAAGACATCCGGATGAAGGACATTCTGAAACACCTGATCGTGCCCGTTCTTCTGGTCGGTTCGGTTGCCAACTGTGGGGCTTCGAGTCCGCCCGTCGTGAGCTTCCAGGAGCAGTCCGGCCGGATCGACATTCTGGCCGACGGCAAGCCGGTCGCGACCTATCGCTACGCCGATCCGCAGATCCCGCGGCCGTACTTTGCCCACGTGCGAACCATCGGCGGCATCCAGGTCACCCGCAACCACCCGCCGGTCGCAGACGTGGATGCGACCGACCATGATGAGCTGCACCCCGGCATCTGGATGGCCTTCGGCGATCTGGGCGGCTCAGACTTCTGGCGCAACAAGGCCCGCGTGGTTCACGATGGATTCGAACAGAAGCCGGCGGGCGGTCGCGGCCGGGGCTCGTTCGCCGTACGGAATCGCTACCTGACCGCCGGCGACAATGGCGGCACGCTCTGCCGCGAGACGGTGCGGTATGGGGTCGTGGTCCGGCCGTGCGGCTACCTGCTGCTGTGGGACTCGACGTTCACGTCGGACAAGGAGTTCTGGTTCGGCGATCAGGAGGAGATGGGTCTGGGGCTTCGCGTGGCGACACTCATCACGGTCAAATCCGGCGGGATAATGCTCGACGCCAAAGGCCGTCGCAACGAGGCGCAGATCTGGGGACAGCCGGCCGACTGGTGCGATTACAGCGGTGTGATCGATGGACATCGCGTGGGCCTGACGGTCATGTGCGATCCGGCCAACTTCCAGCCAAGCCGCTATCATGCCCGCGATTACGGCTTCGTCGCCGCCAATCCGTTCGGGCGCAAATGCTTCAAGGCCGGCGAAGAAAGCAAAGTTGTCGTGAAGCCCGGTGAAAGCCTGCGGTTGCGATACGGCGTGCTGGTCCACGAGTCGCCCGAGAGCAACACGCTCGATCCTGCCAGTGAGTTCAAGTTGTTCTGCACCTTGCTGGAGCGAATCAGGTGACAGAGTCCCTCGGCAGCACCGCGCCATCTTTCCAGCCGCTTGCCCGGCCTGCCCGCATCGTCGTGCTCTTGGCTGCTTTCGGCGGCCTCTTGTTCGACGGCTTTGAGCTGGGATTGATGCCGATCGCGTCTGTGTCCGTCACCAAGGGGCTGCTGGGAGACAGATATACCGATGTTCTGGGCGGAGAATGGTTCGCCCGGCTGACCGCGAGCATGATGCTGGGCGCGGCGTGCGGAGGCATCTGGTTCGGACAGCTCGGCGACCGCATCGGCCGCACGCGGACGATGGGCGTGAGCATCCTGTTCTACTCGATTTTCGCCGGCGCGGGTTTCTTCGTGACGAGCCTGGAGCAGATGCTGGTGCTGCGATTTCTCGTAGGCCTGGGCATCGGGGGCATGTGGCCCAACGGCGTGGCGCTGGTCTACGAGTCGTGGCCGAGGATGTCCCGCCCGGTGGTGGCCGGCATCGTCGGCGCGGGCATCAACGTCGGCATCCTGATACTCTCGCAGCTCGGCCGGCTCTGGCACATCACCCCGGACTCCTGGCGATGGTTGTTCGGCATCAGTGCAGTGCCGGGCCTGCTGGGCGTGGCGGCACTGTGGTTCGTGCCGGAGTCGCCACAGTGGCTGGCATCGCGCGGCGTGAAGAAAACGACGCGAACTCCGCTCCGACAGCTCGTCACGCCGCCGCTGCTTCGAATCACGGTGATCGGCATCCTGCTCGGCTCGATCCCCATGATCGGAGCCTGGGCCGCCAGCAAGTGGATGATCCCCTGGGCCGACGCGGTCGGCGGCGCGGCCCAGCCGGACTACAAAGCGGTCACCCAGGGTTACTGGGCGCTGGGGGCCGCACTTGGAAGCTTCTTCGGAGCGCAGCTTGCGTCTCTGCTGGGCCGGCGGGCGTCATACTTCCTGATCAGCCTCGGCTCGACGGCGCTGACCTGCGGCCTCTTCACACTCACCAGGCCACTTCAGGCGGCATTCCTGCCGACGGTCTTTGTGCAGGGGCTCATCGCGACGCTGTTTTTCGGCTGGCTGCCGCTCTACCTGCCCGAGCTGTTCCCAACGTCCGTCCGCGCCACCGGCAGTGGCATCACGTACAACGTCGGGCGCTTCGCCACCGCGTTTGGTGTCTTCATGGCCGGAACGCTGGTGGCTGGCTTCAGCGGCGATTTCTCGAAGGTTGGGGCTGCCACGGGGCTGATCTACGCCCTGGGCATGATCGTCATCTGGTGGGCGCCGGATACGAGCAGGAATTTGCCAGATCAGCAAGGCGAGAATTAATTCGAAGTGTACCCGACGCTGAAGCTGGTGTGTCCGCATCTTGGCGGCACGCTGCCTTTTATCCTCGGCCGGCTCGAACATCAAGTGTAGGTGCGCATGCTTCGCGGCGGTCATTTCACAACGTGTAGCAGCCTGGACAAGAATGTGCTCGTGGGTTCCTGGGGCGAGCGTGCAGGTGGGCTTCGACAGGTCGAAGCCTGTCGACGAAGACCAGCAGAACTCCAGCTCCGGCGACCGAAGCCCGCCCTGTGACCAGTCTTGGCGGTCAGGTTCAGAACTCGTAGCCCACGCGGACCCAGTAGTGCCAGTCGCCGATGGCCTCTCGGGTTTGCTCGTCCGTATCGCCGGCAGGCTTCAGTTGGGACAGCGGGACGGCCAAGCCCTCCTTCCGGTCCCACCGGATACTGACAAACATCTCGTGCGAAGACTCGTCCTCGCCCGGCATGCCGATCACTTCCACCTCATCTCCGACTCGTAACGGAGAGATCGCACGCTTGGCGGTGCAGGTTGCGGTGAAGGGAAACCGGAGCTTGTCTTCGAGGTAGTAGTACCACCCCATCGCCCGCTCATCCTCGCCGTAGGCGTCGACTACGATCTCCATCTCGATGCGATGCTCCCGCTGTTCATCGCGCGTTGACTTGCGCTTCACCACGAGGATGCTCCCTGGACACTGAAACTTTCGCTGCTGCTCAACCGGCGGGGATCAACTGCGCGTTCTACGCGATTATTGCGGGTTTTGCGCCTTTGTTGCGGCATACCGCGTCCCGCGTCCCGTTTTGCGTGGCCGTACCAGAATGCCACGCACACGATCAATCGGCGGGGCAGACGGCCACCGCCTCTTCGAGCAGTTGGGCTGCCACCTGCATTGGGCTCACTTTGCGCTTGTCCGTGCTCATCTGCCGGGCCAACCGCCGGAGCTTGGTGCGGGTGGCCGCACTCATCGGGACCTTCGAGCGTAGGGACCAATCCTTGGACGTGGGCCGCCCCGGCCTCCGCCCGCGGCTCGGTTGGAGCCGCTCTCGGAGAGCGTGGATGACGTGAGGCAAGCGCGCGGCTCCGAAGGCGCCCCCGCCGGTATCCGGAACTTGACCGACAATCTCTGCGCCCATGTCCTGGGCGATTCGTTTGATGTTGCGTGCCATAGTCTCACCCTCTCTTCCCGACGAGGGGGAAGCGTATCTCCAGGTAATCCCGGTCGATCACAAAGCCGACGGCCCCTTGACGGCATTCAGTCCCCATCCGAACCAGAAACTCGCGAAGGGCACCCGCCTGGCGTCGGATCGCCTCCTCAGAGGTATAGCATTGGATGACGACGGGCTCGTCGAAGAGGAGCTTACCGTCCTGATCGTCGTCGCGCCAGACCCCTTTGCCTTCCGGGTAGGCGGTCGCACCGCCGAAGAGCTTGCCCAGCGCCGTCAGGGCTTCATCTTTCCAGTAATCCTGGTCAATCGGCTTCTCGTCTCGATCCTGGCTCGGGATGAAGAGTACGAGGAGGTTCGACACCGACTTGGCGGCCTTGAACAGGTCCCCATAACCCGGCTTGGATGGTCTCTTCTTCGCCATCCTGAAAAGTGTAGCACTTTTTGCCCCAAAAGTCCAAAGCCGGTTCTCAAGCGGCCGCGAATCGCTGTGTAAAGTGGTCGGCATAGTCGGCCGCGGCGGGCTGCTCGGATCGCCGAGCCACCTTGAATCTGCTGTACTAATAAGTGGTGCAGGGTCTAACGCGGATTGTTGGATGTTCGTGAAATGTTAGGAAAGCAGGCTTGCTCTACTTAACGGGTCGATCTGGATCTACTTAGGGCGATCACTCGACCCGCCGCATGTGGGATGGTGAATATGTAACGTCTTGTTCTGAAGAGACTTACGTAGAGCGGCGCCGGGTCTTAAGTAGCGTTTGATCAGATTGGGAAGCTGGCATTCTACCACTGAATTACGCCCGCAAGTCTTTCATCATCAAGCACTTATGAGAACCAGCAACTCAGCTCAAGTAGTGCAAGCGCACTGCTGATGAATCGACGGCCGGTCTTCTACAAGGGGCATTGGTTCTACATCGACGAATCGGACGCGTCATCCAAGCGGACTTTTGCGCTGCTGGACTACCTCTTTTCCTTGCAGCAGACAGAGAAGGGACCAGATCTGCCGGTTGTCACTGTCCCGGCCCAATAGGGCCGGGTCTTCTTTGCGCACACGGGGTACGAGGATCCATTTGCTCTCCCTGCTGGTGACAATCAAGGAGAGGAAAGAACCGTGACTTGCAGTCCCGGGAGCCGAGCAAAGTCAATCGGAAAGGGCTACGAGGTCATCTGGGGAATGCTGTTTGGAGAAAGCACATGAACCGCACCGAACACGCTAACGTGTGTGCAACAACTGACGCCTTGCCTCTGGCGTGCCATCGCATCGTCTGATAGGCTTCGGCAATACTGCGGAGCACCTCGGCCACATGCCCGGTGGACACATAAGGGCACCGACCGGTGAGCATCTCGTACAGAATGACGCCGAGGGAGTACACGTCTGAACGAATGTCAATCCCCGCCGTGTTCGGGGCGGCATGTTCGGGACTCATGTACGCCAGGGTGCCCATCAGCCCCGGACCGCCGAAGAGTGAATGGGTCACGTCCATGGCCGGGTCGATGAACCGCGCCAGGCCAAAGTCGAGCACATGGGGAACCCCCGCCGGATCGACCAGGATGTTGCGCGGCTTGAGGTCACGATGAATCACGCCGCGCTGATGCGCGTAATGAACGGCGCGGCAGATCAGCAGGAACAGCTCAAGTCTCTCCCGCAAGGAGAGATCCTCGCCTTCGCAGTACTCCGTCAGCGGCTCGCCATCGATCAACTCCATAGTGAAGTAACGCTGCCCGTCACCGGTCTGCCCGGCGTCGTAGATCCGCGCGATCGACGGATGGTTGAGCTGTCGGAGACCGCGAAAGGGGAGCCTGCTGACTACCTCATCACTCACCTCTTCGGTGTTGCGGCATGCAATGCCGGCGTCAAGCCTGCAGGAAGCACGGCTCGCGCCGGGCCCGCCTCGGCGTTTTTGCTGGCCCTGCGTTGCCCCCATCGAGTACAATGGAAGAACGGGAACGCAAACACACTGCGGGTCCGCGGGAGGGGCGTCATGAAAGTCAAGAACGCAAGATGGGCCGTTGCCGCGGCAACAGCCTGCGGTTTGGTCTGCGCCCTGTTGCCACAGAGGGCGTATTCGCAGCCGTCGCCTTCCGAGTTCCAGCCGCTCACGGCCACACTCACCCTGCTCGATGAGAACGGCTCGCCCTTGACGCCAATGTGCGTGCGCGCCGTCAACCACGAGTACGGCTTTCGCCAGGAGGCCACCACCGACGCCAACGCCCGGGCCGTGCTCCAGGTCATGCCCGGAAAGTGGAGCTTCTACGCCACGCCGACATTCGACGGCCTATGGAGCCATCCCGGGAAGGGGTACTTGCTCGTTCGCCCGAATGAGGCATTCAACTCCTCATCGCGATCATTGACGCTCCAGCCAAGCACCGTCGTCCAGGTGAACCTCGTCTCCTCCGTCTTTGACTTCAAGGCTCGCGAGAACTACCTCGGCTTCGTCGTCGAACCCTATGGGAAGTTCCTCGATGCTCGCCAAGCCGGGGTGACGGGTAACGACAGTCTGACCCTCCACACGAACCCAGGACTCATTGCCGTGGCGTTCGTTGCGTCACCACGCTCGTCGGGGGATCTGCTCGCCTTCATCCAAGCGGCGATGCCCCTCTCCTCCCCCTTCGCAATCGAAGTGAGCGCGACCAACTCGGCTCTGCTTGAGGTCAGCGCGCAGAATGCGTCCGGCGACCCCACGGACTATCATGTACAGCTCTATACGTATGACCTTTCGTGGGCGTGGTCGCCGTTCATCATGGATGTACCGGCCCACATCACACGGATGCGCGTGTCCCCAAATCAGTTTCACCTGATCCGTGCGGTGGATGCTCTTGATGAGTTCTCCGCGCGTTGGAGACTCGGACTACACCCGATCGTGATTCGGCCGACGGCCGGCCAGGTCCTTTCGCTCTCGATGGGTGGGTCGCTGGCGACCGCGCCGGTTCGCACGACGCCGAGGGCCGCAGCGGGGTTCTCACCTACCTGCCAAATCATGCCTCAACTCCGCGACGCGTACGGCAACATCTTGATGGCCGTCTACGAATTCGGCGGCGACGAGGTGAAACCGGTGATCTCCGTTCACCACGGCTCCGGCGACCCTTCGCCATTTGAGGTCTACGGGTGCTTGGCCGCCAAGCGCCTGGAGGAGTTCAACCGCACGGAGAAGCCCACCTATGACATCTCCTGGGACTTCGGCCCTTGGGGCGCCGGAGCCATCTCCGGCGACCTCTACGGCCAAGAGGAACGCCGAATGGCCATCGACGAAACCGCGTCGCTTCTTTCCCAGGCCCCGCGCATGGATCGAGACTACCGCCGCGCGAAAGTCGAGACCTACCAGGAACTGGCCGACGCCATGCAGGGCCTGATGGGCGTGCCTGTCGACACCAAGATGGGCGTCATCAGCAACATTGCCCACGCCGGCTTCGAAGACGAAGTTCTCCACGGCTTCAAGTTGGAGAACGGGATCGAGATTGACACACCGACCGGATGGCCACAGGGAAGCGGCTACATAGACCACGAGGCGGGCCACGGCCGGATCCACAAGCCCCCGTGCCGCTTCTTCGCGGTCGGGACATACGCCGAGGCCTATGCCACATTACTCGGCGTACAGGCCCGGGCACGACTGTTCGGGGGTGACGAGTACCTGAAGTACCAGCTCGGGGCGCACGACCTTTTCCTGCGTCACCGGCACGGAGCGCCGCTAACCACGGACGGCGACTACATCGAAACGATGCAGTTCATCACCCATTACATCTGCACCCACTACGGCTGGACGCCGCACCGCCGGATGATCCTCGAATGGAGCAACGCTTTTCGGGGGATTCGCGCCGCCCTCGGTGGAGCTGGGTACTCCGAGATCGAGCAGTTCACCGTGGTGTACTCGTGGCTTTGCGGCGGCAATCTGGGGCCGCTGTTCGAAGCGGCGGGGTTCCCGGTCTCGTCGGCGCGGGTCGAGGCCGGTCTGGCCATGTTGCAGGCGAATCTGGCCGCCGGCGGCGAAGTCTGCGTGAGCGTGGGGATCAACGCCGTCGACGCGCCGCAAACGAGTATTCCTTTGGAGCTGGTCGCCTGCCCGTCGCCTGGCGTTAGCGACATAAAGGCTACGCTGAGCTACGACTCGTCCACGGCGACTGTAGAAGGCGTGAGCAAGAGAGACCTCACCGACTCCGCCGCATGGTCTCTGACTGCCGACACCTCAACGCCGGGCACAATTCAGATCCATCTGTTCGGTACGGTCCCCGTCGCCGGCGCAGGCAGCATCGCCCAGATCAAGCTCCGCTTGCTGCCGAACGCTTCCGGAGTCTTGAGCTTTGCCCTGTCGGACACTCAGGCCGATGGATCGCCGGTCTCTGCCGTCGACGGGACACTCTCCGTACCCACCACACCGTTGATTGGGCCCTTTCCGAACCTGCCCGATGCCAGGCGGGGCCGACCCTATTCCACGTCACTCTGGGCCGTGGGTGGAACGCCGCCGTACACCTGGGCCGTCGTGGAGGATGCTCTCCCGCCTGAACTGACCCTCGACGCCGCCAGCGGCAAGATCCACGGCCAATGCCCGCAGGAGGGAGAGTACCTGTTCCGCATCGGAGTCACCGATCAGGCACACGCGGTGACCCATCGCTGGTTCACGGTCTCTTCGATGCCTCCACCGGCGCCCGGCGATTTCAATCTGGACGGCGACGTGGACGCCGACGATCTCGCCGTATTCGCGTCCTGCATGACTGGCCCCGAAATCCCGCACAACGGCACGCCTGATTGCCTGAGCGCTGACTTCGATACCGACAGCGACGTCGACCAGTCCGACTTCGGTGTTTTCCAGCGGTGTTACAGCGGAGCCAACAAACCGGCTGATCCGAACTGCGCGGACTGATTCATGTGCTCCGGTGTCCCCGGCTTGTCCCGTAGAACCTGGATATGCAGCTCCCGGATGTGGCTCGCGCCATGCTCGTCCACGAGCTCGAGCAGCAACGTCTTGATGGATGTCATGGTATTCTCCTTCCGCCAGAGGCGACCAGGCCTCGTGGGGGAACTGATGCCGAGAAGCCCGGTGCTGATGCTACGGAGTCGTTCTTGTTGGCGTCTCTGATGGTGGGAGCGGGCTCCGCAGGCCAATCCTCCATCCAATTGGGCTAGGGACACCTCAGTCTGTATCGGGGTATGATCTTGCTGGAGGCGAAGACTCAAGGCAAGCGTCAAACACTAACCAGCCAAGCCAGGCATGCACAGGCGACGAGGCCTGCGCTTGCCAGAACCAAGGCTACTCCCCGACGGCGAGCGAGGCTCAACCCCAAAGCCATACCGGTCACCGACGATAGAAACAGCAGGACGGCGGCCACATCAATGGCCACGCTCCAGGCGGCGTTCGTTCCGTGGCCACGGTGCAGATCGGCCAAGATTCCGAGGAGTCCGGCGGATTCGGCATTGACCTCGATCATGCCGCTGCTGCGGTCGATCATGGCCTCGGAATGTGTGCCCGGCCGCTCGAATACGATCCGGATACGGGCATCGTCGACCTCGAACGTATCCACCGTCCCGGTCAGTCCGAGCTGCCGGCCCAGTTCCTGGAGTATTTCCGCCTGAGGCGCGTCTTTCGCCAAATCGGCCGGCAGTGTACCCGCAGCCGTCGTGGTTTCGGTCTCATCCAGCCCCAGCCGCTCCCGGTGGTTCAACAGAACGCCGGTCACGGCGAACAGGCACATGAGCCCGAAGCCGAGCATGGTCAGGTAGACATGCAACCAGCGGATCGGCGAGACCAGTCGTTGCAGGTTCATTTCTCGTCGGCGCCCCACCCGTAGGTGAGCGTAACGTCCGCCACCTCGGCATTGCCCTTGATTGTAGCCGAGGCACGTCGGTCTCGGCAGTCGATTCTGCCCCGCATGGTGACATGACCGCCCCGCTCTCGATTGACCTCGATGCAGACGGAATAGGTCCCCGGCGGGACGGGTTTGCCTTGGTCATCGGTCAGCAGCCAGATAAGGCTATACGCGCCGGCCGGCCGTGTGGCCCGCGAGATGGACTCCACCAGCCGAGGGTTCTGCCGGGCGATCTTCCACCAGGTGGTCAGGGTCTTCTGGTACTCCCGCTTGTGGCCCCAGACGGCCACGGTAGCCACAGCTTCACCGGCCGAGTCCTCGATCCAGATAGCCACGTAAGGCCGCATGTATCGGCCACGCGCGGGGCGAAGGAGCTGCAAGTCGATAATCAGTTCTTTTCTGACCGGGTCTGCGGCCGGGAGAGTTGCTGGCCGGCTGGTCGGTGCCGCGGACGCTTCCAGTGCCGCCCAGCCTGGACTGCGATATTCCTTCCCGTCGGCTGCCACGATGAGGCCTTCCGCCCCCTGAACGCTGGCCAGGAGTCTCAGGCCTTCCGTCGGCGGGAGCACGTTCAGGCAGGTCGCCAGGACATCCGCGGTCATGGCGTCCGAGGCCACGGCGGTGGCACTGATGATCGCTTCTACCGGCTGACCAGATCGCGGGTCGATGATATGGGAGTAGTGTCGTTCTGCGACGCGATAGCCGCGGGCATAGGGGCCACTGGTCGCAATGCCCTGGTTCCTCAAACGCACTCGCACGAGGGGGGCTGCATTGTCCTGGCGATGCCGGGGATTGGCCACGCCGACCACCCAGGGTGTCTCTGAAGAAAGCGAAGCGCTGCCCCAGGCATACAGATCGCCGCCGATGTTCAGGAGGATGCCGGCCGCGTTCGGGCAGGCCTTCCGGCCGGCAACTACCGCCTTCTCGATGATGTAGCCCTTCGCCAAGGCATCCACGGTGACCGCCTGCCTCGCCACGCGTCTGGCGCGCGACCCGTTCACGTCCAGCTCGAAGGCCGGCTTCTCGATCTGCCTGGCGATGGCGGCCAGCTGCTGCTCGGCCGGGGGCCGGCCGGTTCTTTCCGCCTCTCTCCACAGCATCGCCATGGCGCTCACCTGTATATTGAACACGCCGGCGGAGCGTTGCTGCCATGCCTGAGCGGCCGCGAGGACTTCCGTGAGCTCCCTGGAAACCTTGACGTAGCCACCGGAGCCGCTCAGCCTGCTGATCTCACTGGCCGGCTCGTAAGTGCTCAGGATGCCCGCCAGCCGTTCGATCTCGTCGAGCACGGCCCTCTCGCAGGCTTGGGCGGTCTTGCGGTCGGCCGTCGCCACGGCCAGATCCATCGACGTGCCCAAGACTTGCTCCTGGTGGAACGTGAAGGTGGTCTCGGCGGACGGGAGCTTGTCGGTCCACTCCTCGGCCGGATTCTCTCCGACAAGCCAGGGGACGGCCGGCTTCGTCCGGGCAGCCTGCCCCTTCGAGGCTGCCGGAAAGACGAGGACGGCGGAGACGACCGCGAGGGCCGTGATCGACCGAATCGAACGAGCCCGCTGACGAGTGGCGGTCAACGCGAAATCCATGGAAACAGGCACTCCTCGACGCCGTGTCGGATCGGCTCCGAGGTCCGATCCTGAGGGCATTATCGCCGGTCTACGAGCCTCCGCAACCCGACCGGGTGCCCGCACAGGGCGCCTTCCCGAGGAGCCGGTTGCGTTGTCGCGCCGCGTTGCTTGCGGCGAGTTGGCGGACGGAGTGAACGGGACGGAGCCGGAGGCGGTTGGGCGGAGTTATCCACAGGTTTGGGCGATCGCCCCCGCTTTTGGCCCACCGGACCCGCAGTTTGAGCGCAGGTTCACCGGAGAACCGAGGCCAGCCGGCATTAGGGAGAGCCCACAGGCAGCCGGGTTTCAGGCCAGACGCTTGTGACGCAAGGCCTGAGCGATCGTTGTCAGCCGCATCTTACCCAGCGTGCCCTCGTGCCGCGGAGCGGAGGCCAGTAGTGTGGCCATGCCGGCATGCGCCACCATGACCGCCCCGAGGTGGGCGTGGAAACGCCGAGCCCCCACGATGTTCCCATCATCGGCTCCCCAGAACACCTTGATCCGCGCGTTCACCCGCTCCACTGCCGTCCGCCCCTTGTACAGCCGTTCAAATTGCTTGGTCGCCCGCGGGATGGGTGGGAACCGCCGCAGGTCGATCTCCTGCTTGACCCGCACGGTCAGTCCGTAGTCCTTGCCGGCGTTGCAGACCTTCTCGCTACGACACGGCCATCCCTGATGACGGGCCGGACAACGATACTTGAGTGTGCCCCGGGCCGGTTCATGGCCGATGTAACTCATCGGGTAACGCACCGGCGGGTCGCTCACCTTGTCATAGCAGTACATCGTCCCCGCCTCATCGTGGACCATGTTGGTGTCGGCGCCGTGCCCGGGCAGCAGGCGCTCCAACTCTTCCTTCCACAATGCGCGATTCTGTATCACCGGGCGGATGCCCCGCGCGTGCAGTAACTCGTGCGTCTTGACGTCATCGGCCGCCTTGTCGAAGGCCAGCGTTCGGATGCGCCTGGCCGGCAGGTTCGCCTGGGCCGAGTCCAGCACCTCCGGCAACGCGTCGCTGTCGGCCGTCTTGGTGCTGGTAATACGGTAAGCCAGAATCACTTCATGCTTCACGTCGACCAGCAAATGAAACTTGTACCCGAACCACTCCACCACGTGCGTGACCCGCCCGGCTGCGTCGACGTATTCCTTCCGTCCGCCCGCAGGCTCGGGAAGATCATGCCTGGAATCCCCTTTCTTCTTGCTTTGCTCCCGGCGGGCGTTGAGCGCCGAGGCGTCTCCCGCCGTGTGCACCCCCAGGTCCGACACCACCTGGCCCAGCCGGCGGAGCATCTGGTCAAACACGCCGTGCAGCAGCGACAGGTGCGGCTCTCGACCCAGCACATCCAGGAACCGCGACAGGTTCCACTTCCGGGGAACGCCCGCTTCCGAGTCGATCCCGATCACCGCCCGCAACCCCGCATTCCGCCGTAACTCGCCCAGGCAGGACTCGATACTGGGATGGCGCAGCACGATGGTCAGCAGCAGCGTCCCCCACAACACGGACACCGGATAGTCGTCGCGGCCCCGTCCGCGCCACGCGCTGAGGGCCTCAAGCAACGCGGCGTCCGGTACCGCCGCCAAGAACTCCCGGATGGTCGCCAGGCTCGGGCTGTCCTCCAGGGCCTCCCATGCAAACAGCGGCTGAGTCATCAGGATACGCATCCATGCACCTCTTCGGACTGTCTGGTAGCCGTCCACCCAACAGCCGGTATTTAACATCGCAACCGATCCCCGAGTCAAGCGGTGGGTGGTCGAAAAATCGAAGAAATAAACTGCATGCGCCACCGGTGCAGCCGAAAACCGCCCCTTGTGCGGGTATGCCCTCCGCGCCACATCGCCAGAACGCCCGCCCAGCAGGCGCAATCGCACATCGCAACCGGCTCCTTCCCGAGATCCACCAGTTGCACTCGGCTACACGGTCAGGCACAATAGCGAATGCCCGCAAACGGCGGAACCGCCAGGAAGGTCGTGATCGGTTGGGTGCCCGTCTGATCAGCGTTGTGGTGCCGGTCTACAACGAGCAGGACTCGCTGGACACGCTGGTCGGCGAGATTCGCGAGGTCACCCAGGCCCACGGGCTGGACGTCGAGATCGTGTTCGTGGACGACGGGAGCCGGGATGAGAGCTGGTCAACCATCCAGCGGCTGGCCCGCGACGATCTGCGGATCGGCGGGATCCGGTTTCGCCGCAACGCGGGCAAGGCCGCGGCCCTGATGGCCGGCTTCGCCTCGGCCCGAGGCGAGCTGGTCCTGACCATGGACGCCGACCTGCAGGATCCCCCTCAGGAGATGCCTCGCCTGCTGGCCAAGCTGGACGAAGGTCTCGACGTGGTCAGCGGTTGGAAGCAGCGGCGGCTCGATCCCTGGCACAAGGTTTACCCCTCGCGGGTCTTCAACAAAATCATCGGTCTGCTCACCGGCGTGCGGCTGCACGACCACGTTTGCGGGCTCAAGCTCTATCGCCGCGAGGTGCTGAGCAACCTGCGGATCCATGGCGAACTGCACCGCTTCCTCGGCGTGCTGGCCGCCGCCCACGGCCACAAGGTCGCCGAGATTCCCACGCTGCACCGGGCCAGAACACGGGGCGTGGGCAAGTATGGCTTCTCGCGGTTTGCGAAGGGATTCCTTGACCTCATCACTGTGCTGGTCCTGACCCGATACCGCTGGCGGCCCCAGCACCTCATCGGTGTAGCCGGGCTCTGGATGATCATCCTCAGCCCGCTACTGGCCCTGGCGATCTGGATCCTGAATACGCGGTTCCATTCGCCGGCGGTGCTCGACGCCGTCCTGTTGGCCATGGTCGGGATCCTGGCCGGAGTGTTTCTGGCGGCCATCGGCCTGACGGCCGAGCTGATCATCGCCCAGCGACCGCTGGTCGGCCTGTACGAGGTGGCCGAGCGGACCGGCTGGTGCGCGACGTCCGCAGCCGCCTCCACGCTTGACCCGAAGCCTCCGTCCGGTCACCATGAATGCTGACGCCGCGTTCGACTCCCAGCTGAATCCAAGGTGAACATGAGCGACTCGACACCCTCGGTTGAACTCGGGCCGCGGCCCCCAGCCCCGGCAACTCCTCCGCCGCCTGTTGCGCCGCTGGAGAGACCCATCCTGCGGCCGCCGTCAGGCACCCCGGACCTGAGCGCGCTGTTCCTGGTTCTCGCGGGGGCATTGATCATCGGCACCATCCTGCAGCAGCAGAAACTCGACTACTGTCCCAACGACGCCTCGCGGTGGAACACCGTGTACTACCTGGCCAAGCATGGAACCTATGAGTACCTGCCCGACTACACCGTCTCCTGGACGAACGGAAGAGGCCGGACGCTGGATCAGTTGCGGCCGGAGCCGGAACACCTGGCGAAGCTGGAACCCGAGGAGCGGCTCAAGGCCGAGAAGCTGCCCCTCCACAAGGAGTACCCCTTCAAAATCGGCCAGAAGTACTACAAGAACCCGAGTGAGGTGCCGCCCTTCTGGACCATCGACATGATCGCCTTCCGCGACAAGGAAAACGCGGAGGTCTACCACTACTACTCGAGCAAGCCCCCCATGCTGCCCACCTGCCTGGCGGGCCTCGTCTGGGTGATGGAGAAGGCCAGCGGCGGCCGGATCGACTTTGCCACGACACCATGGTTGGTCATTCGCTCGACCCTCATCCTGGTCCAGGCCATCCCGTTCCTCATCATGGTGTGGCTGATCCGCCAGCACATCTTCAGGCTGAGCGAGTCACCCTTCGTCCGAGCCTTCTGCCTGGCGGCCGCCGCCCTGGGAACCTACCTCACCGCGTGGTCGGTCACGCTGAACAACCACGTGATCGCGGCCACAACCGGCATGGTCGCCGTTCACGCCGCTCTCCGCATCTGGTACGACGGCCGGCGGCAGTGGTACTGGTTCGCCCTGGCCGGCTTCTTCTCGGCCTTCACCGCGGCAATCGAGCTACCGGCAGGGTTGCTGGCCGTGAGCGTGTTCCTGGCCTTACTGGCCAAGGACTGGCGGCGCACGCTGATCGCCGGCCTGTCGGCGGCCCTGATCCCGGCAACGGCGGCTCTGGTCACCAACTACCTGGCCACCGGTTCGGTCATACCGGCCTACACGGAGAAGGGCATCTCCGGCGGCTGTTATGACTACCCGGGAAGCTATTGGCTCCAGCCTTCGGGCTTGGACGACCTCGAGGGCAAGGAGTCCAAGAGCGTGTACGTGATGCACATGCTCATCGGCCACCACGGCTTCTTCTTCCTCACGCCGGTGCTGCTGCTCAGCTTGGCAGGCATCGTCGGGCAGATTATCCGGCCGGCCGCCCCGCGCCGAGCGCTGGCCGCGTTCACGCTGATCCTGACCGCGATCGTGACCGCAGTGTACGCCGTGCAGACCAGTGACTACGGCGGGACTTCTGAAGGCTTCCGCTGGATGTTCTGGGTCATTCCCTTCTGGCTGGTGTTTCTGCCGATGGGCGTGGCCCCTCTGGCCAACCTGCGGATCGGGCGGGGCTTGTGCTACCTGCTCCTGGCCGTTTCCGTGATGAGCGTCGGCTTTGCCCTGCGGACGCCCTGGGCCGACTCGTGGGCCCATTTGCTGTTCAGGCAGTTCAAGTGGATCCGGTACTGACCCGGCCCCGCTGCCGCTGATGAACGTCGCGTCAATTCGCCGGGGCGGTTTCGGTTCGCGGATCCGGCGTGGCCTCGTTCTCGGCTTTGCGCTCGGCGGCCTGCAAGATCTCGATGAGGGCGGAGCGCACATCGAACCGGCTGTCCTTGCCGGCCATCTGCCTGATCTGCTCGACATCGGCCATCGTGCCGACCTTCACCAGGGCCTTGGCGGCCGCCAACGATACGGACGAAGACTCGTCGACCAGACGTTCCAGGAGCGTCGCCCGTGCCGTCGCATACGCCTCGGAAGCCCTGGTCGTGCAGGAACCCAGGGCCTCACAAGCCCACCTCCGGACAACCGTATCCTTGTCTTTCACCCCGGCCAGCAACCGCTGCCCATCGGTGATCGGTGAGCCGCGCAAGGCCAGGGCCCGGAAGCACAGCCGGCGAACCTGGACCTCGGGATCGTCGCTGTGCCGCTCGATCAGGCCGACCTCCGCCGGCGCCGTTCCGAACGCGAAGGCCAGGCAGGCCAGGCCCCGGCTTTCCGAACTGCGGTCCTCCAGGAGTCTCCGAAGCTCCGGCCCGTTGATCTGGGTATAGCGATGAAACGAGACCCCGCACCATGCGGTCAGGCTCTCGTCGCTGTTGGCCTCAGCCTCGTTCAGCATGCCCAGCAGTTGACCCAAGGTGGTCTTGAGTTCCTCGATACTCAGCGGTGTGCGGGCCTGCTGCTCAGCATCGATGCGACGGACGAGGTCGTCGGCCAGCGGCCGCCAGTAACTCGTCGGCCAGCGGCGGACGCAGGACTTGGCCGCCGCGGATGCCGCATCGGCATCGCCGCGCTGATAGGCCATGATGGCTTGGACCAGGTGGAGGACCGCCTGGCGCTCGAGCGTCTGACGAACCGGGGGCATCTGCCGACGCGTGGTCCGCTGGTACGAGATCCGCAACGTCACCAGCGTGCCTCCCTCCGAGCTCGGTTGACGGCTGGCACCTTCGCTCACCAGCGAGATCATCTCCTGATCCTGCGCGGACCAGATCAGCCGGGTCTGGGCCGAAAGCGGGGTATCTGAGGCCCCGGCGTCCTTCACGTCGACGGTGGTGTTCATCAACAGGGTCACGCGGGTGTCGCTCTTGACGGACTCGATCTTCTCCACCCGGACACGTTGCCTGCAGCTCGCCGCCACCCAAGGCACATCCCGCTCCCATGTCTGCCCGACGACGACGGGATCCTCCGGCCAGGTGGCGACCTGGACCAGCGGCCACATCAGCTTCTTCATCGAGGTGGTTGCGGCGGGAAGCAGGTATTCGGCATGGCGAGGCGCAACCACCATAGTGCTGAGCAGGACGCGAGCAGGGGACGGGGCCAGTGGTGACACCGGCTGAGTGGTCACGGGCCGGGAGGCGGGTCTGGAGGCAGCGGGAGGATCCGGCGCAACCGCCGAAGGAGAAGGCTTGTTCTTCAGTCCGGATGACTCGCGCCTGGCACCGGGGGCGGGCGTGCGGGGTGAGGAAGGCGTGGCCGGCCGGCTATCCGTGGCGGGTTCGTCCAGCAACTCGAGCATCTGGACACCCATCGCCATGCCCACGCGGCGATCCTTGAGCAGGACCCGGGTCAGCCTGGCAGAGAAGCGATGCTGTTCAGCGATCGCCGTCGGTTGGACCACCGGGCGGGAGGCCATCTCGACCCGGACGTCGTAGATTGCCAGGCTACCGGGTTTCGCCTGGTGGCGGAGGCGGACGCCAGCCGATGTGCTCGCGGCATCGAGGGGCACGCCGTTCAGCAGCAGGGTCGCCGCGGTCGCAACGAATAACCAGACGGCCGACCCGTTCGCGGGACGTTGGCCCATCGCGAAGAAAGGCCGTGAGAGCCGTTCCCGCTCGGCGAGGTCATTTTCGCTTCGCGGATCGGCCCTTGTTCGCGCGAGAAGGCTCGAGGTCGGGCGGAACATAAGGCACCGCCAGTGGTGAACGAATAGGCAGCCGATACATGGCCACCAGCCACAGGACGCCACAGGTCAACAACGCCAGACTCACAAACTGGGAGATCGTCAGGCCGGCCGTGTCGTGCGGATTGTCGATCCGAATGATCTCCTCGACAACCCGGCAAAGCGGGTACAGCAGCAGGAGCCAGCCGAAAACGACGCCATGCCGTTTCCGGCGGTAGAAGATCGCGCTGAGCAGGATCGCGAGCAGGAGGCCGTCCATCGACGAGTAGAGCTGAACGGGGTGCACGCGCAGCGACTTGTGCTCCGGCAGGTTCATCAGCCGCTGGTAATTGGCGAGGGCAGCGACCGCGGCGGTCTGATCCGGCTGAGAGGCCGCCTGCTTGGCCCTTGCCTTCTTCTGCAATTCCACGAACTCGGGCAGCACCGGCACCATGGTCAACGGGTTCAGCGGATCCTGAATGAGAATCTCTTGCGGAAGGGTCATCTGTCGTTCTTCCCACTGCCGATACTGAGCCGGACTCCCATACGGAAACTGTACGCCCCACGCCAAGTTCGGATCGCAGGGGGCACCCCAGCAGCAGCCATTCAAGAAGCAGCCGATGCGCGCGGCGGCCATGCCGAACATCAGCGACGGCGTCACGATGTCCAGGTACAGGCGAATCGAGACCTTCTTGAGATGCATGTAGATCAGAATGGCGGCCACCGCCCCGAGGAACCCGCCGTAAAACTCGAGCCCGCCGGCGGCCACATTCACAATGTCCCACAATCCCCGGCCGGCGAACCGCTCCCAGTAGTGAGCCACGTAGAAGACGCGGGCGCCGACGACGCTCGCGATCAAGGCCAAAAAGCCCAGGTTGACCACCAGGTCAGGATCCGCCTTGACCCGCGCCGCCCGGTGCGCGGCCCACCAAGTCCCTCCCAGGAACGCAACCATCAACATGAGGCCGTAGCCACGAATCGGCAGCCCCAGCCAAGGCAGATGAAACAGCGTTGGACACATAGCCAGGGTAGTCTAGCAGATAGACTCAGCGGGGTACAGGAGTCAGCAGGAAACCACCGGGACTCAGCCGCCTCGTTCCCCGATGACAAAGCCGTCGGTTTCGGCCAGAATGTCACCGTGGCCTGCCGCCTCGGCGGTGAGGCTGAGGCCATCCCCTCAGACTCGGAGATGCATACGATGCGTACCGGACTGATTCAGGAGGAGCTTCGGCGGATTGAAGTCGATGGCTGGCTGTTCTTCGACCACCACGAACGCGATCCGCTGGCATATCGTGTGCTGGAGCTGACACCGCCCGCCCACGTCACGCGACGGTGGTATTACTATGTGCCTACCCGGGGCGAGCCGCGCAAACTGGTTCACCGGATCGAAGCCGGTATGCTCGATTCGCTTCCTGGCGGCAAGATCCTCTACTCAAGCTGGAGCGAGCAGCATGCCGGACTGCGGTCGATCCTGGACGGTGCCAGGCGGGTGGCCATGCAATACTCCCCGCTCTGCGGGATCCCCTATGTGGCCACCGTGGACGCAGGAACCATCGATCTGGTCCGGAGTCTGGGCGTCGAGGTGACCAGCTCGGCGGAGCTGATTCAGCTCTTCGAGGCTCGCTGGACACCGGCCATGCTCCAGATGCACCTGGAGGCCGGCAGGCAGGTCGACCGCATCCGGGCCGAGGTGTTCGAGTGGATCGGCCGGAACACCCGCGCGGGCAGGCCGATCACCGAGTTCCTGGCACAGCAATTCGTGATGCAGCGTTTCGCCGACGCCGGCCTTGTCACCGACGCACCGCCCATCGTCGCGGTCAACCAGAACGCCGCCAATCCGCACTACGAGCCGGTCGAGTCCCGCTGTGCGCCGATCCGGCGGGACGACCTCGTGCTCTTGGATCTGTGGGCGAAGCTCGGCGATCCCGAGGCGGCGTTCTACGACGTCACCTGGATGGCCTTCTGCGGGGATGAGCCGCCCCCCCGCGTCCGGGAGGTTTTTGAGGTCGTGACCGGGGCCCGGGACGCCGGTGTCCGTTTTGTCCAGGAGGCCGTGTCAGCCAAACGCCCCATCCGCGGCTTCGAGGTCGACGATGTCGTGCGCGGACACATTGCTGCCAAGGGATTGGCAGGCTACTTCACCCATCGCACCGGCCATTCCATCGGACGCCAAGTGCACGGCAACGGCGCCAACATGGACAACCTGGAGACACATGACGACCGGCTGGTGATTTCGATGACCTGCTTCTCCGTCGAGCCGGGCGTCTATCTGCCCGAGTTCGGCGTTCGCTCGGAGCTCAACCTGCTTGTGGAGGAAGAGACCGCACGCGTGACCGGCGAGATCCAGGCCCAGCTGGTCATGGTATGAGCCTCAACCGTTCACGTGCCAGAAGGGCCTGTATGTGGGGAGGTCCATGCCTATGATGACGGAGAACCGCGTGGCGGTCCGAGTGAAACGCCACGGGCCGGTATGGGGAGTGGTTCGGCGCGTTATCGTCTGCCGCTGGGTGGTCATCGGCGCGGTCGCGGCGATGGGCCCACCGGCCGCGGCGCAGAGCCGCCCGGTCGCGGCGGCACCGAGAGTCTATCGCGACCGCGTGGAGCCCCACTGGCTGACCGGCAACACGCAGTTCTGGTACGTCAACGAGTTGCGGGGTGGCGAACGGGAGTTTCTGTTCGTGGACGCGCGGGAAGGAAGCCGCCGTCCGGCGTTCGATCACGCGAAGGTAGCCGCCGCCCTGGCCAAGGCGACGGGCAGGCAGATCCAGGCCAGTCGGCTGCCGATCGAGCACCTGGAGTACACCGCAGACGGCATCCTGCTGGTCAGTGGCGAGCGGACCTGGCGGCTGGCGTTGGACGCTGACACGCTGACCGAGGCCCCTCCTCTCGAGCGTCCGGCCAACTCGCTGCCGGCTGGTGACGGGCCGCGGGCCAGCGTTCGTACCGGGGCCCAGACCGAGATCACCTTCGTTAACCGCACCGACGGTGAGGTCGACCTGTTCTGGCTCGATTCGGAAGGCGAGCGCCGTTCCTACGGTACCATCAAGGCCGGCGAGCGGCATGCCCAGCACACCTATGCGGGCCATGTCTGGCTGGTCACGGACAAGACCGGCCGTCCGCTGGGTGTGTTTGAGGCCACCGAAGATCGAGCTACCGCCGTCGTGGACGGTAGGTCGCCCGCGACGCGCCCGACAGCCCGCGAACGACGTCGGTCTCGCCCCCGCAGAGCCGGGGCGGAGTCGCCCGACGGCCGGTGGACGGCGTTCATCAAGGACAACAACCTCTGGATTCGAGCCCGGGACGGCGGCGAGGAGCACGCCCTCAGCCAGGACGGCAGAGCCGAGGACGGGTACTCTTCGGACAGCGTCTGGTGGTCGCCGGATTCCCGCAAGATTGCGGCCATGCGCACGGAGAAGGCCCAGGAACACAAGGTCCACATGATCGAGTCGTCGCCCAAGGACCAACTCCAACCCAGGCTGCGGACGATCGACTACCTCAAGCCCGGGGATCGCATCGCCCGCCCCCGGCCGCGCTTGTTCCATGTCGATTCGCGCACGCAAGTCGAACTCAAGGAAGAACTATACGCCAATCCATGGAGTATCGAGGACGTTCGATGGGCGGATGACTCCTCGCGGTTCACGTTTGTCTACAACCAGCGCGGGCACCAGGTTCTGCGTGTCGTCGCGATCAAGGCGAGCACGGGCGAGGCCTGGCCGATCATCGAGGAGAAGAGCGAGACCTTCATCTGCTACTCGGGCAACTACTTCTGCCAGTGGCTCGGCGAAGGAGAGATCCTGTGGATGTCGGAGCGCGACGGCTGGAACCATCTCTGGCTCTACGATGCTGCGACCGGACGAGTGAAGAACCGGGTCACCAAGGGCGACTGGGTGGTGCAAGGCGTGGTCAAGGTCGATGCGGAGAAGCGGCAGGTTTTGTTCCGCGCCGGCGGCATCCGGCCGGGCCAGGATCCCTACTACACGCACTTCGGCCGCGTGAATCTCGACGGGACCGGCCTGACCGTCCTGACCGAAGGTCACGGCCATCACAACGTGCAGTGGTCTCCGGGCGGCGAGTACTACATCGATTCCTGGTCGCGCGTGGACTGGCCGCCGGTGAGCGAACTGCGCCGCAGCGATACCGGTGCCCTGGTGTGTCCGCTGGAGCAGGCCGATGGCGGCGACGTGCTTTCCGCACGTGGCGGGCGCTGGCCAGAGCGGTTCGTTGCCAAGGGGCGCGACGGCCGCACCGACATTCACGGGATCATTCTCTTCCCGCGCGGTTTCGAGCCGGACCGGAAGTATCCGGTCGTCGAGAATATCTACGCTGGCCCGCAGGGTTTCTTCACCCCCAAGTCGTTCCAGACGCGATACGGGCATCAGCAGCGGATCGCCGACCTGGGGATGATCGTGGTGCAGTGCGACGGGATGGGCACGGCCGGTCGATCGAAGATCTTCCATGACGTCTGCTGGCGGAATCTGCGTGACGCCGGATTGCCCGACCGCATTGCGTGGATGAAAGCCGCGGCCAAGAAGTTCCCGCAGATGGACCTGTCGCGGGTAGGGATCTACGGCGGATCGGCCGGTGGCCAGAATGCCATGGCCGCCCTACTGTGGCACGGTGATTTCTACAAGGTCGCGGTGGCCGACTGCGGCTGCCACGACAATCGCATGGACAAGATCTGGTGGAACGAGCAGTGGATGGGATGGCCGGTGGGCAAGGAGTACGAGGAGAACTCGAACGTGGTGAACGCCCACCTTTTGCAGGGCAAGCTGATGCTGATCGTGGGCGAACTGGACAGCAACGTCGATCCGGCGTCGACCATGCAGGTGGTCGGCGCCCTGCAGAAAACGGACAAGGACTTCGATCTGGTCATCATCGCCGGCTCGAACCACGGTGCGGCGGAGACGCCTTACGGATCGCGCCGCAGGGCGGATTTCCTGGCGAAGCACCTGCTGGGGCGGTAGGCAAAGACTGAGAGCGATCGCGGACCCGGGGTGCCGTGGTTCAACTCGATCCGTCGCCGAGCCGGGGCCACAGCCAAGACACCGTGGTGAACCATCGCCGCGAAGACCGAACACGATTCAGGTCTTCCTGACGACCCCGATCATTCCCGCCGCCACCCCGTGTCCAGGGGAGCAGGTCTTCGCTATCATGGCGACGCCCATGGTCCATTCCCCCGAGAAGCCGGCCCGCCGCCATGACATCGACGCGTTACGCGTTCTGGCCGTTCTGTTGCTGATCTATTTCCACAGCGCCCGGGCGTTCGACCACGAAAGCTGGCACATCAAGAACGGCGAACTCAGCAAAGGGCTGGGCACGTTTGTGGGCTTCGTGGATCTGTGGCACATGCCGCTGTTCTTTCTGCTGGCCGGGGCGAGCACCTGGCTGGCTCTGGGGCGCCGATCCGGCAGGCAGTATATCCTCGAGCGAGTCCGGCGCCTGTTCGTCGCCCTGCTGTTCGGTTGCCTGGTCGTGGTCCCCCCGCAGGTCTACGTTGAACGCATCAGCCCGTGGTCGGCGCCGCGGCAAAGCCCGATCAACTTCGAGGGCACCTACCTGCAGTTTTATACGCACTTCTTCAGCGGCATCTACCCGGAGGGCAATTTCTCCTGGCACCATCTGTGGTTCGTCGCGTATCTGCTCACCTACTCGCTGGTCGCGCTGCCGCTGGTGCTGTGGATGCGCCGGCCGAAACGCGGTCAGCCGTTCATCCACCGGCTGACCAGGGCGATGGCCGAAGGGCCATGGCTGCTGCTCGCCTGTGTGCCGATCATCGTGGCCGAGATGGTCCTCCGCGGTAAGTTCTCCACCACCCACGCCCTCTACAACGACTGGGCCGCCCACGCCCATTTCATCCTCGTGTTTCTGTACGGCTGCCTGCTGATCTCCGATGAGCGGATTTCCGAAGCCGTCCGGCGACTCAAAGGCCTCGCCCTCGCTCTGGCCCTGGTCTCCGCGGCGGTACTCTGGCTGGCCTTCGGGGCGGCGGCCCCCTATTCACCGCGATACTTCGCCCAGATCGCGGGCTGGATCGCGTGCCAGTGGTGCTGGCTGCTGGCGATTCTCGGATATGGCCAAGCCCACCTGAATCGCCCCCACCCTCTGCTGCCTCATGCCGCCGAGATCGCCTACCCGTTCTACATCCTGCACCAGACCGTCATTGTGGTGCTGGCCCACCAGGTGGTACGCTGGCACGCGAGCGTAGCCGTTAAGTTCCTGGTCCTCAGCACCGCGTCGCTGGCGGCCACCGTCGTCCTGTGCGAACTGGTCAGGCAGTTCAACGTGACACGGTTCCTGTTCGGGATGCCGGCCAAACGGCGACTGGCCCGCACGGATGAGTCCCGACCCGAAAGCGAGGAGAAGCGACCATGAGAGCATTCCCTTTTGCCGTGATCGCATGGCCCGCGAGTATCGCCCTGGCCGCCGAGCCGACAACGTGGCCGATCTGCTCGTTCGAAACGCCGGCCGAGATCAAGGCCCTGCTGCCGGCGAACGCCGACGTCCAAGGAGTGAGCGACCATGCCACAGACGGCAGGCGAGCCATCCAGGTCGTCTATCAACCGGCCGAGTGGCCGCAGGTCAAGATCAGAGCCGACAAGGTCTGGGACTGGCACGAGTACGAGAGCCTGCTCATCGACATCACCAACCCGGGCGCAGCGCCGGTGGGCTTCGGCATCCGCGCTGACGATGAGAAGTCGGCCAAGGGTCAGGGCGACTGCCGCCAGGGCAACGGAACGATTGAGCCGGGCAAGACGGCCACGTTCGCCCTGCCGCTGGGCGGCAACCCGATGTCGTTCGGGATGCGCGGGCTGCCGCTCGCACCGAGTGTGCGGGTCGTGGAAGGCGATTTCAAAGCCACCCTCGACCGGGCTCACCTGGTCGAGTTCCAGGTGTTCATGCACGCCCCCAAGACGCCGACGACGTTGATTCTGGACAACGCCCGACTGGGCCCGTGGCACGCTCCGCTGGACAAGATCGTGGACGAGTACGGCCAGTATGCCAAGGCCGACTGGCCGGGCAAGCTGAAGCGCGTGGGTGAGTTCACGGAGCGGCGCCGGGTCGAGGAGGCCGAACTGCAGGCCCGGCCGACGCTGCCCGATCGTGACCAATACGGCGGCTGGGCCAAGGGGCCGACGCTCAAGGCGACCGGCTTCTTCCGTACCGAGAAGATCGGCGACCAGTGGTGGCTGGTCACGCCCGATGGCCAACTGTTCATCTCGCTGGGCATCGACGTCATCCACGCTGGGGGCGCCACGTTCATCACCGGCCGGGATGCGATGTTCGCCTGGCTGCCGGGCAAGGACGACCCGCTGGCCCGTTTCTTCGGCCACGTCAGCGGGGTGCACTCCGGCCCGGTGCGTGAGGGGCGGACGTTCGACTTTCTGGCTGCCAACCTCGAGCGCAAGTTCGGCCGCGAGTTCCTGGCCCCCTGGCTGGACCAGGCCCTGAGGCGGCTGCCGTCCTGGGGCTTCAACACCATCGGCAACTGGTCCGACCGCCGGCTGGCCGAGGGCAAGCGGGTGCCGTACGTGGCCACCACCTGGGTGGGCGGCAACCACAAGAAGCTGGCCAGCGGCTCGGACTACTGGGACTACATGCACGACCCGTTCGATCCGCGTTTTGCCGCCGACGTGGCCGAAGCGATCCGCAGTCAGGCCGCCAAGGTCAAGGACGATCCCTGGTGCCTGGGCCACTTCGTGGACAACGAGTTGAGCTGGGGCGGTTATGGGGAGGAACAGGGCCGGTACGGTCTGGCCATTGGGGCCCTGGCTCGGACCTCCAACGACTCGCCCGGCAAGAAGGCCTTCGTGGCCCTGCTCGGGAAGCGCTACGACGGCAAGATCGAGGATCTGAACAAAGGGTGGGGCACCCGATTCACCAGCTGGGAGGAACTGGATGCCTCGTTCAAGGCCCCGATCCCATCGCCCGCGGGCATGAAACGGGACATGGCTGTGTTCGTGAAGGAACTAGCAAGAACCTACTTTGCGATCGTCCAGGGCGAACTCCGCAAGGGCGACCCAAACCACCTCTACCTCGGCTGCCGTTTCGCCTGGGCAACGATCGATTCGGTCGAAGCGGCCGATGAAATCACCGATGTACTCAGCTTCAACATCTACGAGAAAACCATCGACGTGCCGCGATGGCAGCCTCTGCGGGCCCTGAACAGACCGTGCATCATCGGCGAGTTCCATTCCGGGGCCCTGGATCGCGGCATGTTCCATCCCGGCCTGGTTTCCATGCCCGACCAGGCGGCCCGGGCGGCCATGTACCAGACGTATGTCCGTTCGGTGATCGATCACCCTAACTTCGTCGGCTGCCACTGGTTCCAGTATGTGGACGAGCCGCTGACCGGCCGCACGCACGACGGCGAGAACTACAACATCGGCTTCGTGACCGTGACCGACACCCCCTACCCAGAGATGGTCCAGGCTGCGCGGGAGGTCCATCAGGAGGCGTATGGCCGGCGGTTCGGCGGACCGAGATGAGGCCGGCGTACCAGGCTCGTGGCGCCCACTCGCCCGGGGGGGCGGGCCTGCTTGCGGATCACCATGAATCCGTGCGGAACGGGGAGGCCGGCAGACCTTCCTTGTTCATCAGGTTGGGCTCAGCCAGTTCGTCCCAGCCGAAGCGGACGGCGACAGGCTCGGTCACGGTGCCGCCGGAGACCACGATGCTCGAGCCGTCTATGGTCGCCTGGGCCTCGACGAACTTCCTGTCGGCTCCAGCGACCTGGAAATGGGTCAGCGGTTTCCCGTCGCGCGAGGCCAGGCCGCCGCCGATGTGTTCGAAGCTGAGGCGAATCCGGTTGCCCTCGACGGCCATCGACTTGTACAGCGGGCCGGAGTAGACGAGGTCCTGGCGACCATAGGTCCTGGCCAGGGCCCAGAGCGAGAGACGACGACCCACCTCCTGCTTGTTCTTGGGGTGAATGTCCTTGGTATTGCCGATGTCGGTGATGACGGCCATGCCGGTGTTGGGAACCGACAGGGTGGCGAGTTGAGCCTCCCAGATTCTGGGCAGGCGATCGGGCGTATCACTCACCCGCCTGGCGTTGTACTGGTAAGGGGCAAGCTGGACGTAGAGGAACGGGAAATCGCCCTGGCCCCACGCCTTACGCCAGCCGCCGATCAGAGCCTTCATCTTCTCGTGGTAGAGCATGCCGTCCCCGGAGCCGGTGTTGGCCTCGCCCTGATACCAGAGCGCGCCCCGGATCGCGTAGGGGGCCAGCGGGACCACCATCGCGTTATACATGGTGGTGACGCCTTGGCGACCCTTGGCCAGCAGGGGATGCTCGGGGGGGGCCGGGGCGGTGGCGACGGTCCGGCCGGACTTCATGGCCTTCCGCACGCTGCTCACCCAGTCCTTCGTCCGGGCAACGTACGGGTCGAGGCCCTGGTCGTAGGCCTGGTTGGCCTTGTCGATCTCGACGGTCACGTCCTGGAGGCTGGGCACGGCGGCGAAGCCGAACGGAGGCGTCCACGGCTCGATCCGCGTGCCGCCCCACGAGGTGTTGATGAGGCCAACGGGAACATCAAGTTGACGGTGCAGCTCGCGTCCGAAGAAGTAGGCCACGGCGGAAAAAGCGCCGATCGTCTTGGGTGAGCAGACTTCCCATTTCGCCTCGAGATCGGCGGCCGGCAGACCGGCGAGCTTGCGGGGCACGCTGAAGAGGCGGATCCTGGGGTAGCCCGCGGCCGCCGTCTCCTCGGCGGCCTTGTTGGAGGCGTTCACCGTCATCTGCATGTTGGACTGGCCGGACGCGATCCAAACCTCGCCGACAAGAATATCCTTGAGGACGATACGGTTCCGGCCGGTCACGACCATTTCATGCGGCCCGGGGGCGGAAAGCGGCGCCAAGCGGAGCTGCCAGCGACCATCCTCGTCGGCTATGGCCGCCATCTTCTGGTCGCCCAGAGTGACGGTGACGCTCTCGCCGGGCGAGGCCCAGCCCCAGATCGGCAGGGGCATACCACGCTGCAGAACCATGCCGTTGCTGATGACATGCGGCAGGGTAACCTCGGCGGCAGCGGGGAGCGATACAGAGATGAAGAGAATCCAGCCGGCGACAGCAAAACGAGCTCGATTCATGTCATATCCTCACCTGTATGGGTTGGCGACCTCACCGTGAACGAGATCCCATGGTATGCTGATCGCCCGGTTATGCAACAGGTGCGATAGGCGGCGGGGAGCCACCGGCCCACCGGGGAGGCGGCCGCGGCGACCCGCCCGGCAGAGGCCCCGGCAAGGCGGGGATGGTGCCTCAGGCACTCACGGCCATCCCGCCGGGCATGAGGTGGCCCGCTGGACACCCTTGCCCATCACTCGCATAATGGACGCCGAGGCCGATCGTAGAGCCGGCTCCATCGATGCATCCGCGCTCGGCATGTATCACGACGGGACAGTGGGGACAGCACGCATGAGGCAGGCGCGCCGAATTGCACTCCTGATCAGCCCGGATATTGGCTTTTGTCGCCGCGTCCTTCAGGGCATTCACGCCTACGCGGTGACGCGAGACTGGGTATTCCATGACGCTCCGGCGGACGTTCGGGTGATACCCCACATGTGGCGATGGAAGCCGGATGGGATCATCTGCGGGCTGTACGACGAGGATATTGCCCGGCGGCTGGCCCGGTGCCGGGTGCCGATCGTGAACACATCCAGTACGGTGCAGTCGTGGCGCGGGCCGCTGGTCGATGTGGACAATGAGGAGGTCGGACGCCTGGCGGCGGAGCATCTGCTGGACCGGGCCCTTCGTCACTTCGGGTTCTTCGGGGGGACGAAGACCGGCTCCTCGATCGGGCGGGAAACCGGCTACCGCAAGCGGCTGGCCGCAGCAGGCTTCACGCCCTCCGTGTATCATGCCGAGTACCGGCCGGTACCGCCGCTGAACGCGAACTGGAACGGACTGGACCGCCCGGTCCGCGACTGGCTCGTCCGGCTGCCCAAACCGGTGGGCATCCTGGCCTCGCACGATCGTCCCGGCCGCGATCTGGTGGACGCCTGCCACCAGTTGGGTTTGAGAGTGCCCGACGAAGTGGCGATTCTGGGAGTAGACGACGACGAGTTCGAATGCTGGTTGTGCAAACCTCCTCTGTCGAGCGTCAAGAACCCGGGCGTGCAAGTCGGTTACGAGGCCGCCAAGCTCCTGGACCGGATGATGAACGGCCCGCCGCCGGAGCAACTCCGCATCGGCGTGCCCCCGACCCACGTGATCGCCAGGCAGTCGACGGAGATGACCGCAGTGGAGGACCCGGACGTGGCCGCCGCCCTGGCCTGGGTCCGCGATCACCTGGCCGGGGACGTCAGCGTGAACAACCTGGCCAAGGCAATCGGCATCAGCCGTCGTACCCTGGAGCGGCGATTCCGGGCGGTGCTGGGCAACTCGGTGCTCTCTGAGATCCAGCGCATGCGGATGGAGAAGGCCAAGCACCTCATTGCCGAGACGGATCTCAAGCTGTCCGTGGTGGCGGAACAGTGCGGGATCAGCGGCCTCGCCCGGTTGACGGCAGTCTTCAAGCAGATCACCGGCTATCCACCTTCCACCTATCGGCGGCTGGCCGCGGACGGCCAAGTCTCTCACGCCCGCGAGGTCACGCCCCCGAGCGCGGGATGACCCTGGTCCACCGAGGGGGCGTTTCCGGGCAGGATGGCTGTCCTCGGGCCGGCAGACGCCAAGTCGATGGCGATTCAGGCCTTCAGACCGAGGACCCCGGCCCGCCGAACCTGGTCGATCCAGCCCCACCCACCCGCAGCCCTCACGCCCCCCCGTCCGGGGTCGTGGCCGGCACGGCACCCTGACGCAAAATGATAATCGATTTACGCATTGGCACCTAGTGAAAACAGGGCCGGTTCCGATAATATGAATGCGTCTGGAGTTCCATTCTCACTTCACGGATCCCTACTCCGGACGGGAAGGAGCTCATGCGTATTGCGGTATCGCGCATCGCCCTGTCCATCGCGAAGCCAGGAGAGGGCGAACCTTGCCCGATGCCGTTGCGAAAGTCGGTTCGTTCTTCTGAATACTCTATTCTTCTTGCGGAGGGCACTCCCATGACATGTCGTGTTCATCAGGTGCTGGCGATGGCAACGCTCATCGCCCTGGGATCGGTATCGGCCTCGATGGCCGGTCTCTCTGCGTACCAGGCCTCGGTGCGTAGCGAGTCGTCGCTCATCAGCTACTACACGTTCGACGGTGACTCGACAGCCGTCGCCGACACCGCGGCCAGCGGCAACAACGGCACGTTGGCGGGGAGCGCGGCGTTTGCCGTCGGTGTAGGCGGAAGCATGGACCAGGCCCTGAATCTCGACGGTAGTGGCTGGGTCACGTTCGGACCGGTAACCGCCTTCGAGTTCGGCGACGGGACCGGAACGGTGGAGGCCTGGATTCATCCCACCTGGGCGGGTGGCGCCGACCGCGTGATTGTCGCCAGCCGGGACGGGGATCCGGTGCGATACAGCATTCACGTCGGGGGCGGCCGTGGTTTCGTCAATTCCTACACGGGCTATTCCTGGAGCCGCGGTGATGTTTCCTTGACCGCCGACCGGTGGTACCACGTCGCCGTGGTGTTCGATCCCGGGAACAAGATGCGCGTCTATGTCGATGGTCACCCGGCTCCGGTGACCTATTCCTGGACTCCCTACTTCCACTATCTGGGTCCGGACTTCGGCCAGCCGTTCCAGATCGGGGCCTCCGCAGCCGGCGGCAACAGCGAGAACTTCGTCGGCCAGCTGGACGAAGTCGCCATGTACGCGGACGCTCTCGCCGGCACGGACATCATCAAGCACTTGCGAGCTTTCCAGGACCCAGCGATCAGTTTCAATCCGGCATCGACGACGTTCCGGCTGCCGGACGACGCCGGCCCCAAGAGCTTCACGGTCTCGCTGCCTAGCGCGGCCGGCGCCGGGGGAGCGGTGATCACGCTGAGCTACGATGACACGGCCATCCAGGTGACCGATGCGGCCGATGGGCCGGTGGGCAACGGCGGCACGGTGACGGTTGCGGCGGGTCACACCGATGTCACCATCAAGGTCACGGCCTACAAGGAGACCGGTCCGGCCCCGGGGCTTGGGGCGGAGAAGGCCATCGTGGCGACCAGCTCAGGATTCACTGAAGGCGTGCTTCTCTGCTCCGCTACCCGCCTACCGCTAACGCTGACACCCAGCAGCAGGACGTTCGTCTCCCCAGGCGATCTGGGCCCGGAAGACGTGGTCATCAGCATGTCCGGTGTGTTCGCCGGTCCTGGCGGCACACCCATCACCCTGACCTACAACTCCTCGGTCATCGCGGTCAAGACCACTGACGGCACGACCATCGCCTCCGGTGGAACAGTCACCGTCCCGGAAGGCGCCGGCAGCGTGACCGTCAAGGTGACCGGTGTCGGGCCGGGCACGACGACCTTGTCGGCGGCTAACTCCGGATTCGTCACCGGTGAGGCGTCGTTTGGGACCGAGTATCCTCCTTCGGCGGAACTGACCGCCTACCAGACGCTGATCAAGTCCGAATCCTCGCTGGTCGGCTACTACACGTTCGATGCGGATACCACCCAGGTGGCGAACCAGAGCCCGGTCGGCGGGCCCAGTGGTACGCTGGTCGGCACGACGGCGTTCAGCGGGCGGCAGGAGGGTGGACGCGTTCTGCAGCTGAGCGGCGGCGGCTTGGTGGCCTTCCCGGCCGGAATGACCGGTTTCGACTTCCCCGGCGACAAGGGCACGGTCGAGGCCTGGGTGCAGCCCACCTGGCCGGTAGATGGCGGAGCGAGCGACTACGTCGTTACCGCCAGCCGCAACGGAGGCCCGGTTCGTTACAGCGCTCACATGAGGTACCACCGGCGGGGGGTAATCGACCACGGCCAAAGGCCGTGGCTTTAGGAAGGCCCGCCCAAGCGGGCCGAGCGCGTCGTGAAGCCCCCGCTGGGGGCAATCACATGGGGAAG
>Ga0209310_1000130_pt1 | contig 122858 bp, 107 predicted proteins | sample AD_UKC030_MetaG_FD_184415 | JGI IMG/M metagenome (GOLD analysis project Ga0209310, IMG submission 184415) | Active sludge microbial communities of municipal wastewater-treating anaerobic digesters from USA - AD_UKC030_MetaG (SPAdes) (version 2) | ecosystem: Engineered > Bioreactor > Anaerobic... | reverse complement strand
GGGAGAATATGGGCTTTGCCACAGGTTGGACGACAAGAGCTCCACGCTCATTTTTACCACGTATTCAATGAAATCCTTACCTTTGTTGAGCGTGGGGGTTGGAACGCCACCTACCACCGTGGAGTAGGAACTCACTAAACCTTAGACTTAAGGCCTGGTACTTTATCTTTTATACTCATACTTGACAGGTTTGCGAATGCAAAGCTGTTTAGTATGAGTAATGCCGTACACCCCTGGATCGTAATTTTCTCGCAAACTCATTCCGTGTCGGTAAAAACCTGGAATTTGTCACTTATTTCTTGACCTATTATTTCCCGGGCCTTGGATATTGATTCTTGATCTATTGAAAATTGATGCTTCGACTCAGCTCAGCATGACGGGAAATGAATATGATGATAAATGCTTCGATTCCGATAAGAATGAAAAACCCGAAGCCATGCTTCTCCACGCCCGGTCTTTAAAACCACGGATCCGCCGCGGCGGACACGGAGTTATGCACGGAGTGGCCAAAAATTATTTATTACTTTTCATGACCCCGGGTTTATTAAACTTTAGACCCCAGACCTTAGACTTTTCACTAAACTTCTAAACCTATAAACCCCTCAACCGGTCTCCAGTCTGGAAACTGATCCCAGCACGAAACGATGCTTCGACTACGCTCAGCATGACTTATCAATTAACTTTAGTTCTTCAACTGTAGACATTTAGATCAACACCAAAGACCCAAAGGCACGGCTTTTCCATTAAACTTTGAATCCTGGACTTGTATCCTGGGACTTTATCTTTTATACTCATACTTGACAGGTTTGCGAATGCAAAGCTGTTTATACCGACACATAGTGGGTCTTCAGTAAAAGGTCTTCAGAGCGGTGTACGGTATTACTGGTTCTAAACACCACTGTTTCACACTGCTGTCAAGAACCAGTTAAGTTTGAGTAATGCCGTACACTCCCGGGTCGTAATTTTCTCGCAAACTCATTCCGTGTCGGTATAAGCATGCAGCCCTTTTTTCTGTATCTTCGGTTCATGAAAACAGCGCTGATGACCGTACAGGAACAGGGCGGGGTGGAAATCAGGCAGCGGGTGAAAGTCCATGACAGTTATTCGCTCGAGATCAAACTTGGGTTGATCCCTTCATCCCTTCAGAAAAAGTCGGTATTCTCCCTGAATGCCTGGATCTTTATTCCCAGGAGCCTGGATGTAAATCAGTCAACATACACAAAATCAGATTTCTATCGTGATCTCAAGTCGAATATCCGCCTGATCACACCGGTTTTTACTCCTGAAGAAATTGGTTCGTCGGAGGATTCCCCGCTGGAAAGGCTTGGCCGTGTGGCGGCACAACTGGCTCTCAGTGAATCCCGCGCAATGTTGGACGACCTGGAGCACCATACACGGATGTTTCTGTCGATTCTCAGGAGTTCGCTGCGCGATGAGGTGAACAGGATCAGGGATTGCCATGATGAAGGGGAGATATGTGGGAAGCTGGAAGCCTATGTGGCTGCTGTCGAAACAATTACATTGAAATACAGGAATTTGCGCAATGCGCTGTCCAGGCCTTTCACCCGGCAGTTCATGCTGGATTATTACACTTACGGCGACGAGTTCATGAGCAACATCATCGAACACCGGACTTTCCGGCTGATCCGCCTGTTGGGTGAAGCAGGTTGCGGGCTGCCCGCGCATCTGACGGAGGCCTTGCACCGTATCATTCGCGTGGAGCGTGAGTATAAGCTGAGCAAGGGTTTTCCCCTGGTGTCCGCCGATTCTCCCGACCGGAACAGGAAAGTACTGGCAAGGCTGGGGGTGCTGAAGAAATTCATGGTGAGTGAATTATACCTGGATGCGCTAAGACGGAGAGACGGGGTTCTGATTGAACAGGTGTATTACAGCCTGGCGGCGGGAATCTCCATGGTCTTTGCCACTGTGGTAGCCTTTTCCTTCCAGCAGAAATACGGCAATTACACCATGCCCGTTTTTGTGGCGCTGGTGGTGAGTTATATGCTCAAAGACCGCATCAAGGAACTCATCAGGCATTTCTTTGCCCATCGTTCCGGGCAAAGGTATTTCGACCAGAAAACAAGGATACGCCTGAAAGGGGTGAAAGTCGGTACAGACCAGGAAGCCGTCGACTTTGTGACACACGATAAAGTGCCGGCGGAGGTGATCCGCTTGCGCAGCAGAACTTCTGTTTTCGATGAGTATGCCAGGCAACTGGCCGACAGCATCCTGCTTTACCGAAAGGTCATCAGGCTGAAGCGGGAAAGCCTTGACCACATCAGCCAGTACAGAGTGCCCGGGATCAATGAGATCCTCAGGCTGAACGTGCTGAACTTCAGTCACAAAATGGATGATGCCGCCATTCCCTTATATGTTCCTGAGCGGGAAAAGGGGTTTCAGATCATCAGCGGAGAAAAGGTCTATTACCTGAATCTGGTGATCCGCATCAGTCACCAGGGCAGGGATGAGTACATCCATTACAGGATCACCATGAACCGCAACGGCCTGCTGGCGGTGGAAGGTGTAGTTGACTCGCAGGCCTCTTTTGAAGTGAGAGGGTAAAAAGATGAAGTGAGATTCATTCATTTTTCTCTTCTCTCAAAAACTAAACCCCTAAACTCCTAAACCGGCCTCAGACAAGGGAACTCATTAAACCTTAAACCATAAACTTGTCCTGCAGCTGCTTCAGGGCCTCAATTACCGTCTGGTCAGTCTGGTTGTATATGAAATAGAATCCTTCATCGGAGAAAAGGTTACGGGCAAGGAAGGCTTTGATCAGCGTGCGGAGGGTTTCTCTGCCTTCCGGTTTCAGGGGTATGATGTCCTGGATTCCCTGTTTTTTCGCCTGGTCGAGAAGATGCGTGAGCATTTCATCGGGAACACTGAAATCCCTGGCAAAGTCTTTCCACGACCTGTAGGTTTCAAGGCTTTTCCGGTGGATGTCCAAATATTCAAAGGTATGCTGCTGAAGCAGGCCGCTGTTGGAAAGCCGGTGAAGCAGCCTGAAACTTTCGTCTCTTGCCGGGGGTACGGGAAAGTCGGGACTGATGCCGCCCCCTCCGTAAACCACTCTTCCGCCTGATGTGTAATACTTTACCGTGTCTGACTGCGCGATGGTGTCGGTTTGCAAGTCTCCGTCGCGCAGCAGGCGGCGCATCGGCTCCATGGCATAATCCTCCGCTTCACCATCATAGGCGCGCTGGATACATCTCCCTGAAGGAGTATAATACTTGGCTACGGTAAGGCGGACTGCCGATCCGTCCCTGAAATCGAGTTCCTCCTGCACCAGGCCTTTTCCAAACGACCTGCGGCCGATGATCAGTCCCCTGTCATTGTCCTGCACCGCACCCGCAAGGATTTCGCTGGCAGATGCCGAACCTTCGTTGATCAGGATAATCAGCTCTCCCGAGGTAAAAGTGCCATTGCCTTCGGCATAATAGGTTTTCCGGGATCTTTTCCTTCCTTCGGTATATACGATGGTTCGCTTTTTGGGCAGGAATTCTCCGGCCAGGTCGATGGCAGCCTGCAAAAAACCTCCGCTGTTGTCGCGAAGATCAACGATCAGCTTTTTCATCCCCTGCCCGTGAAGCCGTATCAGTGCCTTTCTGGCATCGGCAGCCGTGGTGGCAGAAAACCTGGATATCTTGATGTAAGCGGCATCATCTCCGATCATGAATGCTGCATCCAGGCTGCTGGTTTCAATCACGCCCCGGGATACGGTAAATGTTAAAAGCCTGCTCAATCCGCGGCGGTATACCTTCAGTACTACCTTTGAGCCGCTGGGCCCTTTCAGCAGATCGACCACTTCATCGGAGGTGATGCCACGCCCGGAGAGCTTTTTGCCGTCGGCACTGATGATGCGGTCACCTGCCTTGATACCGGCTGCTTCCGACGGACCTCCCTCAAGGGTGTGCACCACGGTAATACTGTCTCTGAAAACCCGGAACTGCACCCCGATACCCTCGAAGTTCCCGCGCAGGGGATCCATCATGGCCTGAAAGTCTGACGCCGGAATGTACTGGGAATGAGGATCAAGTTTGTTCAGAAGTCCCTCAATCGCTCCGTCATACAGTGCCTGCCTGCCGACCGTGTCCACATAGTTCTCTTCGATGTATCGGATCAGGTTGTCAACTTTTCCGCTCCCGCTCTGATCCCTGAGAATTCCGTTTCCGGTATTCCGGTTGATTTGTGTTCCAATGTAAATACCAAGCAGGATCAGGAAGGCAAAGAGGAGGGGTAAATACGTTATGTTTTTGTTACTCATTTGAAAATCAGTTCAATAAAATCGTTTCAGGCTGACTTGCCAGATCAGGTGCAAATCTATTGATAACTAATGAATTGGAGATGTGTTGAGGTCAAATTCATAAAAATTAAAAAAATGGTTTCTTTCAATTTGGGGTTCTGTTTACATAGATACTCATTCATGACAGCTTTTGCGACACTGGTCATTCTATCCCGGCTCATCAGAAAGACGTTGCATGTTTTAATCTTGATTCAATATTCGAAAAGGTATCAGGTTTTATCATAATTCACAGGGATAACCAGGATTACATTTATACTGATGACTCCGTAAACACACATCGCATTCCTGTGTTCTTTTGGTTTAATCTGAAATTTCCACGCCCGTGATCAGCAGAAAAAGTTTGTGATCGTGGAGTAGCGAAGGTGCTCTATTCCTCATCATCCCGGGCACTGATGATACGCAGGGCTGCATCACCTGCGGAGAAATAAGGGAGGATTATGACATTTTCTACAGTATATTCCTGATTTCCACCATAGATCAGGATGGAAGGAAGATTTTCCCCTGCCAGCTTGCGATAATACTTTATACCTTTCAGGTATTCTTCCTGAAATGTCCGTCCTGCCTTTATTTCGACGGGCATGAGACTGTTTCCCTCTTCAAGGATGCAATCTACCTCGTGACCTGTTTTATCTCTCCAGAATGTGAGCGAGGGTTCCAATCCCTGGTTTAGTTTTGCTTTCATGAGTTCACCCATGATCATATTCTCGAAAATATTTCCTTTCAGGTAATGCAATGAAAGCTGTTCCTTATTTTTTATCCCCAAAAGGTGACACAGCAGACCGGTGTCGGTAAAATACAGTTTGGGAGCTTTTACAAGTCTGCGTGTCATGTTTCTGTAATGAGGTTCCAACAGGAAAATGATATAGCTGGCTTCAAGCAATGAAATCCATGATTTAGCTGTTGGAACGGATATTCCGGAATCGTTGGCCAGAGAGGAAAGATTGACCAGTTGTCCGGTTCTGCCGGCACACATTTTCACGAATCGGATAAACATACTCAGATCGTTGATGTTTTTGAGCATCCGGATATCGCGTTCGACATAGGTCTGAAGATAATGAGGATAAAAATCAGAGGGTTCAATATCCCGGTCAAAAAGGCCTGGATAGAATCCTTTTAATAAGCAGGATTCATAATCTGGTTCTTTTATCTGGGCATGATGAAGTTCAGTAATTGAGAGCGGAAGCAGCTTTAATATTGCTACTCTGCCGGCCAGGCTCTGGCTGATGTTTTCCAACAGGAGGAAATTCTGGGATCCTGTGAGAATGAACCTGCCCGGTCGCCTGTTTGTATCGGCTATTCCTTGAATATAAGAGAAAAGTTGTGGCAGTCGCTGAACTTCATCAAGGATTATTCCTTTTTCAGAGCCAGACAGGAAAGACCGGGGATCTTGTTCAGCCAGCAAGCGGATGTCAGGATCTTCCAGACTGAAATACTGGTAATGGGGAAAACAGGCTTTTACCAGGGTCGTTTTCCCGCTTTGACGCGGTCCCGTGATGGATATGGCAGGAAACTTTCCTGCCATTTGAAGGATTTTTTGTGTCAGTGTACGGTGTATCACAGGACAAAGATAAGGGAAATTGTCCAAATTTAAAGTCTGAAATTAAAAATGGATATATCGAAACCAGCGCATTATGAATTGGGACACGCTTGTGACCAAATAAAATCATAATCCATAACTCATAAAAATCAAATCGATATTACAGTGTTGGGCATCATTTCCGTGTGGGTTGGAAATCTATTGATAACTAACGAATTGGAAATATGTTGAGGCCAAATTGAAAAAAAAATACAAAAAATTGGATTATTTTTTCCAAATTGGGGTTCTGTTTGCATATATATATGATGAAGGACCCGCAGGCAATGAAACACGAGCTTGGAGTTGTGTGATGCTGATGCGTGTTTATTGACAGTCTGCCATCATGACCAGACGTTTCACATTGGAATAGGTGTTATTTTTTGATTATCAGTTTTGATGTGTTGATTTACAGCGTATTAATTTAAGGTCTAGTGGATTCGAATCAGGAGGAAATAGGTTTATTGCATGAGTCTCCCGGGGAATTGATCGTGAAATATCAGCCCATTGTGCTGGTGATTGTCAGGATGTTCATGAGGTCGGGATATTTCAGGGGAGAGGAACCTCAGGAAGTGATACAGTCGGTGAACGAGAAGTTGTTGGACAGGATAGAGCGCATCCGGTCGAACTACAACGGTATTTCAAGGTTGCGGACCTATTTTTCGGCTGTTATCCGCAACCTCTGTCTGGAGAGGATCAGGAAGGGAAGGGTGGAAGAGGTATACAGGTTGATGGAGGAGCAGGAAAACAGCCTTTCGTATTCACCCGACCAGCTGAACCGCCTGATCATCAGGCAGGAACTAGAACGACTCGATACGGTGCTGAAGCTTTTATACACCCAGCGTCACAAAATTGTGCTGATACTGAAAGCCCTGCTGCGTATTCCGGCCAGGGAGGAGGAAGTCCGGCTCTTGTTGGAAGCACCGGTCAGTCAGTCCCTGGAAGAATCTGTGGCGATGTTGGTCAGGGGAGACTTCCGCAGCGACAGAGAGGCTTTTCAGCATCTGTCAAGGGTATTTAATTTTCTTGAGGGCAAGCAGAACAGTGAGGATTCCATCCGCAAATGGATATATATCAGGGAAGGTGAGATCATTCAATTGCTCAATGGTGATCCGCCCCGGGCCAATCACAACCATGAAACCTTAAGGATACTGTTCGACAGGTACTTCCACGAGATGCAGCCTCCCAGCAGGGATTTCAGAATAAAAACAGAAGCAAGTGTCAGAGATATTTAGCCTAACTCAATTACATTGACGTGAATAGTGCAACAGAATATGAAAGACTTTTTGACCAGGGCGGGCATGTGAACGAGGAGGGTGTGGCTTATTATGCGGAAGCAATCCTTGCCGGAAGGGAGGATACACTTCCGGAAGGCCTTAGGGCTCATGTGGCGCATTGCAGTCATTGTGCAGCACAATGCCTTGAAATGGTGATGATTTTGAAGGAGATTGATGCCGGTGAAGCCTCAGCAGGTGAAGGACTGACTGAGGGAGAGCAGATTCTTGGTGAATCATGCATTGAAATGACACAAAGCCAATCCGGCCGTATCCGGCTTGTCTGGCGAAGATACAGGATCGTGGCGGGCTTTCTGTTGCTTGGGTCTATCGGCTTATTTTTATTATTATGGTTATCTGAGATGAAACGTGAGGAAGATTTGGTAAAGAAGCATGACCGGGGTGTGATCCGGCAGGAACAGCGGGTTCTTGAGACCTGGGTAAGCTATTGGGCTGGGAAGAATAGCGGATTTGGCGAACGTTTTATTCTGAATCCCTCGCTGGAGAAGATGTTGGCTATGGCCTTCCGTTCAGGGGAGTTTGCAGTATTGTCGCCCGACAGCCTGGCGGTTTATCATGAGGGGGATACGGTATTTTTCAATTGGAAAGGTGCGGGTATGGCCACCCTGGTACTCAGGGTGATTGGAAATACCGGCGAGACCCTTCATCAGAGAAAACTCAGCCACCATCATGCGTATTATCTGCCTGTGAGGCCCCAGCCGGGTTTGTATTACTGGTTTGTAGAACTCGACGGCATGAAGGCTGCAGGTGGCAGGTTCATCATCAACAGGGGGGATGAGGGTATGCAGCATTGATCCGGGGCTTTGACCGGCTGGATGATCCTTCCAGGTTGTCATAGGAAAGCGCCCGATCAGGCTTAATAATCGCGGAAGTCTTTTTTCTTGTTGAGTTTAAGGTCTTGGAGTACTGATGATTTCACATTAATCGTGAAATTCCAGCTCTTGCGGAAGCCGGTAGGGATCCAGCTGAAGCGCATCTCCCAGCAGTGAAGGTCGCGGTAGAAGTCGACCGCAGTATACGACAGTTTTTTCAACTGGAAATCATAGCCCGACCGCAGGCCAACCTTCCATTTCGGGGTGATATTCAGATCGCCTGAGAAGTTGAAGGTCTGCACCACGGATTTGGTTTTTTCTCTGACAAGGTAAGGGTATTGTATGGATGTCAGGTAATTGAGCGAATAGGAAAGCTGGAGGGACCAGGGAATATTGAAATCGACCAGGTCTTCCGGGCTGGAGGCGACCTCTGCTGCTGCACCGGGTTCAGCGGCACCGGTAGGATTTCCGGACTTTGTCTTCGACCTCAGGTTCCAGTTCAGGCTCAGGTTCCAGGAAGTGTTTTTCAGCCGGAAAAGCCGGTGGTTTTCGCGGAGTTCAAAGCGGTTGAGGTTGCGCGTTCCGGTGGAATCCAGCACATAAGGATCCCATGCGCTGGAATAGCTGATGTTCAGATCTCTGAACAGGCGGGTCCGGCCGCTTACAGAGAGTGGTGACCATTGGAGGCTGTCACGGGTGAGATCGTATGCTGTGGAGAAACTGAGGTTTTCTATCAGGGCTATTTTGCGGGTCCCTGAAACGGTGTCCTTCGGGGATCTGACCTTTATTTCCAGGTTATTGCTCAGGCTAAACCCCAGCCGACCGCTGGATTCTGCCGGAGGGTAACCGTAGAGGGCTCCTTCAAAGACAGGGTGCCGCACCAGTGTGGCATTGCCGTCCACATAATAGTCGTACATCCCGAGCGATGCCTTCCCGAAACCGGGTGTATAGGAAAATGAAACGGACGGGGTCATGACATGCCGTATGCCCTTCAGAGGGCCTTTCTTAAACTGGACAAGCCCGTACAGTATCGTACTGACAGAGGAAGAAAAGCTCATATCCCTTGCCGTGAAAAAGCCGCTGATGGTGTCGGTGATCAGGGTGTCTCCCAGCGGATTCCCCAATCTGCGATAGTAGTTTTTTTCGGTTTTTGCAGAATACCACCTTTCCTTATAGGCCACTGAATTGTTCATTACAAGGTAACTGAGGATCTTGAGGGGACTGGCCAGGGTCACGGTATGCAGCATCCCGTTCTTAAAACGGGAAACGGTCTCGGGTTTAAAAAGCAGGGAATCGTAGGTGTTGATGGTGTTTTGTGCGTTGGACTGGTAGTTTACGCTGATGTTTTCGTACCATTTTGCCCGGCCTGTCCTGTCTTTTCTGCTGAAAGGGAAAAAGCGGTTTACCGAAAAGCTGATATCCGGGAGAGTCACCGAAACGCTTTTCTCAATGGTATTCTGGCTGTGGCTGAGACCGGCCGTCAGGAAGTATTTCCCGTCCCAGTTGGTCTGGTAAGTAATACCCGACTGGAAGGTGTTCGAGAGGTAGGCGTTGGTATTTACCGGATTAAACTGGTTGAACTTACTGGAGACCACATTGACATTGGCCGAAAAGCGGCTGTTGGGTCTTGCTTTCTCGCTCTGGTTATGCGTCCAGCGGATGGAGAAATCCCTGTAATTCTGGTAGTCGGTGCTTCCCGGGATGCCCAGTTTGTTGTAAGCATAATTTACATTGAAATAGCCGTTGTAGCGGTATCTGAGGGCATAACGCGATGCTGCCTTGATTGCCCAGCTGCCCAGGGTGTATATATCGCTTCGGAGTTCCAGATCGAGGTACTCGTTGATTCCCAGGTAATATCCGAAATTTTCGAAGTAAAAACCCCTTTGGGCCGACTCTCCGTAGGTGGGCAAAAGAATGCCCGAACGCTGACCCTTTTTATTCGGGAATAATCCAAAGGGAATGGCGAGCGGCGTGGGTACGTCAGAAACCGACAGATAAGCCGGACCCGTCACTATCTTATTGTTGGTCAATATCTTGGATTTGGAGAACCGGAACTCAAAATGCGGGTGTTCCAGGTTGCAGGTGGTGTATTTTCCGGTGCGAATATTGATTACGGAATCGCTCACCCGTTTGATGAGGTTGCCGTGGATATATCCTTCTCCTTCCCGGGTCACCACCTGGTGGATGATCCCTTTTTTTGTCGTGAAGTTATAAACCATTTTTTTTGCATGGAAAAGGTGTTCTCCTTCCGAGAATTCTGGAGTTTGCACCATTTGACCCGTGCTGTCGCGAATCCCTTCTGCACTTACCTGGTCGGTTTTAAAATCAATAAGGATATAACCGGCCTTCAGGGTGATCTCCTTGTATTGTATCCGGGCATTTCCATAGAGGTAGAGAAGCTTACCGGGCAGGTCGAACACGACGGAATCTTCCGCATTGTAAATGACGCTGGCATCGAGTTTCCCGCCGGGCTGCTTTTCCTCGGGGCGAATCAGCAGGGTGTCGGCGGTCAGCGGAATTGTGTCAGTTGCCTGGGACTTCAGCAATAAGGGCGCAATGAGCAGGCAGAGCAGCGTCAGGCGGTTTTTTAACAGGTATTTTGTTGATAATTCCGGCTCCAATGGCTTACTGACGCTCTTTTTTGGTATATTTTTGCAGAAACGGCGCATGTATTCAGCTTTACAACGCCTGCTTGCCGTTTTGGAGAGCCCTGTGCAGCCTGAGGCAGGTGTAAGCGGGTACAAAAGTCATCAAAATAAACGAAAAAACTGAAAGCAACGTTTTTAAGCTGCAGATTGTTTTTACGTTTATCCCGATTGTGAAGGAGATTGCAAACATGTCTGGTTTGACGGTTTACGGTAACATCCATTCTGAGTTTCTGCGCCTGGGCAAATTTGCCGGCAATCTGCGCAGTTTCCGGCCTGCGGGCATGGGCATGGTTATCATCATATGTTGCTTTCTTTTTTCCGGTCTGCCTTTTTCTTTTTCCGGGCCTTTGCCCCAGAAAAAGCCGGGAATCAGAAAGATTGTGATTGATGCGGGCCACGGCGGGCATGATCCGGGCACGGTGGGCAAGCGTTCGAAAGAAAAAGACATCGCCCTTTCGGTTTCGCTGCTGCTCGGGAAAATGATCAGGGAGCAATATCCAGAGGTGGAGGTTGTGTACACCCGCACCACCGATGTATTTGTCGAATTATACCGGCGTGCGAAAATTGCAAACGAAAGCAAAGCCGACCTTTTTATATCCATCCACTGCAACGGTACGCGAAACACAACGGCCATGGGCACCGAAACCTGGGTGATGGGGCTGCATAAAAGCCAGGAAAACCTGGAAGTGGCAAAAAAAGAGAATGCATCTATCCTGATGGAGGATTCCTACAACCAGTACGACGGATTTGATCCCAATTCACCCGAAGCGACCATCGTCTTCTCTCTTTTTCAAAATGTATATCTTGACCAGAGCCTTGATATTGCTACCCGGATACAGCATCAGTTCGGGAAAAAGCTCGGTCTGGTGGACAGGGGTGTGAAGCAGGCAGGTTTCTGGGTCTTGTATAAAACCACCATGCCGGGCATCCTCGTTGAAACCGGCTTTCTCAGCAACCCGGAAGATGAGGCTTACCTGGTGTCTGAGAAAGGACAGAAGGAGGTGGCCACCGCCATTTTCAATGCATTCGGGGAATACAGGCAGGCCATGGATGGGGTGGGTCCGCGCAATGGTGAAACAGGCCGCGCGCAGGACCTGCCTCTTGCAAAAGATGAGCCTGAAACTGAAGTGAACAGGAGCAGCGCGAATGCCGGTGGTTTGCCGGCTGTAACTCATGACAGAACCGGCGGATCAGAAGCTGACAAGGAGGGCCTGGCCTTTAAAGTTCAGATTGTTGCCTCGGATAAGAAACTGTCATCCACAGACACCAGGTTCAGGGGTGTGAAGGATATCTCCAGTTACTACCACAAAGGGGTTTACAAATATACGGTCGGCAATTTCAGGCGATTGCAGGAGGCTGTTGAACTGCAGGCTGAGATGCAAAAAAAGGGTTTCAGGGATGCCTTTGTGGTGGCTTTTTACAAGGGTGAACGGATTAGTGCGGAAGAAGCCGCCCGGATTGGGGGAAAATAGTATATCTTTGCTTTACACTTTTCAAACATGGCCTTTGCAGTGAAAATATCCCGGGAACTGAAAATCGGTCTGTTGTTCGTTGCTGCCCTTGCACTGTTTATTTACGGCTTCAATTTCCTGAAAGGCCGGGACGTATTTAAACAGGAAAGGCAGTTCCATTCGGTTTATGAGTCGGTCAGTGGTCTTGTCCCCTCCAGTCCGGTTTTTATCAACGGAATCAAAGTCGGCATTGTCAAGGAAACCGGCTTTCATCCCGACGGCAGCAACAGGATACTGGTCAGTTACGTGCTCACCAACAAAGTTCCCGTTCCTGTAAACTCCATTGCCAGGATATACAGTTCCGACCTGATGGGCTCCAAAGCCATTGATATCATTCTGGGCGACAGTGCCGTTCTGGCATCCGATGGCGACACCCTGCCTTCACAGGTGCAGGCTTCGCTCCAGGAAGAAGTCAACCGCCAGGTACTGCCGCTGAAAACCAAAGCGGAGGCCCTGATGGGATCGGTCGATTCAGCCCTGATGGTCATCCGGTATGTGTTTAATGAAAGCACCCGCGACAATCTTGAGAAGAGTTTTGCCTCCATCAAACAAACCATTGCAAACCTGGAACATACAACTTTCAATATCGATACCCTGGTGTCGAGTCAGCGTTCCCGTATGGCAGGCATCCTGGTGAATCTGGAATCCATCTCTGCCAATATCCGGAACAACAATCAGCATATTTCCAATATCCTGGCCAACTTCTCCGCCCTCAGCGACAGCATTGCCAGGGCCAATATCAGCAAGACACTCGCCCTGGTAAATCACAGCCTGCAACAGACCTCGGATATCCTGGCCAAAATTAAACAGGGAGAAGGCAGCCTCGGGCTTCTGCTGAACAACGACGGTCTCTACAGGGAACTCGAGAAATCAAGCAAGGACCTTAACCTGCTGCTTGAAGACATGCGGCTGCACCCCGACAGGTATATCCATTTCTCGGTTTTCGGGCGTAATCCTAAAAAAAATCAGTACAGTCCTCCTCCTGAAAAGTAACCATCGCCGGGCATTTCATGCTTACCAGCGGAAAACATCCCGGTTTGAAACGGGCCGCCTGGTTTCCAGCCAGATAAAGCCGGGTAAAACACGTTCTTCCGGTGGAAGTGATGTTTCAGGGTAGAGCACGGCATCGGGTCTTGACAGGTATTTGATCCGCTGTATCTTCTTCTGACTGAGGAAGATGATCATGTCCGAAGACGCTGCCACATTCACTCCGATCTGACTGCCGTCGTCCTCGCGTGCATGATAGATGGTTTTGGCATTGCCGTTTACGCTGACCCTGATAAGTTCATTTCCCGAGAAATAAGCGGTCATGTCGCGGCCTTTGATCTGGTTGAACTTACCCGTATCAGCAAGGGATATGATCATGGCCGTATTATAAAGCATCATGGAGTCGGGCTGCTTGTTGAGCATCCACAGCCGGATTGAATCCGCAGTCAGCTGGTTCTCATCCGACCACAGTACCGGACTGCCGAACATGGCCATGCTGGAATCGGTCATGGTGTAATGCAGGGAATCGCACATCCCCTGAAGGTCGCGCCGGTAATACTTCACATGCCGGTAAGCCGAGAGCGTTTTTGTATTGCCGGCCGTGTCGAAAGTGGAGCGCAGGGTGTCGGAATGCAGGTACAGGGTGTCGTCATCGCTGATGATCATGGCCATCAGGCTGTCTGTAAGCTGTGAATAGCCTTCCGCTCTTTTGTAAATCCCCTGTTGTCCGTGGATGACGATATTCCTGACCGAGTCGGTCACACTCACATTCCTCACGGCTTTGCCGTAACCGCCCGCATGCTCGTAATACAGACTGTCGCCGCGAAGCAATTGCCCTTTGTTCTTGATGAAAGCATGTCTGCTGAACCTTGCCATGTCGCTGATGGTATTATACCAGCCGTTTTCGCAGTAGATGAAGTTCTCGCGGCTCGTGATCCGGGTCGGACCGTAGAAAAAGGCAATCCGGCTTACAGTGTGGTACAGCAGGGTGTCGGACCGGATGGTGTATCGCGGATTGACCAGTACCACACTGTCCCTGAAAAAGAATTCCTTGCGGGCCGTAAAATAATAGCCTTTCCTGCTGCTCAGTTTGTTTTCGTTTCCCGTGATGGTCCCGCCTGTTACATAAGATGCGATTTCCGTATTCCTGTCATACAGCAGGCGGTCGGTCAGCAGGGTGGTCTGCCGGTCGACCATGCGCACCTTGCCCGTGATGCGCGCACTTCGCGAATTACCGTCGTAAAGCAGCTGATCGCCGAAAATATTCAGCGTATCCGATACCCTGATCCGGATATTGCCGAAAGCCTCGATGTTGTTTTGTTCTTCGTAAAAGTAAGCACTGTCACAGTAGAGATGAGCCCCCTCGTGTTCAAAAACAACGTCCCCGATCAGCCTGCGGAGATCGGCCCCGGCCTGCTTGTTGTACAACATGCTTCCTGCCGAAACCAGGTTCACCTTTACCGCTTTCTGTGCGGTCAGCAGCCAGGGCAGCATGATCAGCGGGATCAGCAGGATAAGGGTTCTGATCCTGAAAAGCATATGGGATAAGATTTCCCCTGTTTATTCGGGGGGATTTTCCATGAAACGGCCTGCCTTGTCGAAAAACAGGTAAGCCTCCGGCGGATTGGCATTCCGTTTTTTACTGTAAATCTCAACGTAAAAGAAGTTTTTACGGTCTTTACGGACGATTTTCTCGGCATACCTCACCTTGTAACCGGGAAAATTGTCGTCGAGGTAGCGCTGTACCGGCCCGAAAAGATTGCGGGGATCCATTTCCGTGCGGGTGGCCTGGATAATTCCGCCGGGACTCATCTCCAGGATGTTCTTGATACCGTTCAGGTAGAACTCCACGGCAAATGTGCTGTCATCTGTTTTCCAGAGGACTTCCTCAGCCCGCGGGTACCGCCGCGAAAAATTCTTCTTCACGACATCCGGTATATCGCTGTCGCTGACCTCATACGACTCGCGGATGTCTTCTTCGTTGGCTTCCGTTTCTTCCGCTTCCTCCAATACCACCTCTTCCGGGTCGTCATAGACCTGTTTGTCCTCAACAACAGGCTTCTCCTCCTTTGCCTGCTTTACAGGCCTTGTCTGGATTTCCTTTTTAGGCGGCGGATTCACTTCTTTCAGCAGTTTCCCGTAATCGGAAAAGTAGAGGTCGGAGGTCACCTGCCTGACGCCTTCTTTGGAGATCACAACCCTGTAGGCATTGCCAACGTCTTCGTAATCAGAGAAATAGGCCTCCCGGATCACGAGATCCGGGTAGTTGGTTTTCACGTAGTTAAGGATGGTGCTGGGAAGTTCTTTCGGATTGACTTTGAGGGTGGCGATGGCCTCATCGTTTTGTTGCTTCTTTTTCGGTTCCTTGTCGAGTCTGGCTTCAAAGGCATCAACCTCCTCCTCATCCTGCCTGATTTCTTCTGTAGTATCCTCAGTTTCCTCAACCACAGCGGGCTCTTCCGTCCGCAACAGCCTGCCGCCCTTGTCGAAGAAAAGTTTGGTGATCTGCGGCGTTTCGTTTTTTCTCACCTTCGGATGAACTTCTGCATAATAGGAATTATTCCTGTCCCTGGTGGTGATCTGCTGGGAAAGCTTCACGGTATAGTCGGGATAATTCTGTTCAAGGTAGAGTTCAACGGGTCTGAAACCCGGCCCTGCTTCGAGGGAGACTGTGCTTTTCAGCCAGTCGCCCTGAGGGTTGAATTCGGCATGAACACTGTCTTCGCCTAAAAAGAAATATGCGTTGTATACATTATCGAGGGTATCCCACCGGGTTTCTTCGGCGTTCGCAAATTTTTTCCTGAAATTATCCCTGATTCTTGCCGGCAGGTCATTTTCGCCGACCGATCTGTCTACGGCCAGTTGGGCAGCCCGCCTGGCCTGGTATTCGGCCTTTTCCCTTTCTTCCCTTTCTTTTCTGGCGATTTCCTGGGTGGCGCTGGTGGATATAGCCTGGTCGAGAGGAATGAACTCGTTCTTTTTCTGGAAGTTACCCGACACATCGAAAAAACATTCAAGGTCGATTTCCTGGCTCGACCTTGGTTTTTTCAACTGGACATAATAATAGGCTCCCTGGGTTTTATCTTCCCGGTACTGGGCAAGCACGATCCTGCTTCCGGCATATTGCTGGTCGATCCAGGATGTGATGCGGCCCGGCATCTCTTTCTCGCTGATCTCATAGATTGTTTCTATCCAGCTTCCGTCAGGTAAAAAAATGGCCCGGGCGTTTTGTCCGTCGATTTTTGTATTGGCTGCCAATCGTTCATTGATGATTTCCCAGCTTTTGACTTTGGCGTCGGGGTACTCAGTTTCGAATGCCTTTTGCACGGCCTGTGGCACAGCTTCTGTCTCAATCTGCTGGGCTGCAACTGATCCGCTGAGGATCATCAGGATTAAAAGAGCTTTGAGTCGCATGGTGATGAATTATCTTGTTGAAGCGGTTGAATCTTATTTGTAGCTGACGGACTTCAGGATATGCAACACCCTTATTCCCTGTCGCGCATCAGGGTCTGGTTCCTTTCTGCCCCCAAAGATAGCACACTTATTTTACGATCGACAGCCTTTTCGATAAAGGACACATAGCTTTTAAATGCGTCAGGCTGGCTGTCGAAGGGAAGGGCGGGATCTGGTTCCGATTGCCAGCCCGGCAGGGCGATACATGCTGCCTCGAAAACGGAAGCACTTTCCCGGGCTTCGGGGAAATCAGACAGCCGGTCATCGATGCGGTATTGGGTGCAAACCCCGATTTCAGGGAGGTGGTTCAGCACATCGGCTTTCATCATGATGAGCCTGCTTACCCCGTTGATCATGATGGCGTAGCGTAATGCGGGCAGGTCGAGCCATCCGCAGCGGCGCGGTCTTCCCGTGGTAGATCCGTATTCATGTCCGAGATCTCTGAGGAGTTGGCCGGTTTCATCATTCAGTTCGGTGGGGAAGGGGCCGTTACCCACCCGGGTGCAATAAGCTTTAAAAACACCGTAAACCTCACCGATGCGTGAAGGCGGTATGCCCAGTCCGGTGGAAACACCTCCTGCCGTTGTGCTGGAGGAAGTCACATAAGGATAGGATCCGAAATCGACATCCAGCAGGGTTCCCTGGGCTCCTTCGGCAAGCACTTTCATTCCCCGCTCAAGCGACCGGTTCAGGAAAAGCGCGTTGTCGACCATTTTAAATGCCAGCAGGACTTCCAGAGATTCGAACCAGGCTTTTTCGTATGCATCCAGCGACAGTCCGTCGATCAGGATGTCATTGGAGGAGATGCCGGCAGCAGCAGCAAGCTGAAGATGATGCTTTTTCAGCAATTCATAACGGGTTCTGAAATCCCTGTCCGTGAGATCGCCTGTCCGCAGGCCGATACGGGCAGTCTTATCGGTATAGGCCGGGCCGATTCCTTTCAGCGTCGAGCCGATCTTCTTTTCTGCTTTCGATTGTTCGTAACAGGCATCCAGCAGGCGGTGGGTCGGAAGGATCAGGTGAGCCCGGTCCGAGATTAACAGGGTTTCGGCCGGGTGTATCCCCGTTTCCTTCAATCCTTCAGTTTCCTGCCGGAAGATGACCGGATCGATAATCACCCCGTTGCCGATCAGGTTTTGAATGCCGGGATGAAAGATACCCGACGGGATCAGGTGAAGAATGTGTTTCCTGCCGCCGATCTCAATGGTGTGTCCGGCATTGGGCCCTCCCTGGAAACGGGCGATAATGTCATAGGAAGGGGCCAGCAGGTCGACGATCTTGCCTTTCCCTTCATCGCCCCACTGTAATCCCAGGATTACATCTGCCTTCATCAGTTTTTTCCGGATTTTTGTTTCTGCCCTGCGGGTGTGTTTCTTTCCCTGAACCTGCCGTAAAATACCAGGGAGTGTGAAGAGATCTCCACCCCGAGCTGTTCCTCAACCGCAGCCTGGATCTCCTGAAGCCGGGGATCACAAAACTCTATCACCTTGCCGTTGTCGAGGTTGATGAAATGGTCGTGCTGCCGGAATTTGAAGGATTTTTCGAATTGTGCACAATTGTTGCCGAACTGGTGCTTGGTCACCAGGTTGCACTGCAGCAGCAATTCGATGGTATTGTAAAGCGTGGCACGACTGACCCTGTATTTGTGGTTTTTCATCCGTATATAAAGGGTCTCGATGTCGAAATGGCCGTCGGTGGAATAGATCTCCTGCAGAATGGTGTATCGCTCCGGAGTTTTCCGGTGACCATGAGATTCAAGATATTGGGTGAAGATTTCCTTCACTGCTTCAAAACTGGAATTCCCCTCTTTCGGCGGCGGTTTGACGGATTGTTTCTGGCTGTTCATGCGCTGTGGCTCCTTATTGAAATCAGGGCTTAAAAGTAGTAATAAAAATTATATCTATTTGGTATAAATAAAAATAAAAACTTTTTGAGAAGTTAAGTGGCTGTTAATTAGGTAAATGAATTTAAGTGAATACACCGGCAGGAACGGACCCAACAGAAGATCATCCCAGCGGGTTGGTGTTTTCGATCTGGGAGACTCTTTTTGCCAGGATGACTCCCTGAATTTTCCTGAGCCTGTCGATCAGTTCGTTGAGGTTTTTGCTGTCGTGGACGTAAACCATGATGAGCCCTTTGGAGATATCGCCCGACACTTCCATCAGAAATGAACGCATGTTCAGGTTGAAGTCGTCGGAAATGATCCGGGTGATATCTGAAACCAGTCCCTTCCTTTCCACGGCATTGATACGGATACCGGTAAGAAAACCGATGTCTTTCCCCACCTTCCATTTGGCCTTGATAATCCTGTCGCCGAATTTCGACATGAAATCGACGGCTTCGGGGCAATTGGTGCGGTGGATTTCGATGGATTGCTGATTAATATGCAGCCCGATCACATCATCTCCGGGTATGGGATGGCAGCAGGATGCAATCCGGTTTTCGACCTGTTCGTCCATGCTTTCCGGCAGCAGCAGGGTGCTGGGATTGGTTTTCAGTGTTTTGTAAATCTGCCGCATAATGGCGTTGTGGCCGTTCCCTCTGATCCGGGCGAGCGGCCGCAGCAGGAAATCGAAGAGGGATTCTTTGCCTTTCAACAGGGCTTTGATGTCATCCTGTCCCACCGTACCGGAGCCGATCTGAAAAAGCAGTTCGTTTACCTGCTCCGGGCCTTTTAATTTAAACAGGGCCTGGATTTGTCCCTGGCTTGGTTCAAGCTGTGCTTCAGCAAAGATCAATTCCAGAATTTCTCTTCCCTGCCTGACGACATCCTGCTTTTCCATTTTCAGCGCTTCCCTGATCTGGGCTTTGGCACGGGACGAAACGGTATATTCGAGCCATTCTGTTTTGGGTCTTTGTTTTACGGAACGCAACACTTCTACCTGGTCTCCGTTTTTCAGTTTCTGGCCGATCTGTGCAAGCTGGTGGTTGATTTTTGCTCCGATGCACTGATTGCCTAAGTCGGAGTGGATGCTGTAGGCGAAATCCAGGATACAGGCGCCGGCCGGCAGCCTGACCTCTTCTCCTTTCGGCGTAAAAACCACGATCTGCTCGTTAAGCAGGTCGCATCTGAAGTCATCCAGCAGTTCTTCCGCACTGGAATCGAGCTTCCCTTCCAGCAGATCCTTGGCTTTCCTGATCCATTCCTCCACCGCATTTTCGAGTTTGCCGCCCTGCCTGTATTTATACATGGCCGCATAACCTTTTTCGGCAATATCTTCCATCCGGGCAGTGTAAATCTGGATTTCCACCCATTTGCCGTTGATCCCCATCACGGTGATGTGCAGTGCCTGGTAACCATTGGTTTTGGGCACGGAAATCCAGTCCCTGAGTGTCCCTGCCTTGGGAGTATAATGTTTGGTCAGTATGGAATACACCCGCCAGCATTCGAGTTTTTCCTTTTCCGGGTCGTGCGGGGTGTCAATCACAAAACGGACCACGTAGGAATCAAAAATTTCCTCCAGGCTGGCTTCCTTGTTGTGGGTTTTATCCCAGATCGAATGGACGGAATGAACGCGGGGTTTGACGGAACAATGAAGGTTGTTCCGCAGGAGGTCTTTTTTGACCGGATAAATGAATTTGGTGAAGTAGCGGTTGCGTTCCTGTTCAGTTTCCCTGATTTTATTCTCCACCAGATAATAGAATTCCGGCTCCATCTGTTTGAGTGCCAAGTCTTCCATCTCTGTTTTTATGGTGAAAAGACCCATGCGGTGGGCCAGGGGAGCAAAGAAATACTTGGTCTCGGATGCTATTTTCAGTCTTTTTTCATCTTTCAGGAAGTCCAGCGTCCTCATGTTATGCAGCCGGTCGGCCAGTTTGATGAGAATAACCCTGACATCGCTCGAAAGCGTGAGCAGAATCTTCATGAAGTTCTCAGCCTGGAGCGAGTGGGAGCGGGTATTTACAAAGGCCGACATTTTGGTGAGCCCGTCAATGATTCTGGCGACTTTTTCCCCGAACATGACTTCGATGTCTTTCAGGGTGTAGTCCGTATCTTCGACTACATCGTGCAGGAGGGCGGATACAATAGAGGTGGTGCCCAGCCCGATTTCCTGAACACAAATCCTGGCAACCTCGAGGGGGTGGTACACATAGGGTTCCCCGGATTTCCGCCTCATATCCTTATGGGCCTCCACGGCAAAATGAAAAGCCTTGCGTACCAGGCGTTTATCCTTTTCTGATTTCACTTTCCAGGCAGAAAGCAGGCTGCGGTAACGTCGCAGGATCTCTTTCTTTTCCTGTGCTTCATCAATGACGTACATGGGGTGAGGGGCCGGATGGGGATAGCTACTGCAAAGGTAATAAATACTGCGTTCGGGCTGTCATTCATATCTATTTTCTTCCTGCTGCACTGAAAATCAAAGTGAGAAGGCAGAAAATGGAAGGCAGAAGTGAAGAAAAAACTTGTACCTAACTCCCTGAAGAGCTCCGCTGTGTCACTTGCTTTACGGTCATACTAATGTACTTTTTATCAATGATATAATCAGGAGATCATTATCAATTATCAGTAATACTGTGTATGGAAGGTTGCTCAGGAACCTTTGTAAGAACCAATGTGTCACATGGAAACTACCATGTGTCACATCAGGTCATCACTCCCTGCAATCATCTCAATATCTTCCAGGTTAGCGTTTTATCCTTCCAGCGTGCTGCCATGACATAAACTCCCGGGCTCAGCCATTTCAGGTTGTAATTCAGTTTTTCATTCAACACCTGGCCTTCGTACAGTCGCAATATTTTGCGTCCGTTTATATCAAACAGACCGCATTGGATATCAGTCGGCTCTACAAATGAAAACCTGATATCCAGCCTGGTCTCACCCGGCAGGTACCTGATCCGGATGGGACTAACCTCGGCTTGATCGGGAGGGACATCATTTGTTCCGGATACTTTCACCCTGATTAAACGCCGGTGTAAGGTAAGTGCCCAGGCAAGGGGATTGGTAATGTCGCAGGTATATATTCCGGAATCACTGTACTGTATGTTTGATAACAACAGTTGCGGATTCTGTACCGGCAGGGGTGTGAGATAAGTCCCGTTTTTCTTCCAGCGGTAACGGTTCCCCTGACAGGTATCCACCCAGGCATCGAGCACGAGGTCGGAACCGATGAGCACCGTGGTATCTGTCTCCTGAAGCACACTGTCCTGTGGGGAATAGTGAAATGAATTGTAAGGTGGATTCAGTGCATGCGGAATAATATGTTGAAAAGTCAGCTTATTTGTATCTACCCATAATCCAGAAAGTAAAACGCCCACTCTTGGTGTTATGGATGTGAATTGATTGTTAGACAAACGAAGACCTGTCAAATATTGTTTATTCATTACACTATCCGGAAATTCACCTTCGAAGTGGTTGCCACGTACATTTAAGGTTTGTAAAACAGTTTGTGCAAGGGAGGTTGGAATGGTGCCATTTAGATTGTTGTAGTCAAGGCTAATTTGAGTGAGAAAATTACAATATCCTAAACAGGGTGGAATCTGACCGGTCAAATTATTTCCTTCAAGGAAAATGCCTCCGAGTTTCTCAAGCTGACACAAGAGCGGGCTGATCACCCCGTTCAGGTTATTGTTTGGAAGACCAATGCCAACCACACGTGTTTTTGTAGCATCAAGGTATATTCCGTGCCAATATCTGACTCCCGTTTGCAGCCAGTTGGTGTTGTTGTACCAGGTGGGACCGTTTGCGGCATTGTAAAATTCCACCAGTACAAGAGAGTCCATCACATTGACCTGGCTGTACGAGGTCATGGGTATCAACAGGAAGACAACCAGCTTCGCTGCAATCAGTTTGACTATTCTCATATCCTGACGAATTTAAGGACTTGTGCTTTGCTTCCTGTGAGTATGTGAATACAATAGAGACCGGGAGGAAATGACCGGAGATCAAAGCAGTTGTAACCGGGTTGTTCAGAAACAAGCTGTGCATCCATGGGTTTTCCATTTGCAGCGTAAAATGATATAGAACACGGAATATTTGATAATTCATCTTTGACAACCGTAATCATTTCTCTGCATGGATTCGGGAACAATGAAAACTGATGACTGCCCCCGTTGAAAGATAAATTACCAAAGGGTTCCTTTTTAATAATCGGATCTGAACCGGTTTCTATCAGCCTGGCGATATAACAGCCGGTTACGCTTTGGTTACTGATATTGAGCCCGACGGCGGGCGGAGTCTGCAGGTTTTCTACATAGGATCCTGTGAAGAAAAGTTTATAGCCATTGTCGGAAGCCATGGCCATAAAGGGAGGTTCATCAGAATATAAGCTGAAGATCCCTGAGTTGGATACCGCCCAGCATCCCCACTCAATGTCATTAAACAAGCCGGGAACATATGAAAACCTGTTTATAAAAAAATCATTGGAAATTGGGGTTGTTTGCGGATAATAGATGGGATTTGGCATGCCAGAATTAAGAAGGGGATGCCAGCCTGCTTCATTGATACAACCTGCCATATATAAGGCGAAATTGCTTATATTCATGGTGACATCGGTTGAGAAATTATTTGTGTAAGCTGATGGATTAACGAATTCATACAAGCCATCCACCTGCACCCAGCCGGGAGGTACGGGCCACGGATAGATGTGTGCTGTTGCCAGAAAGGGATGCTCCACGACGCTCCAGCCCCCCCAGTATGTTTTCCATCCTGAAACAGCACAAGCAGGTGCTGCCTGTAACAATTTTCCTGTAGAAAACAACAACACACACATATATAGAATCAGTGATGTGTGTGTGTGTGATTTCGGAGTGTTTTCATATTGAATAAGGATTAATTGGTGAATATAGTGCAATATAAGACAGTTTTGACCGGATGTCAAGAGGTGTTAAGAAAAAGATAAGAGAGGGAAATACCGGCATTCAAATATACTCATGCTTGACAGGTTTGCGAATGCAAAGCTGTTTAGAATGAGTAATGCCGTACACCGCTGGAATGTAAATTTTTCGCAAACCCATTCCGTGTCGGTATAAACAAATTGCAGCGCATGGTCCTGATCCGGCGACCGGGTTATCCGAGCAAGATTGCTGACGGATTCAGGTATAATCCGAATGTAATCCTTATGGGAGCAAGGCAGGGTCGTCCGGGTTTCCGGCTCTGAGAACCACTTTCCCTTACTTCCCGACTTTTCCGCTGTAGCTGAGCCGGTCGGAGGCAACGGCATAGGAAGAGGTTTTGCCGTCTTCGTCGAGTTCTCTCATCAGCCTGAGGTTGCTGTTGGTGATGTAATTGATGCCTTTCAGGCCGGCTTCTGCAAGCGCCCAGAGTTCGTTGTCGCGCGTCACGCCTTTGGGATCGTATTCCACGGGGCCAAACAGGCTTTCCCGTGCCGTGCTCACAGCTCTGACGATCCACGGCCTTTCCTGGCGGGCCGCCTGGTATTCGGCGTACTCACGCTGTTCCCTCATCTGCAGGAAGCCGTATAATTCCGTGTAATAAGTTCTGTATGCCGCCGGTATGCTTTGATGCCTGCCGGTGGATGTTTCCAGTTCCGGGCCCGGCTTGCTGTTCATTGGCTGCAGGCTTGCAAGTTCCGCTGAAGCCGGTTTGATTGACGGAATGGGTGTATAGCCTGAATTTTCAGCGGCCGGGTTTTCTGCAGGTAAACTGCCGGGGAAACTGAATACGCCGGATATGCCCGAGTGCCGTGCCTGACGCTCCGGAAGATCATTGCCGGCAAAGCTTTCATTTGTACTGGCTGAAGGACTGCTGCCCCCCGGTACAAACCGGATTCCGGCAAAATTGCTGTAAAGTCCGATCAGCAGGGCAATCCCGGCGGCGGCGGCAAGGCTGGTATAGCGCCATCCCGTGGCGGCCGGCCGGAGCACTCCCATGGATCCGCGCTTCAGCGACTGCTTGTCTTCAAACACAATTCCGGCATCGGGCTGCAGCACCGTAAGCCCGAACATACGGTATTCCTTTTCCAGATGAGGGTTTAGCCCGATAAAGATCTTCAGGTCTTCCTCCTCCGAAGCACTGAGTTCTCCGTCGATGGATGCAACAAAGGCTGCTTCATAGTTTTCTGCCGTCAGCAAAGCATAAGGTCTGATCTCATTTTTTTTAAGACTTTCCTTGTCAGGGAAGACGATACTGGCATCCTTCTGAATGGTAAACATCTGAAAATTATCCAGGTCTGTTTCAAACTCAGGATGGGCCTGCATAAAAACCATCAGTTCGGCCACCTGTTCCGGCTGCAGCTTCCCCTCGAAATAGTCGAGCAGGTATGCTTCGTAATTATCCCTGTTGATTCCCATGGCCTAGATTACCTTGTCCAGGCTTCCGATGTACTGTTTCAGGAAATTTCTGGCCCTGAAAATGTACACTTTCACCTGGGATTCGTTTAAACTCGTGATCCTTCCGATCTCTTCATAGGAATAACCTTCATAATCCCTGAGCAGCAGCACTGATTTCTGGATGGGCGGCAGTTTCTCCACCGCTTCGTTCAGTATCTCCTTCAGGTCGTTATATTGGTTTTCCGTTGTCATCTCTCTGAATGGTGCTTCTTCAAAAGCCGTCAGCCTGCTTTCGCGCCTGAAAGTGTCTATCATGTTGTGATAGGCTGCGGTAAAGAGGTATGATTTGGCTTTTTCATAACTGATATCATTCACTTTTTCCCACATCCGGGTGAAGGACTCCTGCACGATGTCTTTCGCTTTATCCGTGTCCTTCACGGTTTTCAGTATAAAGCGGTAGACGCCGTCGGAGTGCTGGTCCACACAATCGTTAAACTCTCGTACAGTCATTCCGGTGTTGGGGTGCTTTTGGGAATATGACGTGCAAGTTACAAAAAAGTTACAGCATGCGGCAAGAAAGTAAGGGCGTATGGCCATACGCCCTTACAGTCAGGGTCACTCATCGAGCTTGAGCACGGCCAGGAAGGCCGACTGGGGAACCTCCACGTTGGCGATCTGCCGCATGCGCTTTTTCCCTTTCTTCTGTTTTTCCAGCAGTTTCCTTTTGCGGGTAATGTCGCCGCCGTAACATTTGGCTGTGACGTCTTTCCGGAATGCCTTGATGGTTTCCCTGGCGATGATCTTGGCCCCGATGCTGGCCTGTATCACGATGTCGTACTGTTGGCGAGGAATGAGTTTGCGGAGTTTCTCGCAGATCTTCCTGCCGAATTCATAGGAGTTGCTTCTGTGGATCAGCGCCGACAGCGCATCCACAGATTCGCTGTTCAGCAGGATGTCGAGTTTAACCAGGTCGGCCGGTTTGTAACCGGAAGTGTGGTAATCAAAAGACGCATATCCCCTCGAAACCGATTTGAGCCTGTCGTAGAAGTCAAACACGATTTCGGCAAGCGGCATTTCGAAAGTCAGCTCAACCCTGTCGGATGTCAGGTAAACCTGGTTGCGGATAACGCCTCTTTTGTCGATGCATAGCTTGAGAATGGCCCCGATATATTCCGACTTGGTGATGATCTGGGCGATAATGAAAGGTTCTTCAATGGTGTCGATCAGATTGACAGCCGGCAGTTCGGAAGGATTGTTGACAATCAGCAGGCTGCCTTTGGTGGTTCTGATATGATAGGAAACGTTGGGTACGGTGGTGATCACCGTCATATCAAACTCCCTTTCAAGCCTTTCCTGGATGATTTCCATGTGAAGCATGCCAAGAAAACCGCAGCGGAAACCGAAGCCCAGGGCGGCCGAGCTCTCGGGTTCGTAAACCAGGGAGGCATCGTTCAGGTGAAGTTTTTCAATGGAAGTTCTTAATTCTTCGAAATCATCGGTATCCACCGGATAAATTCCGGCATAAACCATGGGTTTTACATCTTCAAATCCCTTGATTGCTTCCGAACAGGGCCTTTCGGTATGGGTGATGGTGTCTCCCACCTTCACTTCCCTGGCTTCTTTGATCCCTGATATGATATATCCCACGTTCCCGGCTGCGATTTTATCACGGGGGGCTTTTTCGAGTTTCAGTACGCCGACTTCTTCCGCGATATATTCCTTGCCGGTGGCTACGAATTTCACCTTGTCACCCTTCCTTACGGCCCCGTTAAATACCCTGAAATATGCGATCACACCGCGGTAGGAGTTGAATACTGAATCGAAGATCAGTGCCTGCAGGGGAGCTTCCTCCTCACCGCTGGGCGGCGGAATGCGTTCCACAATGGCGTCCAGGATCAGGTCAATGCCGTAACCTGTTTTACCGCTGGCGTGGATGATCTCCTCCCGCCGGCAGGTGGTCAGATCCACAATCTGATCGGATACCTCCTCCGGCATGGCGCTGGCCAGATCCATCTTGTTCAGCACCGGGATGATCACCAGGTCGTGATCAAGCGCAAGGTAAAGGTTGGAAATCGTCTGGGCTTCAATCCCCTGCGAAGCATCCACGATCAGCAATGCCCCGTCGCAGGAAGCAATACTCCTGGATACTTCATACGAAAAATCGACATGCCCGGGAGTGTCGATCAGGTTCAGGGTGTATACATCACCCTCATGCTCGTATTCCATCTGGATGGCATGAGACTTAATGGTGATCCCCCTTTCCCTTTCCAGATCCATGTCGTCGAGTACCTGTTCCTGCATCTGCCTGCCGGTAAGGGTGCCGGTAAACTCAAGCAAACGGTCGGCCAGGGTGCTCTTCCCATGGTCTATATGTGCGATGATGCAGAAGTTGCGGATATGCTTCATAGGCCGCAAAGGTATAAAGTTTATCCATTCTTTTCTCACGGACAACCAAGACCCTGCCAGTACAGTCTATGTTGAAAAATAGGGTTGATACCGAAAGAACACAGGAATGCGAAAAAAGTGTTCCCAGAGTCATCGGTATAATTTACTTCTGCAGACGGGAAAATCTCATCATGCAGATAATTTTTATTGTATATTTGTAGATTAATCAGGAAAGATACACGATATGAATAGGCTTCTTATTGGAAAACAGGGTGTTGTGATGTTAATGCTTTGCTTTTCGGCAAGCATCGCCATGGCACAGCAGGAAATTAAACCGGACCCGAGATTGTTTGAATGCTTTAGCAGGGATTATGTGGAAAGTCTGCAGGAACAGCCCCGCCTCTTACTGTATTACAATTTTTTCCTCGATCATGCATACTTTGTGTCCGATGCCGGCGGTAAAGCACCCCAGGGAACGGATATCCGCGAGATTTCCTTCAGGGAACCCGATGAAAATGGTAATTTCAGACTTTTCGATGAAGATCTTTCCACCTTCAATCCTGCAACATTCAATGCGCTGAAATATGACTTCCGGATCAGGAAAGACGTATACACCCACTATAAACTGGGGGATACCGGAAAAGTGCTGGTTTTCCTGCCTCAGGAGCAGTTTACGGCAAAATACAACGAATACCTCAGGACTTTCAATCTGAACCCAACAAATTAACAACGATATGAAAAGAATTCTACCCCTTTTCGTGATATTGTTCCTTACCTTCCAGGCTGTCTCCCAGACTTATCTGATCAATAATTACAATGGTCAGACCATTACCACCTGTACAGGGAGGTTGTACGACAGCGGCGGGGCCGGCGGGAACTACGGGAACAGCCAGAATTTCACCGTTACCATTTGTTCGGGAAGTCCCACCAATACGCATGTGAAGCTGTATTTCTGGAATTTCGCCATCGATGTGTCAGATACCCTCTATATTTACGACGGCAACAGTACCGCGGCACCACTGATCGGGAAATACAACAACAACAATACGCTTTTCCTTTTCCCGGTTCAATCCACTGCCGCCAATGCCAGCGGTTGCCTTACGGTTCAGTTTGTTTCCAACGGAAGTGCAACGGGAGCCGGATTCGAGGCCGAGATCTCCTGCCAGATCGCCTGCCAGACGGTCATTTCCAGCATCGACAGCATCATGACCATTCCTCATCCGGCCGACTCCAATTACATCGATATCTGTTACGGTGACACCATCACCTTCGTAGCCAAAGGCGTTTACCCCCAGAACGGATTTATTTACCCCCAGAGCGATGCCACCTCCACCTTTATCTGGAACCTGGGCGACGGCACCATTGTCACCGGCCAGTCGGTTACGCATGTGTACAATATGATCAGGGGTTACAACGTGGAACTCGTGATCACCGATGTCCAGGGATGCGTGAGCATGAATGCGCTCGGCACCCGGGTCAGGGTATCTGACGACCCTATCGGACACGTGGGAACCCTGCCGGATATCTGTTCGGGTACCGACCTTAATATCACGGTGGGGTATTCAAGCCTCAACAATATTAATGTGACGGTTCCTTCCTACTACCAATCGGCCAGCCTGAAATACGACAGCGCCACCTTCATTCCTGACGGAGGCGCGCTCGGCGGACAGTGCTTTAATACTTTCGTTACGTTTAACTGCTTCAATCCAGGACAAACGGTCAGCAGTGCAAGCGATGTGGTGGCCATTCACGCCAATATGGAACACAGCTTTGTCGGAGACCTTGAAATGAAACTGATATGTCCGAACGGCCAGTCAGTGATCCTGAAGGAGTATATCCAGTCAGGCGGAGCCTACCTGGGTGTGCCGCTGGGAGGGGTCAACCATACCAATTTCGACTGTGCCGCACCGCCTTCCTGTATTACCGACCCGGCACAAAATCCCCCGGGAACCGGCTGGACCTATACCTTTACCTTCAACAGCCCGCAGTACAACACCATGCAGTCCTATGCCAATACAGGCAACGCTACACCACCACCTCCGGGCGGAAACCAGCAGATCGACAGCAGTTCCTATACGCCCTATGAGCCCTGGACAGGCTTGATCGGCTGCCCGCTCAACGGGACGTGGAATTTCCAGGTGTGCGACTACTGGGGCATCGACAATGGCTGGGTGTTCTGGTGGGAACTCGAACTGGATCCCAATATCCTCCCGGTCAACTGGGGTTACAGCGTTCCGATCGATTATATCCTCTGGAATGGACCCTTTATCACCCAAAACACGGGAACAACGCTTACCATTCACCCCGATACCGGCGGTGTGTTTAATTACCAGGTCTTCATCACGGATAAATTCGGCTGCACCTACGATACCCTTGTTCCGGTGAATGTGGTGACCACACCCGAAATTGACCTGGGCAGCGATACCAGTACCTGCGAAGGAAACCAGATCATGCTTACCGCACCGGATTATCCAAACGCTACCTATTACTGGCTTCCGAACGGTGATACCACCAAGACCGTAACAGCAACCACAAGCGGGGATTATGTTGCCATCATACAGACCGGAAACGGGAATGTCATGTGTCTCGGGCAGGATACCATCCATGTGGGTTATTTCCCTGCTCCCCTCATTAATTTCCAGATCGATACCATGACCGGTTGCGAACCGGTGACGGTTCACTTTGAGAACGGTTCCCTGCCCAAGTCGGCGCAATTCCAGTGGACCCTGGGCGACGGCAATTACTCCACGGATTACTCTCCAACCCATACATACAATGCCGGTACTTACAGCGTGAAGCTGAAAGTCATTTCCGGCGAGGGCTGCGAAGATTCGTACACCCTCAACGACATCATCCAGGTTTACCAGCAACCGGTAGCCGATTTCGTCATGTTCCCCGAGATGGTCAACGTAAATGCTCCGGTGGTTACCTTCACCAACCTGTCGACGGGTGGGGTGAATCCGCTGTGGAAGTTCGGCGACGGGGAGACCTCCACAGAAGAAAACCCCGAGCATGCTTTCCCCTCCATCGGCGTATTCGATGTTTGGCTCGTGTATGAAACCGAACATGGCTGCGTGGATTCCCTGATGAAAAGTGTGAACGTCATCGATGATTCCATTACCATCCCCAATATAATCACACCCAACGGTGACGGGAAAAACGATAATTTCGTGGTGGAGAACATCGAGGCCTTCCTGACCAATGAGTTCATTGTTTACGACCGCTGGGGAAAAAAGGTGTATGAGCAGTTTAATTACCGCAACGACTGGAACGGAGGGGGCCTGCCCGACGGCACCTATTACATCATTCTGCGCGGGCATGGTTTGCTCCGCAATGTGGAGTACACCGGTGTGCTCACCATTCTGAGCCAATAACAGACTTTACAAGGCAAGCATCTGCAAACAGTCCCTCCCGAAGCGGGTGGGACTGTTTTTTTTGCCCCTGCGAAAATGCACGGATGAAGAATCTGCCACAACATTATCAGGGTTTTTGAGCGAAAACGCGAAAATTTCCGGGAAACGATAACTTTATGCCATCAGATTTGTTTTTCACTCGAAAACAATTGCACTGCTATGGGAAAAATCAAATTAGGCCTGATGGGTTTCGGAGAGATAGGCCGGAACCTGTACAATTACTGTCTTGGAGACGAGCGGTTTGAGGTCGCTGTGATCAGCGACATCGGTCGCCCGGAGATTCTTCATTATCTGTTGAAAGCACACGCCAGAACTGCCACTGATGTGAGGCTTGAGAATAATTACCTGGTTTCTTCCACCGGGAAAGCCAGGATTGTTCACGGGATTGCTCCCGGTCATGTTCCCTGGGACGCTTTTGGCGTGGATGTAGTGATCGATGCCACCGGGAAATACCTTTCACGGGCCGATATGGAAGCCCACCTTGCCTCGGGTGCCAGGCGGGTGTTCCTGTCCTTCCTTCCTTCAGAAGAGATAGACAACCTGATCGTTATGGGTGTGAATGACAAGCAGATGAAAGCAAGCGACCGCATGATATCCCCCGGTTCTGCCACTACCAATGCAGTAGCACTCCTGCTCAAAGCCTTCGATGATGCTTTCGGCGTTGATTATGCCACCTGGACTGCCATTCACGAGTACACGGCCGATCAGCCCCTCCGCGATGTGGCAGGCCGCGATTTCCGCCGCAGCCGCTCCGCTGCACAGAACATCATTCCCAATGTCTCTCCCTCGGTGAAGTGGATACCATATATTATTCCGGGTCTCAGAGACAGGGTGGAGGGAACCGCCCTCAACGTGCCTGTCCCCTCGGGAACCCTGCTCGACCTGAACACCTTCATCAGAAAAGATGACGTGAGCCTCGATGACATGCATGCAGCTTTGATGGCCATGGCGGAACGGATTCCGCATATCGTCAGGATAGAACATGATCCCATCGTTTCATCCGATGTGATCGGCGACCAGCATTCGGTGGTGTATGATATACAGGCTGCCATGAAGTCCAGCGGCAAAATCTTTAAGACCATGTCCTGGTTTCACAGTGCAGCCAGCATACCCGCCCGTATCAAAGAGTTAATACTTGCTTATGAAGAACTGGATAAGAAAGGAGGTGCCCAATGAAAGTAGCCATTAATGGATTCGGAAGAATTGGCCGTTCGGTGTTCCGTATTCTGAACAGCCGCGAAGATATTGATGTGGTGGCGATCAACGACCTTTTCGAGAATGATGTCCTGGCATACCTGCTTAAATATGACACCATTATGAAAGGCTTTGGACAGGATATCCGCCTGGAAGGAGACTGTCTGATCACACCCTATGAAAATGTGAAGATGCTTGCCTGCAAAGATCCCAATGAGCTTCCCTGGAAGGAACTCGGCGTGGATGTAGTGGTGGAAGCCACTGGAATCTTCCGCTCCCGCGAGAAACTGATGCCTCATCTCCATGCAGGAGCCAAAAAGGTGATTCTGACTGTCCCCGCCAAAGACGAGATCGATTATACCGTGGTCATGGGTGTGAACGAAGACGGACTGAAACCGGAACACAGCATCATCTCCAATGCCAGTTGTACCACCAACTGCCTGGCTCCCATTGCCAAGGTGTTGAACGATCATTTCGGTATCGTGGAAGGACTGATGACCACCACCCATGCTTATACCAACGACCAGCGCCTGGCCGATGTGCCACATAAGGACTGGAGACGCGGCCGGGCGGCAGCCGAAAATATTATCCCCACTACCACAGGCGCTGCACGTGCCGTGGGCAAGGTGATCCCCGCACTGAAAGGAAAACTCGACGGAACAGCTGCCCGTGTGCCCGTTCCCGATGGATCGGTGGTCGACCTGGTGGTCAGGGTATCGAAGGATGTGACGGTGGAAGAGGTGAACCGGGCCATGAAAGAAGCATCCGAAAGTCCCCGCATGAAAGGTATCCTGTATTATGCCGACATGCCCATCGTGTCATCCGATATCGTGGGAAATCCCTATTCTTCCATCTACGACAGCGAATTTACCAGGGTGATCGATAAACGTATCGTGAAAACCCTGAGCTGGTACGATAACGAATGGGGTTATTCCATGCGTGTGGTCGACCTGATCACCATGCTGATGAAAATGGATGGCTATTTGTCCTCCAGGTAAAGCTTCAGCAGCCGGGCAATATATTTCCCGATCACGTCAAACTCCAGGTTTACCACGCTTCCTTCCCTGAACTGGTGGAAGTTGGTGACTTCATATGTGTACGGGATGATGGCCACGCTGAAAAAATCGCTGCCTGAATCCACTACCGTCAGGCTTACCCCGTTGACGGAAATCGAGCCCTTCTCCACCGTGATGTTCCCGACAGTCGGATCGTAACTGAAGGTAAATTTCCAGCTTCCTTCCAGATCTTCAACCTTTGTACACACTGCGGTCTGATCCACGTGACCCTGTACGATGTGCCCGTCGAAACGCCCGTCCATCTTCATGCTGCGCTCCAGATTCACTTCTGTGCCGGCTTCCCAGGTCTTCAGATTCGAACGGTCCAGCGTTTCCTGAACGGCCGTAACCTTATACCTGCCGTTTTCCCTGTCGGCTTCCACCACGGTCAGACATACCCCGTCGTGACACAGGCTCTGGTCCACATGCAACTTTTTTGCCACCGGGCTTTCCAGGGTGAAGTGAATGTTGGACTGCTCGCGTTCCACTTTGACTACCCTCGCCAGGGCTTCTACGATTCCTGTAAACATATGCTTGTTGGTTTATTGACCGCTGATCAGGTGGATCACACCGCTCAGTTTCCTGGAAGACAATCCTTTAAGTCGTAATTCGTACACATCGCAGGCATAAAAATACACCCCGTCTGCACATAACTGACCGGTGTTTTTATCTTTACCATCCCAGTTGATATACGGCTCGGTCGTCTCGAATACCAGCACACCCCAGCGGTTGTATATGCTGATGTCTATCCTTTCGACCGAATGCCAGGGGAAGGGACGGAAATAGTCGTTTTTGCCGTCATTGTTGGGAGTGAATACATTGGGGAGTTGGTAAGCCGGGCAACTGTCGATGTCGATACATACGATATTGCTGAACAGGCTTTCATTTCCGGTCGAATCAACCGCCGTCACGGCATAGCAGCCGGCAATACTGGCCATGCCCTGGTGTAAATAAACGGTATCGGTGGCCGGACTCCGGGTCGCGATCAGGCTGAAATCGGCCTGTTGCTGAGAGGCATAATAAATATTGTATAAGGCGGCATCATCGGCACAGGACCGGTTTGGGTTGGTCCACCGCAGTATATTGGTAAGCTGTTCGCATTCGACCGTGATAGCCAGAACAGGAGGGCAGGGCGCTACATTGTCAAGCGGCACGGCACAGGCCTGCTGGCTAAAGTTCAACAGGGGTGCGGGGAGTTCGGGATCGGAATAGGCTCCCCTGGATTTGATCATGTAACAGTAGGTTTCCCCGTTTTTCAGCCCGGTATCCTGGTAGGTCCGCAGGTGGGTAATGGCAATGGAATCAAAGAACAATGTGAGCGGATTCCTGCGATAGACCACAAAAGAGTCATTCTCCCAGGGTACGCTGAAGTCCCAGCTCAGAATGATCTTTTCATCTGTAGGCTGCAACCTGAGGAAGACAGAGGTGGCTGCCTGGCTGTAACCCACCAGGAAGCGCATCCCCGGCGTATTGTTCAGCAGGCCGATGCTGTATGTGAAACCGCCGGCAACGGTATTAAGCAGGGTATCCACATAGCTCGTGTCGTTCAAGCCGTCGAGGGAATCAATCAGGGTGAGCGGACCACTGGTTTGTATGGCTCTGTATATGAAATATTTAAATGGCCCGGGTGTTTGTGTGGAGTCCAGTTCGGTGGGTTTGACCCAGCCGACAAAGACGGAACCGTTGACAGCGTCGGTGTTGCGGATGCTGTTGTGGGTAATGATGGGAAGATCGCGCACCAGGGTGGCGCACACCTCTTCGGAGGCGATACTCTGAGCCCCGTCGGGGTATAAGGCAATGATGATGTAGCAGTAGTCCTGGCCGTGAATCAGTCCGCTGCCCTTGTTGTCGTCGGTGAAGGTGGTATCGGTCAGGTTTTCAAAGGTCTGAATGCGCTGGTAACCCGTATAGGCGGGGACTCCGGTTTCGCAATAGCCCGGCACCCATCCGGCAAAGCCGTTTCTGCGGTACAGGGCATAACCTGTGGCATTGCCGCAGGGGCTCCTGTTCCAGGATATCAGCATGTTGTTGCCTGCAGGAACCGCGGTCAGGCCGGGTACAGGCGGACCGATCACGCTGATGTTGACCGTCATCAGGTCGATCAGATTGACCGGGAAAGAATTATCCTGGACTTTGAAGTAGACCTGGTAGGGATTGAGCCGGACATGATTGCAGACGGTCTGCCAGTGAAAATGGGAACTGACACTGCCCGGTCCGACCACGGGCTGCTGAAATACGGCCGGACTTTCGGTTATGACCACAGGACCTCCTGTTCCGGTGAGGGTGAGCACATTGCCGTTGGGATCGCTGGCAGTGACGTCAAAATCCACCACACCCCCGGCCACCACACAAGTGTCGGGCACAGGAACAAACTCCGGGGGCAAATTGCTGCATCCCTGCACAATGATCTGCATATCCCTGGTAACATACCCGATCCGTAAACCGTTTCTCCATTCTTCTATCAGAATGGCGATGTTGTATTCTCCCTGCATCTTCGGGCTGTCCCATAAAAAATCACCGGTAAAAGCGTTCAGGCTGATGATCGAACCGACATTGGAACCTACTGTATTGGGAAGGGTGTAACCCGGAATGTCAAATCCCCCGGCACCCCTGCAGGTGACCAGGCGGTAAGAAAGGCTGTCGCCGTCCAGATCATAGGCTCCCGGATTGTGGATGTAAGGGATGAAAGTACAGCCGTAATCGATGGGTTCGAGCAGCAGGATGGGCGAATTATTCGGGGTGAAGAAAGGGCTGATTACCAGCAGGGATTCGATGAAAAAGGGGATGTTCACCGAATTGGGTATGTTCAGGATGCCGTAATTCCGGTTGGGATCCTCCACACTGATCAGGTATTCGCCAAGGCCGGGATAGGTGTGCTGGCCAACATACACATTCCGGCGGATGTCGTTGGGCAGATCTTCCTTGATCGTGCGCGGCAGTTCGCTGCTGGTGCCGTCGCCCCAGAGGATCTCCAGCTTGGGCCGGTCGGCCGGACTCGGTGCAAAAGTGAAAGTAAGGATGGTGACCTCGTATGTCAAACCGCCGATATGCCGGTAGGTGATCTCGCCGGCCCGCTGATGGGTGGCCAGTACCAGGCCGGATGACAATAACAATACAAGGACCAGGAGGAGCTTTCTCATCACAGATACAAAGGTAATAAGAATATACGGCAGTCTGAACAATAACTCACTTCCGGGGGATTTGTTGTCATGACCTTGATCACAGATTCCTTTTGTTTGTAGGGTCATGCCATGGCATGACCCTACAAACCGTCCTGATCCTACAAACCGTCCTGCCCCTGTGAACCGTCCTGACCCTGCAGATGCGCTTTCCTGAGAAATTTTTTCGGGTTCAGTTGTAACAATGCCCATATCATCTCCGTCATACAGCAAAACAATAAACACGCATTAACACCAAATACTATGAAAACTAGGATTTTAATCAGCGGATCCTGCCTGGCAATGTGTTTCCTGATGACGGGGATCAGCAGTCTGATCGCGCAGGAAACCTCCAATTACTCTGAAGTGATGATCGAACAGCCATTCGTTTCCATCGAAGCCGGCAGTGTGTATAAGGTGATCCTCACCCAGGGTGAAGCACAGAAGGTGAGGTTTGAGTCGCCGGAAGATCTTGAAGGCAAAGTGTACGCCGAAGTGGAAGGGACCACCCTCAGCTTCGGGGCTAAGGGCATCAACCCCAAAAAACTTACCATTACCGTTTCTTATGTCAATCTTGAAAGGATAGAGGTGACGGGTGCAGCCACCGTGGAGGGGCAGTCGGTGATCCGGGGCGATAAGTTTGAACTGGAAGCCAGCGGGGCAGCCAAGCTTACCCTGCAGCTCGAGGTGAAGAACCTGATCAGTGAAGTGGACGGGGCAGCCGAAGTGAAACTGAGCGGGAGTGCCGCATATCACCGCACAGAGGTATCGGGCGCAGCCAACCTCAAGGCCTGGGAACTGGAGACAGCCAAAGCCAATGTGGAAGTGAGCGGTGCTGCCTCTGCCAGGCTGAACGTGAAGGAAGAGATCAAGGGCGAATCTTCCGGTGTGGGTAAGATCATCCTGAAAGGAGAACCGGTCATAAAGAACATTGAAAAAAGCGGTGTATCAAAGGTATATACCGGCGAAGAACCGGAGGACAGCGATGAAGTGACCCGCATCGAGCTCGACGGAAACCGCATCATGACCATCGACGAAAAGGGTATCGTGATCGAATCCGACAGCGGGGACGTGGAACCCCTGGTGATCGATGATCAGGGCGTCCGTGTTGTGATTAAGGAAAAGTCCAAAGACGGCACAAAAGAAACCAAGGTACTCGTCATCAATGATGACGGGGTAAAGATCGAAAAAAAGGAAAAAAAAGACGGCGGATTTCACATCGGGAGTAAGAAAGGACACAAATTCGACGGTCACTGGGCCGGCTTCGACCTGGGAGTGAACGGCCTTCTCAATGCCGACGGCAATATGGACATGCCCAAGGGCTACGACTTTCTTGATCTCCGGATGGAAAAATCCATCAATGTAAAGGTGAACTTCTTTGAACAGAACGTGAACCTGATCAACAACCATTTCGGACTGGTTACCGGGCTTGGACTGGAGTATTGCAACTATCGTTTCGACAACAATGTGCGCATTGGTACGGAAGACGGGATGCTGGTGGGCGGCTATGACACCGATCCCGACCGGAATTACCGGAAAAGCAAATTGGTGGTCAACTACCTCAACCTGCCCCTCCTGCTCGAATACCAGACCAACAACAAGAACAAGATCAACAGCTTTCACCTGACTGCCGGCATGACAGCCGGGCTCCGCATCGGATCCCATACCAAGGTGGTGTACACCAACGGCGAGGATAACAAGGATAAGGACAGAGATGATTTTTACCTCAATCCCTTTAAATGGGATGCCACCGCCCGTGTCGGCTGGGGCGTGCTCAATCTCACCGCCAACTACTCCCTGGCAGCCTTGTTTAAGGACAATAAGGGTCCTGAGCTCTATCCCTTCAGCCTCGGCATTACCCTGACGGATTTCTGACATTTCAGCTCCATCATATCCCCCTGCTTTTTCCGGAACGCCTCCCCAGGAGGCGTTTTTGGTTTTATACCGATGATTCTGGAACCACTTTTTTCGCATTCCTGTGTTCTTTCGGTATAACGTCATGACAGATACACATCATGGTGGCTTGTGCTTTCGCAAATCCTAAAAATTGAGTATATTTGTCGGGATGTGTTAATCTCAGAAACATTCTCATGCTCCACAGAGATCAAATAATAACTTTACTGCAAACTGAGAAGTCGTATTTCCGGGAACAGTTTGGTGTTGTTAAAATCGGCTTGTTCGGATCGTATGTCAGGAATTCAGGGAAACATATGCCGGAGTGGCATGGAATAAAGTCTGCGCCTTCAGGAATTTCATTGCCCATGATTATACTCATACTTGACAGTTACCGGTAATTTGTAAGGAATTCTACAAAAAACCAGTATTATTCATAAATTTGTAGTAAAGAATTGAAAATGATTACAAAAGAACAAATTTTGAAAACAATAACAAGTACCAAACCTGAACTGCAAAGGTATGGTATTAAGGATATTGGTCTTTTTGGTTCATATGTCAGAGATGAACAAATAAAATCAAGTGATATTGATATTTTGATCGATTTCGACCCCGATAAGGAAAATTATGATAATTACATGGCCGTATATGATATCATCGAACGGCTTTTTTTAAATGAAAGGGTTGAAATCGTAACAAAAAATGGATTAAGTCCTTATATCGGCCCAATAATTTTAAAGGAAGTATTATATGTCTAAAGAGCCACTCGAATACCTCAAGCATATTCACGATGAATGTGTGTACATAATTTCTGTCATTACGCCGGAAATGACAAAGGATGATTTTCTTAAAGATGAAACATTGAAAAGGGCAATTGTCAGGAGTTTAGAGATTATTGGGGAGGCTACAAAACAAATTCCTATAGATTTTAAAATTAAATGGGAATCAATTAATTGGAAAAGCATGGCAGGAATGAGAGATCGGTTAATCCACGACTATTTGGGAATAAATTATTCGATCGTATGGGATGTTGCCAAGAATAAAATACCTGAATTAAACAATCAAATAATCAGGGCTTTAGAAAAAAAATAAAATATACTCATACTTGACAGGTTTGCGAAGGCAAAGCTGTTTAGTAGGAGTAATGCCGTACACCCCTGGATCGAAATTTTCTCGAAAACTCATTCCGTGTCGGTATAAATAATACTGGTAACATGCCGCTAAAACACAACAAAACAGGCAGTTACGGTTCTCGTCAACCCTACTGCCTTTGCTGTGTTTAGCGGCCGCACGTTACCATCATCAACCCATTGGATCAGACATTTTCACCAGGATTCTGTATATATCACCCCATCGGGGTTTCATGGCCTCGTGGGTTCCGTCCGGATATCATCCTGTCATCCATTCGGGATTGTCACGCATCAAACAGCAATGTATGTGTATTTTTTACCGGATCATCGTGCATGAAGGTAAAAAACTCTCGTTTTACAATCTTCTTTGATGAAATAGACAGGAACCCATCACCCAAAAATCCCGTAGGGATGACAAGATTATAGAAAACAGGATAACCCGGGCAAATCCAAACCCCGGAGGGGTGAAACAGATATACAAGCATGCATCACCCAAAAATCCCGAAGGGATGACAAGATTATAGAAAACAGGATAACCCGGGCAAATCCAAACCCCGGAGGGGTGAAACAGATACTGCAAAGAATTAGTATCTTTACGGAAACATTTCAGAATAATCTGACAGTGCAGATGGAAAGAATCATAGATATTCATATTCAACGGCTTCCAGAGGGTTTGTACCTTGCCACTTCGGAAAGTGTTCAGGGCCTGGTCGCCCAGGGAAGAACCCTCAATGAAACATTGGAAATTGCCAGGGATGTTGCCAAAAAACTGATTGAAGCTCAGGAGACCGAAGGCATAGAAAAGAAATGGAAGCAGATAGGCAACAGCTTTCACTATCCATTAGTGGTCGGCATTTAGCATGGGTTCCCTGTCTGGTTACAAGTATCGTGAGGTTGTTGCAATCTTGAAATTGTTTGGGTTTTCTTTTTATCGCCAGGCAGCCGGTAGTCATGAGATCTGGTACAATCCGCAAACAAGACGGTTCACAACCATACCCAACCATCCAGGAGACATCCCTGAAGGAACGCTGAAAGCGATTCTGAAGCAGGCAGATATATCGCTGAGCGAGTTTGTAAAGGCAAAAAGAACCTGATTATTTCACCCCTCCGGGGTTTCATGGACTTGTGGTATCCGTCCGGCTATCATCCTGTCATCCCTTCGGGATTGTAAAGCATCAAACGGCAAAGAATGTGTATCGTTACCGGATAATCGTGCATTAAGAAAAAAAATCCTCGTTTTACGCCCTTTGTTAATGAAAGAGACAGGAACCCTAGGGTTCAATATGAATAGCCTCGGATGCAATCCGGGGGAAAGGAAGCCGCCCGCACCTTCAACAACCCCGAAGTGGGTTGAATATAAAACGATTTCCATTGCGGCAGATGGTTGTGTTGTGTGCTTATAAAACAACGAATTAAGATTTGGCCCCTATGCACGGAATGAGCAGCAGGCAGACAGTGATGTGGATATCTCTTGGCTGCCGGGAACCACCGTACCTTTGCCGTCCGCAATGAACAGGAATTCAAAAAAATAATACCTTTGCACTTCCGGCTGGGTGCATTCCGGTCCGTTCCGGCTTGTGCCACAATAGCTTGCCACTAAACTTACCTTCTTATGTCAGGACACAATAAATGGTCAACCATCAAGCGGAAGAAAGGTGCGCTGGATGCCAAGCGTTCCAAGGCTTTCTCCAAAATTCTAAAAGAGATTTCCGTTGCCGTGCGTGAGAGCGGGGCCGATCCCGACGGCAATCCGCGCCTGCGACTGGCCATGGCCAACGCCAAAGGCTGCAACATGCCCAAGGATACCCTGCAGCGGGCCATCAGCAAGGCCTCCGAAAAAGACGCCGCCGCCCTTGCCGAAACCACCTACGAGGGCTATGCGCCCCACGGGATTGCGGTCTTTATCGAAGCCACCACCGATAACCTGCAGCGCACCGTTTCCAATGTGCGCGCCATCTTCAATAAATACAACGGCAACCTGGGTACCAATGGGTCGCTCAGTTTTATCTTCGACCGCAAAGGCGTGTTCACCATCCCCCAGGGCAGCCTCAATGCCGAAGATCTGGAACTTGAACTCATCGATGCCGGCGCCGAAGACATCAGCGTGGAAGAAGGCTATATTACGGTGACAACTGCCATGGAAGACTTTGGCCCTATGATGAAAAAGCTGGAAGAACTGAAAATCGAGCCCGAAAACGCCCAGTTACAGCGCATCCCAAAAACACTGGAATCTATTGATGTGGAGTCAGGTAAAAAGGTGATGAAACTCATCGAAGCCTTCGAAGACGACGACGACGTTCAGAATGTGTACCATAACATGGACATCTCAGACGAACTCGCCGCCGAACTTTAAGCCTAAGTGATTTACTGTCACCCGGTCACAATATCATACGTATCCTGCGCAATCACAAGTTCCTCATTGGTCGGTACGATCAGGACTTTCACCTTTGATCCTTCCCTGGTAAGCACGGCTTCTGTGGCCCGGAGACCTTCATTCTTTTCAAAGTCGAAGTCGATTCCGAGGTATTCCATATTGGTCATCACGTTCTTCCGGGTTTCCACGTCGTTTTCTCCTACGCCTCCCGTAAAGATGATCAGGTCGACACCGCCCATGCCGGCTGCATAGGCACCGATGTATTTCTTTACCCTGTAGGCATACATTTTCAGGGCGGTTTCGGCTCTCTTATTGCCTTCATGGGCTGCCTTCTCGATGTCGCGCATGTCGGACGAGATGCCGGAGATGCCCAGCATGCCGCTGTGTTTGTTGATCAGGATGTTACCGGTCGAGATATCCACTTCCTCCTTGTTGAGGATATGCATAAAAGCCCCGGTGTCGAGGTCGCCGCAGCGGGTACCCATGATCAGTCCTTCGATGGGCGTCATGCCCATGGAGGTGTCGAAGGATTTCCCGTCGCGGATGGCGGCAATGCTGGCGCCGTTGCCCAGGTGGCAGGTGATCATTTTGGTGTTGTTGTAGTCGAGTCCCAGCATCTCGCATGCCCGGTGCGACACGTACTTATGGCTGGATCCATGGAATCCGTAACGGCGTATCCTGTATTTGTCGTAAAGCGAGTAGGGGATGCCGTAGAGGTACACATAGTCTTCCATGGTCTGGTGAAAAGCCGTATCGAACACTCCTGCCTGGGGGATGCCGGGCAGCAGGTTGGTGGCGGCATAAATGCCTTCCAGGTTGGGAGGATTGTGCAGGGGTGCCAGGTCGATACACTCCTCGAGGGCTTCCACCACCTCGGGGGTGATGGCCACGCTGCTGGCGAACTTCTCGCCGGCATGCACCACCCGGTGACCGATGGCGTCGATCTCCCTGATGTCTTTGATGCTGCCGTATTTTTCGCTTACCAGGATGCCGAGGAAATACTCGATGCCGGTGAGGTGGTCCAGGATTTCCCCTTCAAGTTTCATTTCGGTGCCGTCGCTTCGCCAGTGTTTGATCATGCTGCCCTTCAGGCCGATCTTGTCGACCAGTCCTTTGGCAAGCACTTCGCGTGAGGGCATTTCGAACAATTGGTATTTTATGGAGGAACTGCCGCAGTTCAGTACTATGATCTTCATGATTCAGAGGTTTTTGTGTTTAATGATCAGGCACGGCCAAGGTTGCGGATGGAGCCTGGTTTTGCAATTTTCTTGTCGTCGGCATATTTGTAAAAGCCTTCGCCAACCCTTTTACCGACCAGGTTGGCCCTCACCATGCGTTTGATCAGGGGCGAGGGTTTGTATTTCAGTTCCCCGAACTCATCATAAAGGTTGTCCATCCACTTGAGCACCTTGTCGAGCCCGATCCGGTCTGCCATTTCGAAGGGACCGAACTGCAGGCCATAGCCTTCGCGCATGGCCAGATCCACGTCGGATACCGTGGCTACGCCTTCCATGATCAGTTCGCAGGCTTCGTTAATGATCGGGACGATCATGCGGGTGGTTACATTGCCGGGTGATTCGCCGCAGTTGATCGGGGTTTTGCCGATAAGCTGGGCAAACTTGAGCACACAGTTAATGGTGGCCTCAGAAGTATTGAAAGTCCTGACAATTTCCACAATCTTCACCTTGCGCACGGGCGAGATAAAATGCATACCCATGGCCCTTTCCGGGTGTTTCAGAACGGCTGCGATATCGGAGATCATCAGGGTAGCCGTATTCGAGAGGATCACGGCTTCGGGATGAACCGCCTGCTCTATCTTTTTAAACACTTCCTTGCGCAGGTCCAGGTTGGTACCCCGCTTCTTGGTGTTGATGGTCTCGATGATGACGTTGCAATCGAAGATGTCGTGGTAGTCGACGGATCCCCTGATGCGGCTCAGGATCAGCTTCTTCTCATTCTGTGTCATGCCCCACTTGCTGATGATCTCATCGAGAAGCCTGCCCAGGCGGGCGTTGATCTCCCCGATCCGCTCCTCGCTGATGTCGATGTACACCACATCCAGCCCTGCCTGGCTCACAACCAGGGCAATCTCCTGTCCCATGGCTCCGGCCCCCACGATACCCACCTTGTGAAGGCTGCCGCGGGTCTTGACTTTCCTGCTGAGACTGAAGTCTTCTAATCTTTCTGTCATAAACGTGTTGGTTTGGAGTGTTATGAGTATTGCAAAAAAACTTAGCTAATGTTCAGAATATCAATATAATACACAGATACTCCGGGTTCAGGGCACAAAAATACTGATAATTCTGTCTGATCATATGGATATGTGTATTATTTATAATCGTTTTAAGTAAGCTGAGGCACAGCGGGTTTTTGAATATTTTTTGTGAAAGGTGTTTTTCTTGTTGCATGAGATGTTAAAATCCATTAGTTTCGCCCCCTAAAGTTTAACCTTTAACCTTCATCTATGAAAAAATTACTGTTGTTATTCGGGCTGCTGGTACTTTTCAGTGCTGCCGGCATGGCCAATGCTGACCAGTACAGGGTCAACGACGATCAGATCGAAGCGCTGTTTGCACAGGCGCAGGTTGTTGATCTTAATGTTACCGGTGATTTTAACGGCTTCGCCGGAATGCCGGCCACCTTGCCCACCACGGTAAGGTCTTCCGACAAAAATGCTGCCGTGGCTTTCATCCTGGCTTTCTTCCTCGGAAATTTGGGTATTCACAGGATTTACCTGGGTACCAAAACGATGACCTGGGTCGGATATATTCTGACCTGCGGCGGTATCTTCGGTATTGTTCCTTTTGTTGACTGGATTGTGCTGTTGGTGGGGCTTATTGAAAGCGACATCAGCAAGTATGTGGATAATCCCGCATTCTTTATGTGGCTGTAGTATCTGCCAGAAAAGAAAAAAGCTGTCCTCCGGGGCAGCTTTTTTTTTTGAAGAGGCTTATTCCCTTTTGTAGATATCCATGGCCAGGGCCCGGGCTTTCCGGTTGAATGCGGCCGTCCTTCCGGCATTTCCCTGTCCGGCCAGGAAGGCAGTTCGTTTCAGTCCGCCAAAGTACAGCTTTTGCAGCATACCGGCTCCCACAATATAACCGGTGAAATAGTAAGCCTGCAGGATTCCATATGCGCCCGCTCCCAGGGCCAGGGCATGCAGGAAAAAATTCGCGGCTCCCTCTGCAGGGTAACCGGCCACAGCCTGTCCGCTGCCCGGAATAAAACGTGACAGCATGACTGCCCTTTCTGGTTTGACGATCCGGGGCCGGTGTTTTATTTCGTAAAGACTTGAAATTATCCTTAACAGGCTGTCCCGTTCCGGCGGCTGCATTTCTTTTTGCTGCAGCAATGCGATGGAGCTTTCCCTTGCAAGATCGTAATCGTATGACTCAAGGGCCAGGAGGATCTCCGTAAGAAGCACGTCTTTGCCTTTCTTACCCGCATCGTAAAACAGCAGTTGCTGCAGTAATGATCTGGCGTGGTCGAAATCTCCGGCAAGGTAATGGTTGGCCACCCTTTCAAGCAGCAGGATATGCCTCAGGCTGTCATTCAGCTGCATCACAGGCACTTCATCCAGGTCGTGAACGGCTTCGTGGTATTCGCCGAGCCGGCGGTGGCAGTTCGACCGTCCGATCCGTGCTTCAAGCCGGATGCGGGGATCTTCGGTAAGATAATACACCCGCTCGTATTCAATGGCAGCTTCCCGGTACAGGCCTGCACCGAAGAGGCTGTCCGGCAATCCTCCTGCAAGCAGTCCTGCCTTACTGAAAAATATTGCGCAGAGGAAGATGCAGGTCGAGTAAAATGTGCTGGTCCACAGCCTGGTAGAATGCTTCATTGTGTCGGTGGGCGGCAAAGACGCTGCCCCAGATGTTACCAATATAATATATGGAGAAGATACCGCCTCCCAGCAGTGTCTTCCAGTTTGTCAGTCCGTCTTTCAGGTAGTTTTCACGGGTGATCAGCCCGAGCGCCCCGACCACCAGCAGGGCGGCAATCCCTTCCCCGGTTTTTCCGGAATAGATTTTCCCCGAGCCCGGCAACATGGCCGACAGCAGTCCGGCCTTCCACAGCTTCTTTTTTCTGAATCCGGCCAGGTGTTGGCGGTGTAAGTCCAGTTTTGCCTCTTCCGGAGCCAGGTAATAGAACTGTCTTCCAAAAGTGCCTGACAATGAGTCATATCCATTGTAATCCCGCTGCAGCAGGCGTGCACCGGCCAGTTCAAATGCGAGCAGTTCCTTCGACCAGTCCTGATCCTCCCCCTTGGAGGGCAAGGCATGCGCAAGTCCGTGAAGAATGGCTTCCCCTTCTGCCGTGCTGCCCTGGTACATCATGTTCCATGCGGAAAAGAAGCGTGACTTCAGGTAAGCGGAAGAGGCCGGGCTCACTTTCAACCAGGATTGGCTTGCGCTGTCGAGTGCCTTCAGCGAGTAATAATTCCAGCCGAGCAGATCATACAGACTGTCCAGCATGACCACGTCCAGTCCCGGCTTTCCGGCGAGTCTGTGCAGCAGGAAGATGGCATCCCGGTGTGCCCCCCTGCCCTGGAGATATTGGATGAAATCCAGTTCGCCGGCGCAGTGTTCGCTGAGCGCATCATGATCCCGGGTCTGAACCGTATCGGGCACATTCTGGGCATAGGCTGCCATGCATGCCAGCAGGAGGGAAAAAAGCGGGATCGTCCTGAGTAAGCTCATTTCAGGCGGTAAATGCCGGTGCTTTCATGCACTTTATGATCATGCCGGTCGAAAATGGAAGCGGGAATATCCACGGCGGCCACCCTGTTGCAGCGCATTACCCTGTCGGCCGAAAGGAAAACCCCTTTTACCAGCCCCAGATCATCAATCAGCCGGCGGCTGAAATTCGAACAGGAGGGTTGGTACAGGCAATTGGCGGAAAAGTGTCGTGAAATAAAGCGCTGATAAACAAACATCAGGCTTCCGAAGCCCAGGCTTAAAGGGTTGTACCGCAATACCGGATTCGAAGAGGCCACCCACATGAACGGGGCTTTGCCGTGCTGCGGCAGTTCCGTATCGAATGAACGGCTTTCCATGGCCTGCAGCGTCAGGGTGAAAGGATCCTGGGCATGCAGGTACCCGGCACAGCAACAAAGGAAAACAAGGATGCTACTGTTTAACCTTCGCATTCACCGGGATCTTGAAGTTGAAGTAACTGCTTTTTGCCTGATCGCCTGTTTTGATGTCGGAATAGGTGATCTTGTTGATGATGGAATCCCCCTTCGGCAGGTAGTTGTATTCCACAACTTTGGAAGGCAGGGTGAATTGAGGGAAAGAGGTGTATTCGTAGTAGAAGATTTTCTTGAGTATTTTGCCTTTGCCGTCGAAGTATGCTGCATAAATGGGCCGGTAGTTTTCATGGACGAGTTCCACCTTGCTGTACTGGTCAAGGACTTCGGCCGGGGGGAACCAGGTGGTGACGACCAGTTTGTCGTCAAAGCGGGTGTCGGTGATTTTAAAGCCCATGTCTTTCAGTCCGAGATCTGCCAGTTTATTGGAAAGGAAGAAATACAGCATGCTCTTTTCGGGGTCGAAGGCGGCGCTTTGTTTGGTATAGACCTCGTTGGTGGCGGGGTAGTAGATTTTTGCCTCTCCTTTCTGGTTGGTGATAAAAAGGTAGTCGAGGGGTGGCAGGTAGCGGGTCACCATATGGCCCTGGTCGAACTGGTAATAGATCTCCGCCTTCACGATCACCGCTTTGCCCTGCACGAGGCTCTTGGCCTCCATTTTCATGCTTATGCGGCCGGGGCCGGTAAGTGAAAGGCTGAAAAAGGCTGCTGCCAGCAGGAAAATGGCGGTGAGAAATGGGTGTCGGGTCATTTGACAGGGATTGAAGCGGCAAAGTTAGGAAGGATTTTCGATCATGAGACATTTGAATTACTTTTGCCGCCTCTGCGTTACCTGTCATTCCAAACCCGTGGTTCCTTGAGAAAACTGTCGATATTGTCTGTGTTTTTAATATGGTGCGGAAGTGTCACTTCCCAGTCCCCTGTGAAGCACCTGATCGGTGTAACGGAGATCAGGCAGGAGTTTTATGAGGGTCTGGGGAGGATGTATGATTTTGATTTTTCCGGGGCCGCTGCCCGTGCGGATTACCTTGGCAGCCACTGGCCTGCTTCGCCCTGGTCTTATATCCTGCAGGCCAATGTCTGCTGGTGGAAAATGATCACCGGGGAAGACAATGCAACAGAAAGAAAACGCTTTCAACAGGCCCTGAAAACAGCCGGTGAAAAACTGACCGCCGCCAATACAGACGAAAACCTGTTCTGCCGTATCGTCATTCAAAGCCTGCAGGCCAGGTACGAACTGCTGCAAAGGAATTATCCGGCAGCCTTGTTGATACTGAAACGCTCGGATAACCTTCCTGCCCTGGCCGAAGGCAAACAGGACGAATATGAACCCTTCCTGCTGACCCAGGGACTGTTCCAGTACTTTCTTGCAGCCGCAAAGGAGAAATCCGGCCTGCTGTCGTTCCTCATACGGCAGGATGCTGATAAGCAAAAGGGACTGGAATGCCTGCTGCAGTTAAGCCGTTCCGAAGACCTGGTGCTGCGTACCGAAGGAAATTATTTCCTGATGAAGATCTTTCTTGAAATGGAAGACAATCCCCGAAAGGCGCAAACCTTCAGCCATTATCTTGTAAATCAGCATCCGGATAATCTCATCTTCCGTTATTACGACTGCCTGATCAGCAGGCAGTTGCAGCAGCTTGCGGGAGAGCCGCCATCGGGCTGCGGAGGCATCCCTGCAGATCAGGTAAAATTAAGCGTCAGACAGAGAATGTATTTAAATGCTTTGCTGGAACAAAACAATTGAGTAACTTTCACCCCAAATTTGAGCATATGCGTTACAGCAACTTTTTCACCCTGCTGTTGATCAGCCTGTCAGTCAGCGTAACTGTCTCATCTCAGGATATTTACACTCAGGATCAGGGATGGGGGAGTGGACCATCCGCTTTATTGTCAGCCAGTACAATGAAACAAAGTACCCTTGAGGAAACGGTTCCGGGCACTGAGATCAGGGCGGGTCTCGGCTTTTTTACCGGTTTTCCGCTGGGATTTTTCAACCATGACACCTATACGGGTTACGGGGTCAATGCCGACGGAGAATACTTCGTGATGCCGCAGCTTTCGGTCGGATTAAATGCAGGCTATTACAGCTTCAGGCATGATGAGATCCATGTCGGCAAGGGAAATTATTCGATGATTCCCGTGATGCTGCGGGGGACATGGTATTTCTTTGATGATGATTTTCAGCCGTTTGGCGGACTGAATGTCGGATATTACATGAACCGGACAAAATACGATTCGGTGATCGAGCCCAGGAGTTACCTCGATCCGGTGAGCGGCCTTTTCATTCACAAGCCCGGTTCCATCAAGCCGATCAACCTGAAATCAGGCTCGCTGGCAGTCGTCCCGATGGCCGGTTGTGTATACCGGGCCTTCGATAAAGTGCGGCTGAATTTCCACCTTCGCTACAACATGATCTTTGAAGAGAAAAAGACGATCAATGTGATCGGTATTCATTTTGGAGTTATTTATTCCTTTGATATTTAGTTTCTTGTGAATTTTTAATCAACGATGATATGAGAAAATTATTGATTCTGATGCTGATCGGGGTTTTTGCCCTGGATGCAGATGCCCAGGAATGCTTCGACATGAGCCTGGTGAGCAGCGCCGCCACCACTGTTTCTGCAGACGATGCGTTTTCGATGATGTTGAAAAAGCGGAAGAAAAAACGCCGCAAGAGCAAGAGAAGAGGCAAAGGCAGAGGCAGCGACGTGACCATGATGGCGGGCGGCGGGCTTTACCTGGGTTTACCCATGGGTGAGTTCGGGAAATCCACCAAGATGGGTATGGGACTGAACCTCGACGCAGATTATTTCGTGATGCCTGAACTGGCGCTTGGTGTAAGCACCGGGCTTCACAGTTTCAAGTATAAGACCGACTTTGCCGATGACGGCAGTTTCAGGATGATCCCTTTCATGCTGAAAGGAAGTTATTATTTCATGGAGGATCAGATCAGGCCTTATGTGGGTTTGGGACTGGGACTGAATTTCGACCAGTCGAAATTTGAATACACCATGCCCCATTATTTTATCAATCCCGTGACCAGCCAGATGGATACGGTGATGCTGAAAACCAAGGTGGTGGATAAAACCACCGATTTCGGCCTCACTCCCATGGCCGGGGTGGTCATCGGGGTGTCCGACAACCTGAACCTGCATTTCAATGCGAAATACGAGATGTTTTTCATGAAGAACGAGATAGAGGACAAATCGGAAACCCAGGGGGCCATCGGCCTGAACCTGGGACTGTTGTTCTCCTTTTAGGATACAATAAACGGAAGCATTGCTTATGGGAAGGCTCAGTGTGTTCATCGCGGTTTTTTTCCTGCTGCCGGTCATCCTGCCCGCACAGCCGGGGAGCAGGCAATCGAAAGCGGGAGTGGAAAAGACCGATAAGAAAAAGAAAAAAGCCGTTCAGCAAAAAGCCGGGGATACTGACTGGACCTGGCAGTTTTACGGGGGTGGGGATGTTTCTTTCGGATTCCCGGTCGGGCATCTGAGGGATACTGTCAACAACGGCAGTGGTTTTACCCTTACAGGTGAATATGTCTTTATGCCAAACTTGCACCTGGGGCTCAGCACGGGATTCAAGAGTTATAAATACGATAAAGTCATCGTAGGCAAGGGCCATCTGACTTACATTCCCGTGAAACTGACCGCTACCTGGTATTTCATGGAGGATGATTTCAGGCCTTATGCCAAACTCGGTTTCGGTGCCTTTTTAGTGAAATATAAATATGATGCCGAGTTCTGGACCTGGGTGCGCAATCCCCAGACAAACCACCTGGACACCCTTTACGAAATCAAACACATGGATAAGGGCCAGACCTGCTTCGGTCTGACCCCTGCCATTGGTGTGCTCTACAGGGTAAAAGACCGCTATTTTGCCAACGTGGCGCTGAGCCACGACCTGGTTTTCACCGAAGGCAAACCTTCCAATTTTATCGGTCTTAATTTTGGTCTGATATACCGGTTTGGATTCTGACAGTGTACAGGCAGCGTAGGATCGGTGCGAAAAAAGATTGGAAAAAAGATTGGCTGCTTTTTGCAGCCAGTCTTTTTTTATTTGCCTGTTTTCCCCTGCTGTTGTCTGCAGGCCTTAATCCCTTTCAGCCTGCTAAACCGGATACGGTGCAAGAGGTGGCAGTGCCCTACAGGGTGCAGCCGCAGAAGGAGGACATCCCGGCGGGTTTACCCGGGAATGCTTCCGTGTCGCTGCCCGCTTTTACCCAGCCTTCTCTTTTACGCGGGGAAGATGAGGCAGAGGGAAAGATATACAACCCTTTTCTTACTGATTCACTGTTCAATACACTGATCATTCAGGACACCAGCCTGATCCGGCAGCAGTTCTTTCCCGGGCATCTTTTACAGCCGGATGCCGGCCAGAGCGGGGAGCGGAGATCTGTAGGGCAGGATTGGATCTTTGTGGTGCTTGTCATTGCCTTTCTGTTGCTGGCTGCGGTTCAATACCAGTATCCCCGGCGTTTCAGCCAGGTGATCCGGGCTTTCTCCACGGCCAGGTATGTGAATCAACTGTCGCGGGGCGGCGACTTTTACCGTGAACGCATCACCTACAATCTTTTCCTGATATTCCTCCTGACATTTCCTCTCCTGCTATACGTGATCAATCAGTTTTACGGACTATACCCCCTCTCGCGGCGTCCTTTCACCGAATTTCTCTTTTACCTCGAGCTTTTCATGTTGAACCTGGTGCTCTATGCCGGCAAGATCATCGCCATCCGCAGCGCGGGCAGCCTGTTCAAGACAGGGGACATCAGCAGCGAATATCAGCTTACACACTTCGTTTTCAGCCTGGTACAAGGTGTTTTTCTTCTTTTCCTGCTGAGCCTGGTGGTATATACCAGGGCATTGTGGGTGCTGCAGGCAGGCCTGGGACTCTTTGCTTTGATCTATGCGTTCCAGCTTTTCAGGGGTGTTATCATCGGCATGGGGAGCAAGGGATATCCCTTGTTCTATCTCTTGATTTATTTTTTCACCCTCGAGCTCCTGCCCCTGCTCGTGCTTTATAAACTCATAAGCCTCGCGGCGTCCTGAGAGCTCATAAAACTTTGGACCTTAGATCATTAACGATTAACTAAACTTCTATACCGATAAACTCCTAAACCGCCTTCCAGCCGGTAAACTGATCCCAGCACAAAACGGTGCTTCGAGTTCGCCTTCGCAAATAAGTCCGCATGCATTGCTGATCCAAAGAAAAAACTTTATACCTTTGCAGGCCAAAAATCGGCCTGATGAAGCTGAAATCTATCCTGGTATCCCAGCCCCAACCCGCCGACGGAGAAAAGTCGCCCTATATTGAGCTTGGGAAAAAGCACAACATTAAAGTAGACTTCTTCAAATTTATTAAAATTGAAGGAGTTGACTCCAAGGAGTTCCGGCGTGAACGCATCCATCTGGAAGATTATACTGCCCTGATCCTTACCAGCAGGAATGCAGTGGATCATTACTTCAGGATCGCCAGGGAACTGCGGTTTGAGGTTCCCGAAAACATGAAGTACTTCTGCCTGACGGAATCCACAGCCTTCTATCTTCAGAAATATGTACAATACCGCAAGCGGAAGATCTTTCACGGTAAGCAGGAGTTCGTGGAACTGATCGAAGTGATCAAGAAACACAAGAATGAACGTTTCCTGCTTCCCTGCAGCGACATCACCAAGAATGACATCCCGAAACTGCTTGAGAAACATGCTATTGAGCACAAAAGGGTGACGATCTACTGCACAGTGCCTGCCGATCTTTCCGAAATCAATGTCTCCACTTATGATATGATTATCCTCTTCAGCCCTGTGGGTGTGCAATCCCTGTTCAGGAACTTTCCGGATTTCAAACAGGATCATATTCTGATCGGTACAGTCGGACCAGCTACCACGAAAGCGGCAAAAGACGCCGGCCTTACGGTAAACCTTTCAGCTCCCACCAAAACGGCCCCTTCCATGACCATGGCCCTGGAAGAATTCATTCAAAAAAACTCCAAAAAGAAATAAATTCCCCAAACGGGCCATCCTTACCATCCATGGCGCTTCAAGGACACGGCTTCAGCAAAGCGGAGCGCCTCTGCGGGGAAAGTAACATTACCCCGCTCTTTAGAAAGGGACGAACGCTCTACGAACATCCGTTCAAAGTTTTTTTTCTGGTGGAGAAAGACCATGCCTCCGTCCCGCCTGCCATCCTGATCAGTATCCCCAAAAAGCAGATTAAGACAGCCGTTACGCGGAATCTGCTAAAAAGAAGGATCAGGGAAGCATACCGCCTGAATAAAACCATCCTTCCGCATTTTCAGGGCGCTACATCCGGAAGAATGCAGATCGCCCTGGTGTACCTTTCACCCAAAGTGCTGCCGTTTCAGGAGATCCGGCGAAAAATAATACTAATTTTGCAGCGTTTATCTGCCTATGAAAACTCTCCTGGCTAAGTGGATGATCCTGTTGATCCGGTTTTACCAGGCCGCCATTTCTCCTTACCTGATGCCTTCCTGCCGTTTTACCCCTTCATGTTCGGCCTATGGCATCGAAGCCCTCAAAAAATACGGTCCCTGGAAAGGAGGCTGGCTTACCATCAAACGCTTCCTCTCCTGCGGACCCTGGGGAGGCAGCGGCTATGACCCCGTACCATGATAACTTACAGATTTATGAAATACAGACTCCTTCTTATCAGCTGTCTCATTTGCCTGGTGCTGAGTACCCGGGCACAGCAGTCTCAAAACATGTTCGAAATATCCAAAAACCTGGATATTTTTACCACCTTGTATAAACAATTGGACATCAATTATGTAGAAGAACTGAAGCCCGGTGAACTGATGAAAACCGGTATCGATGCCATGCTCGCCACCCTCGACCCATACACCAATTACATTCCGGAGTCTGATATCGAAGATTATAAGTTTATGACCACCGGACAATATGGCGGCATTGGTGCCCTGGTGGTGAAAAAAGGAGACCAGATGATGATCGCAGAGCCTTACAAGGGATACAATGCCGATAAAGCAGGCCTGATAGCCGGTGATCTGATCCTCGAGATCAACGGATATTCGACAACAGGCCGTTCGCTCGACGATGTCAGTGCCATCCTCAGGGGTCAGCCGGGTACCAATCTGAACCTGAAGATTCAACGCAACAGCGACAAACCATTCGAACTCAGCATTGCCAGGGAAGTGATCCAGATCGAAAATATCCCCTATTTCGGCATGCTCGACGAACAGACCGGCTATATCAAACTCAACGGCTTCACCCAGAATGCCGGCAAGGAGGTCAGGGACGCTTTCAGCAAACTCAGGGAGAATAAAAGCCTTAAAGGACTGGTGTTCGACCTCAGGGGTAACGGCGGAGGATTGCTCCACGAAGCGGTAAATATTGCCAACCTGTTCGTTGACAAGGACTTATTAATTGTCAGTACCAAAGGCAGGCTTCCGGGAAGCAACAATACCTATAAAACCGCATTCGCTCCCGTGGATACGGATATCAAACTGGCTTTTATCGTGGACAAGAACAGTGCATCCGCATCCGAAATCCTGGCCGGAGCCATGCAGGACCTCGACAGGGCTGTGGTCATCGGTCAGCGATCATATGGAAAAGGACTGGTGCAGAATGTGTTGCCCTTAAGCTACAATGCACAGGTAAAGGTAACCGTTGCCAAATATTATATCCCGAGCGGCCGCTGCATCCAGGCCATCGATTATTCGCACAAGGACAGTGAAGGAAACTTCGGGAAAATACCTGATTCATTGATCAATACCTTCAAAACCAGGAATGGGAGACCGGTTTATGACGGTGGCGGGATCGTTCCTGATGTATCATTACCACCCGTGAAATACAGCGGACTTGCCAATATCCTGCTTTCGAAATACCTGATCTTTGACTTCGCTACTGAATACAAGAAAAGCGTGCCACAGATCAGTGAAGCGGCATCCTTTCGCATTACAGATGGGATTTACAAGGAATTTATTGATTTTCTGAAGGATAAGGATTATGATGATTATACCAACCAGGCGGAGAAAAGCCTGGATGAGTTGAAAAAGCAAGCCGAGAAAGAACAGTTTTTTGCGTCTATTTCAACGGAATACCAGGCTTTGCGCAACAAGGTACTCCATAATAAGACCCAAGATCTCGAACGCTTCCGCGATGAGATCTCCACCCTGCTCAGGGATGAGATTGTTACCCGTTATTATTATCAGAAAGGGCGTATCGAATCCTCCCTTGCCGGTGATCCTGAAATCCTGAAGGCCAGGGAGATCCTTAGAGACGAGAAGACATACACAGGCATCCTGAACGGCAGCCTGACTTTTGCCGATCCTGCGGATAACAAATAACGCATGCCCCTCCTGAAGCAGGAATACCACCGTGCATGCTACTTGGGTGGACTATGTCTTCTTGCTGCAAGCATACCCTTATCGAGATACCTGATGAGCATTGCCCAGTGGGTGTTGCTTATCAATTTCCTGCTCGAAGGAGACTTATGGGGTAAGTTCCGGCGATTTACAGGCAACAGGGCGGCCCTGCTGTTCTCTTCCATTTACCTGCTCCACCTGACCGGTCTGTTTTTTACCACCGATTTTGATTATGCGATGAAGGATCTGAGAACCAAGATCCCCCTGGCACTGCTTCCGCTGGTGATCAGCGGTTCGGCCGGGCTCACGGGCAAATGGTTTACAAGGATATTGTGGTGCTTTGTCGCGGCAGTACTGGCCGGAACCCTGACGGGTTTCTATATCTGGCTGTCACAGCCTGTCAGTGATACCAGGGATCTGTCCCCCTTTATTTCTCACATCAGGTTCAGCCTGAGCCTTTGTATGGCTATCGTGATCCTGATCTGGCTGCTGTTTGTCAACAGTGACGGCAAGCGTCAATGGCAGCAGCTCGCCGGATGGAGTTTGCTGCTCTGCTTCCTGGTGTATCTGTATGTCTCAGCCTATTTTACAGCCTATTACATCCTTAGCGGACTTTTCCTTGTCTGGCTTGTGGTGCAAACTGCCAGGGTACGGAAAACATGGCTGAAGTTTGCCTTCATTATGTGTTTGCTGCTGTTGCCCGTCCTGACATTTCTATACCTGAGAGGCGAATACAGGGGATTCTTTCATTCACCGATGCCGGCGGAGGAGTCGTTTGAGTGGTTTACTCCGAATGGTAAACCTTACCTGCATGATACTGCCAGAAAAGAGGTGATCAGCGGTAACAGGCTTTTCTACTATTATTGTAAAGAGGAGTTGGCAGCCGGATGGGAGAAGCGAAGCAACATTCCATTCGACAGTGCCGGCCGTACCGGTCTGAAGATTTCGGATGTGCTGGTCAGATATCTGACTTCTAAGGGTCTGAGAAAGGATTCTGCCGGCATGGCAGCACTGGATCAGCAGGAGATCCGCCTGATAGAGAACGGAACAGCCGACGTGGAGGAGACCAGGGGTTCGCCGGTTCACAAACGACTGAGAAAGATCTTCTGGGAGTACCAGAATTATATGATCAGCGGTGATCCGTCCGGTCATTCGGTAATGATGCGGCTGGAATACTGGAAGGCTTCCCTGGCGATATTCAGTGAAAACCTTTGGACGGGTGTCGGCACCGGTGACATGAACCTGGTATTTGATCAGTATTACGAGCAGGTCAACTCCAGGCTGAAACCGGAATGGCGGCGGCGTTCCCATAACCAGTTTCTTTCCGTCGCTGTCGGGTTCGGAATCGCCGGACTGATCTGGTTTCTGGCTGCCTTGTTCCTTCCGGCGATCTGGCGTGGTGGCTTCCGTGATTACCTGTTCACCGCTTTTTTTGTGGTCATGATGCTTTCTTTTCTGCCGGAGGATACCATTGAGTCCCAGGACGGTGTCACCTTTACCGCCTTTTTTTACAGCCTGTTTCTTTTTGGCAGGCTGAGAAAATCTGCGTATATTTGATGATCTGATCATTGCTTATGCAACACAGAACCCTTACGCTGAATTATCTTGAATTGGATTCCCCGTCCGATCTGCCTGCACAGGATCTGGAATTGCTGCATTCGGCCAGGAACGCGGCTATCGATGCATATGCCCCGTATTCCGGATTCAGGGTCGGAGCTGCCGTCCTGCTCGATGACGGAACCGTGGTGAAGGGGAACAACCAGGAGAATGCCGCATTTCCTTCCGGGCTTTGCGCGGAGCGTGTGGCGCTTTTTGCGGCGGCAGCGCAATACCCCGCACAAAAGGTGGTCGCCATTGCCATTACAGCCATCAGCAGGGAGGGAGAGATCAATGAACCCATACCCCCCTGTGGCGCCTGCCGGCAGGTGATGCAGGAAACTGAATCCAGAACAGGTCAGTCCCTCCGGGTCATCATGGCAGGGAATGCTGGCAAAGTCATCATACTCGACAGTGCCGCGAACCTGCTCCCATTCGCTTTTACCTTTAAAATTTCACCAAATGAATCGTAAATACTTACAGAACAATGTGTTATTACTTGTCCTCCTCCTGGCATTCACTGCCATGAAGGGAGATAAACCTGCCTACAGGCTGTTCAAAGCATCCGGAAAGGAAACCTCCTATAAGGACCTGCTGAAGCAGTCGCTCGAAGCCGATGTGGTGTTTTTCGGTGAACAGCACCATAACCCTATCTGCCATTGGCTTCAACTGGAACTGGCCGGTGACTTGCATAAGGAGAAAGGATCCGCTTTCCTGTTCGGAGCCGAAATGTTTGAATCGGATAACCAGTTGCTGCTCAATGAATATATCAGTAATACCATCAAAACCAGGAATTTCGAGGATGAGGCCAAACTCTGGCCCAACTATGCCACAGACTATAAGCCCCTGGTGGAGTTTGCCCGTAAAAATAACATCCCTTTCGTTGCCACCAATATTCCCAGACGCTATGCCGCCCTGGTGAACAAAGGCGGTTTTGAAGCCCTCGACAGTCTTGACAGTGCGGCAAAAACGCTGTTCCCGCCCCTGCCCTTAGCCTTTGACCCGGAACTGAAAGGATATAAGGAACTGATGTCCATGGATATGGGAGGAACCCACGTTTCAGCCAACTTTCCCAAGGCCCAGGCCGTTAAAGATGCCACCATGGCCTGGTTTATCAATAAAAACCTCGGCCTGGGCTCAATCATGCTGCACCTGAACGGCAGCTATCATTCCGAAAATTATGTGGGCATTATCTGGTATCTGAAAAAACTGAATCCTTCCCTGAAGATCCTGAGCATTGCTACGGTAGAACAGGAAAATGCCGGCGAACTGGATTCGGCAAACACCGGACTGGCGGATTACATCCTTTGCGTTCCGGCCAATATGACCAGAACTAAGTAACTTCAATTTTCTACCCTGTCACTTTAAAAACCGCATCCGGATTCTTTGGGGGTTGAGTAAATGTTTCATGTTTAATGAGCCGCTGAGCATACGCTCATTTAAAGGTAAAGAAAGCGTTGGCGAGGAAATTCCAGACAGTAACCACCGCGATGGCAAACACTTTCGACAGGTAAAAATTCATCTTCCCCTTACTCACCAGCATGTAAAGAATCAGGGTGTTAATCCCCAGCCCGATCAGCGAAATCAGAAGAAACTCCGTGTATTCCACCGCGATACGGGGATTTGTGCTTTCAAAGGTCCAGATGCGGTTCAGGTAATAATTGCTGGAGGCAGCCAGGGTAAAGCCGATGGCATTGGAGATATACTTCTGAATGCGGAAAACCTCTTTGCACAAGGCGGTAAACCCAAAGTCCACGATCAGGCCGGATGCACCGACAGCGCCGAACTTCAGAAATTTAGTCAGAAAATCAATGCTCCAGATATCACTCATTCGCTGGGTCCGCTAGGCTGCAAAAGTCAGCTAAATTTCACTAAATGCCAATAAAATTTTTCAGGGCCGTATCCAGAAGTGACACATCTTCTGAACGGAAGCCCGGAAAGCAATCCATGGAGCGGGGGATGTCACGGGCCAGCCTGAGCCTTGACTGGGAAACGGAATAAAAATTCCCCTGTTCACGGTGGTATCCCGCCAGGTATTGCTGCTCGCTCTGGGCAGGCGTGGGTATCAGCAGCGCCCGTTTCTGAAGCCTGAACAGATCCATCACCGAGGAATAACCCGAGCGGCAGATGACAAGGTCAGTTTCTTGTAATATTGAATGTAAATTGCTATAGGATAGATAATTATAACATTTTACCTTTCCGTTCGCAGGCAGGTTATCCACAGTACTAGGCCTGCCTCTGATAAAGCTGACCGGAAGACCGAGTTCCCTGCATTGCGGCAGCAGGATAGCCTCCAGCCGGCTTCGCTGGGGTTCCGGACCGGAAAGCAGCACGGTGATTGTTTTAGCTGTATTGTCCGGTGAAGCCCTGCCCGGTCTGAATCTGCTCAGCGGACCGATATAATGATAGTTTTCCGGAAGCGGGAAACCATGCGACAGCGCTCCCGAGAGGTTTAAGCTGCCGGGGAAGTCGGGGATCCAGCATTGGTCGAAACGGGAGATCAGGCCGGCATGGAGCTTACGGATCAGCCCTTTAAACAAAGGATGGCCCAGCGGTGAACGGATCTCAAGCTGATGGGTCATCAACACAGACGGGATCCCGGGATGGTAAACCCCGTAGCGATTGTCGGAGATGATCGCATCGATCCGGTGATCCCTGACGATATCCCTTGTAATTTCATTTTCCCGTTTCAGCTGTTGAGCCAGCCGGGGCAGCTGCAACAGCAGGGCCGGGTAAGTAAGCAGGCGGGAAGAATAGCGTATGTTGCTGTCTGGAAGGGAGATACAGTACAGATCGGGAAATTCTGACAGCAGCATCGTCAGGGCATCTCCGGAGCTGGCAAGAATCACCTCGCAGGAAAATGCCTGCAGTTTCCTGATCAGCGGAATACAGCGGCTTGCATGTCCGAGACCCCAGTCGAGGGGTGATATCAGCACCTTTTTCAACATTTTTCTAAAAATATCGAGGCAATTTTTTCCGGTTTACGAAAAAAATGCATCAAAATAAACAGGAGGTAAAGATGCTAAAATATCTGCTTGCTTTAAAAATGGTTCCGGGAATCGGGGACATAACCGCCCGCAGGTTGATTGCCTATTGCGGTAATGCGGAAGCGGTGTTTCATGAAAAAAGGGGCACTTTGCAAAAGATTCCGGGTATTGGTGATTGTCTGGCAAACCGTGTTGCCCGCCAGCAAATGCTGGAAGCTGCGGAGCGGGAATTGGCCTATGCCGCAAAGGCGGGGATACGTGTAATGACTTATGAGAGTGAGTGTTATCCATTCAGGTTGAAGCAATGCGCAGATGCGCCCCTGGTGTTGTTTTGCCGGGGTGAAGTGAACCTGGATACTGCCGTGGTTGTGGCGGTGGTCGGGACGCGCAGAGCGACGGACTACGGGATCAGATCCTGCCAGGCGCTGGTAGAGGGGATCAGGGAGCATCGTCCCCTGATTGTCAGCGGCCTGGCTTACGGTATTGATACGGTTTCGCACCGGTCGGCGCTGACCGCTGGTTTACCAACAGCAGGGGTACTGGCGCACGGGCTCGACAGGATTTATCCTCCTGCAAATAAACAGCTTGCAATCAAGATGATAGAATCCGGCGGTGCCCTGCTGAGTGATTATTTCACCGGCACCAATCCCGACAAGGAGAACTTCCCGAAAAGAAACAGGATCATCGCAGGCTTGTCGGATTGTGTGATCGTGGTGGAAGCAGCCCGGGGTGGAGGCGCGCTGATCACGGCCGGTCTGGCCAATTCATACAACCGCGATGTGTTTGTCGTTCCCGGCCGCTGGGGCGATCCCATGTCGGATGGCTGCCATTATCTTGTCTCCTCGAACCGTGCCGCCCTGCTTCCCGCTCCCGAAGCCCTTCCCGAACTGATGAACTGGGTGAAGCAGAATAAAATCATGCGCCCCGTACAAACCGAATTGCTCTTAAACCTGGGCCAGGATGAGGAATACGTGGTGAAAATCCTGCAGGAAAACGGGGAATCGGGAATCGATCTGCTGTGTATGGTCAGTGGCTACACCATCTCGAAAATGTCGGCGGTGCTGCTGGAACTCGAGATGAAAAACCTGGTCAGCGCCCTGCCGGGCAAACGCTTTACCCTGAAAAACTGAAGGCTGTATTTTCCGCTGGTAAGGTTTTTTTAAATATGTTTGTCCCTGCTGGGGGAGATTCCCTGGTAATGGGTTCAATTAATTCTGATCAGATCATGGGAAAAATTAAAGTTGAAAAACTGAGCGAAGCAGAAATCACCGAAAAAGGTATCCGCAACTGGCCTGTATGGACAAAGGAGGTGTCTGAATTTCCTTACACTTATGATGAGACGGAGGTTTGTCTTTTCCTGGAAGGCGAAGTGGTGGTGAAAACCGGCGATGGCGAAGTTCGTATAGGTCCCGGGGATTATGTGACCTTCCCGGAAGGCCTGAGTTGCACCTGGTGTATCCTGAAAGACGTGAAGAAGCATTATCAATTCGGGTAAAACCAGCAGGGAATTGGAAGGGATTGTCATTAAAACCACCGGCAGTCAGGTGCTGGTAAGGACGTCTGACGGAACCCGCGTGGATTGCAGGCTGAAGGGGCAGTTCAAGATTCACGGGAAAAAGGCCACCAATCCTGTGGCTGTTGGTGACCGGGTGAGTTTTCTTCAGAACACGGTCAGTGATCCCGGACTGATCAATGAAATTCACCCCCGACATAATTATATCATCCGGAAAGCCACCCGGATGTCGAAAGTCTATCATGTGATTGCCGCCAATCTTGACCAGGCTTTCCTTATCGTGACGGCTGCATTTCCACGGACCCCGCAGGGCTTTATCGACCGTTTCCTGACCACTTCGGAAGCATATCATATTCCGGCCGGACTCGTGTTTAACAAGACCGACCTTTACGGGGAAACCAAAGCGGCAGCGTATTACCATTACCTCCTTGGTGTTTATACCGGGGTGGGTTATCCGTGCATCCCGGTTTCAGCCCTTACCGGTGACAGTATCCCGCTGCTGAAAGAACACCTGGACGGGAAAGTCACACTTTTCTCAGGCCCCTCGGGCGTAGGCAAATCAGCGCTAATCAATGCCATATTTCCGGGCATCAGCCTGAAAACAGGAGAACTCTCGGCCTATCACCAGAAGGGAAAACATACCACGACTTTTGCAGAAATGATTGAACTGCCCGGCGATACCTTTATCATTGACACTCCCGGTATCAGGGAATTCGGACTCACAGACTTCAGAAAGGAAGAGGTTGCCGAGCGATTTCCTGAATTCAGGGAACTGCAGCACCGTTGCCGGTTTCACAATTGCCTCCATTTGCAGGAGCCTGCCTGTGCGGTCAAGGAAGCCCTGCAGGAGGGAAAGATCCATCCCTCAAGGTATCGCAGCTACCTGGCCATCGTGAACGACGAGGACCTTGAGGAGAATGACTGGGAGTAAACCCAATAATTTACTTGAAAATAAATGAGTTAAGATGAGAGCTGTAATCCAGAGAGTGCGTCAGGCGGAAGTCAGTATCGACGGAGGAACGCTTGCGGCTATCGGAAAGGGTTTGCTGATCCTGCTCGGAATAGAGGAAGCAGATGGGGAGGAAGATGCCGAATGGCTTGCCGCCAGGATCTCAAAGCTCAGGATTTTTCCTGATCAGTTCGGGGTCATGAACCTCAGCCTGATCGAGACCGGAGGAGACGCCCTGATCGTCAGCCAGTTTACCCTCCATGCCAGTACCAGGAAAGGGAACAGACCGTCCTACATCCGGGCAGCCGCTTCCGCTAAGGCGGTCCCGCTGTATGAATATTTCATCCGCAGCTTTGAAGCAGCCCTCGGGAAAAAAGTAAGTACCGGACGTTTCGGTGCCATGATGGATGTGTCACTCGTGAACAGTGGCCCGGTTACCATTCTGATCGACACTAAAAACAAGGAATAAGCCATGGAGATCACCCTGAAAGAAGCCCAGCAAATGGTCGATCAATGGATCGGACAACATGGTGTCAGGTATTTCAACGAACTTACCAACCTGGCCTTGCTGGTGGAGGAGGTCGGAGAAACAGCACGCATCATCGCCAGGCAATACGGTGAACAAAGCAGCAAGCCGGGAGAGGAGCAAGCCGGCCTTGCCGATGAATTCGCCGATGTGCTGTTCGTATTGATATGTCTGGCCAACCAGACCGGGATTGATCTTACGGAGGCTTTTACCCGTAACCTGGAGAAAAAAACAGGCAGGGATGCCGCCCGGCATTTCAATAATCCCAAACTAAGCCGCCAACCTTAGGCTTATTTCCTGAACAGCGTTTTACTTACAAGGAACAGCGATGCCAGGTATAAATGCGTATTGCGCTCTTTCAGCTCCCTGTGCAGATCGCGGTAGATGGCAGATTCCTTCACTTCCCTGCCGGAACCCTTCCGGAATGTTTTGAAATAGTCCAGCGACACCTCGGTGTCGTTCCAGCTTCCCAGGCGCTCTTCCAGCCTGTGAAGCGCAGCCGAACCAAGCTGCATGTCCTTCGTCCTGATATTCTTTATGGCTCTGAATTTCATCAGGAAATAGGCTTGTTTGACCTTCCTCCGGATTTCGTGCAATGCTTTTGCTTCGTAGCCGGTATCAAAAATCCCGGCAGCATCTCTCAGCAGGCCGGTGGCGCGCCATTTGAAAATCTGACGGATTTCCGCTTCATCATAGCGGCTGTCGAAGGTAACGGCAATATAGTCGCTGAGCATGGTGAAAACCTGGTCCCCGGTCTTGCGGAGTTTCTTCCTGAGCTGTGTAAATTGTTGTTTTTCAAGTTGATCCAGGAAGCTGATCAGACTTGTGTACTTCTTCTGTTTTAACTTGCCAATGTCATGAAAAATTCCCTTCTGCACCTGAAGATCGCGTAAAGCGGATGAATACCGGAATACCTGGCGGATCTCCCCCAGATGGGCGGAAGTCGAAAAACGTTCCGGTGCGATGCTTTCCATCAGGTCAAAGAGCGCCCTCATTTTTTTGACGCTCAGCCTGAGTTGATGTACGGAGATTTCGTCCTGCGACCTGAGCAGGATGTCGCGGTGATGGCAATAACTGAGGCCCAGGCGTGTGAAATCATCTGCAATACCCATGTCGTCTTTAGAAAAAGCAAATATAAAGTACTAATTTACAAAGAATAAGTTAAGTTTACGTTAAGATCGTATATATTTGCCGTCGTTTTTTGCAAGATGCCTTTGCCGAGATCCCTTTTAATTGTGATATTACTGGTATTTTGTGCCAGGTATGTTGGGGCACAGGATTACCGGGTATATGGCCGGATAACTGACGAGGAAAGCGGAGAACCCCTGGCTTTTGTGAGCCTGGTGTTTGCAGACGGTCGCTTTGGCGGATATAGTGATATTGACGGGAAATACCAGCTCCGCTCCGCGACTCCCTTTCCTGCATTGAAGGCCTCCTATGTAGGATATAAGGCCCGTGAAATCAGGGTCGGTAAAAGCGGCCGCCTTGATTTCACCATGCAGAAGACTACCATTGAACTGCCCGAAGTCGTAATCCAGCCGAAAGAGAATCCGGCACACCGGCTGATATTGAAGGCTCTGGAAATGCGCGACCGGAACAATCCGTTTAAACTCAGTTCGTTTTCATATACTGCCTACGAGAAACTGGTGTTTACCTCCGACCTTGACTCCATTGCCCGTGCTGATACTTCCGGCCAGGACAGCAGCATGATGGAGGCCAGGAAATTCTTTGATAATCAATATTTTGCATTAATCGAGAATGTGGTGGAGCGCTCGTTCAAAGCGCCGGCAAAAAGTTTCCAGAAGGTCATCGCCACCAAGATCTCCGGCCTGAAAGACCCGATCTTTGTTTTTCTTCTTTCACAGTTGCAGCCGGTTTCCTTTTATGATGAGATCATCCCTATCGGGAACCTCAAGCTGATTAATCCGCTCAGCAAGGGAAGCGTCAATAAATATTTTTTTCTGATCAGCGACACGATCATCAATGAAGATCAGCATGACACCACCTATGTGATCTATTTCAGGCCTTACAAGGGAACGAATTTCGAAGGACTGAGCGGATTGCTCTATATCACCTCCGACGGCTGGGCCATCCGCAATGTCATTGCAGAACCCAAGCGGGAAGAAGGCGGACTTGGGATTAAAATCCAGCAGATGTACGAAAAGGTGGACGGCGAACACTGGTTTCCCGTGCAGCTGAATACGGATTTAACATTCAGGGGTGTGGAACTCATTGTAGGACAGGATTCTGCCAGACGCTACCATGTGATCGGAAAAGGACGCAGTTACCTTCGGGATATCGTAATCAACGGGCAGGTTCAGAAGAAATTCAATCAGGTGGAGATTTTCATCGACCCGGACGCTTCCCGCAGGGAGGAAGCATACTGGAACAGTTTCAGGACGGACTCCCTTACACTCAGGGAGCAGCGTACCTATGCCTTTATGGACAGTTTGGGCGAGGCCGAGAAATTTGATGCCAAAGCCAGAAATCTCGAAACGATGATGACCGGACGCATTCCCATCGGTTATTTTGATGTGGAAATGAATAAGTTGTTCAGGTACAACGACTTTGAGAAAACCTATCTCGGTCTTGGACTGGTAACCAACCGCCGCTGGTCGGAATGGTGGAATATCAGCGGTTATTGGGGATACGGATTCCGCGACAAGAAATCGAAGTACGGCGGCAGCCTGAGCGTGTTTCCCTGGCCTGCTGCAGAATTGGAATGGCGTCTGAGCTATACAAAGGATGTGAGGGAAAGCGGGGGCGTCAATCTTTTTGATGAGAAAGGTGTTGCCATGTATGAGCGCTTCAGGTACTATCTGATCAGAAATATGGACTATGTGGAGAATCGCCAGGCATCGCTGTCGTTCAGAACACTGCAATATCTGAAGCTGTTCACGGCCATCAACCAGACGGTGAAAACCACCGGGCAGGAGTATTTCTTTTCAGGGTATAAATCCGACACCTATACCCTTCACCCCAGCTTTCATTTTACCGAGGTCCTCACAGGGCTGCGTTTTGCCTACAGGGAAAAATTCCTTAAAAATGCACGCACCCAGATTTCTCTGGGCACCAATTATCCCATTGTGATTTTTCAGATCTCCAGGGGGCTCGATAAGGTTCTGGGCAGTGATTTTGAATACCACAAAATGGATCTGAAAATCACTAAGTCGTTTTATTTGAAATACTTAGGGAAGACCTCGGTTTGTCTGAACATGGGACTTGCCGAAGGGAGCCTGCCTTATACAGAATTGTACAACGGGAATGGCAGTTACCGGCAGTTCACCATTTACACGCCCAATAGTTTTGCCACCATGCGCATGAACGAATTCCTGTCGGATCGGTACGTGGCCGTTTATCTTACTCACAATTTCAGCAGACTGCTCTTCAGAACAAAATACTTTCAGCCAGAGGTAGCCATTGCCACCAACCTGGCATTCGGCTCCCTTGCCGACAAGGAGGTTCACCACCTGGTCGCCTTCAGGACGATGGAGAAAGGCTATTTTGAATCAGGCCTGTTGTTAAACAACCTGTTGAATATTCAGTTCACAGGGATAGGCGTCGGGGCATATTACCGATATGGCAGCTATGCCTTCCGGCGCTGGCAGGATAATCTGTCGCTCAAGTTTTCACTGATGCTTCCGTTTTAACTGACATGATCTCTCATCCCATCGCAGGAATGTTATCGAAACTGACCGTCAGACGGGCGATCAACCTTCTGAAGTTGACGCTGTCGTATCGTCACAGCCTGTTTTACCGTAAGGTATGGATGTGGGGCATGCCATGGGCCGTGTCTTTAGAGCCGAACAACACCTGCAACCTGCGCTGCAGCGAATGCCCCACTGGTACAAATGAACTGCAAAGGGAAAAAGGGCTGATGTCCCCGGATTTATTCGGAAAGATACTGGCTGGATTGCCTGCCGAAACCTTCTATCTGAACCTGTATTTCATGGGGGAACCTTTCCTTCATCCGGGACTTTTTGAGATGATTGGCCGGGCCCGGTCACGCAAAATCTACATTAATCTGGCAACCAACGGACATTTCCTGACGGAATCCGCAGCCGAAGCTACAGTAAGGTCTGGACTCGACAGGATCGTCATTGGCCTTGACGGAAGCAACCAGGAGGATTATGCATCTTACAGAAAGGGTGGTGACTATGAACTGGTGGTCAATGGTATTAAAAATCTTGTAAAGGCAAAGCGCAGCCTGCATTCCCGGAGGCCTTTCATCGTATTGCAGGTGCTGCTGCTCAGCACTACCGAGAACCGGATGTCAGGGATGCGGGATCTCGGCCGCAGCCTTGGAGCCGACAGGGTTGTATTCAAGAAAGCGCAATTCTATCACTTGGACATGGAGAAATCCCTGATGCCGGAGGATCCGCGCAAACGCCGCTACAGCGGTGAAGACCGGACTGAATGGAAATTCCGGGGCAAGCAGAAAAATGCCTGTTTCCGGATGTGGCACAGTGCTGTCGTAAGCTGGGAAGGGAAAGTGCTGCCGTGTTGTTTCGACAAGGATGCCAGGCATGTGATGGGCGATCTGAAAGAGGAAGGCTTCCGGAAGATCTGGAAGGGACGGGATTACATTGATTTCCGTAAAAAAATCCTGCACGACAGGGGGGCGATTGCCATGTGCAGCAATTGCACCGAAGGGGCCAGATTCCTTATACGGTCATGATGTCTTTTTCCTTGACCTCCAGAATTTTTTCTATTCTTGCGATATAGGCGTCGGTTTGATTCTGGATTTCTTTTTCCAGGATCTTGATCTCATCTTCGGGTACATTCATCTTATCCAGCTTTTTGGCTGTTTCATTGGCCGAACGGCGGATGTTGCGGATGACGACCCTGGCATTTTCGGCTTCCACCTTTGCTTTCTTCACCATCTCTTTCCGTCTCTCCTCGGTGAGGGCAGGAACGTTGATCCTCAGCACTTCCCCGTTGTTCTGGGGATTGAAGCCAAGATTGGCATTCATGATGGCTTTGTCGATGGTGTTTAAAAGACTCTTATCCCATGGTTGCACGATGATCTGCCGGGCATCCGGTGTGTTGATATTGGCTACCTGGTCGAGTGCGGTCAGGGTTCCGTAATAGTCTATCTTAATTCCCTCCAGCATCTGGGGGCTGGCTTTACCGGTCCTGACCTTAGCAAGTTCATGCTCCAGATGAGTGACGGCGGACTGCATATCGTTTTTGGCCTGTTCAATGACCTGAATGCTGAGTGGATTCATGCGCTTGTCTGTTTGATTGGCAATGCAAAAATAGGGAAATATCAGATATGCACCAATGTGCCTGTCTTATGGCCCTCGACGATGCGTTTCAGGTTCCCCTTGCTGTGCATGTTGAATACCAGCAGGGGCATGCGGTTTTCTTCACACAGGGTAAAGGCTGTCAGATCCATGATTTTGAGTTTCTTTTCGTAAGCTTCTTTAAATGAAATGCTTTCGTAAAGCTTTGCATGGTGGTCTTTTTCAGGATCAGCATCAAAGATCCCGTCGACCCGGGTGCCTTTCAGCAGGATATCCGCTTTAATCTCCACCGCTCTGAGCACGGCGGCTGAATCGGTTGTGAAGTAGGGATTGCCCGTGCCCCCGCTGAACAATACCACTTTTCCTTCGTCCAGGGCCCTTATCGCCCTTGTAGCGCTGGTTTTTTCACATAAGGGATCGATGCCGAATGCCGACAGATGACATACTTCAATCCCCATCGCCCTGAGGGTGCTTTCCATGGCCATACAGTTGATCACCGTTGCCATCATGCCCATATAATCGCCCTGAACCCGGTCAAAACCCCTTCCCTCCGATGCCAGTCCCCGGAAGATGTTGCCGCCTCCCATCACAATGGCAAGCTGGCAGCCGCTTCCCGCCACACCCTCAATTTCTTCGGCATAGGATTTCAGACGTTCCGGATCCAGCCCGCAGGAGGTGCTGCCACCTAAACTTTCACCGCTGAGCTTTAGTAAGATACGTTTGTATTGCATGGCATTATTTTACGGTAAAAATAGCAAATTTCACCCGATGCCAACGAATAATTTTAACGTGTGACACGATACATCGTGTCTCTGCCGATTACAAATTGCACAGCCTTTAAACCAATAAACCTCTAAACCGATCTCCAGCTGGAAAATTGATTCCAGCAGGAAACGATGCTTCGACTACGCTCAGCATGACGGGAAATGAATATGATGATAAATGCTTCGCAAGCACATTAAACATTAAACTTCAAACCATAAACAAAAAAGAGGCCACCCCACCCGGGGCAGCCTCTTTTGTTGGGTTTGGAATGCTTAAGCTCCGAGCATCCTTCTGAAGAAGCCGGTTACTTTCAGGTCTTTATCGTGCCGGGCAATATATTCTCTTACCGTCAGCTTGTTATCCCTGACGAATTCCTGGTTCAGCAGGGTACTTTCCTTGTAGAATTTGTTGAGTTTGCCTACGGCGATCTTCTCAAGCATATCTTCCGGCTTGCCTTCCTGCCTGGCTTGTTCCTTGCCGATCTCAATCTCCCTTTCGATGACAGCAGGATCGATATCGTCCTTGTCGAGAGCGATGGCGGCCATGGCAGCCACCTGCATGTTCAGTTCGTGACCGAGCTGGTCGAACTGATCGCCGCCTTTGTTAAGGCCCAGGATGGAGGCCAGCTTGTTGCCCAGGTGGTTATAGGCAAAAGCCCTGGGAGCTTCAATGAAGTCGTAATGTGCCAGTTCCATCTTTTCTCCGGTTTTTCCCACCATGTTCATGATGTGATCAGCAACGGAGAAGCCATTGAATGTCATTGATTTGAGCGCGTCCAGATTGGCGGGTTTGTTTTCGAGGGCCAGCTTGAGAATGCTTTTGGCCATATCCGAAAACTCGGAATTCTTGGCTACGAAATCAGTTTCACAACTCAGCATGATCAATGCGGCATAAGCCTTATCTTCAGTAGTAGATGCAATTACCACACCCTCGCTGGCTTCGCGGTCGGCACGTTTATTGGCCACTTTCTGCCCTTTTTTCCTGAGGATGTCGATAGCCAGTTCGTAATCACCGTTGGCTTCCACCAGTGCATTTTTACAGTCCATCATGCCTGAACCGGTGATCTGTCTGAGTTTGTTCACTTCCGCTGCAGTTATATTTGCCATATTTTCTTTATTTTTCTGTAAAACAATGGATTGATATTTATTTTCTGGGGCCGGGTTTTCTAACGGCACCTGCCTTCACAATGGGTTTCCTGGGACGTTTGGCCGGAGCGCTGCCTTTCTCTTCGGTTTCAGATATCTCTTTCACCTTCTTGAGCTTGGGCTCTTCGGTGTCAGTCGATTCGGTAAGTTCGGCCACGATTTCGACCTCTTCCTCATCAAATTCGACTCCTTCCATGAGAACCTCTTCGCCTTCATCGGCTTCCTCTTCAGCCGTCCTCCGGTCTTTATCGAACTTTCTTTCCACAAGACCTTCCTCGATGGCGTCCACCATCAGCCGGGTAATCAATGCAATGGATTTGGAGGCATCATCATTGCCGGGAATGGGGAAGTCCACCAGGTTGGGATCGGAATTGGTATCGGTGATGGCGAAAGTGGGGATATTGAGTTTTCTGGCTTCAGCCACGGCGATCTTTTCTTTGAGGATATCCACGATAAAGATGGCGGCAGGCAGGCGGTTCAGGTCGGCGATACTGCCGAGGTTCTTTTCAAGTTTGGCTCTTTCGCGGGTGATCTGCAGGCGTTCGCGTTTGGAGATGTTTTTAAAAGAGGGGCTGGTCATCAGTTTGTCCAGCGACGACATCTTTTTCACGGCTTTCCGGATGGTGGCGAAGTTGGTGAGCATACCGCCGGGCCAGCGCTCGGTTACGTAAGGCATATTCACTTTTTTCACCTGTTCGGCCACGATTTCCTTGGCTTGTTTTTTTGTTGCCACGAAAAGGATCTTCTTTCCCGATTTGGATATCTGCCGCAGGGCGGAGGCTGCTTCCTCAGCTTTGGCAATGGTTTTGTAAAGGTCGATGATATGGATTCCGTTCCTTTCCATGAAGATGTAAGGAGCCATATTGGGATTCCATTTCCTTTTCAAATGCCCGAAATGTACTCCGGCATCGAGTAATTCTTCGAAAGTGACTTTTGACATGATGTTGGTTTTAATGGTTTACCTTCTGTTGATGCAATCCCCCGGTAGCGACACCCGGCCGGTCCGGAGAATTTAGATACTAAACGCTCTTTTGAGAAATGCCCAGTGATTAACGTTTGGAGAATTGGAAGCGTTTGCGGGCTTTCTTCTGCCCGGGTTTCTTCCTTTCAACCATCCTGGGATCCCTCATCAGCAAGCCTTTGCTTTTAAGCGGAGGACGGTGTTCTGCGTCAATCTTCACCAGGGCGCGCGAAATGGCAAGGCTCAGCGCTTCGGCCTGTCCCTTGAATCCGCCGCCGTCGATGATGGCATAAATATCATATTTACCGGCTGCATTTACCGTTTCAAGCGGTTGATTCACCGTAAACTGCAGCAGCGGTGTTGGGAAGTATAATTTGTAATCCCGGCCATTGACAATCATATGGCTGTTGCCTTCATTGCTCTCTTTCAGGTAGATCCTTGCTACGGATGTCTTCCTTCTGCCAATCGTGTTGATGACTTCCATCTTTATTCGTTGATAGTGTTTAGATCAATGGGTTTGGGTTGCTGTGCCTGGTGGGGATGCTCCGCTCCGGTGTAAACATTCAGGTTGCGGAATAACTCCCGGCCCAGACGGTTCTTTGGAAGCATGCCTTTTACAGCCTTCTCGACAATGAATTCCGGCTTCTTGGCCATCATCTGCCTGGGTGAAAAACTGCGCTGACCTCCGGGATAGCCCGTGTGACGCACATATTCCTTGTCTTCAAATTTGTTTCCCGTCAGCAGGACTTTCTCTGCATTGATCACAATCACGTTGTCACCGCAATCCACATGGGGGGTGAAATTGGTTTTGTGTTTGCCCCTGAGCAGGTAGGCCACTTTGGAGGCCAGACGGCCAACAGGTTGGTTTTCAGCGTCAATAAGCAGCCATTCCTTCACAACGGTCTCCTTGTTCGCACTGATGGTCTTGTAACTAAGCGTATTCATCTGGTCAATATTACAATCCCTTCTCTCGCTGAAAAGGGGGTGCAAAGATACCAATTAATTTTATTTTACCAATATCCCGGGAGATTTTCTTTTCACCATGTTCTGAAAATTGCGGGTCATTCCCGGCTGTTTTTCCTTCATGCCCATGCCGCCGTTTTTCAGTCATCGCTGCCGCCCCTTGCCGGAACACTGCTGCCAGTTCCGGACTGCTTGCCGTGAGCGGCTTCCCTACAACCTGGTAAAGCGTTTCAGATAGGTCCTTCCCCCGATCATTACCCTCAGCGAATAAACCCCCGGGGGAATTCCATCCAGCTCCAGGCTGAAGCGGTTCAATCCTTCATCACCATGATAATGTGAAGGTGAAATCACGCGCTGCCCGAGCGCATTGATCACCGAAAACTGCAGCTCGGCTTCATCTGTCAGCACCAGGTCGATGGACAGCAGATCAGCGGCCGGATTCGGGTAAGGGTCGGGGAAGGTGAATGTGCTGTTGATGGCTTCACATTGCAGGTTGTTGCCAGGATCGGCATCGGAAAGGATACCCGGGATCTCTGCCTCGATACAATAATAATGTGGTGACCAGCCCGGTCGAAAAGGGATGCCACCTTTGAACAGGTAACGGAAGCCGCTGTCGGGTGGCATGCTGCCCGTCCATTGCTCCACCAGGGAAGGAAGTCCGTTGATGCTCACCTGCAATGCGACTTCTCCTATGTACCGTGTTCCCGCATTGTACAGATCGGCTGCAAAACGGTACTGCGCTCCGTCGATTTCATGGACAATTCCCTTTAATACCAGATCGTTACGGGGTGAAAGCAGCTGCAGGACAAGGAATGCGGTATCGCTGCATGCATGGACGTTGGTTACAATGAGCATCACCTGGTACCGGCCACTGTCGGCATAGGCATGGAAAGGATTTTCCAGTTCAGAGGTGTTTCCGTCGCCGAAATGCCATTGCCAGAGGATGACATCCTGGGAAGCATGACTGAAAAATTCAACCTGGTATTGGTTATTCCATTCATTGACAATGGCTTCTATGTTAGCGTGGGGAGGGTCAAACACTTCGATTTCAACACCGAGGCTGTCACTGCGGCACCCTTTGTCCGACACCACCGTCAGGCTCACCGGGTAGATACCGCTTGACGGGAACACCACGACCGGATCCTGCAGGCTGTCTGTCCCGAGAACACCGAAATTCCACTGCCATTGATTGATGGAACCGAGGCTGATGCTGCTTTGGTCAGTGAAATGGCAGGGCGCGGAAACACACCAGTCTGCTGCCTGGAAGGCGGCAAGCGGCCGGGGATCTGCATTTACCTGCTTCACCTTTTTCACGGTACAGCGGAAGGTTTGCATGGTCATGCTGACAGTATAGCTGCCCCATTGTGCATAGGTATGGACCGGGTGCTGCTGACTGCTTGCCGGGCTGCCGTCGCCAAAGTCCCACTCCCAGCCGATGACAGGGTGCCAGGGCGGCAACTCGCTGATGTCGGTAAACTGGATGGCCTGGCCCTCGCAGGCCTGGCTGTGGAGGAAGTCTGCACCGGGCGCTTCGAAAATTTCCACCGCATGCAGCACGGTGTCACGGCAGCCGGCCATGGTGGTCACGATCAGGCTTACCTGGTAAAGTCCGGGAACTGAATAAACATGTTCGGGCGACTGCAGCGAGGAAATATTCAGGTTACCCGATGCCGGATCCCCGAAGTTCCATTCCCACGCAACGCCCTCATCTATTGGGTAATACGAATGATCGTCGAAAGGGACCGGGATGCCTGTACAACCGCTGGCGGTGAGAAATGCCGCCCGGGGCAGGGGATACACAAACACCGTCTTCACAGTTTCGCGCATGCAGCCTGCATCGGTTTCCACATGAAGCTTCACCTGATGATCTCCGGGCGATTGAAAAAGATAAAGCGGATGTTGCGATGTGCTCGTGTTTCCGTTGCCGAAATCCCAATACCATATTATAATACTGGCACTCGTATCCTGGGGATCGGGTTGCGAAAGGTCGAAAAACTGCATGGGTTCACCCAGGCACACCGAATCTGTCATGTTGAATTCGGCCCACGGCAGCATTCCCTTCAGCTCCACCCAGGTGGAATCCACTGCGCTGCATCCCAGGATATTATGCACAGTCACGCTGTAATTTCCCGCCGCCTGGATTGGCATCTCTGCCTGTGTGCTGCCGTCGTGCCACAGGTACTGAGCGGCTTCCGGTCCACCCGCCGCAAGCACCAGGCTTTCTCCCTGGCAGCGTTGCATCGTATCGGGTCCGAGGGTGGCGAGCAGGGGGAAGGAGTCGACCATAATTATTACTGAGTCAGTAAGGCTGCAACCTGAGCTGTCGGTGAGGGTCAGCCAGTAAATTCCTGCCTGCCAAACCTTTAGCGTGGTGTCGGTGGAGATGCTGTCATTGGTGCCTGAGGACCAAAGATGCTGGTATTGCTGACGGACACGTGCTGAGAGTGTGATTGTATCACCATAGCAGATCGTGGTGTCGATGAGGGGTGTGTTGGGATAGCGCACATAGATGCTATCACAGGAGGATACTCCAAAAGGATCGGTCACGGTCACGGATACCCATCCATGCTTGTGAATCACGATCGATTGAGTGGTGTCACCTGTTGACCACTGGTAGGATGAATATCCACAACCCAGATCGATTTGGTAGGGACATAATGAATAATCATTAAGGATATCCTTTCTGATATAGGCCTTTGGTGAAGCGTATTTGCTGAGGAAATACATTTTTGTTAGGTCAAGGAGTGAATCCTCAAGCTTATGATCAAAAATCATGATCTCGGCCAAATCAAAATTCATATTATCAACGTGATTTGAGTTGTTCCATCTTGACCCAATCACCGCCATATTCGTGTTAAAAGTACCTTGGGTTGGCATACTTCCCGTATACAGTCCATCAATATATGAAAATATCTCAGTTCCATCACATGTGAAGTAGTATAAGTGCCATTTTTTCAAATAGTTATTAGTAAACTTGTTGGTCGATATTCTTTGGCAATCTATTCTATCGGCTGCACCATTTAAATAAGAGCATACCATAGATCCGTAATTATCATAGTCATTCGGAATCGATGTATTGTAAATGGAAAGAGAACCTTTCCACAAAAATGGAGACAAAACTTGCTGGAAAATGAATACACTAATTTCAGACCCGAGATGTATAAATGAAGAGGTTAAGTTGTCATTTGTCCCGTCAAAGGTCAACACAGGTTTACAATTAAGGATGTTTTCTCTAAAGACAGGTGCTTTTGAAGGGTTGTTTTGTTTTGCATGATTGCTCATCGTGCTTTTATCTTTCCAGAATGTAATTTGACTGTTGTTCGAGGTATCAATATTATCAGAACAAAGCCACAGATTAAGTCCGCTCAGGTTATCAGGATTATATCTCAATACTCTTCTTGATTTTGAGATTGTTGAATCTCCACAATAGTTTAGGGCGATGACTCTCCAATAATATGCACTGTTTTCTGGCAGAAGGATAGAAGTGAAATTAGATTCTAATTTCCATTCAACATTATTTTGTTGACTGAATATACTATCAGTTGACAATTGGAATAAATATTCGAACACATTGCCCATATTTTCCCAGCAACAATAAACGATTGAGTCTGTGGTTACAAAAACTTCAACAGGAGAGATCAATGAGAATGGCTCTGGTGGAGGTTTGCCCGGAATTATCTTTACAGGCTTGCTATATAAAGATTGGCATCCATAATTGGTTGTGACTGTCAAAGTAGCAAAAAAAATACCGGAGGCTGTGTATTGATGATTGGGTTCATACTGGTTACTAATTGTACCATCACCAAAATCCCAAAACCAGGATGAAATGGAGTCTGAACCTGCAATTGTTGTTAAATTCCTGAAATGGATGACAGAATTTACACAAGCAGAATCGATTTCAAAGTAAGGAAGCGGTAATGACTGAATATGAACAGTTTCTGTAAATGAATTCCTGCAGTTTTTTTCTGTAATTACAGAAAGTTCAATCTGATAATCCCCACTGTTTTGAAAGATATGAGTAGGCATCTTATCATGAGAAACACTACCATCTCCAAATGACCATGCATAGTTAACGATGCTGTCAACTGAGGTAGTCAGATTTGTAAAATATATACTATCACCTTCACAAGCTTCAGTATGAGAAAAATAAACAGACGGTGCAATGTTTATTGTTGAGATGAAAACGGTATCAATGGCAACACAACCACCAATATCAGTTACGGTAACAGAGTATTCTCCTGGATAAAGAATTGTGATACAGCTGTCTGTGCTTCCTGTCGACCAATAATAAGTCTGTATTGGATGGTTGTCATTTAAAAGACATAGCAGATTATTAATGCACAGGTTTGAACTTGTGTCAAGTTTTGCGGTTGAAGAAAAATAATCTAATTCAATAGTTATTGTATCCGATACTTTTGAACAACCGTAACTATCAGTAACTGTGAGCCAGTATTTCCCGGGTTCTGATACGACTATTGTATTACCAGACGCACCAGTAGACCACAGTAAATTGAAATTTCCTTGATTTAATACTTTCAGTTCAATAGCAGAATCATTGCAAAGGAGGATTTCATTCGTATTTGAAAATAAAATATCATTAATTTTCACATATATACTGTCTGTTGACTGCTTGCCGAAAACATCTGTGACAGTCACGCTATAAATACCTGTTTCCGTTGCCTGGATGGATTGAGTGGATTGTCCGTCTGACCACTGATAAGAATTGTAGTTTTCTCCTGCATCAAGAGTAATATTGCAAAAAGAATCAGTAATGTCCAATCCAAGCTCAACATGGGGTGAATACTTTTGTAAAAGATAGTGCTCTATTATAGCTCTAAGAGAGTCTGTTACACTTTCCCCAACTATTATTGTCTCAAGAAAATCATGGCTCATATAGTCTTGATATTGACTATTAATCCACCTTGAACCCAAGATATAATTAGTTGTGTTCAATATATCCTGGGTGCTTAATTGATTTGAATACAGGCCATTGTGATACGTTTTCAGGGTGTTATCCTGAAGGATCAGTTCGCATAAATTCCATGTATTTAAGAAGGCGGAGGTGTAACTGCAACTGTTGATTCTTTGACAGCTTAAATTGTTGTTCGAGCCGTTAAGGTAACTACATACCATTGCTGAATTATTATTCCAGTCATTTGGTACAGCATTGTTGTAAATAGACATCGAACCTTTCCAGATGGCGCTGGATAATACTCTCTGCAGAATGAAAACACTCATTGAATCACCAGAGTAGACCAGATTCCCTTTCATGTTGTCATCTGAGCCATCAAATCTGACTGCTGGTTTTCCTCCCAGTATATTGGTCATAAAAGTAGGAGCTTTGGAACTATTATTCTGTAATGCATGATTTTGTGAAGAACTCAGGTCAGTCAGTTTCTTTATTTTACTCCCATGAAGGGTATCAATCATGTCAGTTCTTATCCATAATAATAGGTCAGGAAGATTACGTGGGGAAAAAATGGTGACTTTACGGGTTGTTGACCATTCCGTTACGCTGTCTGTCAATATCGCTTTTACATGCCAATATATCAATCGGTTTGAGGAAAAGCAAATAATGGTGTCACTGGTCGTGATTATATTAACAAGTTGTATGTTGGCAGAAAAATCGGGTGTCGATGAAGTTTCAAGTTCATAGGAAAGTGCATCTGGATATTTGTTCCAGACAAACGACACGCAGCTGTCTTCAGTTACAAAGTTATGGCATGGAGATGTGAGAGAAAGTGGTTGTGAATCAGCGTTGTATGTAAAAGCAACAATGAGAGGAAAAATAATAAAATGGTAAATGAAACGCGGCATCACAATACTGGATAATTGGTCAAATTTATAAAAATTGGTTAAATTATCATACTATTTTGCGAATGAATTATAATCAATAGTAAGATGAGAACATACATATGTTTGCTCTTGAATTATTATACTAAGGTAACTTTACGTACCTTTGATCAGAAAAAATGACAAGATTGGCAATTCATTCTCATAATTAAAGAATTGGGAAAGGACCTTTTATCCTTATTGTATGATTACTAATGTTTTATGTATAGAAGGTGTTTCAAAGTACTATAAACTTGGTATGATCGGAGCAGGGAACATCACAGAGGATTTATACCTTTTCATGCAGAAATTCAAAGGTAAAAGTACAAACGGACATCATAGCTCTGCACAAGTTTCCACCTCTAATTCATCGGTAAGCCGGGGTATCCTGGCACTGAATAACGTTACCTTTTCAATTAAAAAGGGTGAATCGATCGGAATCATCGGGAAAAATGGTGCCGGAAAATCGACCCTGTTAAAAATCTTGTCAAGAATTACAGCTCCTACAAGGGGTAAGATTAGGGTGATGGGTAAAATTGCTAGTTTGCTCGAAGTGGGAACTGGATTCCATCCTGAACTCACAGGCAGGGAGAATATATATCTTAATGCAGCCATTATTGGTATGAGACGAGCTGAGGTGAAAGCGAAGTTTGATGAGATCGTTTCTTTTTCGGGAATAGAGACTTTTATTGATACACCTGTAAAACGTTATTCTTCAGGTATGTATGTCAGGCTTGCTTTTGCTGTATCAGCTCATCTTGAGACGGACATACTGCTGGTAGATGAGGTGCTTGCAGTCGGTGATTATGAATTTCAACGTAAATGTTTGGGCAAGATGGGTGATATTGCCAGGGAAGGGAGAACTGTTTTGTTTGTCAGTCATAATTTGCAAGCAGTCAGAACTTTAACAGAGAGAACCTTATGGCTCAAGGAAGGTGTCTTATTTGACGAAGGAAGGACAAACGACATTCTGAAAAATTACATCGCACAAGGTTACCGTAATCAACTTGTCTGGTCATGTGATGAATTAAACAATAAGCCACTTCAAATTACTCATGCTGAGGTAAGTTCAATCGATGGATTTCTTGATATTCAGAATGAAATATCCTTCAAGATAACATATACCGTAAGAGAAAAAATCTCTGGAGCGGTAGTTTCAATAATAATACATGCTCCAGATGGATCGCCTATTCTCAGTTCTGAAGATATTGACTGTGAACCTGAATTACTTGCTCCAAGAGTGCCTGGTTCCTATCTCTGCGAGGTAAAAATTCCACCGAACTTATTAAGCTCAGGCAAATATTTATTGAGGCTGCATTCTGGGGTTGTTTTTCAGGAAATATTCGATGATATAGAAGCATTGTATTTTGAAATTATAGAGACTGGTAATCCAAAAATCAGGCAGCACAAGCAAGCATATATATTGCCATATCTTTCCTGGGCAAGGCATCCCTTATCATGAATAATTGTATCAGCTTCTGAGAATGAGAATTGGTTTCTATATGAAATGGCCCAGAGGGATGTTTGGGAATCTTTCCTGGAATGTAATTGGAGATGAGTTGTTTTGTGAATCAATGATTAAAGGGTTAAAACTGGAGCCGGGTATTGATGAAGTTGACTTATTTGCCCCTAATCATCTGCCGGACAGTAAGCTTGATGTTATGATTTACCTTAATGATACTGTACCTGAGCCTAAATTTGCAAATAAGCATATTGCGTATATTCAGAATGTTTATAATGAGAATATTAATGCAATATTGAACCGTTTTCATTCCTGTGGATATGATGGGTATGTCTTTATTTCAAGAAAAATGCTTGAACAGCATATAAACGCTGGATTCACGGGTAAGTACATTCCTTTTGGTGTGGATACTTCGAACTTCTGTCCAAGACCATATTGTAGCAAATATGCTTTCGATGTCGCTTACGTCGGTAATGATATCAAAGGTGAAGAAAGGAGTACTAAGTATATTTTACCCGCTGCTGAGTTCAATTTTGGTTTATACGGAAAATGGGATGATATACCACTGAGCCCCAGGTTCCAGCTACGATTTAAGCTTTGGAAGAATTTATCCGCCTACTTTAACTATAGACGTGAGCTTCATAATGTGCCAACATATAAACGTGTGCTGAATAAGGTTAGTCGGGGGAGAATACCACAGGAAGATATTCCCATGCTGTATTCAAATGCAAAAATTAATATTAATTGTAGTATTGCAGCTTGTTATGAACTTGATATTATTACACTCCGTACATATGAAGTTTTAGCTTGTGGCGGTTTTCTGATTTCAGACCGCATCCCCCTTGCAGAAGAAGAACTTTCTGATTGTATTGTTTTTACTGATGGAGGAGATGATCTTAAAGATAAAATAAAATATTACTTGAAGCATGAGGATGAAAGAAAGTTCTATGCAATGAAGGGATTGCAATATGTAAGGCAGCATGCAACATTGAAAACGAGAATGAATTCTTTGCTACAGTACATTAAGGAGTTGCTATGAAAGTGCTGCTACTAAATCCGCCTTTTGTCAGATATAAAAGTAAGAATCCCCAGTATGATCTTAACTATAAACTATTTGTACTCAAAAATTCCTGGAGTAATACACCATGTTTAAGAAGAATAAGCAGGTTGTTGCCTGAATTAAAAGGTATTCGTTATGGAGTAAGGGCAGGATCACGATGGCCCTGGACAAGTGAAAAGCCCATCTTCCCTCTTCACTTTCCGTTTATGCTTGCATATACTGCTGCATTTCTCAGAGACAAGGGTGCTGATGTTAATCTTATTGATGCTATTGCCGCACAAAGTTACTCTTATGATTCATTTGTTGAAGCAGTTAAAAATGAAAATGCTGATATTGCCATTATAGAATGCTCAACACCCACTATTGATATCGACGTCTGGATAGCCAAACGTATTTCACGTTTTACAAAAGTTGCACTTGCCGGATCTCACTTAAATCTGCATGCAGCTGAGATGCTTGATAAACACCCTTACATTACTTGGATGTTGCCGGGTGAGTTTATCAAAAGTAGTTTCAGAATGATGCAATCCCTTCGTCCTGGAATTTATCATGCTGAAGTTGTTGAGGATCTCGATAGTATTCCCTTCCCATACAGGGATTTTAAATATGCTGATCAGTTTTTTGACCCTTCCATGCCAACACCTAAACCCCAATTGCAAATATATGGCAGTAAAGGGTGTCCTTTCAAATGCACTTTTTGTTTATGGCCACAAGCAATGTATGATGGAATCGTTGCTTTGCGTAAACCTGAGTCCATTCTTGAAGAAATTAAATTTTGTCTGAAACAATCTGATTATAAAAGTATCTTTTTCGATGATGATACCTTTAATTTGGGAACTGAAAGAATAAGCAAGCTTTGTGACTTACTTAAAAATACTGGATTGCCCTGGACGATGATGGGCCGTATTGATATTTCTCCTTCATGGTTGTTTCAAAAAATGGTGGACTCTGGTTGCGTTGGTATGCGCTTTGGTGTTGAAACATTTGATAAAGAGGTGCTTAAGAATATACGAAAAGGAATTGAACGAACTGATTTTCTTGACACCCTGAAACAATTGAGCAAACAGTATCCAAATTTGATGATACATCTTACTATGATGAAGGATCTTCCCGGACAAACCGAAGATATTCATCAAAATGATGTAAACATCCTCAGGGATATTGGATTCTCTGCGGACGGAAATCTTAGAAATTATCAGCTGTCTTCATGTGCACCATTTCCTGGAACAGATCTTTATAATGAATTGTGTGAATTGCATGGTAGTGATTGTATGAACGAATATTCACTTTTTGACGGAGGACAGGATACTATCATGCGAAAGCTAAAGAAAAGAAATGAATGAACAAAGAAATTATTATAATCGGTGCTGATAGCTTTATCGGAGGCCATTTATTTCCATATTTGTTAACGGAATATTCTTGCTCTCAGATTAGTGGTACATGGTTTCATAATCAATTTATACCCGCTCTTTCTTTCCTCGATATTACGGATGATAAATCGCTTGAAAGCTTTATCACTGAACATCCTGAAAGTATATTTATTATACTCAGCGGCAATAAGGATGTGAGGTTTTGTGAAATGAATCCAGAGGCCGCCTATAGTTTAAACACCAAACCTATTGAAACGATAGTTAGTGTGATTCAAAAGAATGATTTTCCTGCTAAAGTGTTGTTTATGTCATCAGATTATGTTTTTGATGGAACAGAAGGGAATTACTCCGAAGCACATTTGCCAAATCCAATGACAGTTTACGGAAAGACAAAGTATTCAGCTGAAAAAATATTACTGAATTCTTCAATACAATTCAAGATTATCAGGTCATCTGCAGTAATGGGTTACGGAGGTGTTTTTTTTGATTGGCTTATGAGAGAATTGCTAACTAAAGAGGGAGCCGTTAGTTTATTTAGCAATACGTACTTTTCGCCAACCCCTCTAGAACTATTGTGTAAAGGACTAAATATTGTTATTCAACATTTTTCTTCAATTGAGAAGAAAATATTACATTTATGTGGTAGTTCTAGAATGAGCAGGTATGAGTTTGGTTGCATTGCCGCTGATTACTTTAAGATTAATAAAGATAGGTTGTTGCCAGTGGAGGCGGATTTCATAGGATCTACTTTTCAAAATGATCTTTCCATGAAGCCAGGTGATTTATTTGCAGTGATTGAGGAAATCGGGCCCATGGACTATTTTGCAGGTTTGTTTAAGGAGGCTCAATCACAGTATGCTTTATGATATATGAATATAAGAATTGGTAAAAGAGGCCATGTTCCCCACCCCCATCCTTTTTCTTGTTTTTAACCGTCCTGAAACCACTCGCCGGGTTTTTGAGGTGATACGGCAAAGGGAGCCGGCATATCTGTTTATCGCAGCCGACGGCCCGAGAGCAGGGAATGAGGCAGATGATGCTGATTGCAGGCAGGTGAAAGAGGTTGTTAGCCGGATCGACTGGCCATGCGATGTAAAGTATTTGTACAGAGCGCAGAACCTTGGTTGTAAATTGGCAGTCAGTTCCGCTATTACCTGGTTTTTTGAGCATGTGGAGGAGGGTATTATCCTTGAAGATGACTGCCTTCCGGATCCGGGTTTCTTCGACTTCTGTCAGACACTTCTTGAATATTACAGAGAGAACCCTGCAGTCATGCATATCAGCGGCGACAATTTCCAGTTTGGAAAACAAAGGGGGGCTGCATCGTATTATTTCTCCAGCCTCGTGCATGTGTGGGGCTGGGCAAGCTGGCGAAGGGCATGGCATTCCTATGATGTTAACATGTCCGACTGGCCCCGCTTCAAAAACTCGGATCGTTTTGGCGACTTATTTGGCCATAGGGAAACTGTCATTCAATACTGGAAGCATATTCTGGATAAGGTGTACGAGGGTAAAATAGATACCTGGGACTACCAATGGCAGTACCATGTCTGGAATCAGGGAGGCTTTGCCGTCATCCCCAATGTGAACCTCGTTTCAAATATCGGATTTGGAAGCCAGGCTACCCATACCCGCGACATGAACTGTTTTGCCGCTTTACCTGTCGGTAGTATTCCGCGAATCAAGCACCCTCCGGCCATTCATCCTGATCGCAGCGCTGATGATTTCTTTTTCCGTGGTCTCGGGCTCCTCCCAGGCAGAAAGGAAAAGATTCAGGACTTCATCAAACGGGGTAAATATAAACTGATGAGGATGATGAAACGAACTCCTGTTATTTGATATGGAATGCAATATCTGTCATAACCAGCTGAAGACACTGTTTTCAACAGCCATTCTCGGACGGTATACCATCGCTTACTACCAATGTGATGTGTGTGGTTTTGTCCAAACGGAAGCCCCTTACTGGCTGGAAGAAGCATATTTGAACCCTGTGAACCTCACAGATGTGGGCTTGCTTTCGAGAAACCTGTATTTCGCTGATTATCTTGAAAAATTTATCACACACAATCTTTATCCTGACGAAAGATTCCTTGACTTTGGCGGCGGATATGGAATCCTTGTCCGCCTGCTGCGGGATAAAGGCTTTGATTTCTGGCTCGAAGAACGTTATTGCGAGAATTTGTTCGCTCAGTATTTTTCAGTCGACGCGAATGAATGCACTGACCGCTTTGGCTTGGTTACAGCCATTGAAGTGTTCGAGCATCTCCCCGACCCACTTTCCGTTTTCAGCCTTTTATTCTCAAAATCAGACAATTTGTTCTTTAGTACCATGCTTACTCCTGAAGATGGAGTGGCTTCAGACTGGTGGTATCTTGGATTGGAACACGGGCAGCACATCAGTTTTTTTAGCCTGAAAACCCTTGCATATATCTCGGATCAGCTTGGTTGTCAATTGTATACCAATAAGACCAACCTTCATTTTCTTACACGTAACAGGACTAAAACCTTCCTCATGGACTTTAAGGAAAAAAAGAGGGGATTGTGGGGCAGTATCAGTAGAAGGATGCTCGCAGTGTTACATGCTAACAAGAGTATTGGACAAATCCGCAACAGCCTGGTATCCCGTGATATCGAGTTATATAAGCAAATCCTTAAGAAGCAGCACTGATTAACCCAAGGCAGGCATGAATTCAGTAAAAGTATACGGACTTGGATGGCACGAAAAATTCAGCAGTTCTGTCATGGACTTTCTGATTGAACCGCTCAGGGGAAAACTGAAGATGGCGTTCATTACCTGGGATGGAACAACGGATTTTTCATTGTCCGATCACTCACCCGTTGTTTTTTGTCAATTTCTGCCTCCTGCTTCTGTGCTGGCTGAACCTGAACTAAATATCACCTGGATACCGATGTGGGACAATGTGGCACTTTACCCCCCGGATTGGTGGTTCCGGATTCCCAGCCATTTAAAGATAGTATCTTTTTCTGCCAGGATTGATGCACTTGCTGCTAAAAGCGGACATCGCAATATATCCCTGAGGTTTTATAAAAATCCGGATCATTTTACCACAAGCGACTGGTCGAAACACCTGCATCTCTTCTATTGGAACAGGATCGATATGATCAGCCCCGGCTATTTATTCAGATTTTGCAATAAATTGAAAATTAGAGAAATAACTTTGATTAACCGGCCTGATCCCGGATGTCGTCCTTTTTCCACCGAAGATGTGGCCTTTTTACGGCGTCGTTTTAAAGTGAATGTCATCACCCACTTCCTGGATCATTCGGAGTATTTCCGGCTGCTGAGCCTGGCAAACCTCTTTCTGGCACCAAGGTGGAATGAGGGTATCGGCATGTCGTTTATTGAAGCCATGTGTGCCGGGCAATGCGTGTTTGCGGTGGATAATCCCACCATGAACGAGTATATTACTCACAAAAGCAACGGAGTGCTTCTTGAGAATAAGTTGTTCAGCCCGTCATTGAAGCTGCGCGTTGTAAATAAAGTAAGAAGACTTGCAGGATGGTACATTCCCGATTATTCCGAAAACTGGCCGTCATTGTCAGGGGATCAGGATTTAGCAGGGCTGAAAAGACCTGAACTGGAGTCAATGGCCCTTTCGGCAAGGGAAACGATGCAAACAGGATTTCAGAGATGGTCTGCTTCCCTTGATCAGTTTGCATCCTTTATCGAAACCCGCTAAGACAGTGCCCTTTTTTATGTAACTACATATTTATCAATAAGATAATATAGCATGGATTTATAATGTGATGAAGACAAATCTGCCTAAAATATCTGTCATTACTCCCACTTTAAACCAGGGTCAATATCTGGAGGAAACCATCTTGTCCGTTATAAACCAGAATTACCCTGATTTAGAATATATTGTGATCGATGGGGGAAGTACTGACAATACAAAAAAAATCCTTGAGAGATATGCGAATCGTATTACAAGCTGGATCAGTGAACCGGACTCGGGCCAGGGACATGCTATCAACAAGGGACTGAGCCTCGCTACGGGAAAAGTTTTTAACTGGCTGAATTCAGATGATGTGATGCCCCCCGGAACTTTAGCGGAGGTCGGAAAAATGTTTTCAGAAGATGATTGTAAACTTGTATGCGGTTTCACAACTTTTTTTAATGATTCTCTCGAAATTGAAATGTCGTCTTACAGGCTCTGGATTGCTGATTCAACTGAAGAAACCTTTACAAATAATGTCTATAATCAACCAGGAACCTTCTTCTTATTGGACAGGCTCATTGAGCTCGGAGGTGTTAATCAAAGGATGCATTTTGCCTTTGATCTGGAACTCTGGCTTAGGTACCTGGCGCGGTTCGGAATACAGGGAATCAGGCTGAGCGACAGTTGTTTTTGTAAATTCAGGATGCATGACCAATCCAAAACAGTGCAACAAACTGATTTTTTCAATGTGGAGATCAATGGATTACGACTGTTTCTTGCACATACCCTGCATGCACCTGAATTTTACAAAACTTACCTTATGGGTAGGATTCAAAAGACATCGGTCCACCAACCATCCATCTGGTTTTTCAATCCTTCCTTTTCCAGAAGGGCGCTGTGGACTCACACCCTGACCAAACATTTATACGAGGCGTATTATGGTAAGCGCAGAAGACAATGCAGAATCGAATTGGTAAAAAGTATTTCAGGCGGGTATGTCAGGCTTACCTGGCCACTATTGAAACTTCTTGTTAAACTATTTTTTTTACCCATCAGTTTTAAGAAACACCGAAGAAATAAGTATATCTGAAATAGTTACCATATGTCTAACCCCCTTATCAGCGTCATCATACCCTGTTACAATCACGGAGCATTCCTTGAGGAAGCGATCCTGAGTGTGAAGGCTCAGTCCTATCAGCACTTCGAAATCATCGTGGTGGACGACGGTTCATCAGACGCAGCGACACAACACATCATCCGGGATCTTGAAAAACAGCTTGGATTTAAACTGGTCCGCCAAAAAAACAAAGGTCTTCCCGCCGCAAGAAATGCCGGAATCGGCAGGGCTGATGGTGAACTCATCCTTCCCCTGGATGCCGATGATACCTTCCATCCGGATTTCATGGCCCGGGCATTGGAAGTCATTATGCAGGATGAGAATATTAAAGCTGTTTCTTCTTATGCAGGAAAATTCGGGTATTCTGAGGGTGTGATCGCGTTGAAAGGAGGGGATATCAGAGACTTTGTCCTCGACAGCGCCGTAATGCCCGCGTCTTTGTTCAGGAAAGCGGACTGGGAGAGGATCGGTGGTTATGATGAGCGCATGGTAAAAGGCTATGAGGACTGGGAATTCTGGATCAGGATGCTGAAGGACGGAGGCCGGATTCACGTGATACCAGAAGTGCTGTTTAATTACAGGACACATTTCACATCTCTCGCCGTAACCGCCGGTCAACAACGGTACGAGATCATGGAATACATGGTAAGAAAGAATATCGACGTCTATCAGAAATACCCGCTCGAGGCGGTCTTGTGCAGCGAACGCCTGCTTGCAGAGACCAAACAGAAATATGAAAAAATGCTGCACAGTGTTTACCGTTCCAGGTCCTACAGGCTTGGATACGCCCTGCTGCATCCTGCCGCATGGATAAAATCTTTGTTCACGGGAAGATATACTCATACCTGACAGCTTTGCGAATGCAGGCCTTGTCACCCGGCCGAATTGCTTATCTTTGTCCACCCTGCCTCAAAGCATGCAAACCATATTATTTATTACGGGCGGTTCGCTGTCGGGATCGGAACACTGTCTGTTCAGGCTTCTGTCTGTATTTGACAAGGATAAGACTAAGCTCATCCTGCTGACACATTATCAGGACTATTTGCTCGAATATCCGGTCAATGTTCATACAAGCTACTGCACAGAATCCTATCTAAAGCAAAGGGGATTACTGGAAAAAGCCGGACGCTACCTCCTGCCCGCTTCATCAGATTCCGTCTGTCATGCCTTTTTCAGAAAGATTTTAACAAAGCATCGCCCTGATTTGATCTACATCAACAGCCTCACCTTGTCCGGAGATTACAATGTTTTCTACGCATCGGACATTCCGGTGATCCTACATGCCCACCCCCTCCAGGCTTTTTTATACGCTTTCGATCATGATATGCTGGTTTCCAGGCTGAAGGCAGCGAAGCTTGTGGTGTCAAGTTCCCTTGCCCAGGCAGAAGTGCTCGGATGGCTGGTTGCCGGCATCCGGCCTGAGGTGGTGTATCCTCCCATCCTGATGAGGGAATTGGACCCGCAAAGCGGTTCACGCACTGAAATACGTGCCGCATCTGGCATCCCGGCGCATGCATTTGTCTGGACCATGGCTTCGGTTTACTTCAATTATAATAAGGATCCTGTACGCTTTGTCGAAACCGGCCTCATGATCCTCGAACGGACAAACATTCCGGTTCATTTTCTGTGGATCGGCGGCGACCCTCGCGGGACCGCGGTGCAAATGGCCATGAACCTGGCCGGGAAACATGGAATGGCCGGTCATTTCACCTTTACCGGCATGGCGGGCCGGGAAAAATACATCGCCCTCCTCGGTGCTTCGGATGCCTGCATGCTGGTTTCTTTTGAGGAGTCTTTTTCCATCGTGAGCGCCGAAGCGATTGCACTCGGAAAACCGGTACTTGCATTTGATTGCGGAGGAGTCAGAGAGATCATACGCAAGGATAATGGTTTGCTCGTCTCTGCCTTTTCAACAGAAGAATATGTGAAAAGTGCCCTTTGGATGAAGGAAAACCACTACCACTATGACTCCGGGACCATGAGGGAATCTGTCCGTGCCTTTGACCTGGACGTACAGGGAAGCAAGTGGCAAAACCTCCTGGAAACCATCTGATCTCCCTGATTATGAATATATTGTTATCAATTCACAACATGGGTCTCGGTGGTGTCAGCACTTATCTGGCACATCTGGCCAATGGCCTTGCAGAGAGACACAGGGTGATACTCTTTGATCAATATCCATATGTGTCTGATTATAAAGCTGTTTCTTTTTTATCCACCAAGGTAGTCAGGGAAAGCGTGTTGAACCGTCCGTGGTGCGACAGGATCAACTGGGCTGTGGCAGGTGCGCTTTCAAAATCAGGAATATCTGTTCATCATTGGGAGAACAGCAGAAAAAGGTATTTCCTGAAGGTGTTGCGTAAGTATCATGTGGATGTGATCACCAGTTTCGATAAATATTCTGATAAACTGGTACTGGAGGCCGTGGGTGGCAGCATCCCGCTTGTACTCTCCCTGCACGGGTCTTATGATATCAGCGAATATGCGAAACTGACTGATGAAGAGATCAAATTATATGAACCGCTTTTCCGGCAGGTTAAGGCCGTTGTGTATAAATCTGCTTGCAATATCCGGGTTCTGGATCATTATCAGGATCTTCATAACATATTGACAGTGAAAAGGATCTTTCACGGGTTCACGGCAGTCCCGCCTAAGGGAGATCCTGCTGCATACAGGAAGCAGCTTGGTATACCGCAGGATGCTTTTGTGTTCGTGATGGTGGCAAGAGGCGTGCCTGAAAAAGGCTGGAAGGAAGCCATGGATGCATTTCTTAGTGCCGCAGCGACATCCGGCCTGAATACGCATTTTGTGGCTATCGGAGGCAGTGAGCACCTGAATGAACTGAAACAGGCCTATGCCGGTGAAGACCGTATCCATTTTACCGGATTTGTCGAGCATCCCCTGGAATGGATCAACGCCTGCGATGCAGGGGTGCTGCCGACATACGCCCGGACAGAAAACTTCACTTTCAGTGTGGTGGAATACCTTTTTTGCGGTAAGCCGGCCATTGCGTCCGATCATGGTGAAATTTCCACCACACTGGATGCCGGGGAGGGAAAAGCCGGCATCCTGGTGCCCAACAAGGACGGGAAACCGGATGTGGCCGGATTCACCGCTGCCATGATGGCTTATTTGACCGACCCTGTGCTGTACCGGCAGCATCGGTCACTTACAGGCAAGGCTTTCGGCAAGTTCGACAGTAAAAGGGCTGTGGAAGCCTATGAAGCGGTCTTCCGGATGGTTACAGCCGGCGGTAAAGCTGGGGATTAAGGGCTTAATTAATTATATGCCCCTTACATTCAAGATTTTACGAAGAAAGCATCGCATTGAAGGAAACTTCCGTCATGCAGGGATTGTGAGGCGTTCTCAATGCCTGCCAGGCTGAAATGATGTGCCCTGAGAAAGTGGTAGACTTCATCGAAGAGCGGACATTGTTCATAGGTTTCAGCAAAATTCAGCTCTACAAGGATCACTTTCATCTTATCGAGCCAGGCACCTGCGCCCTTCAGTATGCTCAGTTCTGTTCCCTGTGTGTCCAGTTTCAGCATGATCTCCGCATCAGGCGTGGTGTTGTTCAGGAATTCATCAAGCCTGATCGTTTGTATGACCACACTTTCCGATTCCCCCGACCCGGGATATGCATTGGTATGAATATCAGTCATTTTCAAAAAAGAGCTTGAGCCCGGATTCTTATGTACGTGAAATTCAAAAGAACCTGCCTGCTCACCGAGCGCAAGCTTATGCAGACTGATATGGGGATCATCCTTAAAATATGACTGAATCTCCTGAAAACAAGCATCAATGGGTTCAAAACAGATCAATGATGCCGAGGAGAAGGTGTTCCGGATTCTTCTGGCAAATTGACCGGTACCTGCTCCCGCGTCAATGACGGTTTGGATATTGTATTTCAGCAGCCAATGGTCCCTGACGGCTTCGAGAGATTCGTAATAATCAATATGATAATAATTTACGGGGACCATCCTGTACCCAAAACGCCTGAACAGTTTCTTTATTTGTGTTTTGATCATGTCTGCCGGCTCATCATCAGCTATCCGATTGCATTGCAAACTTAAGCTAAAATACTGATCTTTGCGGGTAGGTAAAAAGCATGAATGCCGTGAGTGAAGACAAATGGGATTTGGTTATCAGTCCGAACAGGCGGTTTCTGGACTTTAAGTTCAGGGAGCTCTGGGAATACCGCGACTTGGTGCTGATGTTTGTGCGGCGCGATTTCGTGGCCGTATACAAGCAAACCATCCTCGGTCCGCTCTGGTATATTCTGCAACCCCTGCTCACCACCCTGGTGTACGTGGTGATCTTCGGGAATGTGGCCCGTTTGTCGACCGACGGCCTTCCGCAAATCCTTTTTTACCTTTCCGGTGTGATCCTCTGGAGCTATTTCGCCGCCTGCCTGAATAAAACCTCCTCCACTTTTATTGACAATGCGGGACTTTTCGGCAAGGTTTATTTTCCGCGTATGGCGGTGCCCGTGGCCATCGTGATCTCCAATTTCAATACCTTCCTGGTGCAGTTTCTGCTTTTCCTGGGTTTCTTTTTTTATTACCATTTCAGCACAGACCTGATTCATCCCAATGCATATCTCCTTCTCCTGCCGCTGCTGATCCTGATCATGGCGCTGATGGGACTGGGAGCCGGCCTGCTGATCTCCTCGCTTACCACCAAATACCGCGACCTGCGTTTCCTGGTGGTATTCGGCGTACAATTGCTGATGTTCGCCACCCCGGTCATCTACCCCCTGTCTTCCGTTCCTCCTGCCTACAGGAATCTCCTGCTCTGGAATCCCATGACACCGGTAATAGAAACATTCCGTTTCGCCTTCCTCGGCTCAGGAAGCTTCCGCTGGGACCTGCTGCTTTATGCCACAGCCTTTGCCCTGTTGTTGTTTTTATCCGGAGGCCTGGTCTTTAACAGGGTGGAAAGGAATTTTATGGATACGGTGTAGGTTGCCATAATGATGATGCCGGTCATAAGATATCCGCATACAGGAAGTGTCCGGATATCTTTAAGGGAGCGGGGCTGCAGATATTTTCAAAGGGGAAGGGTTGTAGAGATACAATGCATTAATCCACAAAGACTTAGTTATGAACAGAGATGAAATACTGTCGGATCTCCGGATGATCATGGAGGATGTATTCGACTGCACTGATTTTGATTTAAGTGAACAGACCACCGCTGCCGAAATAGAAGCGTGGGATTCTCTGTCCCATATACGGCTTGTTGTGGCGATAGAAAGGCATTTTCAAATTAAGTTTTCTTCTATGGATTTCAGGTACTGGAATAAGGTTGGCGACATCGTGACATCCGTGGTTGAAAAAGGTACTAAGGCAGGATAGGAATTATTATGTTGTTTTACAGCCCTTCCTTTCTCTGGTTTTTCCTGGGCGTTTATGCCCTGTTTCATATGGTTCCCGGCCGTTGGCGATGGATGGTGCTGCTGGCTGCCAGTTTGTTATTTTATATGTTTGATTCGCCTTTCATGGTCCTGATCCCCTTGGTACTGATCCTCACTGCCTGGTTTGGTGCCAGCCTGATCGCCCGTGAAAGAAAACCCGGATTGAAAAAGATGGTTTTTTTTCTGGGTGCGGGTATTATCCTTGGCGTACTGGTTTTCTATAAATACCTTTATGTAATCCTGTTAAGCTGTTCACACCTGTGTTCAGCCCTGAATCTGCAGTCTCAGGGGAGTGGGACTGAGCCTTTTCCCTGGCTTCAAGAGCTGATGATCCCTTTGGGCCTTTCCTATATCACATTTCAGTCACTTGCTTATCTGATTGAAGTGTACCGAGGCACCAACCCTGCTTTGCCGCATCTGGGGTATTTTGCCACTTTCCTGCTGTTCTTTCCAAAGATCTTTGCCGGGCCTGTCGAAAGAGCCCATCTTTTCATTCCGCAATTGGCTGCCGTCTATCAATTCGATTATCAGCGCAGCACACAAGGGATCCGGAGATTCTGCTGGGGTTTTTTCAAAAAAACGGTCGTGTCGGCTCAACTGTTGCCACTTACAGATGCTTTTTTCAATCATCCGGAAGATTTTTCCGGTATCTACCTCATGGCTGCGGCTTTTCTTTTTCTGTTGCAGTTATACGCCGATTTTTCAGGTTACACGGATATGGCTATCGGTCTGGCGCAACTGTTTGGCCTGAAACTGACCGAGAACTTCAGGCTACCATACCGGGCAACCACCACAACGGAATTGTGGCGAAGATGGCATATTTCCTTGTCAACCTGGTTTTTCGAATACGTTTTCAATCCCCTGGCCTTATCGGCTAGAAAACTTGGTAAGTGGGCTGTAGTTCTTTCGGTTTTTGTCACCTTCCTTTTACTGGGGCTATGGCATGGCGCAAACCTGACTTTCATTGTGTTCGGATTGCTTCAGGCTGTCTTCCTCTCCATTGAGTTTCTGTCTCAGAAAATAAGACGCCGCCTTGCCAGACGATTACCTCCGTTGTTGACGAAAGTGACAGGGTTTTTATATGTGACGGTGTTTTTTAGTGTTTCCCTGGTGTTTTTCAGAGCCGCTTCGTTTGAAGACGCAATGGCGATGCTACAAAGGATGTTTTACGGAATTCCGGCTTCTTTTAATGATCTGATCGGGCTTGAGCCGGTTTCCCATTACGAAGGAGACAGATATAATGTTTTGCTGATCGTTTTTTTTATTGTTCTCATGATCTTTGGGGATGAGTTTTTTAATCATGACAACAGAATCAAAGACTTCCTTGCCAGGCCTCTCATCTTCCGCTGGATGGTATATTGCTTTTTTTTAGTCCTCATTGCATGGTTTGGTGTATTCGGGACAGAGGCATTTATCTATTTCAGGTTTTGAAGTTCTTTTTTATACCGAAAGAACACAGGAATGCAAAAAAAAGTGTTCACAGAGGTATCGGTATAATGAATCTAAGCGAAAATTGCTTCGCATTTTCACTAAGATTCAGTATATTGTGCTCGTGATAGCTGAACGGATGGTTGATATATATATGAAGTTACTACTGGCTAAATTGTTCGTCTTCATTGCCTTGGTATCATTGGTATATCTTGGATTGCTCCTGCTGCTTGCCACACGTTATCCGGGATATATTCAGTCTTATTCCTGTGTTGTGACGGATCACCGTGGTTCTGCCATTTTCGGAAGTTCAAGAAGCCTTACGGGCATTGAACCCGCTGTTTTAAACAAAACGCTGGGAGCATACCTGCCATTCTTTAATTATTCAGGCAATATTTACGCTACACCCTACGGCCCGGTTTACCATTCCTTTATTCAAAGAAAGACCCGGGATTGGGAATTTCGTGACAACAGGCTTTTTGTCCTGAATGTTGATCCGTGGACTGTCAGTTGCGAAAAAAAGAAGGATGCAGCAAACTTTTTCAATGAAAGGCATTCATTCTATCACCGGCTGCGGGATGTTAAGTCCGGCTTCAATGCCGAATTTCTGATTTTCTATGCTGACCGTCCTTTAAAGTCCATTTTAACAGAGCTGATATTCAGGAGTTCCGGAGGGATCAATGAGGGTGGCAGATTTGTCTATCCCATCAGCAGGGAAGAATGCGTTCAAGGCTTTACGAAAAGGTTTGCCCTTGCACAGCAAAGGCATAGAAATCACAGGTATTACATTAACGGACAATTATCGAAAATCAGGTTGTTGTATCTTCACCGGACATTACAGTATTTATCCGGAATTGGAAGGGTCATCCTGGTACGCATGCCGCTTACCAGGGAAATGCTTGCGATGGAGAATGAGATGGATGCATTGTTCTCGCTCAGGATGAAGGCCCTCTCCGCTGCTGAGGGGGTGGCTTTTATTGATTATTCAAGGGAGCAGGACACTTACTTGTTTGTTGACGATAATCACCTGTATAATACATCTGCTGAGGCATTTACTGCAAAACTGGCGAAGGATGTCAGAAACTACCTGAAAGCTCAGGATGTGAATACGTTGAATAAATAATGCAAACTGGCATTCAGTCTTTTAAGATATAAACTCATGGACCTCAAAGAAAATGCGACTTCCGTCTCCGACAGCCGCCGCCATCCCTGGGAAAGGGCGAGGGCGGCGCTGCTGTGGAAGATGCTGAAAAAGGAGGTGATGCAAGCTTCCTCATATCCTTTTCGCGTCCTTGACATCGGCAGCGGAGACCTCTACCAGGCAAGGATGCTTGTATCCAAAAGCGGAGAAATCGCTGTGACGGCCCTGGATGAAGCCTATACCGAGGCTGTCCGCCACCGCCTGAAGCACGACATCGCCGGCATGAATATCCGAATGATCCGCTCCCCGGAAGAGATCCCCGGAGGAATCACCTTCCAGGCCGTGCTGATGATGGATGTGATTGAACACGTGGCGGATGACAAGGCATTCCTGAAGCAGTGGGTCGCAAACCCTTCCACGGGAAGGGAAACGGTCTTCGTGATCACGGTCCCGGCATACCAATACCTTTTTTCTTACCACGACCGTTTTCTGGGGCACTTCCGAAGGTACAACAGGAAGCAGCTCGTTTCCCTTTGCAGGGAAGCGGGACTGGGGGTGAAACAGTCGGGCTATCTCTTTTTTCCGCTCTTTCTTGCGCGTAACCTGCAGTTCCTTGTTCATAAGATCCTCCGGATCCAGAAGGAACCCGGATCAGACCTGGGCGAATGGAAAGGACCCGCATGGGTCGCCAGACTGATCAAAAAAGTGCTTGTTGTCAGCTCATGCAGGGCGATGAAGCTCAGCAGACGGGGAATAATTGTTCCCGGACTGTCGGCGTGGGCAGTGGCGGCGAGGAATGAATGAGGTCGGGAAATGCGATGAATCGCTGACCGAGATTCCGGGCTGATGATTCAATATTCAAGAGGTCAATGTTCAATATATTAAGAACCAATATATTAAGGTCCAGGAAACAAAGACGACAAGAAGTAAGTGACAAATTCCAGGTTTAAAAGATAAAGTGGTAAGAGTTAAAGGCCAGGGAATTGATATGTCGAGACGCCATATACCAATACCCGCTAAGAAGCGACTTGGGAATTAGGCATAAACATAAACGCCAACTCAAAATTTCCAGTAAAAAAATTCATTTTCTTTTCCGTTTTTAAAATTCCATGCATATATATTATTAAAAAAGCATGGAAAAAAGAGATCTTGAGGATCGGATTACGCGCTTTGCCGTGGGTGTTGCCTCGATATTGCATGATTTAAAAGGTGATTCAATGATCACTGTGGTGAAGAACCAGTTATTCAGGTCTTCAACATCCGTTGGGGCCAACTATCACGAGGCCCAGGGCGGTCTGTCATTGGCCGACTTCCGGTGTAAGATCCATTTATCACTGAAAGAATTACGAGAGACCTGGTACTGGCTTGTCATACTCAGAGCCCTGACAAACCAAAATATCCACATTGTAGATGCACTTATTAATGAGGCTGAACAACTTAAGAAAATTCTCGGGTCCATTGTCGCCAGGACAAGGATGAAGTGAATCCGCTTTGCCAAAGGGATTTTTTCCCTTCATCTCCTGTATTCATTCACAAATTGTTCTTATCCTCTTTCTTCCTGATCTTTGAAATATTGATTCCTTACTTTTTAAAAACTGGTACTTTATCTTTTAAACCTGGAATTTGTCACTTACTTCTTGTCGTCTTTGTTTCCTGGACCTTGAAGTATTGAATCTTGATCTCTTTAGTCTTGATTTCTTGAGTCTTGATTATTTCACTCCTGAATCTTAAGTTTCCCGGGGTAGGCCGGATCAAGGTATACCCAGAACATAGGCATGTATCCCCTGAGGCTCCCGTCTTCGTTAAAGACTTCGAGTATGGGTGCGATTCCGATCACTTTCTTTTCGAACTGCAGGCTCTTTTCATCCATCCACCATTCCTCCAGGAACCGGACTTTGGTAATTCTTTGCAGATCAAGCGATTGTTTAACCTCCATAAGGGTGTCGTTATAGGGTGGTACCGGGCTGGTGGTGAGGATGGTGTCGGTTCTGTTTCCGATGGCTATCACTTCCTCCGGACTCATGGGTGTGTGAAAGATGTCAAAGGCTTTCAGCTTGCCGCTGTATGCCGCATTGAGTATCGATTTCACAAAATTCTCCCTCCTGCTGCCTTCAATGTTTTGCACCCACCAGTCAAATTCAGGGTCGGGCGACTTGATGCTGACATCATACTGTATGCGTTCGGTGACGAGTGGCTTTTCCTGTTTCTGGGCACAGGAAGCAAGGATCACCGCAAGAAGGAAAATACCTGTTCTCATATGGATGGTGTTGAATTTCAAAACAAAAATAATAGAAATTGCGGGTTTTATGTTTTTTTAACAATGCTGTTCTCCGTAGGGATGATCCCATACACGCATTATCGGTAATTTTATAGGCAGAAAACAAGCTAATGGAAAACTGGCAGGAACAGATACTGGAGCACATGAGCCTTGCCCCTTATATTCAGAAGGCCATGGCTTTGATCGGCATTAAAAGGAGGGTGGGGGGCAACCAATTCCGCCATGCCATGGACACCATGTCCATCCTCATTGATTACAAATACCTGAACCCGGTGGTGCTGAAAGCGGCGGTGATCCACGACCTGCTGGAAGATGTGCCGGGCACTGATCCGGAATCCATCCGTTGTCTGGAAGACGGGCCAAGGGTGTACGAACTGGTACTGGAGGTAACACGACCTGTCAGCCAGCCGAAGACAGAATACCTTGAGCAGCTGCGCCTGCACGGCAGCTATGAAGCCAGGATACTCAAGCTCGCCGACCGTATCAGCAATATCACCGATCTGCATCTTGGAATCGACAGTAAGAGGCGGATCGCTGATTACGTCAGTCAGACAAGGCAGTACGTAATACCCATAGCGGAAGACCTTGCGGGCGATCCCCTGGCCGATAATATGGGAAAGGAACTGAAAGACCTCCTGCTGCTGAAGGATAAACTCGTCAAGACCTACCTTGAAAAGGTGGAGCAAAAGGAGAAACTGCGTTGTGAAATCCTCAATGAGAAAGCCGGTTCAGGTTTTTTTTTAGGCTGAAAAAGTGGCTATCCGGCAGGAGATGAGGTTTTTAGTACCACTCCCCTGTTTTTCTTTCCGTCAATCTTAACGACTACCGGCCGGTCGAAACGTACATGCCGGATGTATTCATCCTCATAAGCGGCAGGCTGCGAAGCCAGGTATTCAAGATCGTAAAATCCGTCCTTTGAGAAGGGATTGATGGTGAAGTAACCTACCCGGAAACTTGTAAGGTTCTGGAAAAAATGCGTGCCCTGGCTGGGATCGATGCGGTAGTGGTCGAGTCCTGATTCTACGATGAGCCGTGCCGCAGAGATCTGGGGCCATTTCACCGGAATGCCCAGCCAGGGGTCTGATGAGCCCCAGCGACCCGGACCGATCAGGATGTAGTTCTTCTTATCATTGATCATCCTGCCGTTGATCTCATCAACCTTTTGGGCGATGGTCTTGGTTTCTGCCGGATTAAAGGATTCTGGTTTCACATACACCAGGTCGAAGATGGTGTTGATGATGCCATTACCCAGGGCTGCATTGGAAGTGATGATGGTGTCCTTTTCCTCAATCCCGTTCAGGTTGACCTGAAGCCGTTCATCGGCTTCCACAATAGGACGGATCTGCAGGAGATAAAAGACTTTGGGTTCATCCTTCGGACGGTCTAAATCTACCGCAAATTCAATTTCTATCGGCTTGTTCATCTCGAGTTGCCCGATCTCCAGTACCGTCTGGAGGATTTGTGCGAGAGGAAATGTGTTGTGGTTCAGGATGTTGGAAAAGGTGATCAGCTTTCTGCCGCCGGGATAAAGTCCGTCGCGTAGCATGTTGTTTTCCAGATCGAAGGTGGAAGCGGCATAGCGGAAGCCGGGATCGGTTTCCGCTTCCGCCACTTTTAATCGCAGCAGGTTGATGCTGTCGTCGGTGGACGGATGAAAATGGCCGGGATCCATATCCAGGGCATAAAACACTTTCTGGGTTTCCCGCAGTGCCATTTCAGGGGAGGTGAGCTGCAGCACTTTCTTCGGGAATTTCGGGCTGAACCGCAGGGTGTTGCCGCCGTCAACAATATATTTCCCGAGTCCGAATGCGATATTTGCGATGCCGTCCTCAGGCTTTTCCGGAGGGATGGGATAAAAATTGATCGAGCGGGTGACCCCGGAAAGCGTGGGATAAAAACGGTTTCCGTATGAATTGCCGCAAACTTCCTGCAGTACGATGGCCATCTTCTCTTCGTCGATCACATTGGAGGTCGCTGTCATATATGCCTTGCTGTCTTTGAAGAAAGCGGATGCATATACACTCTTGATGGCATTGCTCAGGTTCTCGATCATCAACCTTTCATCCCTTTTGTCGTTCGGAATCATATACGTGGCATATATTCCTGCAAATGGTTGATAATGAGAGTCCTCGAGCAGACTTGATGACCTTACTGCGATGGGGTTGTTTATCACTGAAAGGAAGGTGTAGAGATCTTCATGGATCAGGAAGGGCAGGCGTGCATTGATAAAGTGCTGCAGGATTTCTTCGTCGGGGATATCCGAAAGGGCGACCTTATACAACTGGTTCTCCTCCATGAACTCATCGAATACATCCGCACAGATCACCACAGTGCGAGGGATGGTGATGATCACATCCTTCACCTTGTCGAAAAGCCTGTTTCTTTTGATCAGGGAGTCGAGAAAAGCGAGTCCGCGTGCTTTGCCGCCGATAGAGCCTTTTCCGATCCTGGCAAAGGTGAGGTATTCGTCGAATCTTTCCCTGTAAAACTCTGCAATGATGCCTCTTGCTTTATTCATTCTGAAAGTGGCGATGGCATCGAAAATAAAATGCCGGACCTCATCCAGGTTGCTGAATGATTCGGGCCGGAGCAGTTTAAAGAGTTCGGCAATCGGGAATAGGGCTCTGGCCCTAAGCCATTTAGAGAAGTGATTCCGGGTGATGTGGTACTCCAGGCAGTCATCGGGTATGTCGAATACCCGCTGCTGCAGGGATTTCAGATCGGGTGCCCGCGTGATCTCTTTTCCGGAGGCCGGGTCGATAAAAACGAAATCACCGAAGGCGAAATACTCCATGATGAATTGCTTCAGTTCATGGGAGAGGGTTTTGGATCGTTTGTAAATAAACCCTGCCCTCATGTCTTTGGCGATAGCTTCGTTCTCCAGGTCCGACGACTGCAGCAGGATGGGCATCAGGGGATCGTCGTTCTTGATGATCTGAGTGAGTTTCAGCCCTGCCTGTTTGTCCAGTTCCCCGCCACGCGGAAAACTGATGTCGGAGATGACACCCAGCATGTTGTTTTTGTATTTTTCATACAGGCCGACGGCTTCGTCGAAGTTGGTGGCCAGCAGGATCTTTGGCCTTCCCCGCATGCGCAGCATCTGCTGGTGTTCGTTCAAGCCTTCTGTCATGAAGTCCAGCGATTGTTTGAAGATCAGTTTGTAGATATTCGGCAGATAGCTGGAGTAAAACCGGATGGAGTCTTCCACCAGCAGGATCACCTGAACCCCGATTTCATGCACATCCAGTTCCGCATTCATCTTATCTTCAATCAGTTTGATGATAGCCAGCAGCAGATCTGCATTTCCCAGCCAGCAAAAAACATAATCGATGGCGCTCAGGTCTTCCTGCGACAACTGTATGGAAATTTCCCTGGAGAAGGGCGTCAGCACCACAATGGGCTTGGCGGGGTAGCGTTCCTTGATTTTAAAGGGGAGTTCGAAGCAGCTGGATTTTTCGGCGCTGAACATGGTGATTACCAGGTCGATATTGGTTTCGGCAAGGATACTGAAAGCTTCTTCTTCCGAAGATGCCTGTATGAACTGGGGCGGATACCGCAGGTTAAGCGAAGTATATTCGTTAAAGATCTGTTCATCGATACGTCCGTCCTCTTCCAGGATAAAAGCATCGTATTTACTGGAGATGAGCAACACCTGGTAGATCCTTTTTTTCATCAGGTTGTTGAAGGAAGTCTCGCTGGTGAGGAACTGCCGTGCCAGCAGGGTGGTGGTATCTGTCATACTGCGCTGAGAATATGGAACGAAATTAATGGAAATTTATCGTCTGGTCAACTCCTTTGCCGGATCCCAGAAGTAGCTGCTGAAGTCGGTGATTTGATCGTCAATGATAGTAAGACCTTCATTTTCAAGAAGCTGTTTCATGGTATCGGCTCCTCCGAAATGGTGTTTTCCGCTCAACAGTCCGGTCCGGTTCACCACCCTGTGGGCAGGGATGTCATCCGTGGCGTGGTGCGACTGGTTCATTGCCCATCCCACCATGCGGGCGGCGCGCCCCGTGCCAAGGTAGTGGGCGATGGCACCGTAGGTACTGACCCTGCCGAACGGGATCTCCCTCACAACCTGGTAAACCTGCTGAAAAAACGAATCAGGGTCTTTCATCGGTTATCGGTGCATAAGACCTGCCTTCTGCAAGCCTGAAAGCCAGGTAACAAATGGGTTTTCCTTCTTCCAGGAACATTTTCTCGTAAAAGGTCTGAATTGAAATGGCCGGTTCCGGTGCGGCCGCCTCGCTGTAAAGGTCATGGGTGGCGAATACCGGCAGGTGCCGGTGTTCCCTGATCACTTCAAGGGAGTAATCGTACAGGTCACGGTTATCGGTTTTCAGGTGAATCAGTCCCCCTTCTTTCAGCAGGTATCCATAGAGGCTGAGGAATCGGGGTGCGGTTAGCCGCCGTTTCTCGCGCGATTGCCTCGGTTGCGGATCGGGAAAGGTGATCCAGATCTCCGAAACCTCAGCCCGCTGAAGGAAATGATGCAGCAATTGTACGTGGGTCCTGATAAAGGCCACATTGGTGAGTCCCAGATCGTTGGATGTCTTGCAGCCCCGCCACATCCGGGCACCTTTGATGTCGACTCCGATGTAGTTTTTACCGGGATTGCGGATAGCCTGGTTGACCGTATATTCCCCTTTGCCGCATCCCACTTCTAGTACGATCGGGTGGTCATTGCCGAAAAAATCCCGCCATCGGCCTTTGAACGCGAAGCCTTGCTGCAAGTCTTCCCAACGGGGCTGGAACATATTGCGGAATTCGCGGTTTTCGGCAAATCGTTCCAGCTTGTTTTTGGTCATTTGTTTTCTTGTTTTGGGAACTGCCGGCCCGGCTCACTGTCGGATCAGCCATGCGTTGGGATCTTTGGCAGTCCTGATCTGATGAAGGGTCTTCAGCGCATCCGCTTTTACTGTGTAAGAATCGTAGCAAACCATGTGAAGTCCCTGTGAATTCCGGGCAAAGATCCGCGCAGGATAACCTTCTTTCACCAGTTTTTCCACTGTTTTTGTTGCGCCTTCCTCAAGCCTGAAACAACCTGCAACAATGTAGTATTGCGGCAGGGTGGAAGGATTTTCCTCCGGATTGATTGCAGGTGGCGGCAAATCATGGACTGAGGTCGTGTCATTACCGGTAAAAGCGGTATCGTGTAATAAAACAGCAGTGTCCGGCATGGTTAAAGAAGGGTCCGAAGGTGTCGGAGCGGTTTCGGACTGTTGTGCTGGTGTTTCTTTCCCGGGGAAGGATAATCGTTGGCGCAGGAACGAGGCAATGCTGGCTGCGTAAAAGCCGGCGAATACCAAAGCCCCCGCCATCAGGATGACCATGATGATTTTCGCGGTCCTGTAGCCGGAGGATTTCTTAATGGGATGAAGCCCCACTGACTGCAGTCCATAGTAATCCCCGGAAGTTTCCAGGCCGGGGTCGGCTTCGAAGCAGATCTTACCCTGCGGGTCGTTGAACAACAGGCCGACGCCGGGTATTTCAAGTCTTTTGCCTTTGTTGATCACGAAATGGCAGCCGTCGACATATTCTTCGATTTCCTTGATGGCCAGAGAGAGGGGAAGGTTCTCCCGGGCAGAGCAGTGTTTTGCCAGTGTATCGGCAGGAGCAGGGCCAGCCTCGAACGCATATTGTATGCCGGGCGGGTGGAGCAGTGTCTTCAGGCTGTCAGGGGTGGCTGCCCTGCTTGTTCCGGTAAAACGGCCCAGGCCTGGAACGGAGACTTCTCCCTTTTCAGTAAGCAGTTCGTGTATATATTTTGAGACATCCATATCAGGGAAGATGCTTGGGTAGTTTTTCCAGGTCGTCGGGGACATCCACGGCATAGCTGTCGTGCTGTGTAAGGCTGACGTAAATATCATGGCCGTGCTCCATCCATCGCAGTTGTTCAAGCGACTCCGACGTTTCGAGCAGGGTTGGCGGCAGGGTCACCAGTTCCATCAGGGTACCGGCACGGTAGGCATAAATGCCGATATGTTTCAGGTAAGGAAAAGCGATATGCCACTGGTCAGTTTGCCTGCCGCGCTGAAAAGGGATCACCGAACGACTGAAAAGCAGGGCGCGGTGGCGAAGGTCCATCACCACCTTGACGGTATGCGGGCTGTTTAATTCCTCCGGATCCCTGATGATACGGGCGAGGGTGGCGATGTTGGTGTCCGGATGATCGAAACAGGAGGCTACCAGGCTGATCTGATCGGGATGAATATAAGGTTCATCTCCCTGGATATTGATGATGATATCCGGAAGTGCCATGTTCGCTTCCGATCTGAGGCGGCCGCAGACTTCGGCACAACGTTCCGTCCCGCTGCGGTGATGCGGTGAAGTCATCATGACGCTGCCTCCGAAGCTTTTCACATGGTCGAAAATCCTCTGATCGTCAGTCGCCACCAGGATTTTCCGCAACACATCTGATGCCGCACATCGCTCGTAAACCCGCCTGATCATGGATTTGCCGTTAATCATGCTAAGGGCTTTGCCCGGGAACCGGGCAGATGCATAACGGGCAGGGATGATACCAAGACAGTCCACGATGCTGTTTTATTTGAATAATCCGTGAAGTTCGGCATTGACTTTCTCGATCACCATGCCGAGATCTTCCGGTACATCGGGGAAGTTCACATTGTCCACGTCGATGATCAGCAGTTTGCCAAGGGTATAGGAACTGATCCAGCTTTCGTACCGTTCGTTGAGTTTTTTCAGGTAATCCAGCCGGATGGCGGCCTCGTAATCCCTTCCTCTTTTCTGGATTTGCCTCACAAGGGTTGGGACACTGGCACGAAGGTATATCAGCAGGTCGGGAGGCTGAATAAAACTGCTCATCAGCTCGAAGAGGGACCGGTAGTTGTCGAAGTCACGTGTGGTCATCAGGTTCATGGCGTGGAGGTTGGGAGCGAAGATGTTGGCATCCTCATAGATGGTCCTGTCCTGTACCACTGTCTTCTCACCTTTTCTGATCGCTACGATCTGCCTGAACCTGCTGTTCAGAAAATACACCTGGAGGTTGAACGACCATCGTTGCATGTCTTCGTAAAAGCTGTTCAGGTATGGATTGGTATCCACATCTTCATAATGGGGTTCCCAGGCGAAATGCTTTGACAGCAAGCGGCATAAAGTAGTTTTGCCGGCCCCGATGTTCCCGGCGATGGCAATATGCATGGTATTTTGTTTTATCCTGCTAAAATAAGAAAGATTGGGATATCACCCATATGCTGTTGAAAGTTCGGTGACTCAGGGCCGCGGACTGCCATGATGCAGGTCCTTTAAAATATCTTCCACGTATTTCCTGCTGTTGCTTAGTCTGGGGACTTTATGTTGTCCGCCCAGTTTGCCCTGGCGCTTCATCCACTGATAAAAGGTGTTGGACGGGACCCGGTGAATGATGGGCATATCAAGGATCATGTTGTGGTAACGTTTCGCCTCATAGTCGGAGTTCAGCGATTTCAGCGCATTATCAAGCATTTCCGCAAAATACTCTATGTTATCGGGAGCGCGATCGAATTCGATGACCCACTCGTGGGCTGCATGGGTTTTGTTTTTGTAAAAATGAGGGGCTGCGGTGTACTCATGAACCCTTGCATCTGTCTTTTCACAAGCAATCCGGATGGCTTTTTCCGCATTATCGATGATCAGTTCCTCTCCGAATGCGTTGATGAAACTTTTTGTACGTCCGGTGATATGGATGCGGTAAGGGCTTACGGATGTGAACATCACAGTATCCCCTATCATATAGCGCCAAAGTCCGGCATTCGTCGAAATGATCATGGCGTAATTTACTCCGGGTACGACTTCTTCCAGGCCAAGGGTTTGAGGATCATTGCTGTTCAACTGGTCGAGGGTCATGAACTCATAGAATATGCCGTAATCAAGCATCAGCAGCATATCCCCGGCATTTCTGCGGTCCTGTATCCCGAAAAAACCTTCGGATGCATTGTAGGTTTCCATATAATGCAGGTTATCCGGCATGATCTGCTTAAACTGTTCGTGGTAAGGCTGAAAACTGACCCCGCCGTGAACGAACATTTCCAGTTTCGGCCAGACTTCAGCAAGGTTTTGACGTCCTGTTATTTCTAAAACCCTCCTGCATAGCAGCAGGGTCCAGGAAGGAACGCCGGAAATGCCTGTAACATTATGCCCGCTGGTGATACGTGCCATCTTTTCGATTTTCTGTTCCCATTCATCCATCAGGGCGATGGAGATGGAAGGGGTACGCATCAGTTCAACCCAGAAAGGCAGGTTTTGCATCAGGATGGCGGAAACATCCCCGTAATAGCTCTCCGGGTTCTCTCCGTCATAAGCCCACGATCCTCCCATTCCGAGTAACTTTCCGTCGAACAGTTCCGTGTCCGGATTGAGATCGCAATAAATCGATAAGAGGTCTTTCCCCCCCTTGTAATGGCATTCTTCCAGTGCTTCCTTGCTGACGGGGATGAACTTGCTTTTACCCGCACTTGTCCCTGAACTCTTGGCAAACCAGTTGATGTCCGTCGGCCAGAGCACATTTTGCTGGCCCTTCCGGATTTTACTGATCAGGGGGTGCAGATCCTCGTAAGTACTCACCGGAACGCGCCGGCGGTATTCCTCGGGACCTGTAATGGACGCGTAATCATATTTCTTTCCCCATTCGGTATTGCGTGCCGTGTTCAGTAATTTTCTCAGCCACTCCTGCTGTACGTCATGCGGATACTTCATAAACAGCGCGATCTGATGCAGCCGCTTCTTCATGAGCCAGGAGAAAACCGAACTGATAAAGGCCATATTGATACCTTTTCCGCAAATATAGCGCTTTTGACCGGGATGTCATCCTAACGTTGATTTAAATCAACGTTAGGATGACATCCCGATTCCCTATCTTTGACTCGTGATCCTTTTCCCCCAGGCAAAAATTAATCTCGGACTGCATGTGCTTCGGTGCAGACAGGACGGGTATCATGACATCGACAGCGTGTTTTATCCTGTCAACTGGAGAGATATCCTGGAAATTGTGCCTTCACCCGACGGGAAATGTTCCTTTTTCCCTTCCGGACTGCAGATTCCCGGACAGCCTGAACAAAACCTTGTGGTCAGGGCGTGGCGGATCATGGAGCAGATGTATCACTTGCCGCCGGTACATCTGTACTTACATAAAACCATCCCTCCGGGTTCCGGACTGGGTGGAGGCAGCAGCGATGCGGCCGGCACCCTGGTCCTCTTAAACCGCTTGTTCGATCTTGGACTCGATACGACCACCCTTAGAAATATCGCGGCAGGAATCGGCAGCGACTGTGCTTTTTTTGTGGAACCCGCTCCTGCCTGTGTAAGCGGCAGGGGAGAAGTGATTGCCCCATATAGCCTGAGTTTACCTTCGATTGTCATCGTGGTGCCGCCTGTCAGTGTCTTCACTGCCGACGCCTATGCAGCCATCCGGCCCAGTGAAAGGGATCAGGCAGTGGCATCGCTCCTCCGCAAGCCCATTTCTTTGTGGAAAGACCTGCTGATAAATGATTTCGAAGAGGTCGTCGGGAAGCAGCTTCCCCTCATCCAATCAATCAAAGCATTGCTTTACAGTAAAGGAGCCTCATACGCCTCGATGAGCGGAAGCGGCAGTGCAGTGTACGGGATTTTTGAAAATGACATTCCCGATACGGAGCGGCTGAGGACTGAAAGCGGGGGGCTGGTTTTCGTGAGCAGTTGCAGGAGTTGACACAACGAAACACTTACTCTACCATCATTTTGCCAGCCCTCATGCCACGTGAGTTTTTTCCCTCAAATTCAAGCATATACACATACATTCCGGAACTGAGTGTGGCCGCATCCATGGTGATTTGATGCCATCCGGCTGTCATCTGTTCCCTGACCAGGTATTTTAGCGTTTGTCCGCTGCTTGTCTTCAGGCTGATTTTTACCAGGCCTTCTTCCGGCAGGTAAAAGTTGATCAGACTTGTCGTGCTGACCGGATTCGGCCTGTTCTGTTCAAGGACAAGCTCTGGTGAGCCGGTCTTTACAGCAGGCATGCCCAATACAAGGGGTGTGACTGAGTGACCCGTGAGATCGGCAACAGAGGAATTTTCGTGCAACAGCCAGGGATCGTTCTCTGCAGGCTCGCCTTCAATTCTGAGCCGGAGCAGCGCAGTACCTTTCTGCACCTGCAGGGGATTCAGGCTGTACCATGCGATCAGCAGGCGCCTGCCGGAGACGTTCCAGATCACGGGTTCGGCTTCATCTTCAAATGAAGCGGCCCGTGCCGTCCGGACAGCCGTAACCGAAAGTCCTTCAGGGATCTGTAATTCAAGGGACAGTGCTCCGACCTCAAGGGTCCTGTCAGCATATAACGGCAATTCAAAGGATTCATCATTGCATACTGTCAGAAGACCTTCAGTCTGCAGTTCAATTTCATGTGACAGCTTCGCAGCAGGCACATAGGACCCGTTAACATCGCCGAATACGATGCCTTCCAGGTTTTCGGTGATGCTGCCGCTGCCGGAAGCATTCACCGCTTTTATTTCTGAAAGCCAGTCGCCGGCTGGGAATGTGGAGATGATCTCGGCATACCTGCGGGCGATCAGCAGTGCATCGATGGCATTGATGTTGCCGGTAGCGTTGACATCGGCAGCCTGCAGCCGAAGCCCGTACAGGAAAACGATGGAAGTGAAATGCTGCAATACCAGCAGGGCATCCGTTGCATTGACGCCACCCCAGGTTTTGGATGATGTGGCCGACAGGGAGTACGTACCTGCCGTGATCCCCTGCATAACGAAGTTACCGCCGTCTCCGGTGGTGGCGGAAGCGATCAGTTCACTCCCCTGTTTCAGCATCACGGTGGCATCGTTCAGCGGTGTCATCAGGGCGTTGTTGTAAGTAAAGCTTCCTTCAACCTGGGTTCCGGGAGGCAAACCCACGTAAATGGTGACCTGGTCACTGCCCTGACAGCCGTAGGCATCAGTCACATGAAGCGTAAAGACGGTGGTTTCATTGACGAAGGCCGTGGCATTGGGGATGTAGGGATTGTCCAGATGAACCCAGGGGTTCCAGTAATATGTGTAAGGTTCTGTGCCTCCCGTCACCACCGGGGCCATGATGGCAGAGTCGTTGAAAGGGATGTTCTGGTCGGGACCTGCATCCACCACGGGCAGTGGCCTGATATTGACTAAAACGGACGAAGGATCACCCGTACCGCAGGCATTGACCGGAGTGACGGTAATTGTGCCGGATTGGATCACATTGCTTAAATCGAGCAGGATGCCGTTCTGGTTGGCATTGCTGTGAAGCACGGCTCCGGAAGGATAAGTCCATTGATATGTCGTTGCGTTCAGCACCGGGTTGATCCAGTACCAGTTGTTTCCCGATCCCATACAGAGGTTCTCGCTTCCGGAAATGTTCCCGGCGGCCTGGGGCAGGGGATAGACTTCATATTCAATGGGAATACCGGTGTATAGCCCTGTGTAGTACACATCCTGAACCTGCAGGATACGGGCGGTATGGGTCCCGTGCCAGGTGGGGGCCACATCGAAAAGATAGGGACTGTTCATGATTTCCTGGACAGTGATGGTATCTTCCCCGTTGAAATACTCCAGGTTCCAGGGAGGCGAACCAGTCAGGAGCACCTCAAACTGTCCGGAGGCATTGATGCAGATACCCTGCGGACCGCTGAGGGAGGCCGTTGGCAGGGAGTCGAGGTAATAAAAGATGGTATCTCTGGCGTGGAGGCTCCATTTGCCATATTCATCTTTTGTCCGGACATACAACATATGTTGGCCATAACTGATACCTCCAAGGTTGAGGCTCCAGGCCAGAAAGGGAATATGTGCTGTTGGACTGAAGGGAACTGTTAAACCGTTTCCTTCACCCGGATCGGTGTCGAAGAAATATTCCACTTCAACCAACTCAGGAAGGCTGTCGTGGATAAACTGTTTATACAGGGGCTGAAACTGCACCAGACTCCATTTACCGCGGCTGTCTTTAGCCCGGATGAACAATTTATGGAAACCCTGGCTCAGGCTTTCGATGTCAATTGAAAAGGCCAGGTCGAGGTTGTTCGTGTCATTCACAAAAGACACATCATTGCCCATTCCGAAACCGGGGTCATGATCAATGAAATATTCAACCTTCACGATGTCAGGAACCTGGACAGGGATGAGCTGTTTAAAGAAGGGCATGTGCTGCGTGAGACTCCACCGCCTGGCGGAATCCTGTACTCTCATGAAGAGGTTGTGGAAACCCTGGTTCAGGGAGGCGATGGAAGCGATCCAACTGATGGTTTTATCGATGCCGGGGGTGAAACTGATTGGTGTGGCATTACCCTGTCCGGGATCATCATCAATGAAGTATTCGGCATTGGTGAGTTTGGGAAGGACCGCTTGAAAGGTCTGCTTGAAGAAGGGCAGGCTTTGGACGGTGCTCCATCTGCCGGCAGCATCCATGGCCCGGGTACGAATGAAATGGAAGCCGTTGGACAGGCCGTTGACATTCGCTGCAAAGCTGACATCGTTCAGAGCGGGGGCCGGGTTGAACAGAATGGGGATTCCCAGGCCAAATCCGGGATCGCTGTCGAAGAAATACTCAAGGGCGCCTATGTCCGGTGGAATTGCGTTCACGGTGTTTTTGAAAAAGGGAATGTGCTGAACTGTGCTCCAGCGGCCACTGTCATCAACAGCGCGAAAAGACAAACGGTGAAAACCCTGGGACAATCCGTCAAGGGAGATACTCGCGCTGAGGTTCGTGATGAGCGGAGCCGGGGTCACGGGCAACGGCGTTCCCAGGCCAAATCCCGGATCGGTATCGAAAAAGTATTCGATGCCCGTAATATTCTGGCATTGTCCGGAGATTTGCCAGGCCGGTAACAGCAAATGCAATCCGAATAACAGGCAAAGCGCATTCCACGGTTTTAGTAAAGTAGAAACAAAGGTCGTTTTCATTATCATCAGGCTTAAATGATCTTTATTCATCCGGCAGGATGCTTAGTTATGCGATTTGGCCTTGATGCTGACATTGATAGTATTGGAAGGAATGGCAGGCGCATTCAGGTAATAAATGGAAGGAATGTTAGGCATGCCTGACAGGACATAGGGGAGTGCGCCACCGTACATGCCGCAGTCTGCACCGCCTTCGCCTGCTCCAATGGCCGGGGAACCGGGCTTGAGTTGCCATTGCCCGTCTGTACTGTTTCCAGTCGATCCCAGGAATACATTGCTCATATTCACATTGGACTGGTTACCATTCTGGTTGCCGAAATCATTGTTATAGCCCAGGTTAAAGGAAATAGAACAGTTATTGTTCGTGAAACTGCCGGCAGTATGGATGTTGTTTTTAATGATGGCATTATGGCAGTTGATGCTTCCTGAAACCACATTGTTGGTGATCACCGCACTGAAACTGCCCGTGGACGAAATACCCCCGAATAAATAGTTGTTGGAAATCAGGATGTTGTTGGCCGGATAAGGAAAATTAATGGAGGTATTCCAATAAGCCCCGGTATGGAAATAATTCTGGGTGATGATGATGTTTCCAATGGGGGAGCCCGTAGCTTGATATATTGCATTGTTGCCTGTCAGGTAGTTTCTGTTGATCAGGATATCGCTGGTATACAGGTAGATCTGTCCAATACTCAGGCCGGTCACACTGGAACCCGCACTGCTTGCATTGAATTGAATAAACGGGATATAGGCCGAGGCCGGGGATGCCTGGGTCTGGGGGTTTTGTCCGAGGAAGTAGCCTGAACCAATGATGGTCAGGGATTTGGTGCAGTCAAGGTTGCCATAACTGACGGCCGAACACTCGAGATAGAGTGTGTCGCCGGAAGACGCGGCATTGTGGGCTGCCTGTACGGAGGAATAAGCTGCGGCGCTGCCGGGAGCTGAATTGACCCTGTGTACGGTGGCAGTTGTCTTGAAAACCAAGCCTGCCAGAACAAGGGTCATTAAGGAAGAAAGCGTTAAAATTTTCATTTTGGGTCTTTTTTTTTGTTCAACATCATTGAAGTTGCAAAACAAATATGAAAACATGGATATATTGATGTGTTATGTAATTAACAATGCTGTTTAACAGATATTTAACTATAAATATTTGCTCATCTCCTGCCGATATAAAACAGGTCGTCCACAGAGCCGGAAATCCGCCCCTGCGGATATTTTTCTACCTTTGTGTCTTATTGAACCTGCATGAAAACCAAGAAGGACATCGTGGAGAACTGGCTGCCCCGCTACACCGGTCAGGAGCTTGGTCAGTTCGGAAAATATATCCTGCTGACCAATTTCACCCAGTATCTCGATTTGTTCTGCAGCCAGAAAAAAGTGTCACTTTGCGGGCAAGGCCGGCCCATGCCGAGTGCCACCTGGGAGAACATCACCATCATTGATTTTGGGATGGGAAGTGCCAATGCCGCTACGGTGATGGATCTGCTCAGTGCCGTGGAGCCGCGGGCTGTGCTTTTCCTCGGCAAGTGCGGCGGGCTGAAGAAGAAAAACAAAGTGGGTGACCTGATCCTTCCCATCGCAGCGATCAGGGGTGAAGGAACCTCCAACGATTATTTTCCGCCCTATGTGCCGGCATTACCAGCCTTCAGTCTTCAGAAGGCCATTTCCACCACCATCAGGGAACATGAAAAAGACTACTGGACGGGTACGGTTTATACCACAAACCGAAGGGTCTGGGAATATGATGAGCAGTTTAAGCAACTGTTGCGGGAAACACGGTGTATGGCGATTGATATGGAAACAGCCACTATCTTCATCGTAGGTTTTGCCAATCATATCCCGACCGGAGCCCTCCTGCTGGTTTCCGACCAGCCCATGATCTCGGAGGGTGTGAAGACTACCGCCAGCGATAAAAAAGTGAGTGCGAAGTTCGTCAGGATGCATCTGGAATTCGGGATTGAATCTTTGATGCAGCTTATAGATAACAGGTTGACAGTCAAACATTTACGTTTTTAAGGATGTCGGTTGCAGAATTTCAAAAAGTTGCAGCCGATATCGGCAGAAAGAAGTTTGCCCCGCTGTACTTCCTTACCGGGGATGAACCCTATTACATTGATCAGTTGTCGGATCTCATCGAAAACAGTGTATTGATCCCCGATGAAAGGGCTTTCAATCAGTCTGTCGTTTATGGTGCGGATGTCACTGTCCCGGATCTGATCAGCATGGCCCGCAGGTATCCGGCCTTTGCCGCTTACCAGGTAGTCATCGTGAGGGAGGCCCAACAGATCGACAATATTGAGACCCTGGTGAAATATGCCGAGAACCCGGTTCCTACCACTGTCCTCGTGCTCTGTTACAAATACCAGAAACTCGACAAACGAACCACATTCGCGAAACACCTTCAGAGCAAGGGCGTGTTTTTTGAATCAAAAAAACTTTACGAGGATAAGATTCCTGACTGGATTACAGCGTACATGAAGGAGAAGGGATACAGGATTGATCAGAAGGCTGCATTGCTGCTGGCAGAATACACTGGAAACGAGCTCGGCAACCTCAGCCATGAGATTCAGAAACTCATGATCAATCTGCCGCCGGAAACGCTGGTCACATCAGACCATATAGCCGCCTATACAGGGATCAGTAAAGAATTCAATGTGTTCGAGCTTCAGAAAGCGCTTGGGGAAAGGAATGTATTCAGGGTGAACCAGGTAGCATTTTACATGGCTGCCAATCCGAAGGAAAATCCCATACTGAAGATCATCCCGGTATTGTTTTCTTTTTTTTCGAAATTATTGCTGTATCACGCGCTGGTAGCAGAAAGCCGCAGGCCGGGAGGAGCCCCCTTCGACGGACAGAATACCGCACAGGTGGCAAAGGCGCTTGGTGTGCATCCTTTTTTTGCCAGTGACTATGTTAAGGCTGCAAAAAATTATTCGTTTGCCCGGCTTTCAGGCATCGTTTCCCAGCTAAGGATCTACGACATGAGAGCAAAAGGCGTTGATAACGACAGTACCGAAGACAGCGAACTGATCAGGGAAATGCTTTACAGAATCATGCACTGACAGCCTTAGCTGAAAAGGCTTTCGATTTGTTCGCGGTATTTTTCCATGATCAGCTTACGCCTGAGTTTCAATGATGGCGTAAGCTCGCCATCCTGTATGGTCCATTCCCGGCCAAGGATCTCGAATTTCCTGATTTGTTCACTCTTCCCGAGGGCATTATTTAACTGATTGATTTCCCGTGCGATACGGTTGATGATCACACTTTCCTTCACCATTTCCTGATCCGTGGTAAAAGGGATTTTCTTGATATGGCACCAGGAGCGAAGGTGATCAAAATTGGGCACGATCAGGGCGCCGGGGTATTTCTGGTTTTCGCCCACCACCATGATGTTGTCGATAAAGGAGCTTTCCTTCATCCTGCTCTCGATCACCTGGGGAGCGATATATTTCCCAAAAGAGGTCTTGAACATTTCCTTCTTGCGTCCGATCAGCCTGAGATGGCCGTTGGGCTCTATTCTTCCGAGATCCCCGGTATGGAACCAGCCTTCGGGATCAATCGCTTCGGCGGTAAGGGCGGGATCCTTGTAGTAACCGCTCATCACATTGGGACCTTTGCACAGAACTTCTCCGTCATCGGCAATCCTGACCTGGACGTCTTTTAGTACAGGCCCGACGCAACCGAAGCTGAAGCCGCCTTTTTCTCTTGTGCTTACGGCAATAACCGGAGAAGTTTCCGTAAGGCCATAACCTTCCAGCACCTCGAAGCCGGCTGCCCGGAATATCCTGGCAAGCCTGGGTTGCAGTGCAGCCCCACCGCTTACGATGATCCGGAGTTTCGATCCCAGTGCCGCACGCCATTTCCTGAATACCAGGCGGTCGGCCAATGAGAGCTTACAGTGGTAAAACCACCCGTTGGCGCGGTCAAGCGCATAACGTTCAGCAAGATGCAGTGCCCGGAAAAAGATCCCCTTTTTTATCCCGGGCAGTTTGCGTCCGGTCGTTACAATCTTCTCAAACACTTTTTCCAGGAACCTGGGAACGGCGCACATGATCTCAGGCTGGATTTCCCGGGCATTCTCCGTAATGGTGGCCATGTTCTCCACATAATAAATCCTGTACCCAAGGTATTGGTATGTATAGTTGATCATGCGTTCATACACATGCGACAAGGGCAGAAAACTCAGGCATTTCGCCCCGGGAGGAAGCTGCGGAATATGAGAAACTCCTTTGAAATTGCTGATCAGGTTGGCGTGTGTCAGCATCACCCCCTTGGGATTGCCGGTGGTACCGCTGGTATAGATCAGGGTTACCAGATCGCTGGTGGAGAGGCTGTCCTTTATCTGTTTCAATTGCCCGTGTTGCGGCGCTTGCCTTCCCAGTTCCAACAGATCCTGCAGGGATTTCCTTCCGTTGACCTGACCTAAAGAATATGCCCTTTCAGCAAGCCGGCCGACCGTTTGCAAACGGTCGAGCTTACGGAACAATTCCTCCCCGGTCAGGAAAATGGCCTTCACCTCCCCATGCTCCAGAATGTACTGGAAATCAGCATCACTGACAGTAGGATAAACCGGTACGTGAACCGCTCCTATCTGCATGATCCCGATGTCGAGCAGGTTCCATTCCGGTCTGTTGTTGGTCACGGTAGCTACCGCATCTCCTTTCCCGATGCCGATGCTCAGCAAACCAAAGCTGACCAGATCGGATAATTCCTGGTATTGGTCAATGCTGTATGTATACCACTTTCCGTTTTCTTTGCCCCCCAGCACCACTTCACCGGGAGGGAAGTGTTTTTTATAATAGGGAAGAAGGTCGAAAATTCGGGTAATCTCCATTTAATTAATGAATTATCATAAGAGAAGCAAACCTAAACAGAATTCCGCATTTTTCCAAACGGCTCTGATCAACAGCTTCTTTTGGTTTGCGGAAAACAGTTTTCCGGATTCCGGACGCAAACCTGCTGCCTGGATTGCTGATATGGATCAATACGGCAAAAAGCAGGGGTAAACTCAGGATGCGGTAACGCTGGATGGCGCCGGTAGACGGACTGATCCATCCGATCACGATAAAATCAAACACAACAATCAAAATACAGAATATCAGTGTGTTATCAAATAGGATGGGTGATCTGGCCCGAAACAGCAGATACACCATCAGCAGCCACAGGACAAGGTTTTCCAAAGCTGCTGCCGCCGTGTAAATATTCAGAAAAGGGTAGAAAAAGGGTGCAAAAAGGCTATGAAAAAAAGCGAGGGGGGATTTCAGCAGCAATACCCAGAGGCTTTCTGAACGGATCAGCATGAAAAGGGGATTCACAGCGGAGTTGTCCTTCATCATGTGGTAGAAATTCTGCTGTTTCTGCAGCAACCAACTGCCGGGCTCCGCGGCAGGGACAAAAAGCTGTAAGACCAGCATGACCAACAGGCAGATGCCGGTGATAAACAGGTAAGTGCGAATTCCGGCCGGTTTTTTTGTGAAAGCGTTAATAAACCAGGCAACGGACAAGGGAAAGATCAATAACAGGAAATATGGTTTGACCTGGGTCATCAGCAGGATTCCAGCCATCGTACTGATGATCATCGCTGCGGTCCGGTTCCGCTTTCCGGCCAGGCTCATTCCCTGTGCCAGCATGCCGAATCCGAAGATGGCCAGGCTTTCCTTGGAGAGGATGGATCCCCAGAATACGGCCGAGGGTATGAGAAAGACAACGAAGAAAAGGATGCGGAGCCTGTATCCCTCGAGTGACCGTGATGTCAGTCGGTAAATTCCGCACAGCCCGCTCAGGGACAGGATGTTGCCGAAAAGCAGGTGGATATGGTAGTTCCCTCCCGACAAAAAACAGAAAAGTGCATTGAGTCGTACCAGTGTTCTGTTGTCGTTCCATATGCCTTCCACATAGCTCCGGTTCCAGGAAACCATATGCGCAATGTATTCCCCTGTAGCCATAGAGGAGTCTCCTGCGCCTGTCATCAAACTGATGAAACTTCCCGGATGTTCCGGCAGGCTTCCGCGGAGTACCACGCCGTCGCTGAAATACCTGAAAGCATCGCTGCTACCTGCAAACCATGGACTGTAGGTGAAGATCAGCCAGGACAATTCCCCGCATGCCACCCTGGCCATAAACACCACGACCAGCCAGTGCCAGGGGATTCCGTTCAGCCGGAACAGCCGCGATCTGGCAATAAGCCACAGCAATGGTAAAAAATACAGGATATATAAGAAGCTTGCGACCATTTTTATTGCTTGGTATCATTGAACCCTTGTTTCCTGAACAGCCTGCCGGCAGGTAACGGCCTGTTTGTCCAAAGGCTGCAGAGGGAGATGATCAGGAATGGCAGGGCTGGTGTTTTATACTTGACGATGGCTCCAGTCACGGGCGAAATGAGACCGGTGACCGCAAATACCGAAAAAACGAAAAGCACCGACAGGAGAAACAAGGGGATGGAGGCGGGTTTGCCTGCTCTGAACAGGACAAGCAGCGTGATGCTCCAAATCAGCAGGTTCTCAATACCCGCCACGATGATCAGGGGATTGGCAGATTCCCAGCAGGCCGGACGGAAGAAGGTGGTGAGGAAGCCGGGAAGCAAACCTTTCAGCATATTCCGGAAACCGGGTTCAAGTGTTTCAGTGCTGATGAGGCTCCCCGCTCCGGCTTCACGGGCAATCCGCAGAAAATCCTGTTGTTTACGTGCCATAATTTCACTGATGTCGTACACGGGATTGAACGCTCCTGCCAGCAGACCCAGACCGGCAAACAGAAGAATTACTGCAGGGAAAATAAACCGGGCCCGGTGAGTTTTCGTACGCATGCTTATACCATAAGCCATCAACAGGGGCAATAGCAGGATAAATACATAAAACTTGCTGTATCTGAGGATGATAAGAGAAAGCAGCAGGAGGACGACGGAAATAATTGTGATCTTGTTTCGGGCGATTTTATCTGTGAGATACAAGGCCAGTCCCGATGAGAACAAGATCAGGCCTTCTTTTAGCACACCGCTGGTCCAGAATAGCAGGGATGGTGTAAGGAAAAGCAGCAGGAAAAAGGCTTTTCGCAGTGAAGGAAAGGCGGGGAGCGCGGTTTTATAAATGGCCAGTATCCCTGTGAAACTGAGAAAACACATTACCAGGGCATGGATATGGTAATTGTGCAGGGAAACGAGGCTGAGCAGGGCATTGAACCTGATAAGGATGTGGCCGTCACCATAGATATTGGATGGATAGATTCCGCACCAGTTGTTCATCCTGTGGTAATATTGGTTGAAATGCGGGTGATCGTTGCCAATGCCGCTGAGCATGCTGAAGAAGTCGGCCGGACTGCTGAAAAAGGCATCGGCCAACACTTTACCGTCGTCGAAGTATTTGAAGATGTCGGCCGTGCTCCGGTCAGTGTAAACCATGGTATAGACAAGGTATAAAAGTAAGGCTGCTGGTATTTTCACCAGGAAGGCTCCGTATGTCCATGATTCCGGGATTCCTTCAAGGCGGAAGAACCTAATCCGCTTCAGCAGGAACAAGATGATGAACAGGTAAACGAGGTACAGAAAAGCCTGTAAGACTGTATGCCATGCATCAGATCCAAGCGATTCGGGAGCTTGTTCAGCGAAGGTGCCAACCGCCTGTTGCCAATCGCCGCCTGTCATCCGGTATTGATTTTAGGTCTGTTGCAGTATCCATTCCCTGGCATTGATGAACGCATCAATCCAGGGAGAGACCTCATCAGATTTTCTTTCGCAGGGGTATGCTGCCCATTGCCAGGGGAAAACAGCCCTTTCGAGATGCGGCATCATGGCAAGATGACGTCCGTCGGCGGAAGTAATGGCCGCAATGGCATCATCAGAGCCGTTCGGGTTGCCGGGGTAGGCTTGATAAGAGTACCTGGCTGCCACCTGGGCAGCAATGTGGTGATCGGGCATCACGATTCTTCCTTCGCCATGGGCCACCCACACCCCGAGCCTTGAACCGCCAAGCGGGCCGAACATCACGCTTTGGTTTTCCGGGATATCCACATTCAGGAAGTGGGATTCGAACTTACCCGACAGGTTGGGTTGCATCAACGGTTTATCTTTTTTACCGGGCGTCAGCAATCCAAGTTCCATCATCAGCTGGCAGCCGTTGCAGATGCCCAGGCTGAGGGTGTCCTGCCTGGAGTAGAACTTGTCAAGGGCTCTTTTGGCTTTTTCATTATAAAGGAAGGCGCCAGCCCAGCCTTTGCCCGAACCCAGGACATCGGAGTTTGAGAAGCCTCCCACAAACACGATCATGTTTACATCACTCAGATCCTCCCGGCCCGAGATCAGGTCGGTCATGTGAATGTCCTTCACTTCGAAGCCCGCGTGAAACAAGGAATAAGCCATTTCCCTGTCACCGTTTACACCTTTCTCACGGATGATGGCTGCCCTGGCAGGTTTTGCGTGCGTGGCGCTTTTCCGGAGTTTCCCGTTGAATGCATCGGGGAAACGGAATTGAAGGGGCTGGATTTTATAATTGACGTAACGCAGGTTCGCGTGTTCCTCACCGCTCTGCAGGCGGTCCAGAAGGTAAGAGGTCTGGTACCAATGATCCCGAAGGTCAGGGATATTAAGTTGATATACAATGTCTTTCCCTTTTAGGTACAGGGAATTCCCGCTGATCACCCTGCCAAGTGGGAACCAGCTGAGTTTTGCTGCATCAAGGATTTGTTTCACTTTTTCCTGTTCAGTGACTTGTATCAGTACGGCCGGATTTTCTGAGAAAAGTAAACGAAGGTGATCCGGTTCAAGCGACTGAAGCGCATGCAGGTCGATGTCCAGGCCGGTGTCTGTGCAGGGGAAGCACATTTCCAGCAGGGCAGTCATCAGTCCGCCGGCCGAAATGTCGTGACCGGCATGCACAAGTTCCTGATTGACAAGTTTCTGGATAGCCTCAAAGGCGCTGGCGAAGCTTGCCGGATCGGCAATATCCGGTGTGAGGTCACCGGTCTGACCCAAGGTCTGGGCGAAGCTGCTGCCGCCCAGGTGGAAGGGCCCGTTGGAAAAGCTGACATAGAAGATGGCTGAATCAGGCAGGTTTTGCAGGGGAACACGAATGGCTTTCCTGATGTCGCTGACTTCGCACACCGCGGTGATGATCACCGTACCGGGAGCGATCACCTGGCTGCCGTCGGGATATTTCTGCGTCATGGAAAGGGAGTCCTTGCCCGTGGGCACGTTGATTCCCAAACTGATACTGAATTCACTGACGGCCTTCACTGCCCTGTACAACCTGTCATCTTCCCCTTCCTGTTTTGACGGCCACATCCAGTTTGCACTGAGGGAAACGCCGCCAAGACCAACCTCTGCCGGTGCCCAGACCAGATTGGTCAATGCTTCTGCAATGGAGAGCCTTGACCCGGCTTCCGGACTGATCAGTCCGACCGCCGGAGCATGGCCAAGGGAAGTGCCCGCCCCTTTGATCCCGTCGTAGTCAAGACATACGATCCCGAGGTTGTTGACCGGCAGCTGTATGCTGCCGGCAGTCTGCTGCATCGCAATCCTGCCAGTAACCGAACGGTCCACCTTATTGGTCAGCCAGTCCTTGCAGGCAACTGCCTCCATTTGCAGCACCCGTAACAGATGGCCGTGAAAGTCATGTTGGTCGTATTGCAGGGGCTGACAGGAACGGTCCACCCTTTTATCACGGATTATTGTACGGGGTGGTTTTCCAAACAGGTCTGACAGCTTAAGATCAATGGATATTGTGTTCTTTTTTTCGTTGAGAAAGCGAAGTTGCTGATCATCAGTAACCTCTCCGACATCGTAAAAAGGGGCCCGTTCTCTTTCACAAATGTTGCCCAGCAGCACCATGTCTTCACCGCAAAGCACTAAACCCATCCTTTCCTGCGATTCGTTGCCGATGATTTCCTTATCTGAGAGGGAAGGATCGCCGACAGGAAGTTTATCGATGTGGATTGTTCCACCGCAATGTTCCACCAGTTCCGAAAGGGAATTTAAATGTCCTCCCGCCCCGTGGTCATGGATGGCTGTGATGGGATTATGATCGCTTTCACAAAGGGCACGGATGGCATTATACACCCGTTTCTGCATCTCAGGGTTTGAACGCTGTACTGCATTCAGCTCGATCTGGTTGTTGTATTCCCCTGTTGCCACGGAGGATACGGCTCCTCCACCCATTCCGATCCGGTAATTATCGCCTCCGAGCACAACAATCTTTTCCCCTTTGCCCGGTTTTCCCTTGATGCTGTCTGTTTCACAGGCATAGCCGACTCCGCCTGCAAGCATGATCACTTTGTCATAGCCGTAGATTCTGTTCCATGTTTCAAGTTCGAAAGTGAGAAGGCTGCCACAGATCAGGGGCTGTCCGAATTTGTTTCCGAAGTCGCTTGCCCCGTTGGACGCTTTGATCAGGATTTCTGCCGGCGGGTGATACAGCCATTTTCTGGGATTCGCTGATTCCCGGGAGTTTTTGCCGGAGAGGCGCGGATAGGAGGTCATATAGACTGCAGTCCCTGCAAGGGGAAAACTTCCTTTGCCGCCTGCCATCCTGTCCCTGATTTCTCCGCCGCTGCCGGTGGCTGCACCGTTGAAAGGTTCCACCGTGGTGGGGAAATTGTGTGTCTCAGCCTTCATGGAAATCACGGCCGGAACCTCGCGAAGGAAAAACCAGTCGGCAATATCCTGTCTTCGCGGTGCGAACTGACGGATGACGGGACCGCGGATAAAGGCCACATTGTCGGTGTAGGCGGAAACCAGTCTGTTTTTATGGGTCAGGGAGGTTTTTTTGATCAGTTGGAAAAGCGTTTCGGGCATTTCGATGTCGTCGATCACGAACTGACCGTTAAAGATCTTATGCCTGCAATGTTCAGAATTCACCTGCGAGAAGCCGAAGACTTCACTGTCGGTAAGCCTTCTGCCCAGGCGTTGGCTCAGATCTTCCAGGTATGCCACTTCCTCTTCGTTCAGGGCGAGGCCTTCATCACGGTTGTAAGCAGCAATATCATCAATTTCCCGCAGCGGTTCGGGTGTAATGTCATTGTAAAACAGGCCCTGATCCAGCCTGGGGTAAAGACTTTGAAGCATTTTATCGAACACCTGCCCCGGTGTAAAAGGGGTATAGGCTTCTATCCTGCTGATCTCTTCCAGTCCCATGTTTTGGGTTATTTCAACGGCATTGGTGCTCCAGGGTGTGATCATCTCTTTTCTGGGACCGACAAAGGAGCCTTCAATGCTGAGTTCCCTCAGGTAAGTTGCCCCTCCGAACAACCACCTGAGCCTTCCCTTTTCCGTGGGACAAAGCGCGTCGGGGTGTTCGAGGGCGTAGATATGGTGTTGCGGGGACTGGAAGAAGTGGATCATGGCAGGAAATTCAGAACCAAAAGTACTTTTTTTACAGGAATGCTTGTTGAGGGTTTAATTGGATACTTGAGACCGGCTAATACTCAGATCTTCTTTTTCTTGCTGAAGAAAATCTTGAAAGCGGGAGTGGAAGCCAAAAGAATAAACCCCAGCATCACATATAATTTATACTGGATCAAACCGGGAAACAGGTGTCCTACCAGGTATCCGAAAGCAGTCAAAGAACCGGTCCAGATTACCGAGCCGAGCAGTGCGATGGCCGCGAATCTCTTTTTCCCAAATGTAGAGGCCCCGGCAAGCATAGGGATAATCGCACGGATGATAGGTAAGAATTTCCCGGTAATAAAAGCCACCAGACCATACTTAACATAGAAATCATGGGATCTGTGAAGATAGGACGGTTTAAAGAACCTGGATTCTTCTTTGTTAAATAACTTTGGACCCAGCCACATTCCCTGCAGGTAACCGGTGATGTCTCCCAGAAATGCAGCCAGAGCCAGCAATGGGAAGAGAATAAAATAATGAACATCGAGTATCAGGGATCCACAGAGAAATCCTGCAGTGAAAAGCGTATAGTCACCACCTGGCAGGAACATTCCAATCAGGAAACCGGTTTCTATATAAATAATTACCAGCAACAGCAGCAATCCTCCAATTCTGATCAGGTGTGCCGGATCTGAAACGAATTCCTGGTAATCTGAAAGAAAAGAAAGCAGCAGCAAGGGAATGAATGATATAACATTTATAATGGACAACCTCTTAAACAGATGAAAGGAAGCGTTCAGCCTCAATGGCTGCCATACAACCGGAACCTGCTGCCGTTACTGCCTGACGGTAGTAATGATCCTGGCAGTCACCGGCTGCAAAGACTCCTTCCACATTGGTGCGGGTTGATCCGGGAATGGTCTCAATGTATCCATTCTCAGCCATGTGGACCTGTCCCTGGAAAATCTCGGTATTGGGCGTATGCCCGATTGCAATAAATAATCCATGTACCGTGATTTCCTTTTCTTCTCCGGACTTAAAGTTGCTGACCCGGATCCCCGTAACGCCTTTATCATCACCCAGCACCTCCGCAACCCCGGAATTCCAAACCATTTCAATATTGGCAGTATTGAGCACTTTATGCTGCATGGCTTTGGATGCCCTGAGTTCATCACGTCTGTGTATCATGTACACTTTTGAACACAGTTTGGCAAGATAGGTGGCTTCCTCGGCAGCTGTGTCTCCTCCTCCGACGATCGCCACATCCTTTCCTCGGTAGAAGAAACCGTCACAGGTTGCACAGGCGGAAACGCCGAAACCCTGGTATTTCTTTTCAGAGTCAATCCCCAGCCATTTGGCTGAAGCGCCTGTTGCGATAATAACAGCCTCAGCTTCAATTATTTTTCCATCATCGGCTTCACAAATAAAAGGGCGTTTTGAGAAATCAACCCTGGTAATGATACCCCAGCGGACATCTGTGCCAAAGCGCTCAGCCTGCTTTTTAAAATCTTCCATCATTTCCGGTCCCTGGATTCCCTCGGGATAACCGGGAAAATTTTCGACTTCGGTGGTGGTGGTTAGCTGCCCGCCAGGTTGCAAACCCATGTACATCATGGGTTTAAGATCGGCTCTCCCTGCGTAGATGGCGGCAGTGTATCCTGCAGGACCGGATCCGATGATCAATACCCTTGTTTTTTCTATGTTTTCCATTGTGTCGTTTTTTTCAGGCGACAAAGATAGTAAAATATATCTTCATCATTGTTAAAGTAATCATCTGTTTAACAATACGATACAAACTTTTCGTGATTTCTTGCAGCATCATTTGAATTTAAGAGAAAATTGTTCTAATTTTGCACCTCCTTTATCGGGGTGTGGCGCAGTTGGCTAGCGTATCCCGACCCAACAGGGTCGGGAGGGTCGGAAGTGGAGGAAGCTGCTCCTTGATGTAAATAGTTCTTTTAGTATTTTCGGGGCGTGGCGCAGTTGGCTAGCGTATCCCGACCCAACAGGGTCGGGAGGGTCGGAAGTGGAGGAAGCTGCTCCTTGATGTAAATAGTTCTTTTAGTATTTTCGGGGCGTGGCGCAGTTGGCTAGCGTATCCCGACCCAACAGGGTCGGGAGGGTCGGAAGTGGAGGAAGCTGCTCCTTGATGTAAATAGTTCTTTTAGTATTTTCGGGGCGTGGCGCAGTTGGCTAGCGTATCCCGACCCAACAGGGTCGGGAGGGTCGGAAGTGGAGGATGCTGCTCCTTGATGTAAATAGTTCTTTTAGTATTTTCGGGGCGTGGCGCAGTTGGCTAGCGTATCCCGACCCAACAGGGTCGGGAGGGTCGGAAGTGGAGGATGCTGCTCCTTGATGTAAATAGTTC
>Ga0209310_1000129_pt1 | contig 122974 bp, 83 predicted proteins | sample AD_UKC030_MetaG_FD_184415 | JGI IMG/M metagenome (GOLD analysis project Ga0209310, IMG submission 184415) | Active sludge microbial communities of municipal wastewater-treating anaerobic digesters from USA - AD_UKC030_MetaG (SPAdes) (version 2) | ecosystem: Engineered > Bioreactor > Anaerobic >... | reverse complement strand
GAGTAAGATACCCAATCCCCACAGCGAAGCAAGCAAAAACGAAAATGCGCCTGATTCCGAAAATGCTCTAAGCGGTTGGACCTGGCTTAATTGGAATCAGAACGCCCCCCACCTTACGGAATTGCTGACGCAACCGCTTGCGGTCGACACAGCGTCAGCCAAGGAAGTCCGCTTTCGGTGCAGACCACACCGCGGACGCCGCGTTGATGGCTGCAAGCTGATATGGGTCTGTGCAAAAATTACTTCCGATTTTGGCGGGAGCGCCGCCGGGCCAGATCCGAGGCGCAAGGGAGGGAGTGTATCCCCCTGCGATCCTCGACCGACCGAGCAACGAAGCCGATGGCCCGGCGCCGCCCCGCCCCGCAGGGCTGGGGGCCTTGGGCGCGCTGGCTGTGTTGCTCCTCGCTCACAGACCGCGCGGGTATGCTCGCTCGTCGCGCCTTGCCAGCCCGCCCAATCCCCTCCAGCAAAATCGGAATTAATTTTTGCACAGACCCTAAGTCGGCGCGCGACGGAGCGCACGACCTGCCTGTCAAAGCTGAGAGCTGAAGGGGAGCGGCGCCTGGTTGTTTCCCTCAAAGATCTCGGGTATTTGATTGTCAGGGTCCAGCACCACACGCCAGCCGGCTTTTCGCTCGCGCACAGGGAGCGAAAAAGGTTTCCGCTTCGGCATGAGATCGAGCGGCGCTTCGAGCGAGCCGATCGATTCGCGCTCGAGCACGCTGCCCTTCCCGTCCACAATCGCAACGATGACATTTTGCGCCGTGCGCGCGCCGATATTATGGATCCAACCCGAGACCCGATTCCCGTCCATGCGAATCTCGCGCGCGGCCAGCGCCAGATCGGCTCGATCCCAGACCGGATCCAGCTTCATCCGCTGGCGCAGATCGACCGCTGTCACCTGCCGCGGCGGCAAGGTCAGCTCGATGGCGTCGGCCTTGGCCAGCTCGAGGTTTTCGGTTCTGGAGACGCCATCGGGCTCGGGTCCGGCCGTCAGCTCATACTGGCCGTGGTCCAGTTCCCAAACCCGCATCCGGCCCGAGACGGGCACATTGGAGTAACTGTAAACCAGGGCTCGCAACCGGTCCCGGCGATGCTGCGTCACCAGTGCGGCATAATTGGTGCCGAAGCCTTCCCAGCTCACGGCGAGGGCCGGATTATACTTGTTGCGCCTCGTGTAGCCGCCAAGGAACGCCTTGGACGCATGCTCGAGCAGGTGCGGGAAGATGCGGTCGGTGAACGGTTCGGCGGCGGTAAACATATCGGGCCAGCGCAACGCGTCATGAAGCGTGTGGATGGCGGGTTCGCCGGGCATCGGGCGGCCGAGGGCGGCGGCAGCCAGCGGTTTTGGATCGCCTGTCTGATACAGCGCGAGGGATGGGTTGCTGGCGGCCAGGCGGCGGAGCGCATCAGCCGATAGACCGTCAAGCTGCCCCATGCTGAACAGCTCGCTGGCGTAATCGTTGACCGGCAGGGGGGTCTGTCCCAGGCGGGCGTAATGCAGGAGCGGTTCGAGGTATTTGGCGTCGTCCGTGAGCGCCCCCAGCCAAACGAACGCCGCCGCCTGGCTGCAGTAGCCGCCGTAGAGCGGACGGTCGGGATGGGAGTTCAGGACCTTGCCGCTGAGCACTTCGATATCCGTGGCCCATTGGCCGGGTTTGAGGAATCGGAGCCATGTGTCGGCCCACTCGCGAACCAGCCGCAAGGCTTGGGGGTTGCGGTTGTAGTCGGCGGCCTGGAGAGCGGTGTGCCACATCAGCGGCGCCGCCTGGCCATCCACGGCGGGCGGAGAAGGGCTCTCGATGTCGCGGGCGCCCATCCGGTCGCGGTTCCGGAAATGGCGGCGGCCGTCCGGCGTGACCACGGTCAGCCTCTCCATGTTCCGGGCCGACTCCATGCAGCGCTCGAGGTAGATCGGATCGCCGTAGAACCAGCGGGACATCAGGGCCAGATGATTGATGCCTTCCTCGTAGGCGTGCAGCGCGTCAGTGGATGACCGGTTCAGACCGCCTCGAAGGTTCTCCGCCTCCGCAAGCTCGGCCATCCCTGCCGCGGCATCCTTCAGTCGCGCGGCGATGCCGTCTGATTCGAAAAATGCGAGGTCCACAAACTGCTGATACAGGTCGGAGTCGTCCCCAACGCGCCCGCCGAACTCGCCTGTGGGCACGGCGCGATGGTCGAGCCACCACTGGGCGATGCGCCGCGTCTCGAGCCACGCCAGGCGCGGGTGCCAGGCCCAGTCGGGCGTTCCCGAAGGGGGGCTGGGCAGGGCGGCCACGGGATCGAGGCGGTCCAGGTTCTTGAGGTAGATCCACTCGCGGTATTGGCGGACGAGCGGATCGGATGGAGCCAGGGCATGGCATTGGTCAAGGGTCAGGAACAGCTCGGGGCATTGGGCGGCATATCGGCTGCTGGCAAAGAACTCCTCGCGCGATTGGCTCCGGAAGGCGCCCCACGGACGAGGCTCGGAGAGCAGGCTGAAATAGGATCGCACCAGCAGCTTGCGCCAAGCCAGCGCTTCGGGCAATGCCTCCGCACGCGAGACGAACTGCAGCGCGAACGACGGAGCGCCGCCATCGGGACCCGCCAGCGCGACATCTGCGCTGAACCTCAGCGTGAACCAGAGCCGGCTGCCGGGAAGCAGCACCTGGTCAGGAATATCGAGCTGGAGACGCAGCGGCCCCGGCTGATCCAGCCTCCACTCGAACCATGTGAGATCGAGTCTCGGATTGAGCGGATCCTGCACGGCGGCCATGATTGTCAGGGGATGGGGTGGGCAATGGACGATGCAGTCCAGCGCCACCCCGGCGAGCGCTCGCTCCTTCTCGAAAGGCGGGGTGATGAAATGGACGGCGCCGTTCTTTTCGATCGCCAGCGGTGGGCCGGCGGCCTTGCCGGGAAGCAGGGACAGCGCCTGTCGATCCGGTGCGCCATAGCGTTCGCTCATGGCACGGTGCAGGCTGGAGATGTCGAACCGGGAGACCGGCGGTGCCAAGGTTAACACCCTGCCGGCATGCCAGAACTCGGCACCCGCAGGCAGTTCAGGCCGTCGCTCGATACGATAAAAACTCAGATCCGATACCGTCCCGCCTTCGCACCCGAAGAGGGATGCCTCGTCGCCTTGGATGCGGCGGGCAAGCCATCCGACCTGGATGGGCTCGCCTCCGGCAAACGTGTGAAAGGGGAGGATGCTGGAAGGCTCGGTCAGCCATCCAGTCCCAGGATAGAGCCTGCACTTGGGCCCGCCGCGCAGTACGACCGCATCGAATCCGGTAGAATCTGCGAGGACAAAATGCAGTCCGTCATTGCGGTTGTAACTGTAGACCACGCCGTCGCTGGCGGGGTTGGGGTATTCGCGCTGGACTCCTCGATAATCCCAACTGGCAACCGTGCCGTCGATGGGCGTGCCGAGAAATCCGCGGACGGCTTTGCAATCGGCGGCGAGGACCTTCTGGATCACGAGCCAGTCGGCGCGATGGCCAGGCATCGGCGATCCAGCCCCAGAGGCACCGCGGGCGCTCGGGAGCAGCAGCAGGGCGGCTGCAAAAGGACCAGCGGACCGAAGCAGGGAGCGCAGGGCTTTCATGATGGCGGCGTCAATGGATGTTCCTTCCGGATTTTTTCAGCGTCGCTTGCCATTCATAAATGGACGGCACGGGCGGGCGGGGCCGGGGAGCGTCCGCGAGCGGGAAGACCTGGTTACCCTCCATCACCAGCGGCTGAACGGGTCCGGATGCGATGCGCCCGCTGCCGCCATAGAGCCGGTTGTCTCGAAGCTCGATCCCGACGCAGTTGGTTTTCGAGAGGTTGAGCATCGGCGACTGGCTGTCTTTGAGCACAAAGACATTGCCATGGATGATGTGGTCGAAGCTGGCGATGCCAGCATGCACGCCCTGGCCGCGCTCGACGACGAAGCGGTTGTGGAGAACCAGCCAATTCTCGTTCATTCCGCCCATCCAAAGGCCGGTCTTGGGGGAGGTGACGTCGCAATTGTAGACCACATTGCGGGGGCCGTTGGGGCCGTGGGCGGCGTCGTTCGGAGGCGAGGCCCACATGCCGAAGCCGTAAGCGCCATGGTCGGCGACCGACTCGATGCGGCACTGCTCGAAGAGGTTTTCGTTGCACCAGCCTGCATGCCACTGGCCGTCGCTTTCCCGGAACAGGCTCTTGCGAATCACGTTGCCGCTGGCCGCCCACTGGAAGAGCGGGGCATGGCGCATCTTGCGGGTCTCCACATTCTCCATCAGGCAATCCCAGCAGCCGTCCCACCCGGTGTAGGCCGTGCCGCCACCGCCTTTGAACCAGGCGTCGTCAAACAGGCAGTCTCGAATCTCGCACCACTTGGCTTGCGAGCCGTAAACGGGGAACCGCCCGCACATCCTGACCGTCACGCCGCGCGCCCAGCAGTTCCAGGCGTGAGCGAACAGCACGCTCGAGATCCAAAGGTTCTCCGTCTGCTCGATGCAGAGATCCTCGACGCCGCAGCGCTGGATGGGCGACACTTTCTGGACGTAGGAACCGTCGATGACCGGAAACTCGATGCGCAGCGGCTGGTCCAGAGTGACGGCCGCGCCATCGATTTTCTCGATGACTGTCTCGTAGCGGCGGTAGGTGCCCCACAGGCAGGCATTGGCGGTGAGCTTCTTCCAGCGGTCCGTGGCAGGCCCTTCAATCATGATGGCGTCGCCGGGCCGGAGCCCCCGGGCATCCTCGAGTTGAAGGATGAGATCCCCTCGATGGCCGTCCCGGGCGAGCTTCAGCTCCGGACCCTCCAGACCCTCTCCCGCGAACGTGATGGCACCTCGCGCATCCGGAAGCTGCCGCGTGTCGTTGAACTTCGAGTCGAGGAGGACCGGGATTTGGGCGGTCAGCCGTGTGCCGTCGCTGTATTCGGCGATGCCCTGGAGGAGGCGAGGTCCGTCGGGAATTTGCGTGATCGCGCCTCGCGCCGAACCGGCAAAGGCGAAGGTGTTCCCCGAGTGCTGGCCGCGGCTCCAGGAAGCGAGCTCGCGATCCTCGATCAGAATCCGCATGCGGGCCAGTCCGGAGGGTTTGGCGTGCAGCTCGAGGCGCGTGTTGCGGCCCACGCGGCTGTTGGGAGGGGGCCAGAAGAAGGCGATCCCGGCCCGCGGCAGCGCGTATCGAAAGACGAGCCTGGTTTTGGATGCGCCTTGGCCCCGGATGACCACGGCGCTGTGGCGCACGGTGACGGGCCGATCGAGGTGGTAAACGCCCTCGCCGAGGGCGACAGTTCCGCCGCCGCTCTCGCCTGCGGCCTGGCAGGCCCGATCCAGAGCTGGGGCGTCGTCGCCGTCGTCGTTGGCCCGGCCGCCATGGGCCTCGATGGCAGTGAAGGGCTTGCTTGCCGGAATGCCTCCTTGCACGCCGCACCGAGTCCAGTTGGGATAGACGATCCCGTCCGGGCCAACAACGTCGGCGGGCGTCAGGCGATCGATCTCGCTCGGTTTGATCTTGTATAGCGCCGGCCAAGGGCGAGGGTTTGCGCCAGGACCGGGCTCCGCGGCGGGCCCCTCCGGGCCACGCGAAATCAAGCCGGCAACGAGGACAACAAGAGCGGTTTTCATGGAATCGATTGTATCAACAATGCCCAGTCCGCAGGCGTGGGTGTCTCGACAACGTTCTTTCCGGGCCGGAGCGCCGGGCCGTCGCGCCATTGTCCCTCCCGCGGATCGAACCAGCGGATCCGGGCTCTCCCCTTCTTGAGGCTGTGGAGGTCAATCTCGTTTCGGCCGCCGCGCGGAAAATAGAAGACGTAAACATCCGGCTTCCGGGCCAGGCAGAATCCCCCGCCGGCGAGCGCGTCCTGGGATTCGAGGCCGGCAAATGGGATCGCCTCGAAGAACGACCGCAGATGCCCAAGCTGGCGCGCAGCCTGGCCGGGACCCGGCTCGCCCATATAGAAATAGCTGACACCGCCGCTCCAATCGCCGTAGGTGGCATAGCCGCCCGCCATCGCGATGGCCCAGTGGCAGCGGCGCACCCAGCCGGTGTTTTGCCCGTGGCCGGGCTGGTCCAGGGCGCCTTCGTAGCCATATTCCTCGTTCACGTAGGGCTTGGGCACCGCGGCGTGTTGGAGCGCCCAATCGTGAACGGCTTTCTCGTCGCCGTATTGCTGCGTGATGATGAAGCCTGCCCAGGCGGAGTTTGTATACAGGAACTCCGCGTACCCATGCGCCGAGATCAGGCGCGGCCAGGGCTGCTGCGCGGCAACGAACCCGCCCATGGCGTTGGCCCACGATGCATTTCGATATTCGTTGTGCTCGTTGCCCAGGTCCCACCAGACGTTGTCAAACGCCGCCAGCCGAGCGACCGCGTAGCGATAGAGGCGGAACTCATGGCCGGTGAGCGCTCCGTATTCCTTCGGCAGGTTCTGCTTCTCGATCGTGACAATGCACGTCGCCAGGATCCCGGCGTCCCGCATCCGGCGCACCGCGCGATCCACCCGCTGCCAATATGCAACATTGAATCGGGTGAAATCGTAGGCATGCGGTTTCCCGATCCAGGCGGGCAGGGGGTTGACCTGGCCCGGTCTGCCTCCGTAATTCGGCGCTTTCCAGGGATCCGGCACGCCATGCTCGACATCCTGGCTGGTCCGCCGATCGAAATCTCGCGGGTACCCGGCCAGCAGAAACCGGATCTTGTTGAAGCCGGCGCGCGCCGCGTAATCGATGGTCGCGTCGATTTGTGCGTCGTCGTTCGAGGGATCGAGCAGGTGGTAAGCCGTCAGCCCCAGGTGATAGAACGGGGCGCCGGTTCCGGCCCGGATGAAATGGCGGGGGCGGCTCGGATCGGCCACCACAGGGCCCGGTTGGCCGGAAGGCTCGCAGCGCAACTGGCCGGCAAACTGCCGCTCGATGCCGGCTCCCCGCAGGCTCAGCCGGTAGCCATACGCCGCGCCCGACGCCTCCGGGCAAAACCGAAGCCGGAACAGGCTGCCGTCCTGTGCATCGCAAAATCCCGGGACCTGCAGCCGCCTGCCATCGGGCAGGGTGAACTCGCCGCTGTATTCGAGATTCGTGAACGCATTGCCGGCAGGGGCCGGATCCAGCTTCAGCACGAATTCGGCCGGATCGAACTGCGGCGCGGAGTCCGGGGCCTCGAGCGTCACGCGCGGCGCGGGCATGTCAGTCGACGTGACGATGTCTCGAGCCTGCGCCACAACCTTGCGTTCCTCCGGATCCAGCTGGTCGAACAGCCGGCGATCGCGGAGGTCAAACGATCGACGGGGCTGGTTGTCGGCCGATCCGCGCTCCGATCCGTTGTGGAAGCACCAGCCGGCGGCACCTGCCGCAACCGCGCCCCGCAGATCGGTCAGGAAATCCGACGCAGCGGGATTCCACTGCGTGTAGCCGCGCCGGAAGGGTTCCTGGTGATGGACCGGCGCCGCTCGCCCCAGAGCCAGGGCCATGGCCAGGCAAGCGCGGGTTTTGGCTTCGGTCTGCATCGGCGACTGGGCGTCTCTTGGCCGATGGGGGGTGAGGAAATCGTGGCCGGCTACGATCAGGGAGTCGCGCACGTCGCTCTCTGCGAGGTCGTGTCCGCCGAACGAGGCGGTCACCAGCAGTTGCGGATCGAGGCGCCGGGCCAGCGCCCGCAGCTCCTTCAATTCGGTCGTGCTGACATAGCGGGCGTCGCGCACATCCCGTTCATTGGCCAGATCCAGATACCAGTTGCGATGGCCATCGAGGGCGCGAATCACGGTCTCGACCGCGCGCTGGTGCGCCGCGAAATCGGCCAGGCCCGCAGCGCCCGCGCTCCGGGATGACGACTGGTTGCGGGTGAGGGTCACGTCCACCACCAGGCCGCGGCGATCGCATTGGGCTACCAGCCATCGGAGCCTGGCCAGGAACGGCTCGCGCGGCTGGCCCTGGCTGTCCACGGCGGAGACGTCATGATCGAAGGCTCCCCAGGTCGCCCAAACGCGGATCCAGTTGAAACCGTGACGCTGGATGTCATCGAGGTCCTGTTGGATCGATGGATCGGATGCCCCCAAACCGCCGTAGTAGCTGATCCCCAAGAGAAACACGGGCTGCCCGTTCAGCGTGAAGCGGGCGCTTTCGAGGCCCAGGACGGTCCGCGCGGCCGGCGTCGCCCCTGGGTCAGCCGCGCTGAGCCGGGCAGCCCCAAGAATCAACGCCATCATCGCGCTGCACAAAACAAATTCTCGGGAGGCTGCCCGGGTTTGTTGCAGAAGAGGTCGAGCCAGGATCGCGTTCATTTTCGAAGCCGGCCGCGCATGGTTGTTTCGTTGCCTGAGTGCATCGCGCAAGAATTCAGAGAAAACGGCGCGCTTGTCGAGCCCGCGGTTGGTCGAGCGCGGCGTCTCTTGCCCTTTGGCCGGTCGTGCGGTAGAAAGCCCGGCATGATCAAGAAAGTCAGATGGCTATCGAGTGCCGTTCGAATTCCTGGAACCTCGTCTGCGCCGTGCGGTGCGCTGGTCGATCAGAGGGCAGCCGGTCGCGCAGCATCGCGCTGGATGGGGCGGATGATGGGCATGGCGGCGCTGGGCCTGGCCGCCGGCCTTGCTGCCGATTCGTTCCCTCGCACGCAGGTCGCCCTTTTCCAAGGCCGGTGGATGATCAATGGCCGCCCGACAAACCCCGGCACAGCCCTCGAGGGATTGCTGATGAATGTGCGCATGGTCAATGCTGTCTTCGAGGACCGGGCCAAGCGGCCGGAGTTCGATCCCGAGGCGAATGCGGACCGATTCATCGCGCGGATCCCGGACTATGCGGCGCACGGTGTCAACGCGTTCACGCTCTGTCTGCAGGGCGGGATGCCCGGCTACGAAGGGGCGGTGAACTCGGCGTTCGATCCCGAGGGCGGCCTGCGGCCGGCCTACATGGCGCGGATCGAGAGGGTCATTCGCGCCTGCGACCGCCATGGAGTGGGCGTGATCCTCGGGCTCTACTATCAGCGCCAGTCGGCGATCCTGCGGGACGAGGCGGCCGTCCGGGCCGGCGTGGTCAACGCGACCCGCTGGGTGCGCGATCGCGGTTTCCGCAACGTGGTTCTCGAGATCGCCAACGAGTACCCCCACCGCGGGTTCGCCCACCCGGTGATCCGGAGCCCGAAAGGCCAGGCGGGCCTCATCCGGCTGGCCAAGGAGACCGCGCCCGGCCTGCTGGTGTCCGCCAGCGGCTACGGCGACGGCAAGGTCCATGCCGAGGTTGCCGAGGCAGCCGACTTCCTCCTGCCGCACTGGAACGGAACCAAGGTGGAGGAGATCCCAGATCGGATCGCAGCTTTGAAAAGATCGGGCAAACCGATCGTCTGCAATGAGGATGACAAGAGAGGCGCCGCCGCCGTTGCGGCGATGATGGCTTGCGTGGAAAACGGCGCGAGCTACGGCCTCATGCTCAATGAGCACAACCAGACCTATCCGTTCCATTTCGACGGCGGTGCGGACGACCCTGTGTTCTACGGGCGGCTCAAGGCGCTGGCGGGGACGCCGAAGCCGTCGGCCGCAAGCCTCGAGGCAAGCGGCTATTTCCCTCCGCCCGAGTCGCAGGGCGGCTGGCGCAAGCTCGATCGCCCCGAAGACATCCGGCGCCTGGCCGGCATGGACCCCGCGAAGCTGGAGGACCTGCGCCATTGGCTCTTGGAATCCGACAGCCGCAACTTCGCTGCCGCGGTCATTCGCAACGGATACGTCGCCCTTGAAGTCGAGCGCGGCAACAGCTCGAAGACGGACGCGCGCCGCGTCGCCTCCGTATCGAAAGCGGTCTGCGCGACCGTCCTGGCCATCGCATCGGAGATGAGCCGGCAAGGGAAGACGCCCCGCAAGATGGCGTTCGAAGACCGGGCATTCGAGTTCATCCCCTGGGCACAGCCGCTGAGCGATCTGCGCAAGGCGCGCATCACCGTCGGGCAATTGCTCAACCACACCTCGGGGATCTGCCCGGAAGCGACAGGCGCGCCGAACGATGGCTCCTGGGAATACATACTCGGCCACACGGGGGATGCCCGCACGGCGTCGCTGGCATTCGATCCGGGAGCCGGCTGCGGCTACTCGACGCATGCGCTGGCTCACGCGGCGCTCGTGTGCGAAACGGTGACGGGCAAGCCCTATGACCAGTTCGCCATCGAATCGCTCTTCAAGCCGATCGGCATCGAGCGCTGGTGGTTTCAATACTACGAGGGCGGCGAGAAGATCGGGCGCCATCCTTCGCACGGCCTCGGGATGCCGGCGCGCGAGCTGGCGCGCATCGCGTATTGCATGCTCCGCGGCGGAGCCTGGGCTGGCCGGCAGGTGATCCCGAAATGGTTCGTCGAGGAGACCGCCGCCCCCACGCATGAGGTCACGACACCGGAACTGCGGTGGAAGCTCGATCCGAGGGTTTTCTCGCACGGCTGGGAGCTGCCGGCGCGCCATCAGGGCCAGGGGGGCCGCAGCGGGGCGGGCATACCCGCGGACGCCCGCAGCAAGCCCGGCTCCGGCGGGCAGCTCATCGCGTTCGTGCCGAGCCTGGACCTCGTGGTCACGCGCCAGACCGGCAGCAGCGGCCCCTGGGAGTATGAAGAATACCTGCGCCGCGCCTGCGCGGCAATCATCTCTGGCTGGAAGCCTGAGCTGTAACCGCTATTGGGCCGCCTTTTTCTGGTTCACGCGAAGGCGCGAAGACGCAAAGTCATGATGCCAGCATTCAGGAAAGAACCACTGCATAAACGCTTTCGAGCAATCCCGGACCGGCCTCGACGTGGAGATGGTAGGCGCAATCCACCACGATAGCCGAGAGTTCCTCAATGTTTCGCGTCTTCGTGTCTTCGCGTGAGTTCATACCAGCAATTCCAATTGCCCGGCTCTCACGGGTTTTGTGCAGGTTCGTCACCTGTACCCAGTCGTTATCGAGGCCTCACTTCGAGCGGTTCAGGACGGCTCATGGCCCACTCGATGGCGTTGATGAGCAGCCGCTGGAAGGATCGTTTCTCGAAGTCGGATGGATGGCCCAGGGAAGTGTAAAAGACACGGCTGCCGGCGCGGAGGTGGGTCCATGCGACCGGCTCGAGATGCTTGCCGGGTATGCTCCCCACGAGGAGGGGGATGCTGCCTGCGCGCAACGGTGTGTTGCGATAGAGAGAGCCCGCACTGGTGAAAGGGGATTCAATGCCTTCCAGGATCGGATGGTTTCGAGCGTCGGGTGCGATGTCGACGGTGACCGAGGGGCCGGCGCCATGGTGCCCCTGGTAATTGCCGCCGAGGACATCGCGGTCGAATTCAATCCATTCGGCAAATCCAGGCGGGCAGTTGCCTCGAGTGTCGAAGGCGTGGCTGGCGGTGCGCAAGCCCAGCAGAGGCCTGCCCCGTGCCAGGTAACCGCGGAGGCAGTTCATTTGGTCCGCTGGAAGCGCGCGGCGGCGGGCGAACACCACGGCCAGGTCCGCCCGCGCGAGCGATTCGAGGCCCGTCACGGGCGCCTGGTTCGGGCGGGCCGAGCCGGACTGGCCCTGGGCGAGCTCGCAGGCCAGGTCGTGCTCAAGCTGCAGTGTACCAATGAATCGAGGGAGCGTCTCCGCCGCGCGATACTCGTTCTCGGACGAGATGAAAACGATGCGCGGCCGCCGATCGTTCCCGAACACGAACGGCGCCCGGCCGGTCAGATCGGTCGACAACACCGTGGGGCAGACATGCCGCTCGATGTGCGCGATCAGCAGGTCGGTGCCGGTGAAGTGCGATACATGCGGCGACCGGCGCGAGTTATACATGGTGTCGGTCAAGTCGCGGATGAGGGCCGCGTTCTTGCCGAAGCGGGCCAGGTTGCGCAGGCCGAAGGGGCGGCCCAGGACGCACATGTTGGCATGGACGCCGCAAAGGAGCACGTTGCGGATGCCCCGCTGCTCGAGCAGGTTCCAGATCTCGGCGCCGGATGCGCTGATGGCGTCGACCGAGGCAATTTCGATGGCGTCGATCTGCTGCCTCCAGGGGTAGGGGGGGCCGTGGGGGCAGGGCGGATCGCAATCGCAGCCGCCATCGGAATCGTCGATGGGATAGCCGGCGGCCTTTTCCTCCTCGTTGATCCAGCGGCACCATCGGTCGATGCCGTCGGGGAGCGAGGCAGCCTTGGGAGCGGCCAGGGCGCGCTGGCGTGCCGGGTGGTCGCGGTAGTGATCCACGACATCGCTGGGGGCGTGGATGATGAGAACGCCGCGGGCGTGGGCCAGGCGGGCGACCTCGTTGATCGCGGGAGCCAGCTCCGCAACCCGCCGGGATGCGCCCTGGCACCAGTGGCGATCCCACATGTCGCAAATGACCAGGGCTGTTTGCGCGGGATCCCATTCCCATCGGGCCGCAAAGGCCTCAACCCGGCCGGAATTGTCCGAGGCCGGGATCCGGCTGCGCCCATTCAGCACGAGGGGGTCCGCGGCGCCTGCATGCAGATGCAGGGCAGAAAGAAGGACCGATGCGATAGGGCAGGAGAGGCGGTTCCAGAGACGCCATGGCTTGTCGATCATGGCGAAACGATAGCGGAATCCGCCGCCAGCGCCAGCGAAACCGGGGTGGAATGAACCTGGAGACTCATGGGGGAGATCTGAAGCGCCAGTACAAGACAATGGGGTCGCATCTAAATAATTGACAAATGAAACGGAGGGGGCGGGCGGCGCCGTGCGATCGCGCCGCGTCGGGTTCTCCAACCGCAGTCAGCTTCGCGCCTGCAGGCACCGTTGCGCAGGGGGCGGCAGGGACGAAAGGACCGGAGCGGCTGTGGGAAGTTCCGGCAGGCGGCAGAAGCGTGCAACGGAGATGTGAAGAGAAATGTCAAATATTTAGATGCGACCCCATTGTTCCCGGTGGATGGCGCGGAGGATGCCGTGGAGGAGGGCGTGGGGGTTGGGGGGGCAGCCGGGGACGTAGACATCGACGGGGATCACGGCGTCGACGGGTCCCCGGGTGGCGTAGTTGACGCCGAAGATGCCGCCGCCGCAGCCGCAGGCGCCCACGGCGACGACGCAGCGGGGCTCCGGGGTGGCGTCGTAGGTCTTGCGCAGCGCGAGCTCCATGTTGCGGGTGACAGGGCCTGTCACCAGGAGCATGTCGGCATGCCGCGGGGATGCGACGAAGTGGATCCCGAACCGCTCGATGTCGTAGACGGGGCTGTTGAGGCCGGCGATCTCGATTTCGCAGCCGTTGCAGGAGCCGGCATCGACCTCGCGGATGTGGAGGGAGCGGCCGAAGATCAGGCGGCTGCGCTGCTGGATTTGGCGGCCGATGGATTCGAGAGGGCTGGACACCGCGGGGGCCGGGGGGCGGGCGGGCTCGGTCGCGACAGGAGCCGGTCCGGGCACAAGCTGGCGGTGGGCGCCGTCGTCGCCGAGCTTGTAGCGGGCGGCGGAGATCAGGCTGGCTCGGTCCCGGGCGGCGCACTCGACCCGGTTGGTCATTCGAATCGCCGGGTCAGCGTCGGCGCACAGGCCGCAGAAGATGCACTGGGCCAGGTCGAACCGGGCGGTGCGATGGCCGCCGGCGTCCTGGAACGAGATGGCGCCGGTGGGGCAGGCAGCGGCAGCGGGGCGGGCGTCCTTCCATTGGGTCCAGTCGATCTCGGGTCTGCCCCTGGCGCGGATCGAGACCTTGGGCGGGGCGGCCGGGTATTTCGTGGTCACGATGCCGGTTGACAGGCTTTTGCCAAGAATGCCAAACATAGGTCAGCGGTCGGTGCCGGAGTAGGAGAGGTTGAAGCTCTTGTTCACCACGGGGAAGTCCGGGACGATATTGCCGAGGATGGCCTCGCTGAGGGCGGGCCAGTTCTGGAGGGAGGGGTCCTTGATCTTGCATCGGGCGAGCCGGTTGCCGGGCGCGGTCCGGATCCAATGGAAGATCTCGCCGCGCCAGCCCTCGACATAGCCGAGCGCGACGCGGCCGGCGGGCAGCTCGCCGATCTCGGATCGGACGGGGCCGGCGGGAAGGCGGGCGGCGAGCTGCTCGACGATCGAGAAGGATTCCCGGACCTCGTCCACGCGGACCTGGAGCCGGTGTTTGACGTCGCCGGCTTGATAGACGGGGACGCTGATCTTCACCTGGTCGTAGGCGGCGTGCGGGAAATCGCGGCGCAGGTCGTGGTCGAAACCGGACGCGCGGCCGGCGATGCCGACGACGCCCAGGTCGCGGGCGACCTTGGGCTGGAGGATTCCGGTGGTTTCGAGGCGGTCGCGGGTGGAGGAAGAGCCATCGATGAGCTCGACGAGCGAATCGAACTCGGGCCGCAGCCGGGCGGTCAGCGCGCGGAGCAGGGCGATCTGGCCGGCGTCCCAGTCAAACCGCACGCCTCCCAGGCAGGCCATGCCGCGGAGCAGGCGGCTGCCGGTCAGCTCCTCGCAGGCGCAGAGGACGGCCTCCTTGAGGCGCATCGCGTGCATGTGGGCGGTGACGAAGGCCACGTCGGTGCAGATGGCGCCGATGTCGGCGACATGGTTGTAGATACGTTCGAGCTCGAGGCAAACGGAGCGGATCCCGCGCGCGCGGGGGGGGGCTTCGACGTTGGCGGCGCGCTCGATGGCATGGCAGAAGGCGGTGGCATGGGCGAAGCTGGAGTCGCCGGAGATGGACTCGGCGAGGCGGACGGCGTGAGGGGGGGGGAGGTGTTCGAAGAGCTTCTCGGCGCCTTTATGGACGTAGAACATGCGCAGTTGGAGGTAGAGGACCGGCTCGCCGGCGACGCTGAACAGGAAGTGGCCGGGCTCGATGATGCCGGCGTGGACGGGGCCGACGGGGACCTGGAAGACGCCTTCGCCTTCGACCTGGCGGAACTTGTGGCGCTCGCCCTGGAAGGGGGGGAGGACGGTGTGGAGGCCGAAATCCTTGCGGAGCGGGTAGACCTCGGGCCAGTCGTCGTGCAGGGCGCAGCGGCGCGGATTGGGATGGCCGACCAGCTTCAGGCCGAACATGTCCTGCACCTCCCGCTCCTGCCAGTTGAGGGCTGGAATCGCGTTGGCCAGGGATGTGAACTGGGGCGTGTCCGGGGAGACGGGAGCGCGCAGGAAGACGAACCCGTGGGCGGCGTCCGCGGCGAGGGCATAGTAGAGATGAAACACGCCGCCCTCGTTGCGGAAGTCGTCCGCGAAGACGGCGATCAAGCGGACGTTCCATCGGCGGTGAAGGTGGGCACAAAAGCCAGCGGCGAGGTCCATGCTGGCGTGGACATAGACCTCATTGGGGCGGGGCGTGTCCCAGGCGTCGATGCGGTTGCCGAAGCGGCGGGCGATATCCTCGGCGATGGGCCGCAGGTCAGGGGAAACCCGGTCCAGGTTCATGGTTTGCCTCCGATCAACTGGGCCCCCTGTCGCAGCAGCTCGAGCAGCGGCTCGGGGAGCCAAAGGCTGAAGACCGCAAGCGCGGCCATCAGCATCGCCATGGCCGGGAGGCCATCGGCGGGACGGGCGTCCTGGGTCGTATCGCCCTGTTTGCGCGATCCGAGCAGAATCCGGCTCAGATGCTGAAGGATGCCCCAGAAGGAGCCCAGCAAGGCGGCCAGGATGAGGACGGTGGCGACGGTCTGGCCGGAGGCGAGGCCGCCGCTGACGATGGTCAGCTCGCTGAGGAACAGGCCGAACGGGGGGAGGCCGATGGCGGCCAGGGCCGCCAGGCCCATCAGAAGGGCCGTCCCGGGCAGCACCTTCGCCACACCGGGGCCGATGAGCCTGAACTCGAGCGAATGGAACGTCTGGTGGATATTTCCGGAGGCAAAGAAGAGCACCGGCTTGGCCAGGGCGTGATAGCCCATGTGCAGGAGGGCGCCGAAGATGGTGGCGGGCGTGTTCATGGCGATGCCGGCGCAGATCAGGCCGACGTGCTCGAGGCTTGAGTAGGCCAGCATCCGTTTGAGGTTGCGCTGGACCAGGATGAACGGCACGGCCAGCAGCATCGAAAACAAGCCGAACACGAGCAGCAGATTCCGGCTGAAACCCGAGTCCAGGCATGCGGAGGCCAGGATATGGAAGCGGATGAGAGCGTACAAGGCGATCTTGAGGGAGACGCCGGAGAGCATGGCGCTGGTGGGTGAGGGCGCCTCGCTGTGGGCGTCGGGGAGCCAGGTGTGCATGGGGGCCAAGCCGGCTTTGGTGCCGTAGCCGACGACGGCGAACACGAACGCCAGCTTGAGCAGGTGGGGATCGAGGCGGGCGGCCACGCTCATCATGTAGGACCAATTGAAGCTGGGGATGGAATCGGGCTGGTTCTTGCAGGCTGCGGCATAGACGAAGACCGTGCCCAGCAAGGCGAGGGCCAGGCCAATGCTGCCGAGGATGACGTATTTCCAGGCGGCTTCGAGCGAGGTTCGGCGGTTGTAGAGGGCGACGAGAAGGACGGAGGAGAGCGCGGTGGACTCGACGGCCGCCCACATCACGCCCAGGTTGTTGGAGAGAACGACGAGGAACATGCCGGCGCCGAACAAGGGGGTCAGGGCGTAGAACTCGCGGACCCGTCCCGCGGTGGCCATGCCGGTCTCCTGGTCGCGGCGAAAGTAGCGTCCAGCATACAGCATGGTCGACAGCGACACCACGGAGATGAGCAGGACCATCCAGGCGCTGAGGGCGTCGGCGCGAAGGAACTCGTCCCACTCGGTGACGGCGCCGCGGGCGAGGACCTGGTGGGCGAGGGCGATGCCCAGGCCGAGCGTGGCGGCGAAGGCCGCCGTGCCGAGGGCCTCCATCATCCGGACCGACCGGGCGGCCAGGCAGAGGCAGCCCGCCAGCAGCGGCGCGAGGAGAATGGGCGTCAGAAGCAGCATCTCAACCTTTCAGCTGGTTCAATTGGCTCGTGTCGATGGACGCGATGTTCTCGCGGATGCGGTAGACGAGGATCCCGAGGACCATCACGGCGACGAGGACGTCGAAGAAGATACCCAGCTCGACCACCAGAGGCATGCCGTAAGTGGTGAGCGCGACGGCGGCGAGCATGACGCCATTCTCGACCGTGAGGAGGGCGAGCACCTGGGTGATCGCCTTGCGCCGGTTGATCATGAGGAAGAAGCCGGTGAGGAGGAGGGTGAGAGCGATGGCGAGCGTGTTGTGGCCGAGGCGTTCGAGCGAGGTGAACGGGCGTGCGACGACGTAGCCCAGGAGAGTGAGCCCGCCGCCCAGGAGCATGGATGCGGGGGCATTGAGGAGGGGCTCGATCTCCTGGTGGATCTCGATGCGGCGGACCAGGCGGTTAAGGAGCCAGGGCAGGAGCAGGACCTTGCCGACCACGGTGAGGATGGCGACGACGTAGACGTGGCTGGCCTGGTGATGGTAGGCAACGACGGCGGCGATCGCGGCCAGGAGGAAGGACTGGATGGCGAAGAGGCGGATCGTGGCGAGGAGCATCCGCTGGGGGATCATCAGAAGCTGCAGGACGAGCATGAGCGCCGCCATGAACGTGATGGCTTGCGAGGCGATTTCCGTTGAGCCGGGCGGGTGCATGTTTAGCGAAAGAGGAACATCGAGAGCAAGGCGAGCGCGGCCAGGACAAAGGCGGCGCTGAGAAGGTCGGGGACTCGGAACAGGCGGAGCTTGGCGTTGGTGGTTTCGACGACGACGACCGCGGCGCAGAGGGCGAGCAGCTTGGCCGCGTAGGCGGCCAGGCTGAAGGCCAGCGCCAGGGGGCCGGCGTCGGCCCCGGCCAGCCCCACGGGAAAGAAGACGTTGACCAGCAGCGTCATCAGAACCAACTGCTTGACCGAGGCGCCCCACTCCATATAGGCGAGGTAGCGGCCCGAGTACTCGAGGAGCATCGCCTCGTGGATCATCGTCAGCTCGAGATGGGTCGCGGGATTGTCCACGGGGATCCGGCCCGTCTCGGCCAGGAGCACGATGAAGATGGCGGCGAACGCAAGGACGTGCGCGGGGTTGAGCAGGTTGAAGGCGGTGCTCTGCGTGGTTCGGGCCATTTGGCTGAGGTCGGTCGAGCCGGCGGTGATGGCGACGGTGAAGATGGCGAGCATGAGGGCGGGCTCGGCGATGGCGGAGACGGTCATCTCGCGGCTGCTGCCCATGCCGCCGAAGGCGCTGGCCGGGTCGAGCCCGCCGAGGGCGAGGAAGAAGCGCCCGAGGGCAAGCAGGCCCACCAGGGCGAGCGCGCCGCCGAACAGGCTCAGGGGCGCCGGGATCCGCAACATGGGAACCATCAGCCCCGCCAGAAGCGCGCTGAGGAATACGACGTAGGGCGCGAAATGGAAGATCCACGACGCGTGTTCGGGGATGACCATATCCTTGCGCAAGAACTTGGCGATATCGAGGAAGGCCTGCCACGGGCGCGGCCCACGCCGGTTCTGGAGCTTGGCCTTCCAGGACCGGATGGTGCCGCTGAGCAGCGGCGCCAGCGCGAGCAGGAGCAGGGTTTGGAGGAGCAAATGGATCGGATCCAGGTTCATAGCGCGACCAGGAGCAGCGCGACCAGCGTGACGAAGATATAGATCAGGTAGGCCTGAATGCTGCCGGCCTGCAGCGCGCGCAAGCGGCGCGAGGCGCGCAGGACCAGCCATTTGAGCGGTCGGTAGATCCGCGTCTGGAACGGCTCCTCGACATGGCTTTCGAAACGGATGGTCGTGGCGAAGTATGGGGAGAAGTCATACTCGCGCTGGACCTCGCGCCGGGGGCGGAAGAGGGCCTTGAAGATCATCCGCAGGGGTTTCGAGAAGCCGGTGGCGGTGTATTGCATGTGCGGCGTGAGGCCGCGCAGGCCGCAATCCCAAGTCGGGCCGACGCGCATCCGGGTGCGGCGTCCGAACAGGAGCCACGCCGCCAGAGGGGCGGGCAGGAGGCAGACCAGCATGAGAGCGATGCCGAGGGTGGATACGGCGCCGCCCTGGGGAGCGATGGCGGCGATCGCCATTCCGCGGGCGGCGACCAGCTGCTGGCTCAACTGCTGGCCGGTCAGCTGCAGGGTCAGGGGATCGAACAATCTCAGCAAGAGCATGGGGAAGAGCCCCAGGAAGACGCACGCGGCCGTCAGGATGGCTTGGCCGGCCAGCATGGGAGCCGGGGCCTCGAGCGCGCTGCGGGCATGGGCGCTGCGCGGCTGGGCCAGGAAGGTGATGCCGAAGGCTTTGACGAAGCAGGCGGCGGCGAGGGCGCCGGTCAGCGCGAGCATCGCTCCGCTCAAGGGGAGCATCAGCCGCAGCAGGCTCGATGAGGCGCCGAAGCCCTGGAGCAGCGACTGATAGGTGAGCCATTCGCTGACGAAGCCGTTCAGGGGCGGCAGCGCGGAGATGGCCACGGCGCCGACCAGGAAGAAGAGCGCGGTCCATCGCATGCGCCGGGCCAGCCCGCCCATCTCCTCCATGTTGCGCGTGTGCGTGGCGTGGAGCACGGCGCCGGCGCCGAGGAACAGGAGCGCCTTGAACGAGGCGTGGTTGATCGTGTGGTAGAGGCCCGCGATGAGGGCCAGCGCGGCCAGCGCGGGCCGGCCCCAGTGCAGGAACATCATCGACGCTCCCAGCCCCATGAGGATGATGCCAATGTTCTCGATGCTGTGGTAGGCCAGTAGCCGCTTGAGGTCGTGCTCCATCAGGGCGAAGAGGACGCCCAGCAGCGCGGAGATCGTCCCGATGGCCAGGACCGCGCCTCCCCACCAGCTCGGAGGCGCGCCGAGCCAGTCGAAGCTGACCCGCACCAGGCCGTAAATGCCGGTCTTGATCAGGACGCCGGACATGAGCGCGGAGACGTTGCTGGGGGCGACGGGATGGGCCGCGGGAAGCCAGATGTGAAGGGGCACCATCCCTGCCTTGACGCCGAAGCCGAACAGGAAGAGGAGGAAGCAGACGTTCCGAAGGCTGGCGGGCAAGCGGCCGCCGAGGGATGCAAAGCCGTCGAAGCCCCAGGTGCCGGAGGCCTGGTGGAGGATCAGGAAACCGAGAATCAGCCCGGCCGTGCCCGCATGCGACATCACGAAGAAGAGCACGCCGGCGCCGCGGGACTCCTCGTGTTCGTGGTCGAAGCTGACCAGGCAATAGGCCGACAGGGCCATGATTTCCCAGGCCATGAGAAAGAACCAGGCATGATCGGCCAGAAACACCAGGGTGGTGGACAATAGAAGCAGGTTGAACAACGCCGCCAGCGCGCCCACGCTCTTGCGCCCGTAATAGCCGCGGGCGTATCCGATCGAGTAGATCCCGATCGCAACCGCCAGGAGCGAAATCGTCATCCCGAAGAAACAGCCCAAGGGATCGGCGCGGATGCTGAATCGCACGAAGGGGATCAGGGAAGGGACTAGCTGGATGGATCCGGCGGTGGCGCACGAGCCGGAGGCGAGCGCGGAGACGAACGATGCCAGGCCCAGGGTGCCGCCTGCCGAGGCCAGGCCGAACCCGATCCCATTGGCCAGCCTCTCGGCACGCCGGAAGACAAGCGCTCCCGCCATCCCGGCGGCGTAGGCGCACAACGCCAGCAACAGCAGCGTGCTCGGAAATTCGCTCATGGCGACTCGCTCTCGGTGAGGTCAGCGCCGGACGGCGGGTGCGGCTCGAAGCAGATTCGGCCCACGCACTTCGTCAGTTCGTCGCGGCCGGCTTGCGCGATGACCAGGTTCCGGAACTCTGCGTCGCGGAGCGCGAACGAGATATGGGAGAGCAGATGCAGATGGCCCCGGACCGTAGGGCTGATCACGGCAAAGAGCGCATGAACCGGGCGTCCGTCGAGCGCGCCATACTCGACCGGCTTTTCCAGAAAACAGAGCGACGCCATCGGTTTGTTCAGATGCAAAACGATCGGGTATCGTGGATGAGGAACCGCGATTCCGTCTCCGATGCCGGTCGACGCCAGTTGCTCGCGGGCGATCAGCGCCTGGAAGAGGTATTCGCGATCGACGTCTTCCGGCAGACGCACGATCTCGACCACGCCGTGGAGCGCGGATTCCTTGTCCGTGCCGCCTACTCGGTAGTGGATGCCGCCTGCCTGAAGGGCATCGGGCAGGGCAGGCAGGGGGAGGTCGTAGGATTCGGTTTCCTGCAAGGCGGCGGTGGAAACCTGGAGCTTGTTGGCGGTGGCCCACTCGAGGACCTCGGCGCGATTGAACCGGTATTGGCCGCTGACGCGGTAGCCGGGGAGTTTCTGCTCGCCGATCCACCGGTAAACGGTCTTTTCCGAAACACCCAGCATCTCGGACATGTCTCTCACTGTGAGCTTCATTCTGCCTGGACCTACCTTATATTATCCCATAAAAGACATCTCAGGACATAATGAACTAACAGGGGCATCAATGTCAATAGTGTTGCATCCGAATTCCGGCTGATGTTGGCGCGGAGCAGTTGACGATTATCGAGAACCGAATAATATCCGAGCAGGATTCGAAGTTCTGTCAGGAGTGCGGGAAAGCGATTTGATCATGGACGTTTTAGCGTTATCCCGGATCCAGTTTGCGGCGACGATCGCGTTTCACTACATCTATCCGCCGCTGAGCATTGGGCTGGGGGTGATGCTGGTGATATTCGAGTTGCTTTGGCTGCGGACGAAGAAGCCGCTGTACCATCAGCTGGCGAGGTTTTGGACCCGAGTATTTGCGCTGACGTTTGCGATGGGGGTGGCGACGGGGATTGTGATGGAGTTCGAGTTTGGGACGAACTGGGCGTCCTATTCGCGCTATGTGGGGGATGTCTTTGGGAGCGCGCTGGCGGCGGAGGGGATCTTCGCGTTCTTCCTCGAGTCAGGCTTTCTGGCGATCCTGCTGTTCGGCTGGGACAAGGTGGGGCGGGGGCTGCATTTCTTTGCGACGTGCATGGTGTGTTTGGGGGCACACTTCAGCGCGATCTGGATCGTGGTGGCGAACTCGTGGATGCAGACGCCGGCTGGATTTCAGATTGTGGGCGAGGGGGTGAAGGCGCGGGCGGAGATCACGGATTTCTGGGCGATGGTGTTCAATCCGTCCTCGATGGACCGGCTGTTCCACGTGTTGTGCGGCGCGTGGCAGGCGGGGGCATTTCTGGTGGTGAGCGTGAGCGCGTGGTATTTGCTGAAGAGCCGGCATCTGGATTTTGCGAGGGGCTCTTTGAAGGCGGGGCTGGCGGTGGGGATGGGGGCGTCGCTGTTGCAGCTGGTGAGCGGCCATGGCAGCGCGGCGGGCGTGGCGCGGAACCAGCCGGCGAAGCTGGCGGCATTCGAGGGGATTTATGCGACCACGACGAACGCGCCGCTGGCGTTGTTCGGCTGGGTGGACGAGGAGCGGGAGAGCGTGCGGTGGGGGGCGGCCATGCCGGGGATGCTGAGCTGGCTGGCGTTTGGCAATCGAGCGGCGGCGGTCCAAGGGCTGCGCGAGTTTCGGGTGGAGGATCGTCCGCCGGTTCAGGTCGTGTTTCAGGCTTATCATGGGATGGTGGCCGTTGGATTCAGTTTGATCGCGATTGCGGCGATGGGGTGGGTGGGGCTGTGGCGGGGGTGGATTCCCGGGAGGCCATGGATGCTGCGGGTGCTGGTGGTGTCGGTGCTGGGGCCGCAACTGGCGAACCAGCTGGGATGGTTTGCGGCCGAGGTGGGCCGCCAGCCGTGGATCGTGTATGGCAGGCTGCGGACATCGGAGGGGCTGTCGGCGGTGGTCCCGGCCGAGACCGTGCTGGCCTCGCTGGTGCTGTTCACGGTCATTTACCTGCTGCTGTTCGCGGTGTTCGTGTATTTGCTCAACGACAAGATCCAGCATGGGCCTGAGGACGCGGATCTGAAGCCGTCCGGAAAGCTCGCATTACCCTTATGACCTTTGGCAACCTCGATCTGAACACCACGTGGTTCGTCCTGATTGGCGTGCTGTTCACGGGCTATGCGATGCTGGACGGGTTCGACCTGGGCGTGGGGGCGCTGCATCTGTTCGCGAGGAAGGACGAGCATCGCCGGCTGATGCTGAACGCGATCGGTCCGGTGTGGGACGGGAACGAGGTCTGGCTGGTGACGGGCGGCGGGGCGCTGTTCGCGGCGTTCCCGAACGTGTATGCGACGGTGTTTTCGGGGTTTTACCTGGCGTTCATGCTGCTGCTGGCGGCCTTGATCTTCCGGGCGGTGGCGATCGAGTTCCGGAGCAAGAAGCCGATGCGCTGGTGGCGTCAGATGTGGGACATCGGCTTTGCCGGGGGGAGCATCCTGTCGAGCGTGCTGATCGGGGTGGCGATGGGGAACATCGCCTACGGGATCCCCATCGACGGGCGGGGCGAATATGCTGGCGCGTTCTGGGGCCTGCTGCATCCCTACGCGCTATTGCTGGGAGTCACCACGCTGGCGCTTTTCATGATGCACGGGGCGATCTACACCGCGATGAAGACCGAGGGCGAGCTGCACGAGAAGGTGCGGGTCTGGATCCAGAACAGCATCATCTTTTTCATCCTCTGCTACGGGGTGACGACCGTGGCGACGCTGCTCTACGCGCCGCACATGGCGGCGCGGATGCGGGCGAACCCGTGGCTGTTCAGCGTGGCGCTGCTGAACATGCTGGCGATCGCCAACATCCCGCGCGAGATCCATCGGGGGCGGGACGGGCGGGCGTTCCTTTCGTCGTGCGTGGCGATGATGGCGATGATGGCGCTGTTCGCCCTGGGGATGTATCCGAACCTGGTGCTGAGCCATCCGGAGGCGGCGAACAGCCTGACGATCATCAATGCAGCATCGTCGAAGAAGACCCTGGAGATCATGCTGACGATTGCGGTGATCGGGATGCCATTGGTGCTGGCCTACACGGCGAGCATCTACTGGATCTTCCGGGGCAAGGTCAAGCTGGACAGGGGCAGCTACTGAGGCCGGCGAGGGGGGAGGCCGGCGGGATCCGGTTCCCGGCTCATGGTGGTTATGCCAAGCCGCCATCGGCTCCATCCCGGCGCCGATGGCGGCCGGGGATCTGGCCGCCTCGAGGGAGGCGGCTATTTCCGGGTGCGGAAGAACCGGTGAGGCCCGTCGGATGGACCGACTATGTAGGGGCTTTTTGCGTCGAGCATATCGACGTAGGGGCCGGCGGCATGGGTCGAGGACTGGAGCACCTGGGTGAACGTGATGACGGTCTGGCCGTCGACCAGCTTCGAGCTGAGGCTGGGCGCGTCGTTGAAATCCCACCAGGCGATCAGGCTCGGCGAAGCAGGGATCTGATCCGGGGCCGTGCCCTGGAAGAGGCTGGCGACATCCGACGAGCCGAGGGCGGCCGAGTAGACCGCAAAATCGTCGATCCATCCATCGATCGAGAGGGCCGGCTGCCCGCCGGAGATTCCGCAGCCGATATACAGCTTGGTCAGGTCATAGGGCAGGAACGTCTGGCCTTCGGCGGACAGGAAGAGCTGTCCATCGATCCAGATCTGTTTGGAGGGCCCGTTTTTGACGGCAACGACGTGGCGCCACTGATTCCACCACGAATCCAGGCCGCTGTATGCGGGGAAGGTGGTCATTTTGGCGGTGATGCGGGCGTCCTCACCGGTGCCGCCGGTATCGAAGAAGAGGGCTTCGTCGGCGTTTGCGTAATAGGGGCAGTGCATTTGGGCGCCGCGGTTATCGGGCGCGGTGGCCGAGAAGGCCCAGAAGACCGAGCTCGAGCTTGTCACCCGGTGGCGGACCCAGAGCGAGAAGGAGATGATATCGGCGGTGGCGGCGGAGTTGAGAGCGGTCAGCAGATCCGGAGCTGTGGCGAGGACGCCATAGTTTTGGCGGGCTGGAGATCCGATATCGGCGGCGAAGTCGCCCTCGGCGCCGGTGCGGCCCTGGCGGTTGGCGCTGTATCCGGCTTTGCCCTGGAATTGTCCGGGGTAATGGCGCGTGCGAGCGAGCGTGTCCGTGATGAACGGCACCGTGAACACGAGCGTTCGCTCGACGGGCTGGAAGCCGAAGCCTTCGAAACGGACGACGTTGGTGTGGGTGGACCCGGAGACGAAGATGGGGGTGGGGCTAGTGAAGGCGACCGTGGTTCGGCCGGTGCCATCGCCGGTGCCGATGCCGCCGCTTTGGGTGATGCTGGTGGGCGTGACGGGGGCTCCGTCGACGGCGACTCGGATCGTGTTGGTATCGGGCGTGGTGCCATCGGCGGCGTCAGCGATATTGAATTGCCATCCGAAGGGGGTGCTGGTCACGCGGCTGACCAGCGGGCCGGGAGGGGTCAGGTCGGTGACGGTCAGGTCGTCGAGGATCAGGCCGGCCTGGCTGCTGCCGCGGAAGACGCGGACCTGCCATAAGTTGGCGACGTTATTGCCGCTGTAGAATGCGAGCGGGCTTTTGTTGATCTGGGTGTCGTTGATGGCGAAGTCGTAGGTCTTCTCGCTGTAATCGACTGTCATTTCGAGCTTGTACCACGTGTTGCTGGTCCACGGCACTCCGGAGTTTTGCCAAATGCCGCCGACTGCGGTGGCGTAATCGATGTGGGGGCCGGCGTTGGTATCGTATCCGAACCGGAAAGCGGCGGCTCGAGTGCCGGACGAGTTTTCCATGGTCAAGAAGACATTGCCCAGGTTGGTGGCTCCATCCATGCGGGGTGTCAAGGGCCGTGCCCAGACGGAGAGGTTGACGATCCGGGCGGCGCTCATGCCATCGATGTAGCGGATGGCGTATCCGCTGGAACCGGGATGGGAGAACAGGGCCGCCTGATTTCCGCCATGGACCGCGCGGTCCGGAGTGAGGCCGGCGATGCTCAAGTTATCGGCGATCTCGGCGGCTGTGAGGACAAGCTCGTTGGTCCGCTGGACAGACCAAAGGTCCTGGTCCCGGAGCAGGCCGGAGCTATAGATCGGATCCTCGAAGTCGATCACCGTCTGGGCACAGGCGGGGAGGGTGGCCATGACGATCCAGGCGGCGCACAGGGTGGCGGGGAGGGTGGAAAGAAGGATCGGAGATTTCTTCATGGGATTGCAGGCGATTTGGATTATTGGACGATGGAAACTGGATAACGAATATCGGGCTATGTGTCGAGCCAAAGACGAACTGGTCGCGGTGGAAAAGGAAGCGCCTGGCGGGCAGGGCCGCCAGGCACGGTGGAGCGAGGCGCGTTCGCGGAGGCTCAGCGCTTGCGACGGAGCAGGAGTGCGCAGCCGCCGGCGAGCAGCAAGGCGATTGAGGCCGGCTCGGGGACAATGGTGAGGTCATCGATGATCATCCCCGCCTGGGCGCCGCCCCGGTAGAAGCGGACTCCGCCGATGCTGGTGACGGTGTTTCCCGAGTAGAAGGGGATGGGGCTCGAGTTGACCTTCGCGCCATCGAGGTAGAAATCGTAGGTCTGTGCGGCCATGTCGAGGTTCATCGTGATGTTGTACCAGGTGTCGGGATCCCAGGACAGGCCGGTGCTCTGCCAGATGCCGGAGACGCTGGTGGCGTAGTCGATGTGGGCCAGGGCGCTGGTGTCGTATCCGAACCGGACGGCTGCGGCGCGGCCGGCGGAGGAATTCGAGCTGTCTTCGAGGACGAGAAAGCTGTTGCCGACATTGGTGGCTCCGACGTCCAATCGCCGATCCAAGGGGCGCACCCAGGCATCGAGGCTGACGTAGGTCTCGGATTCGAGGCCGGTGACGAACCGGCGGGTGGTCACGCTGCCCTCGCCGCCGGACATGAGCAGCGCCTGGGTGCCGCTGTGGACGGTCTCGTCCGCATTCAGGCCCGACGCGGTCAAGAGGGCCGAGATATCGCTCGCCGTTCGCACGCTGCTGACGGTTCCACCGGAGATCCAGGAGTCCTGGCTGGCGATGGCACCGGGTGTGAAGGGCGGGTTTTCGAAGCCGGTGACGTATTGGGCTTGCGCGACGGCGGCGGTCAGGACGGCTGCCAGCCCGCAAGCGGCGGCAATCTCAAGGCGATGTGGTGTTTCCGATCTCATAAGTTCAGGACAGGATCCTGTGCCTGCGTCAGACAGAAGTCAAGTGAAAGGGGCATCGTCCCATTCGCAGCCGGGTGATGCAAACTACCTTTGTTTTCAAGGGCCATCCATGCTAAAAGGGTGAGACCATGAGAATTTCTCCCTATCTCTTTCCTGCATGCCTTAGTAGGTCTGTGCAAAAATTAATTCCGATTTTGCTGGAGGGGATTGGGCGGGCTGGCAAGGCGCGACGAGCGAGCATACCCGTGCGGTCTGTGAGCGAGGAGCAACACAGCCAGCGCCACCAACGCCGCCCATTACCAGATTGCGAGCACCAACGGCTCCGTCGCCGTCACCGGCGCCGCCTGGGTTGCGAACGCCCGAACCGTGGTTCTGACGACCGATCCGCTGACCGAGGGGCCCGCCTACACACTGAAGGTGAGCCAGGTGTACGATCTGGCCGCGCCTCCCAATGCCGTCCGTCCCGACACCGAGAAAAACTTCGATTACAGCAGCCTGGCTGGCTACTGGAAGTTCGATGAAGGCTCGGGCAGCACGGCGGCCGATTCCTCCGGCGGCGGATTGGCTGGCACGCTGTACAACAGCCCCGCCTGGGTTCCGGGCCGCGTCGGCCCGCACGCCCTCGACTTCAACGGCGTCAACACGCGCGTCCAGATCGGGAACCCGGCCGCCCTGCGGATGACCGGTCCGATGACTCTCTCGGCCTGGGTATATGTCCGGACCATCTCCAACAACGGTCGACGAGGTGCGGATCTACACGCGCGCGCTCAGCGACGCCGAGATCGCCGTGCTCGCCCAGCTGCCGGTCGAGCCCGAGCCGTCCAAGTTCCTCGCCCCCACGATCGCGGGCGCGAGCCTGCGCCTGGACTGGACCGGCACAGGCCACCTCGAGTGGGCGCCCCAGGTGACCGGTCCATGGCAGAAAATCACCCCCGCGCCCGAGCCGCCTTATATGGCGGACATCGTGCCGGGCGAGAACCGGTTCTATCGGCTCGAAGCATCACGGTAGTCCAGGGGTGAATGGCGCGTTGAAACGCCCCCCTCTCCCTCCCCCCGGCTGACGCAGGGGGAGGGAAATCGGAACCGGCCCTTGAGAGACAAGGGCGGCGTGGTGATAGCTCGTTCGCCTGGCAGTTGAGAGTCTTTTCACTCGCTTCGATTTGATGGGGGAGGGCTGGGGTGACCGGGACGGTGAACGGTTCTCTTGCCAATCTCGATGGGCAACAGTATGAATCCAACGATGAGATCCACTCGAATCACAATCCCTTTGCTGGCTGTCATTGGGCTCCTGACGCTGCTTGGGACGCGCGTCCATGCGGCCGCGACCTCGGCTGCCGTGCACTGGCAGCGATGGGAGCATTCGCTCGAGAGCTCCATCGCTTATGCCAACCCGTATCGGGATGTCACGCTCTCGGTGATGTACACCGGGCCGGACGGATCGGTCATCAACGGCTTTGGCTTCTGGGATGGCGGAGGCACATTCAAGATCCGGTGCGCCTTTCCGGCTGCGGGCGAGTGGACATGGCAGACCCGTTGTTCGGATGCCAGCAATGCTGGATTGCACCTGCAAACGGGCGCGGTTGCCGTGTCGCCTTACACGGGCGCGAACCCGCTCTACCGGCATGGGCTGCTCCGGATCAGCGCGAGCCGTCGTTATCTGACCTATCACGACGGCACTCCCTTTCTGTGGATGGGCGACACGGCGTGGGTGGCGCCGCTCAAGGCTGCGATGGCCGACTGGCGAACGTACATCGACGATCGGGCCGCCAAGCATTTCACCGTTGTCCAGTGCTCGCCGGCCAGCAGCTGGTCCGGCGTCGCCACCGACACGGACGGCAATCCGCCGTTCCTCGGCGCGGGCCTGGAGCGGTGGAATCCGTCCTACTGGCAAGGGTTCGAAGCCAAAGTCCAATACGCCAACGAACAAGGCATTTATTTCTTCTTCAACGGATTGATGGAGCCGGTCTCGCGCTACCCGTCCGAGGCCGATGCACGGCTGTTCGCCCGGAACGCGGTGGCGCGTCTATTCGGCAATTTCGTGGTGTTCTCTCCCAGCTTCGACAGCCCTTACATGAGTTTGGGCGACGGGGTGGGCGAGGAGGTCCGCGCTGCCACGGCGGTTCATTTGATCACCCAGCATGTCGGGACGAGCATCGACGCCGCCCAAAGCTATTACAACCAGGGCTACCTCGATTTCTCGGGCTGTCAGAGCGGGCACAATAACGGCGACCGCGCCAAGTGCGCCGCTCACGCCATCCAATGGAACCTTGCTCTTTACAGCCGCGCCCCTCACAAGCCGGTGATCAACCTCGAAGCCTATTACGACGCCAACGGCACCACAGCCGGCATGGCGGCCAAGTACCTCGGAACGCCGCGAGACGCCCGGTCGCTCGGCTATCTGAGCTGGACCTCGGGTGCGCTCGGGTACACCTACGGCGCCCATGGCATCTGGAATTGGCAGACCGACCCCGCCCAGGCTTACCACTGGTCCAAGGCCATCGATTATCCATCCTCGATGCAGATGCGATACCTGCACGATTTCTTTGCCGGGATCGAGTGGTGGCGGCTTGAGCCTGCGCACGGGCTCATCCGGAACCAGGCGGCAGCCAGCACGAACCAGATGACGCTTGCCCGGTCGGCCGCGGGCGACCTCGCCGTGGCGTATCTGCCCAACGCCTCTCCGATCCAGATCGACATGACTTCGTTTCCGCGGCCAATGCGCGGCCACTGGTTCGATCCCGTCCGCAACCTGCAGCTTCCCATTGCCGAAGCGATTCCGGCGGGGGGTGTGCAGACCCTGGCGCCGCCCGCGGCGGGCGACTGGGTATTGCGGCTGACCGAAGCCAAGCCGCGGCTGATGGTGCTGACCGACATCGGCGGCGATGCCGACGACCAGCAATCCATGGTGCGCCTGCTGGCGCATGCGAACGAGTTCGAGGTCGAAGGGTTGCTGGCCACCAGCCGGATGGGCCACGGCCACGACACGATGCCGCAACTGATCACGAACAGCGTCCAGGCCTATGGCCAAGTGATCTCGAACCTCGTCATGCATGCCTCCGGCTGGCCCACCGAATCCTATCTGCGGGATCGAATCCGAACCGGCCATGGCGATCCATCGGTCGTTGGCGAAGGCGCCGACACGCCGGCATCGAGCCGCATCATTGCTGCGGCAGATGCCGACGATCCGCGTCCGCTCTGGATTGTCATCTGGGGCGGCTCGCGCGAACTGGCTCAGGCCCTGTGGCGCGTCCAGCAGGATCGTTCGGCGGCAGACGTCGCGGCGTTCGTTTCCCGACTGCGCGTGCATGCGATCACAGACCAGGACGGCCACGGAGCCGAGATCCGCGCGGCCTTTCCCGCCCTGTTCTGGATCGACGATGGGTCGGGGCTCGCCCGGGAGCACCAGGTGTTCCGCGGTCAATACCAGACCGGCGACTCGTCGTTGCAGAACCGCGACTGGATCAACGCCAACATCCGCGCGGGCCACGGCCCGCTCGGCGCGCAGTATCCCCAGGATGGGGACGGGGTTCCCGGCATGAAGGAGGGGGACACGCCGTCGTATCTCTACGTGCTGCCCCACGGCCTGAACGATCCGTTCCACCCCGACTGGGGCGGCTGGGGTGGGCGTTTCCTGTTCGCCAGCAACCAGGTGTTCGTTGGCGCCCAGGACGCGATCGAAGGCCCGGGTTTCGGCGGCGCCAACGAGCGCTACACGGTTGCGCGATGGCGGCCGGCTTTTCAGAGGCATTTCCAGGCGCGAATGGACTGGTGTGTCGAGCCGCCCAGCCAGGCAAACCATCCCCCGATCGCGTTCGTCAACGACGACGGCTCGCGCGCCATCCTCTCGCTAACCGTCTCGACGGGGGCCGTTGTGCGGCTCGATGCCGCCGGATCGTGGGATCCGGACGGGCACGATCTTTCCTGCTCCTGGTTTTTCTATCCGGACGCCGGGCGCACACCGGATGGCATCGTGATCAGCAACGCCAGCGGATCTGCCGCGAGCTTCGCGGCACCCGGCACCGCCGACGTCCGGCCTCTCCATTGCATCCTGGCGGTCACCGACAACGGATCGCCTCCGCTCACCGCTTACCGCCGCGTTCTGGTCACGGTCTGCGCCACCAACGGCGGCGGCCCGGATGCGTTGATCGGCCATTGGAAACTCGACGAGCGCGCGGGGGCCACGGCCGTGGATGCCACCTCCTACGGCGTGATCGGCGCCCTCGTGAACAGCCCGGTCTGGACCGATGGGCGATACGGCGGCGCGCTCGATTTCGATGGTGTCAACGACCGGGTTGACCTTGGCAATCCGGCTCATCTGCGCCTGACTGGCGCGATGACCCTGGCCGCCTGGGTCCGGATCGATTCCTTCTCCTCGAATGGGCGCATCGTGAACAAGCAAGGGGCCGGCGGCAGCCGCGGCTGGTCGCTCAACGTCGAAAGCGGGCGCTATGCGTCGTTCCAGATTGCCCGGGACGCCAGCTATCTTTTCTACGTCACCAGCACCGGGGCATTGCCGATGGGCCAATGGATCCACCTGGCGGGGACCTACGAGCCCGGCGTCGCTCTCCGGATCTACACCAACGGCATCCTGGACCGTGCCCTGACGGCGGGCGTTCCCGCAGTCCAGTACAACTCGAGCCTGAACGTTGCCATCGGAGATCGTCCGGGCGGCGGCACTCCATTCGACGGTCGGATTGACGACGTCCGGATCTACAACCGGGCCCTGAACGAGGCCGAGGTGGCCTCTCTTGGCCCCTTGCGTTTTTCCTTGTTCGAGGCCTTGGAAGACCGGATCACCCTGAACTGGACCGGCGCTGGCTGGCTGAAATGGGCGGGATCCATACGCGGTCCATGGAACGACATCACCCCTCCGCCCGTTCCTCCCTACACGGCGGACATTGTCTCGAACGAGAGCCGATTCTTTCTCCTGCAACTCCCGCCGTGATCCGTTGCCAGGCGGTCAGCTTGCGGTCAAAAGCTGCACCCCGACAAACTCCGTGGCGGCTCGAACATCCTGCTCAACCTCCAGGCACAATGCGATCGCCTCGCGAATCCGGTCCATGAGCTTGTCGAGCGAGCGCGCTTGTGTATGGCGGCCCGGCAACTCCGGGACGCTGGCCACATAGTAGCCCTCCTGGTCGCGCTCGACGATGACGCTGAACTCGCGTTTGCTGATTCTTCGCATGGGAATGGTATGAGAGAGAATCACCCGGCGCGCAAGGTCGCCGAACGATCAGCTCGCCGATGGCGGCCACTCCGTGGCGCCCGAATTGCCAAGCTGCGCATCGGGGCCGCCATTCGGTGGAGCACCTGGTTCGACGCCCTTTTTGTATGACATGTGCAGTCTCTCCGCAAATGTCCTGACTCGCTGCTCCGGGAATTCACCAGAGAGCAGCATCGGCTGAGTGAATGCATCGTGCCACTCCAGAAGAACGGACTGGCCGCGGCAAACGTGGAAGTGAATCGCGAGTTCTGGATAAGCACATGAACGCGTCAACTCGGCCAAACGACTCATCGTCTCCGGCGTGGCTGGAAGGTGAAAGGCTGTCGGCTTGGGCCAGATGGTCCCGTAGGCGACATGGGCACGCTCAGGGACTCCATGCGCTCGCAGAAACTCCAGAAGCTCGCCGTTCGGCGATCCTCCCTCGAAGTAAAGAAGGCACTCTTCGGGAAGCAGATCTGGGAGCGCCGTGAGAAGCGATGGAAAGTCGGCCTCTCCGGCTACCTCCCAAAACGGACGCGTCATGTCCAGACGGATACCGCTCATTTCTTCTCGCGGCACAGCACCGAAGATTTTGGCGAGCAGTCCCATGGTGTCAGAGCGTCGAACAGTATCTATTATCTCAAACGTAGCCCGCCCGCCTTCGGTGCAGTGATTTTTTTCGGCTTCATCCCTTCACAATCTCACCGGCCTCTGTGATACCAACGGTCACACCCGATTTGGTCTTCTCCTTCCACCACAGAATCGGCTCATCTGCCCTGTCGTCATGCGGTGGCACATAAAGAACAGGTGCCGTCCCTGCTTCAATGCGGAAGAACGCCACAATCTCGGCCTCATCCGCTGGATACCGACCGTGCTCCTTCTGAAAATCGTGCAAGCTCGCGCAATAGCCTTTCACGGACTCGGCAATGCGAAACTCCTCAAGCTTCCGGAGTTCCGGAATGGCCACACAAATCGCTGCGATGGTTACGAGCAGAAACATGAAAGTCACACCGATCACAATCTTGCGCCGCGCTTTCATGTTGCCGAACGATAGAGTTCAGCGGTGCGCTACACCGGCGGCTGCGTTCTGGCAGATCGGAGGAGGCGGACGCCGCAGCCGTTGACCTTGGGGTAGACGAATCGGCCGCGGTCGATCCGGACGCCGGTGGCGATGTCTTTGGCCAGCAGCAGCGCGCCGTCCGTGTCCGCGTAATCGAGCAGGGGGCGCAGCTGGGCGATAGCGGAGATGCCGACGGTGGATTCGGTCATGCAACCGATCATCACTTTGAGGTCGAGCTGGCGGGCGCGGGCGATCATGCGGCGGGCGGGCGTGATGCCGCCGCATTTGACCAGCTTGATGTTGACGCCGTGAAAGCAATCGGCGCAGCGGTCGACGTCGGGCTCGGCAAGGCAGCTTTCGTCGGCGATGATCGGGAGGGTGCAGCGGGGGAAGATCTCTTTCATGCCGGCCCAGTCATCGGGCGGCAGGGGCTGTTCGATGAACTCGACGCCCAGGGCTTTCAGGGCGGGGGCTTTGCGGAGGGTTTCCTCGGGGGTCCAGCCCGCGTTGGCATCGACGCGGAACACGGCCCGGGTGTGCTGGCGCAAGGCCCGGATGATATCGACATCGTGGGGGGTGCCCAGCTTGATCTTGTAGACCGGCCATCCGGGGAACTCGTTCATTTTGGCGACCATGACGTCGATGGTATCGATGCCGATGGTGTAGTCGGAGGGCGGTCCGGCATGGCAGTCCAGGCCCCAGAGCTTCCAGACCGGCTGCCCGCGGAGCTTGCCCCAGAGATCGTGCGCGGCCTCGTCCAGGGCGCAGAGTCCGAACGGCTGGTTTTCGAAAGCGGGGCGGATCCGATGCCAGAACTCGGCTGGATCGCCGCATCGCATGGATTCGATTTGAGGCCGGGCCCGCTCGAGGGCGGAGCGCATGGCGGCCAGGGAGGCGCCGTAATAAGTGGACTCGGGCCCTTCGCCGTATCCGCGCATGCCGTCCTGGGCGAGCTCGACGATCAGGGTTCGCGCGGTTCGTTTGGATCCGCGGGAGAGGGTGAAGGCATGCCGGAGGGGGAGATCGAACTCGCGCAGCGTCATCTGGAGCCGGTCGGGACGGGCGCGGCCGAGCCGTGGGCCGGCCTCTTTCTGGGCGGCAGCCGGGCGGGTTGCCGAAGGCGACTGGCAACCGGCGATCAGGATCGAGCCGCCGGCGGCCATGAGAAAACGCCGTCGGGACCATGGTGTGTTTGGATGGCTGTTCATGAGGAACCTGTTGAGAGTTTCGATTGGGCGGCGCGGGCGGCTTGGTGGATATGGGGAGGCAGGCTGGCTTGGGACAGACGGTCGCAGACGGCTCGAGCTGTGGAGGTATCGCCGGCAGCCGCCAATCGCTCGGCGCAGGCCAGGCATGCGTCAGCCAGGGAAGGGCGCGCGTTCGCGGCGGCTTGGTCGAAGGCGGCCAGCAGCGCGCGGGCCGCTTCGGGGCCTCCGATTTCACACAGAGCATACGCCGCGGCATCCGCCGTTGCGGAATCGGCGCTGGAAAGCATGGGTTCGAGCAGGGGGATGCTGGCGGTGTCGCGGCGCTGGCCCAGGGAATGCAGGACGCCGATGCGCTCGCGGCCTGTCAGCCGGGGCAAGGAATCGCGGAGCGCCCGGCTGGCTTCGGGGCCGGGAAGGGCGGTCAGGGCGGTTCGGGCCGCGTGGCCGACAGCGGGGTTGCCCAGCAGGCGCGCCAGGGCAGGCACGGTGGCGGCAGATCCGATCAAGCCGAGTTTGGCGCACACATATTCGGCGGCGGCGGAGGAGGGTTTCGCATCCAGGAGCCCCAGCAGCCTGGACTCCAATCGGCGGCAGGCATCGGGATTGGCCAGCGCGGCGCGGACGGCCTCATCCAGAGGGAGAAGCGCGGCGCGGCTTGAGCCGAGGTCATAGGCTGCAAGAGCGGAAAGCGCCTGGTCGGCGGGGGCTGCAGGCGAGGGTGAAGCCGGAGCGGCAGCCGCCTGCGCCAGCGTGGATAGTGTTGGGATTGGCGGGGGGTTCATGGGGTGGTTCGAGTCGAAGAAGCTGCCAGATCGAGGCTGAGCGTTTCGAGGAAGCGAATGCCGGTCGCGGGATCGGGCTCCGGCCCTGTGGCATCCCAGGCCGGATCGAGAGCGAACAGGATCGGGCGGATTCCGACCCGATGGAATTGGGCGGCCATGGCGCGCACCAGAGACGCGAGGGCGTCTGCACCGTCGGATCGAGACGCGAGGCTTGGAGGCAGAGCCACGATGAAGAGCCGGCGGCCGATCCGTTGGACGGCGCGGACCGGATCGATGCCGGAAGCCGCCCACTGCTCGATGCCAGCCCACACGCCCAGGTGACGCATGTCGGCGGGACAGGTTTCGAGGAAACCTTCGAGGGATCGAAACGCGGGAGCGGAGGCATGCTTGTGGATCGGAATCGCCAATTGCATGCCATGCGCGGCGCACAAGGACTCGAGCGCCTTCAGGGATTCCAGTGGAGGCTCGACGATCAGCGATTCGATCCCGAGGTTCCGCGCGAACTGGAAGATCGACGGCCAATCCGCAGGATCGGCGGGCGCGCGGTCGATGCGCCAGGCCAGGATCCGGACGCCGGCGTCGTCGAGTTTCAGCCGGATGGAGAGCCGATCGTCGGCCGGGAGGCGGGCATCGAATCTCCCGAGGCGGCCGGGCGCGATGGGCAGCCAGTCCGAGGCGACCAGGTGCGACAGGCCGAGGGCGGCCGTCCGGTCGATCGCTTCAAACAGGGAGGCGGGGGGGCGGGTGCGGGGATCGAAGGCGATGCCCCAACCGAGCTTATCCTGGGCGAGCGCGGCGGGGGTGATGCGCGCGCTGGGCAGTGTCGAGGCATCGAGATCGCCGAGCGCGAACTGGATGGCATGGAGATAGAACTCGAGCATGGAGCGGTCCCAGAAGACGTAGGGATTATGGGCGATGGTGCTGTAGAACACCCTGCCTCGGCCGTATTGCCGGATCCAGGCCAGCGCATAATCATGGTCGGCGCGCAGGCAGTTGCCCCGAGGCGCGCCTTGGTTCAGGTCGGTCCTGCCGGTGTCGATGCTGAGGAGCACGCGCACTTTCTGGCGCGAGTAGACCTCATGGAACCGGAAGAACTCATCGCGGTATTCGAAGCCCCGGCTGTCGAACATCCGGGTCAGCGGATGCGCCATGTCCTCAACCTTCACGAAGACGGGCTCGGTGCTGTCGCGGTGATTGGCGCCGCGGGCGCCCAGCATGCGGCCGAACTCGGGCCAATCCTCGATGGCGCCAGGCCACCGGGTGAAGGCGACGGAGGCGCCATGCAGGCCCATCAGCCCTCCACCTCCACAGACAAAGTCGGCCAGGTTCTGCCTGAGATCGGCGTTGGTGAAGAGGTTGCCGACCGTGTTGTTGAACAGGACGGCGTCGAACTGGGCGAGGCGGGCCCGCTCGAATACGGCCGGATCCTGGCTGGTGACCGCGGCATACGCGTCGAGCTTCTCCCCCATCCGGCGGAAGGCCAGGCTGGCGTGGGCGATCGAGGGATGTCCGCCATAACCGACATTGCGCTCGAAGATCAGCAGCCGGCGCGGCCGGGCGGGCTGGGCGGGCGCGCGATCGGGAAGGGCGGAATCGATTCGGCCGCGATCGGCCTCGGGCACGAGGAAAGCAGGCGGGGATGGATTGGGGGCGGCGTCCAGAGGATCGATGAACCCTTGCGGGAGCGCGATGGCGAGGCCGAGCATCGCCAGGCAGATCCTCCTGTTCAGGGATGGGCGCTGGCACGCGCGAGCCGTGGGAGCGGGGTGCCGGCCTGCAGCGTCCGCTTTCATGCGAGGCGGTCTCTCGGGTCGGAGCGGGCGATTCATAAAAAGCGAGAGTCTCATATCCGCCAGGGCGGGCGCATGGTGCGGGCGCGGAGGCGATTGGCGGCAGCGCCGCTGGGGAAGGACTCGAGAACAGGATCCCATCGCAGCGATCGGCCGGTTGTGCAGGCGATGTTGGCGAGGTGGCCGAGCGAAGCAGTGCGGTGGCCGAGCTCCTCGTCGCAGCTGGGCATGGTCCGGCGCCGCATGGATTCGAGCCAGTTGGCGTGGTGGTCATTGGAGCCGATGTTGACCTCGCGGGTGGGCAGGTTCAGGGCGGAGAAGAGGGCATCGGGGCCTCCTTCGACTTGCCCCCCGGTGCTCATCGTGGTGATCCAGCCGCGCTCGCCCACGAACACGCCTCCGAAGTTGCCCGCGAGGCGGGCGTCGGCAGGGACGGCGTGGTAGAGGTCCTTGACCATGCCCCAGTGATCGACGAAGTGCAGCCGGGCTCCGCAGGCGTAGCGGCAGGTCAGCGTGGGGAACTCCCCGCTGGAAGGATGGATGATCTCGACCGGGCCGCTCCGCTCCTCGCCGAGGGCGAACTGGATGACGTCGGCCGAATGCGCCAGGTGCCATGTCAGCGATGTCGCGCCGAAGGAATCGCAGAATGACCATGGGACGACGCCGGGGCTCGGGTTGATATGGTAGAGGGGGTGATAGGGTCGCCAAGCGGCCGGCCCCACCCACAGGTCCCAGTCCAGACCCTCCGGGACCGGCGCGGCCGGCAGCGGGAAATCCAGGGGGACATACGAGGCGCCGCATCGGTCGACATTGAGGATTGCCTCGTAGGGTTTGAAGCGGCCGGCGCCCATGAACGATGCCAGGTTATTGAAGAGAGTGAACACGGACTGCACCCGGCCCAGGCCGCCCTCGCGGATGAAACGGCAGATGTGGCGGATGGTGGGGATCGACCGGTATTGAGTGCCTGTCTGAAAGACGCGCTGGTATCGCCGGACGGCGTCGACCACCCGGCGGCCTTCGTCGATGGTCAGGGAAATGGGCTTCTCGCAATAGACGTCCTTGCCGGCCTTGGCGGCATCGATGGACTGGAGGGCATGCCAGTGGTCGGGCGTGGCGATAAGGACAGCGTCCAGATCGGCGCGGGCCACCAAGTCGCGGTAATCGTTGTAGGCTGTGCAGCCGCGATAGGTCCCCCGGGTGCGATCGGTGGCGTATCGCTCGTCGACGATCGTCCGGGCCGACTCTCGCCGCTGGCGGTCGGTGTCGCACACGCCAACGACCTGGAATCCGGGGTCGGCGACCAGGCGGCGGAGATGGCCGGAGCCCATGGCGCCGATGCCGATCAATCCGACGGCGACGCGCCGGCTGGGGGGCAGCACGCTGGCGGCACCCCACGCCGCGGACGGCGTCAGGATTGAACCGGCGAGCAAGCTGAGGCCGGCCGCACCCTGGCGGAGGAATGCGCGGCGCGAGCATGGGAGGGCGCCGGCGGCATCGCCCGGGCTCGGAGCTGCCGCATGCGTGCCGGCGCCGATCGGGCGGCGCTCGGAACGAACTGTGGATCGCGAAGGGGATGGCATGGCTGGATGGATTAAGGGTTTGTGCAAAAATTACTTCCGATTTTGGCGGGAGCGCCGCCGGGCCAGATGCGAGGCGCAAGGGAGGGAGTGTATCCCCCCGCGATACTCGACCGACCGAGCCACGAAGCAGATGGCCCGGCGCCGCCCCGCCCCGCAGGGCTGGGGGTCTTGGGCGCGCTGGCTATGTTGCTCCTCGCTCACAGACCGCGCGGGTATGCTCGCTCGTCGCGCCTTGCCAGCCCGCCCAATCCCCTCCAGCAAAATCGGAATTAATTTTTGCACAGACCCTAAGCCGAAGGGGGCGATGGGTGGGTGGAGGGTGCGGGTGCGGGCGGGCGCTCGACCCCGATGAACTGAAGAGTCTCGATGAACTGGCGGACGGCGCGCTCGAACTCGCCGGTGTTGTTCTGGATGATGCAGAGGAGGCTGCCGCTGCGGGCGGAGAAGGCGGCGGCATACGCCCGGTTGATCACCTTATGTTCGAGGATGTCCTCGTAGTCCTCGATGGTGCGGAAGGGGCGGGATTGGTCGAGCTTGCGGCGGCCGCGGATCTCGGCTTCGTGCGCGTCGACCAGGATGATGGCGTGCGGGGACATCCGCTCGAGCATTCGAGGGGTGAATCCCGGCAGGTAGCTGCCGGACGCCACCTTGATGGCGCAGTGGGTGTCGAGGAGGATGTTTTCGGGGCGCTCGGCAATCCGTTTGGCGGAGCGCCACTGCATCTCCTCCTGGAGATCGGGGTTGAGATTGCGCATCTCGTCGCGGTTGGAGACCAGACCGGCTTCCTGGCACAGCCGGAGCATCTCGGTGCCAAAGGAGACGATCGTGTAGTTCAACTCCTTCTCGATGCGCTTCCAGGCCTCGAGCAGGACCGTGGATTTGCCCGCGCCCGGCACGCCGGCGACGATGATCATTTTGCCCATGAGCACGGGATCCTAAAGCAACGGGTTGATCATGGCCAGTTCAGGTTTCGGGAAGGATCCGCTGGATGAGGAGCACGCTCAGGAAGCAGAGGAGGAACAGGGCCATGAGGGGGTAGGACGGGCTGGCGACGGCGAGCTGATCGACCAGGACGATGCCGGCCTGGAGGCCGGAGCTCATGGATTGCAGGCGGGGGCGCAGGGGCCCGAAGACATGGTGGAGGCACCAGGCGATCCAGCCCGCCAGCAGCAAGGCCATGAACACTGCCGTCAGACGGTATCCCGGGCCGTTGGCCAGGACGGCGATGAAGAAGGGGGCTGCCAGCAGGACCAATGGCCAGCGGAGCGGCGGCCCGACCGATGGCCCGCGCCGGTCCCATGCGCCGATGGCGCCGACGTAGGCCGCCATAGCCAGACCGTTCCAGACCGCCAGCCCTTGGAGGCCGTTCTCGCTGGCCGATCCGGCCAGCATGTAAAGCAGAAACCGGCACACCGCCGGAAGCGCCGGGGCCAGCCTCAGCTGGGCGTGGACCAGGTCGTAGACGATGATGGCGCCCAGGAGGATGATGGTGAACGCAGCCGGGGCGAACCCGAGCGAGGCCAGCAATGCCGAACCCGTCGCGAGCCAGGCCAGGCCGGCATAATACACCAGGCGAGGCCGCACGATCCCCCGAGGGATCGGCCGGGCCGGGCGGACCAGCAGATCGCTGGCCGCATCGCAGGCGTCGTTCAGGAACATCGCGCCGAGGTAGAGGCCGGTTGCGCCGAGGCAGACGGCCAGGAACCTGCCGGGCTCGCCTCCGCCGCTTAACAGCCAGCCCGCCAAGCAGTTAGACCAGATCGTGCCCAGTCCGTTGACCCGCCCCAACACCAGGAACGTCTCCAGACCGGACCCCGCCCGTTGGATGCCTTGCATCATGAGTTATCCGCGCCGAGACGAGCAAAGCAGGAACGGGGAAAAAAGCAATGCGCAGGCGCGCGGGAAGGTAGCAGGGAGGGCGGCGGGCCTGGGGCGGAGAAAGGGCGCCGAAAGCCATCAGGGAGCGGTGTTATCGGGCGCCAAGGGAATCTGTTTGCATTTTCATTCTGATTATCCTATGGTTCAGAAGATGTCATGAGTCGTTGACTGTTCGAGGGGCCAGGGCAAATCGAGTCGTACCAACAGTAAATTACCATTGATTTTAGCTGTTCTTAAACGACATTTCAGCGTTGATGATCATGCATGCAACCAGGTTAAACGGGAAGGGGGCAGGGACGATCGCGATCCCGGCGCACGCACGGGGCTGGTCGCTGTCCCAGATGCCGCTTTCGGTGCGGCTGGGCGGGGTGCTGCAGAAGATGGGATTTCGCCAGGTTGGGGATTTGCAGGGCATATCGTTTGACCAGGTGCTTTCGATGCGGAACTGCGGGCAGCGGAGCATCCGGGAGCTGGCGGAGCTAGTGCGGCGGGTGCAGGCGGGCGAGTTCGATTTTGGGAGAATCAAGGGCTCGGGTCTGGAGCACCTGATCAGCCAGGTGGACACGGCGGTGGAGGCGGTGAGCGATCGGGAGAGGGAGATGCTGCTGCTGCGGCTGGGGGATCGGGATCAAACGCCGCTGACGCTGGAGGAGATCGGGGAGAAATTCGGGCTGACGCGGGAGCGGGTGCGGCAGGTGGTGGATCTGCTCTACCAGCGCGTGGCACGCCACGGGGGGCCGTCGACGTTCGTCTTCCTGCGGCGGCTGGCCGAGAAGTGTCTGAGCACGGTGTGTCCGCTGACGCCGGATCTGCTGGTGCTCTGGCTGGGGCCCAAGGCGGCCGATTGCCGGCATCCGGGTGCGTTTTACGTGCGGCTTTTCAGCGAGCTGGATTCGGAGATGCCGGCCTGGCCGGAGGGGCAGAAGCCCTATCCGAACCTGGATGCGCGGACGCGGGAGATCATCCGGCCGGTGGTGGAGGTGTTGCGGGCGAACATATCGCCGCTGCCGATCGCCGAGTTGTTCCGGCGCGTGGGGGAGCAGCAGCCGGGGCTCAACCTGAATCCGGGCGAGCTGCTGCGGGCGCTGAAGCAGTGCGCGTCGATCACGGTGGACACGACGGTGCCGGACCATCCGCTGGCGCGGCTGGCGAGCCTGCGAATCTGCGACTGGGTGCAGCGGGTGCTGGCGCAATCCGACCGCCCGTTGCGGCCGGAGGAGATCATCCGCCGCGCCCGGCGGATCTTCGGGGACGAGGTGCCGCCGATCTCGATCGGGGGTCTGCGCAACTCGCTGCGGCCCGAGCAAGGGATCTTTCTCCTGGACCGAAGGGCCTTTGGGATGCAGCAGCACATCCAGCTCCCGGAGCGGCTGTGGGGCAAGGCCCGCGCGGACGTGGCGAAGCTGCTCGAGGAAGAGAACCGGCCCGTCTCGACGCGGGAGATTTTGCGGGACAAACGGTTTGGGTGGGCCTCGCAAACCAACGTGCACGAGGTGGCCCACATCCTGCGGCAGGACGAGCGCTTTGTGGATCTGGGCAGGTTCCTGTTCGCGATGCGCGCGTGGGGCCAGCAAGAGCGTGAGCACATCAAGGATCTGATCCCGGAGGTGCTCAAGGAGGCGGGGCACCCGATGACCGCGACGGACATTCTGCATCAGATTCGGCGGAAGCGGTCGGTGGGCCGGGCCACGATCTCGGCGGTCATCCGCAACCACGAGGGAGTTCGGCCGCTGGGGTTCGGCTATTACGGGCTGAAGGGCTGGAAGGAGATGGACCGCAGCTTCTTCGTGGCGCAGCCATTGCTGGTGCGCCGCATGATCCTGAGCAGCCAGCCGCCGCTGACCTTTGGCGGGCTTTGCGCGCGGTTGAAGATCCCGGTGAAAGGCCGCTTGGCGGCGCAGCTATGGGACACCATCCGGGGCGTGCGCCGGATTCGCACGTATCCGAACGAGCTCGGGCCCGACACGGCGATCTGCCACAAGACGTGGAAGAAACCGGCGGCGGCCTGATCAAGGAAGATCGGTCCCGCGCGCGGCCAGGAGCAGCCGGTACCACGCCTCGCGCCCGAGCTCCAGGGTATCGGCGCGCACGGCATCAAGGATGCGCTCCGGCTGGACGGAGCCGACGATGGGGATGATGCCTGCGGGGTGCTGGAGGAGCCACGCAATGGCGATCACGGCGGGCGAGACCTGGTGGGAGAGGGCGATGTCGGCGATGGCGACCCCCAGCGATTCGCCGGCCGGGCGGGAGGCGGCGGGAGGGGCTGCGTTCGAGTCGGCAAGGAGCCGTCCTCCTGCCAGAGGGCTCCAGGCCAAAGGGGTCATTCGATCGAGCAGACACTGGTCAAGGGTGCCGTCCTCGAGGCAGTCGAGGCGGCGGAGGCTGATCTCGACCTGGTTGGACACCAGCCGCATCGGGCAGGCCTTTTGGAGAGCAGCGACCTGGGAGGGGGTGAAGTTGCTAACCCCGAACTCGCGCGCTTTGCCTGTGCGCCTGAGCTGGTCGAACGCATCGGCGACCTCGGCGGGATCCATGAGGTAATCGGGGCGATGCAGCTGGTAGAGGTCGATGAACTCGATCCCGAGCCGGCGCAGCGATTGTTCGCAGGATCGGACGATGTGCGAGGCCGAGAAATCGTAGCGGTGGGGGGAGGCCGGCTGTGGATCGCCCGAGAAGCGGATGCCGCATTTGGTGGCGATGGCGATCCGGTCGCGGACGCCGGGCGCCTGGCGAAGCGCCTGGCCAAAGATCGACTCGGCCCGGCCGCCGCCGTAGATGTCGGCGTGATCGAACAGGGTATAGCCGGCCTCGAAGGCGGCAAGCGCTGCGCGGATGCCTCGGGCCTCGTGGTCGGGAGTGACCTCGCGAGGATTGCGGGCGCCCGCCAGCCGCCAGCAGCCGTATGCGATGCGCGTCGATCGGAGAGAGCTCGATCCCAGGAGAACGGTTTTCATATTTTTGAACCTTCTAAAGCCATTTTCGAGGTCATCCGGTCAAGACATTTGAATCCGCGTCTCCCCGGGGCTTGCGTTTCCATCCGAGTCGGGCAATCTGCGGTGCGTGAGCGATCGATCGGGGAGCGGGAGCGGTTGGGGGAGCGCGCGGGGGCGCTACGGGTTGGCGCTGGCCGGCGGGCTGCTTCTGGCCGGGGCGTTTCCCCGGTGGTCTTATGCGGCGCTGGGATGGCTGGCTCCGGCGGTCGTGGCCGCGTCAGCCATCGGCGCGTCGCCGGGGATGGCATTTCGTTTGGGATATGCAGCCGGTCTGGCGCAGTGTCTGGCAGCGTTTTCGTGGCTTTTATTGATCCCGTTTCCCGCGGGGGCAGTGGCGGGCTGGCTGGCCTTGAGCCTCTATCTGGCATTGTATCCGGCGGCTTGGGTTTGGATGGCGCGGGTGTCCATGCCGGAGCCGCTGGCGGATGGGGACAGAGGTGCCGACGCGCCGCTGGGGGGGGGCGCATGCTCTTCCTGGGGCTGGGCGGCGTCGAGCCGCTGGGCGGCGCAATGCGCGTTCTACTGGGTGGCTTTGGAGATGGTCCGGGCCCGGCTGCTGACCGGGTTTCCGTGGAATCCGCTGGGGGGATCGCAATTCGAGATGCTGTCGCTCATCCAGGTGGCGGCATGGACAGGGGTTTACGGGATTTCATTTTTGATGGTGTGGTTTTCGATGGCGCTGCTGCGGGTGGCGGCTGGCTGGACCCGCGATGCGCGGTCATGGCGATCGGTCGTGGCGGTGCTGTACCCGCCCGTGCTGGTGGTGGTGGCGGTTTCGGCGGGCGGGTTTTATCGGATCATGGGATTTCCGGCGGGTACGCGGCCGCTGTCGATGGCTCTTGTGCAGCCGAGCCTGGCGCAATCGCTGATCTGGGATGCCAAGGAGAGCACCAACCGTTTTCACGGGCTCCTGGAGCTTTCGAGGCAGGCGCTGGCCGAACCTGCGGACGTGCTGGTCTGGCCCGAGGCGGCGGTTCCCAACGTCCTGCGATATGACGAGGGGCTGACCCTGCCGGGCGTGACCAACCTGGCGCGCGAGCATCGGATCTGGATCGTGCTGACCGCGGACGACGCGGCGCCGCGGTTTGCGGGTGCGGGCGAAGGAGAGTGGGATTTCTACAACAGCGCCTTCCTGTTCGATCCGGAGGGCCAGCTCCGAGCCGAGTATCGCAAGCGGCATCTGGTGGCCTTCGGCGAGTTCGTGCCCCTGGTGCGCTGGCTGCCGTTGATGCGCCATCTCACTCCGGTGCAGGAGGGATTCACGGCGGGAGATCGGCCGGGATGGTTCGCGCTGCCGCCGGGAGATATCGAGGCTGCCCCCCTGATCTGCTTCGAGGACATCTTTGGGCACCAGGTGCGGGGCCATGTGCGGCCGGAGACCGATCTGCTGCTCAATCTGACCAATGACGGCTGGTTCGGGCACAGCGCCGCCCAATGGCAGCATGCGGTGAACGCCCTCTTTCGGGCGGTCGAGAACGGCCGTCCGCTGGTGCGGTGCACGAACAACGGGGTGAGCTGCTGGATCGATCCGGTGGGCCGGATGAATGTGCTGGCGTTTGGCGAGGACGCCAGCGTTTACGGACGCGGCTTTGGGCGGATCGATCTTCGGCTGCCGGCGGCGGGCGAGCAGTGGCCCGCGACGTTCTACAACCGGCACGGAGACTGGTTCGGCTGGGGATGCGTGGCGATCAGCCTGCTGTCATTGGGGATTGCCCGGTTTCGCTGACTGGATTTCGTCGAAGATGCTTTCGAGGCTGTTGAAGGGGGTGGCGGGGCGGGGCGGGGCGGGGTTGAGGACCTTGCGCAGGTAATCGACGGCGTCGGGGATCCGCTGGATGGTTCGGGGCAGCACGGCGCCGGCGGCGTTGTGGTGGCCGCCGCCCTGGAGGCGCTGGGCGATGGCGAGGGCCTCGCCGTTGCGGCTGCGCAGGCTCACAATGATCGTCCCGCCGCCTTTGCGGTAGAGAGAGGCGAGAACCGGATGCGGGGATGCCTTCTCCTCCAGCAGCTGATCCAGGATCAGGTTCTGATTGCCCAGAACCATGTCGACCAGGCCCACCGTCGGGCTGATCTCGACCAGGTGTGACCGGCTCCACTGGCAGCCGATCGGATCCTCCACCCGGCGCTTGACCGACATCACCTCGAGCAGGGGATGGTCCAGAAGCCGCTCCAGCTCCCCTTCGATCAGGTCGTGCAGGTTCCAGAACTGGTAGGATTTCACAAGGCTGGCATGATCCATGGCGGTCAGAAAATCCGGGTCATCGCGGAGAAAGAGGTCGGAGACATTGCACAGATGGACCAGGCGATCGAGCTCGGGGGACCCCAGGCCCTGCTCACGGCAAAGCTCGTAAACAATAAGCGCGGCCGACTTGTCGGGGGCGAACACGTGGACGGCGTTCTTGGCAACCGTTTGGGTGGGATGATGATCGAGGACGACCCAGTTGGACAGGTCGAGCCGGGGCTCGAGGGCGAAGTCGGCGACCCAGGCCGCGCTTTCGCGCAGGGCGCGCTGGCGCCAATGATCGGCAGCGTAGGCCTCGAGCGGGGGACGCTGATTATGCATCCGCTGCGCCAGCTGCTGCATGAGCAGGCCGGCAACAAGCCCGTCCAAATCGCTTTCGTGCGTGATCACCACTTCCGGTCTAGGCAATGCAATCATGCGGAATGAACACTACCGCAGGGGCGGCGTTTGCGAAGAAAAAAAGCGGGGATTTGCAGGCTGCGGTCTGGCCCCATTATGCAGACCCCTTTGTTTTCTCCGCAGGTGGCAGCCGGCTTCGGATCAGATTCGGAGGAAGATTTTCCGGCGATGCATCCAGAACAGGATGAGCCAGAAAACCAGCAGCACAGCCAGGCGCTGGACGATCGGGGCGAAGGGTGTTCCGAACACCTCGAAGACACCGCGACCCAGGTGAGTGCGCAATGTGCCCGTGAAGAAACCCGGCGTCAGCTGCCACATGCAATAGAGTTGGCGCTCATCCGGGAGGCGGCGTCGGGACCGTGGTCGGCGTCGGCCGGCGATGCGGCTGCCGCCCTGGTCGGGCGGGATCAGGCTGGCCGGCCCTCGTCTGCCCGACAGGTGCCATTGGACGGCACTCTTGATCGAACGGGCCTGTGGAATCGGATTGATGGATTGATGCTTGCCCGCGGCGCCCGCTTGCCGCTTACTCTGGGTTTTGAGAATCGTTCAACGGTTATGGCTTCGAGAACCTTCCGCTGGATCCGTCTGTTGGCCGGCATGGCCGCCATGGCATTCGACGCCACTGGCGTTCATGGCGGCGATTCGACCGTTCAACTGCGCTGCTTGACCCCCTCCGCGCCGCAATATGGCCGCGTGGATTTCCAAATCGACGCGAGGCGTTCCCATGCCAACGCTTTCGATCCGGACGAGGTCGACCTGCACCTCGAGCTGACGGCTCCAGGCGGCTCGCGGATCGTTCTTCCGGCATTCTGGGGGCAGCCCTACGAGCGCCGTTCGAGCTCGGCTGGCGGGCGTTCACGCGATGGATATTACCCCAGCGCGCCGCCCGCGTGGCAGGCGCGTTTCACGCCCGCCCAGACCGGCTCCTACGAGGCGCTCGCGGTTCTCCGCGACCGGCTTGGAGCCTCGACCTCGGCACCCGTCCGTTTCGCCTGCGTGCGTTCGGACCGGAACGGGTTTGTCCGGATCAGCCAGCGCGATCCCCGGTTCCTCGAGTTCGACTCGGGCAAGCCTTTTTTTCCGATCGGCCAGAACCTGGCCTTCATTGGAAACGGCCAGCGTGTCAACGTGAGCCGCGCGGAGGACATCTTTGGGCGCTTGGCCGCTGAGGGAGCGAACTACCTTCGGATCTGGGCATGCTGCGAGGACTGGGCGATGGCGATCGAGGCACGCAAGAGCGCCTGGGGCCGATCCTGGGCATGGCATCCGCCATTCGCATCCGCGCCCGGCGAAGGCGATTCCTCCCGTCTTTGGGTATGCCTCTCCCCCACGAACAACCTCGTGCGGGTGAGCCCCTCTCACGATGTCGCCCTGCGTCCCGCGACCCGCTACGCCGTCTCCTTCGAGGTCCGGACCGATCCGGGCTCGGCGCTGCGCCTCGAGGTCCAGGGTCAATCCGCACCGGATTCCTACCGGTCCGCGCCGGATCAAGGACCGGTGGCGGTCCGATTCGAGTTCGCCACAGGCCCAGCGGAGCATTGGCTGACGGGGATGAGCTTTCGCCTCGAGGGCTCGGGCCGGGCGTGGTTCGACTCTCTCTCGCTTCGAGAGGCTGCCGGAGGCCCCGAGCTGCTCTGGGAGGCCGCCGTCAACCGGCCTGCCCGCGGATTCTACAACCCTGTCGATTGCCAGATGCTGGATGAGGTGGTGGCCGCCGCAGAGCGGCATGGCATCTATCTCCAGATCTGCCTTCTGACACGCGACCTCTACATGGGCGCTCTTCGAGACTCAGCGAGCCAGGATTACGATCGTGCCATCGCCGATGCGAAAAAGCTCTTCCGATACGCCGTGGCGCGCTGGGGCTGCTCTCCCAACGTAGCCGCTTGGGAATACTGGAACGAGATGGATCCTCGGCTGCCCACGGACCGGTTCTACGCCGAGCTGGGCGCCTATTTGGAAACCGCCGATCCGTATCGTCATCTGCGCACCACCAGCACATGGGGCCCCTCGGAAAAGGACTGCCGCCATCCTCAGCTGGACATCGCCGACACGCATTTCTATCTGCGCCCCGCCGACCGGCAGCGCCTCGCGGACGAGGTCGAGGCGATCCTGGACCGCACCCGCTGGCTGCAGGCGCAGGCGCCGCGCAAGCCGGCGCATCTCGGCGAGTTCGGCCTGGCTAACGATCGATGGCAACCGACGGAGGAGATGAGATCCAGCCGCGAGCTCATCGACCTGCACAACAGCCTTTGGGCATCGGCTCTGTCAGGGGCTTCATCCACCGCTCTCTTCTGGTGGTGGGAGCGGATCGACCAGCGCGGCGGCTATCGGCTGTATCGCCCCCTCAGCACATTCCTCGCCGGCATCCCATGGACCGGCGGCGCAATCGAGCCCGCCGCCATCCAGGCGGACGACCGGCTGCGCGCCTTGGGGCTGCGGACGCGCGATCATGCCTGGCTTTGGATCTTCCACCGGGCTGCCGCCTGGCAGAAGATCGTGATCGATAAGCGGGCGCCTCCCGAAGTCCGCGATGCCGTGCTCGATCTGGCCGGCCTGGCCCCGGGCGCTTATCGTGTGCAGTGGTTCGATACGCGCACGGCCGAAACTCGGCTCGAGCAGACGCTCGACGCTCGAGAGTCCTCATTGCGGCTCGTCGCCCCACGGTTCACGCATGACATCGCCGCTCGAGTCTATCCCGAAACCGCCCGATCCACCGGCCCCGCCTCTCGCCGCTGACCGCGGGGATCTCCTGCGTCTTCCGGTGGTTGTCGTGGCGGTTCGGGATCTGGTCGATTGGGTGATGCGGGCGGGCGATCTCGAGAGCGGAGAGGGCTGGATCAGCCCCCGCCGCGCGCTCGAAGGCGCCCGCGCTCACCGCCGGCTCCAGCGATCCCGTCCTGCGGACTACCAGGCGGAGGTGTCTCTGGTCCGGGAAACGGTCGTGGGTGACATCGTGTTGCGGGTCCAAGGCCGGGCTGACGGCGTCCTCATCCGGCCCGATGGCGTGATCCTCGAGGAGATCAAGACTGTTGCGGGCGGCCTCGAACCTGCACCGGATCCGCTCCACTGGGCCCAGGCCAAGATCTACGCCGCGATGTACGTGGCCGAGCACGGCCTCGACCACATCGAAATCCAGCTGACCTACATCCACATCGAATCCGGGGAGACGGCCGTGTTCCGCCAGTCGTTTCCGGCGGCCGAACTCGCCGAACTATTTGCGAAAGCCGTTGTGGAATATGCCGAATGGGAGCGCGATCGCCTGCAGTGGGGCCGATTGCGGGACGGATCCATCGCGACTCTTCCTTTCCCGCACTCGCGGTATCGTCCGGGCCAGCGGGCGCTGGCGGTGGCTGTCTTCCGCACGCTCGAGAAATCGGGCCGCCTGTTTGCCGAAGCACCCACCGGGATTGGAAAGACCATTTCGGTCCTTTATCCCGCCCTGAAGGCGCTCGGCCGGGGCCATGTCGGAAGGCTGTTCTACTTGACCGCGAAAACCGTGGGGCGAACGCTGGCCGAAAAGGCGATCGCGGACCTCCGCGCATCGGGCCTGCGCCTGCGCTCGCTGACCCTCACCGCACGCGAAAAGATTTGTTTCAAGCCCGATCAGCCCTGCGATCCCCGGACATGCCCGTTCGCCCATGGCTACTACGACCGGATCCGGGATGCAGTCCGAGAAGCGGTGGCCGGCGAGACGCTGACCCGCCCGGCTGTCGAAGCGGCGGCCCGCCGGCATCAGGTCTGCCCATTCGAGCTCTCGCTCGAGGTCTCGCTCTGGGTCGACGCGATCATCGGCGATTACAACTACGTGTTCGATCCCCAGGCCTGCCTGAAACGGCACTTCGCCGAGGGCCCCACCGACTTCGCGTTCCTGGTCGATGAGGCCCACAACCTCGTCGATCGCGGCCGCGAGATGTTCTCCGCTGAGCTCGATCTCGAGGAAATCCGCCAAGTGCGGCGGATGGTGCGCCAGCCGCTGCCCGGTTGCGCCCGCGCCCTCGATCAAGTCTGCAAGGCGTTCCGCGCCTGGCGCGCCAATGCGTCTGCCGGAGCGTCGGACGCCGCCCCCGGCCCGCTGGCCTGGGCGACCCCCGACTATCCCGCGGAACTGCCGGCTGATCTGCGCAGGTTTCTCGAGGCGGCCGAGGCCAGCCTCGCCCAAGACCGCGCTTCAACTTTTCGCGAGCCTCTTCGCGAGCTCTACTTCCGCACCCTCGATTTCCTCCGAATCCTCGAGATCTATGACGATCGTTACGTGACTCTGACCGAGGCGCGGGGCCAGCAGATGCGGCTCCGCCTCTTCTGCCTGGATCCATCGGCGCGGATCCGCGAGGCGCTGGACCGCGGGAAATCGGCCGTGTTCTTCTCCGCCACCCTCTCGCCGATGGACTATTTCCGGAAAACGATCGGCGGAGATGGGCAGGACGCCTGCATGCGCCTGCCTTCGCCTTTCGCCCAGGGGCATCTGGGCGTATTGATCGCTGACCATGTGCGGACCGAGTATCGGCATCGCGCGAGATCCGAGGATGATGTGGCTGCCGCCATCGCGAGCTTTGTCACGGCGCGCCCGGGCAATTACCTGGTCTATTTTCCATCTTATCAGTATCTCGATCAGGTCCGGAAACGATTCGAGCTGGCGACGTCTGGGATCCCCATTCGCTGCCAGTCGCCCGGGATGGCGGAAACGGAGCGCGAGGCGTTTCTCGCCTTGTTCGACTCTCCGCATCCTCAAGGGCAGGTTGGGTTCGCGGTGATGGGGGGCCTTTTCGGCGAGGCGATCGACTTGGCGGGCGATCGTCTGATCGGGGTAGCGGTGGTCGGAGTGGGGCTTCCCCAGGTGGGGCTCGAACGGGATGCGATCCGCGCCTATTTCCAGCGAACGAATCGGGCTGGATTCGACTTTGCGTATCGATTTCCCGGCCTGAACCGCGTTCTTCAGGCGGCTGGCCGCCTCATCCGATCCGAGACGGACCGGGGTTTGGTGCTGTTGATCGATGCCAGATTTGCGGAGGAGAAATACCGGCGTCTTTTGCCCTCGTGGTGGTCGCCGATACCGGTCCATTCCGCATCTGAGATTGATTGCCAGGCCCGGCGCTTCTGGGAGGACGCAGCCCCTTGAAAGCGGCGGGGCAGGGGAATGCATACCTGCAAACCATCCGGCGACTGCAGACTTGTTACCGGCAGCCGTCCTCGGCATTGTATCTTCCGTGAATCCGTATCCGGTCAGCCCCGAGAAGGAAGCCGATCTGGCCCGGCGCATGCGGGCGCTCGGGATCGAGGAGGCCGATCTCGAGGAGACCTTTGTGCGGTCGGGCGGCCCAGGCGGCCAGAATGTCAACAAGACCGCCACGTGCGTGCTGCTGCTCCACCAGCGTTCCGGGATTCAAGTCAAATGCCAGGCCACCCGCCAACAGGGGCAGAACCGATTTCTGGCCCGCCAGCTCCTGCTCGATAAGCTCGAAGCCATCCACCAGGAACGCCTGGCCGCCGAAATCGCCCGCCGCGAGAAAGCGCGCCGGCGGAATCGGCCCCGGAGCCGCGCCGCCAAGGAGCGAATGCTCGCCGACAAGGCGCACCGCGCCATCAAGAAGCAATCGCGGCGCCCGGCGGCGCTCGAGTAGCCTCAGGGCCTCCGCGAGAATGAATTCGCAATTCCAGGCCCTTACTCGACGCGGCAGCGCCCGGAGCCGGCCACAATCTCGCCAATCGGCCACGCCGTGTGCCCCCGGGCCCGGATCTGCCGCAGCAGGCGGCCGGAATCCGATTCCGATGCCACCAGCGTCATCCCGATCCCCATGTTGAAGACCTGGCACATCTCTGCGTCCGATATGCGCCCCCCTCGCTGGAGAACCTCGAAGATCGGAGGAACCTCCCAAGCCCCGCGCCGGATCCAGGCATCGCAATTCGAGGGCAACGTCCGCGGCACGTTGTCGATGAATCCCCCCCCCGTGATATGGGCGACGGCCTTCACCGCCCCCCGGCCCGAGCGCACCGATGGAGACTGCCTCGACAGCGCCCGCAGCAGCGGTCCGTAGCTGACATGGACCTTGAGCAGCTCCTCGCCGACGGGCCGATCGAGCTCGGCCAGCCGGCTGGCTGGCTTCAGCTTCATTCGATCGAACAGCACCCGCCGGGCCAGGGAATAGCCGTTGGTGTGCAGCCCGCTCGACGCCAGGCCGATCACGACATCACCCGGCCGGACTCGACGGCCATCGATGATCCGGGATTTCTCGACCACGCCCACGATCGTTCCGCTGACGTCGTATTCGCCCGGGCTGTAGAAGCCGGGCATCTGGGCCGTCTCGCCGCCAATCAGCGCGCACCGGTTCTCGGCGCAGGCCTGCGCGAATCCGCGGATGATCTGCTCGAAGACGCGCGGCTCGAGCTTGCCCGTTCCGATGTAATCGAGGAAGAAGAGCGGTTCGGCCCCCAGCACCGCGATGTCGTTGACGCAGTGGTTGACCAGGTCCTGGCCGATCGTGTCATGCCGGTCCATCGCGAAGGCCAGCTTCAGCTTGGTCCCCACGCCGTCGACGCTCGAGACCAGAACCGGCTGCCGGTACCGACGGCAGTTCAGCGCAAACAGGCCGCCGAACCCGCCCACCTTGCCGAGCACCTCCGGGCGCCGTGCGGCCGCCAGCAGGCGCGGGAGCCCCGCCTTCACCCGGTTGCCCAGCTCGATGTCCACACCCGCCTTTGTATATGCGTGGTTGGTCATAATGCCACTTTCTTAACGATCATTCTGCGCATTCCGGTTTGAGGCAGGCTTCCGGCCCGCCGCCGCCGGCGCCTCCCGGCTCGACCCGGCACCCCCTGAACACCCGGCGCAAGTACTCCAAGCTGCGCGTCGCAATCTGCTCCGGCCCCTCCTCGAACTGGAAAACCTCCACCGACACATAACCGCCGTATCCCACCTCGCGCAGCGCCTCCGCAATCGGCCCGAAATCCACATCCCCAAAGCCCGGCCCCTTCAGGTTCCGATCGTTCGCGTGGAAATAGGCGAAATAGGGCCAGGAGTCGCGGATGATCTGCGGGATGGGTATGCCCTCCGAGCTCATTGCCTTGACGTCCAGGATGATCTTGAATCGCTCGCTCTTGAGCGTCCGAACAAACCGGATCGCATCGGCCGCCGTGTTGATGAAGTTGGTCTCCGCCGGCGCCAGCGGCTCGAAGCAGATGGTCACGCCCCGCGTTTCGGCTCGCTGGACCGCGGGCCGGAACGTCTCGCGGGCCCATCCCCAGGCCTCATCGCAGGAGACTCCAGGCATGACGTTGCGCTGTTTGGGCGATCCCACCACCATGAATCGCCCGCCCAGATCCGCGCAGAAATCGACCAGCGCACCGAAATACCGGCTCGTCCGCTCCCGGATCGAGGCGTCCGGATGGTTGATGTACATCCCTTCCGGCTTCACCAGAACCCAATGGATTGCCGAGATCTGAATCCCCGCTTGCTCGGCCATCCGCCGGATCCGGGCGCGCTCGTCCTCGCCGATCATCTCGACCGAGTCGGCCAGGGTGAACGGCGCGATCTCGAGCGCGCCGTAACCGATCCGAGCCACATATTCGATCGTCCGATCGATGGTCCACCCCTGGAAGATCTCGTTGCAGATCGACAAAGTCACCGCCGATTCCGTTGCCATGGATTAAACTCTGGCAAAAACGGGTCCGCGGCACAAGCTTCGAGCGCGCGGTTCGCCATGGGGGCGGCGTTCGATTCGGAGGGGCGGATCGGAGAAGCTGGCTCCGTCCGCCCCCTGATCCCGGCCGCGCGGGGCGCGGTTCCGGCCCCCTCGCCCCGCGAGAAGCTGGCGGGGCAAGGGCAGGGGAAAGGGAGTTTCCCGGAGACGCTTGCGCCTCTCTGGAACTGCGCGGCGGCCTGTTCCGACCCGTTAATCCACCAACCGGAAGAAGCGGATCGGATCGCTGACCGCATTGGTCCAGGTCCAAGGCCCGAGGTAAGTGTTGGGATTGATCGTTTGCGGCACGTTGGTGAATGGCCCCGAGATGTCCACGGCCGTCTGCAGCCGGTGGCCGCCTTCCCATTCGAGCACGGCATTGGTTTCGACCATCGTCGCCGAGAGCCATGGCGCGGGCGGCGCGGGCGGCAGCGGAGCGCCCACCGGCAGCATCAGCAGCCGGAACGAGATCGGCTCGTTCAGGTTCACGAACGGATTGCTCGCCGGGGACACCCCCGATGTGGTCAGACGCAGCCATCTCGACGCCGTCGGGTTGGTCCACTGCCATCGCACCCGCAAGGATTTAGCGCCCGTATCGGCCACCCCGTTGTTCACCACGCTCACGTTGGGCGCCGAGAGAATATGCGCGCTGGTGGTGCCCGAAAAGCCAGGGGCGCGAAAGCCATAATCCGTCTGCCCCGCCGGTGCCGCCTCGAACGTCTGAAACACGTTGCTCCCATTGCTGATGTTGTCGATGTAGATGTCGAACGGGCCGGTATCATCGAGGCTGTCGATGACGAAATTGATCGACTCGAGCGTGCCCCAGAGGCCCGCCAGGTCGTTGGTCTTGGCGATGGCAGGATTCCATTGGACGCTCGGGCCGCGTTGCACGTAGCTGGGCGTGACTTCCGTCCCGGCAATCCAGACCGAATAATCATTCGCATCCAGGAAGAACGTGTTCGTAACGTCGGCACCTTCGAAGAATCCCTGCCCGTAATAGCTGCGCAGGACCCGATAGCCCTCGGCCCCCGGAACCTCGGCCCACGACCAGAGGATCCCCTCAAAATCGTTGCTGGTCGTCAGCGACGCCTTGCCCGCCACGCGCGAATAGATCTTGGTCTCTTCCGGAAGCAGGGTGCGGAACGCGTAGACCTGAATCTCCACCGGCGTCTGCGCGTAATAGCCGATGGGCGCGGTGTTGGTTCGAGCGGCGGTGAGGTTCGTGGGATTGCCGACCGTTTCGCTCTCGCGGCTGAAGGTGATCGTCTGCCAGCCGTTGCTCGGATAGACGATGGGCGCATCGATCGGTGCGCCGCCGGACACGTTGGTCGCCCCGAGGAAGTTCAGGCTCGTGCTGCTGGTGTTGCCCGGCGCGCCGGCCGTCGCGGTCTCATTGGTGGTCTCGCGAATGGTCAGGGCGATGCGCAGGCTGGGGTTGGCGCCGCCGCCCACCAGGATGCCCTGGGCGGGCACGCAGCCTTCCTGGTTGTTGATGGTCTGCGTCGCGCTCACCTCGGCGTTCTTTACCAGGCCCGACACGCTCACGGTGTTGTTGCCGCCGGTCACGCCGGTGTCCTTCGAACCGATCTGCATCCAGTTGGCGCCGACGACCCTTTGATAGGCAGTCACCTTGGTGGCCTGGGTCGAAACGCCCGAAACCACCACTTCATTGACCGCCGCACTCAACGGGCCCACCACTTCCACCGTCGGGACATCCAGGCAGGGCTCGTACAACGTGAACCTCCAGCAATCGAACAAGAGCCGGTTCTGGGCGCCTCCGTTCACCAGACCGCTCTTGTAGCGGAACTCGATGGTCGGCGTGGTGCTTCCCGGACTGTTGGTCAGGTAGCCGAGGAATCCCCATTGGTTGGCGGGACTTCCGTACCGGCGCTGGAACTTGTCCGTCTCGGAAAAAGACAGTGTCCCGCCCGAGGTGCAGGCGACGCTCAGAATCACATTCGTGCTGGTGTTGCCCGCCAGGCTGTTGAAATTGTAGTGGATCTGATACACCCCGCCCGGCACGCCGAGCGTAGGCGTCAATGTGACGCCGTAGGACGGATCCGTGATGTCGGCGCTGCCATAATAACAGCGGGAGACCGTGGTCTTGGGATGGCCGGGCGCCGTGCCGACCGCCCCCGCGTCCGTCAAGCCGGGGAATTGCTCGCTATACGTGCCATCCGTGTTCGGGCCCGGACAGTTGGCCGTGACCGTGCAAGGCGAGGGCCGGGCGGTGACGTAGACAATATCCGCCAGCGCAGCGCCGCCTGCCAGACCGAGCGAACATAACAATAACAAGATCTTTTTCATAAGCCAGTTTCGTTTGCTGCCAAGTTTTCATTCTGAAAAGTTATTGCGCGAGCGTCAAGACAATGCGCCCGGCGGCTTCCATAGCGGGCGCAGGACAAAATTCTTCGGCTTTTGGTGCGTCCGGTTGCAGGCGGGTGGCGTGCTGGACCGCTTGCACCCCGTTAGCCGATCGTCTTCTCTCTCCCCTCTGCGGCAGTGGAGGGGAGGGTCGGGGAGAGGCGGGCGTTGGAACGAGCCCCTCTCCCTCCGCCCTCCCCCCTCCCCCCGCTCGTCCCTCGCAGGTCTTGATGAATGTCGTCTTACACGCCCCCGCCCACCCGCGCCGCATCCGTCCTTTGGCCTTGTTCGGAGCCGACTCGTCTGGTATCTGAACGGGGAAGAAACCCGCGGATGATCGGCGAGCGCGTTGCCGGCAAAGACGGATGAAGGGCGCGAAACGATGGGTTTCGCGGGCGGCAATCCCGGCGCGAGAATCGCGCCGAGCCGCCATTCAGTCCGGGTGAATTCTTCAACAACACTGAATCCGAAGGAGACCAGCCTATGAAACTGAGTCTGGATACGATTGGGTATGGAGGCTACTTCACGGCGGCGGGCCAACAGCTCCCGCTCGAGGACGCGATCCGCCGCGCGGCCAAGCTCGGCTACGATGCCGCATGCATCTACGCACACCGGCCGTTGGGATTTCCCATCGATCTGGACTCGAGCCGGCGGCGCCGGATCAAGGACCTGTACGGCGAACTGGATCTGGATATGGGAGCCGTCGTCTGCTGCACCAATTTCCTCGAAGCCAACCATGTCCTCGTGTATCCGCGCGAGAAGGAAATCCTGTATGTTCGGGCCTGCATCGACATGGCCCGCGATCTGGGCTCGACCATCGTCCGCATCCTGGCCGCCTTTTACGGGTATTTCCAGAACCCGATGGCGGGCCAAGGATATGGCCTGTCGAGCTTCGAATCCCGATCCCGCCGGGTCTCGCGCGGTGAGGACTGGCTCGAGGCATGGCATCAGGCCCGCGAAGCGATTGCGGAGCTGGCGCGCTATGCGCAGGACCAGGGGATCACCCTGGCCCTGCAGACCCATCCGGAGATCACCGTCAACAACGACGACACGCTCGCTTTGCTCGAAGAGATCGGCGTCCCGAGCCTCAAGATCGGGCTGGACCTGCCATTGCTCGAGTCCATCGAGCCCGGGTTTGTGCGGAAAACCGTCCATCGGATGAAAGGCCTCATGGCCTACTCGCACACGATCTCGCTGCGAAAGACGCTGACGGTGGGCGGGGCGGTGATCGGCTGGGAAGAAGTGACGCCGGGCAGCGAGCTTGATCCGTTGCCGTGGGAGGTGTTTCTCCAGGCGTGCCATGAGATCGGATACGATGGCCTCCTCTCGGCCGAACAATGCTCGCCCATTATCGTCAAAGGCCACCGATTGGGGACGACCGAGACCGTCGATGAGCGATATGTCGAATCGCTCGCCTATCTGAAAGGGGTGCTGCGGAAGATCGGGGCGTATACCGGTCGGAGGATTTGAGCTTTATTGCACGGCCTCGCACTCGGCGACCTTGCGGAGGTAGAATTCGCTCGAGAGAAAACCGTCCTCGTAGAGCAGCCGGAGCTGGCGCAGGCGGCCTGCGACCTGGGCTTTGGTGAACGCAGGCGGCGATCCCGCCGATCCGGTCGAGGAGGCAGTCGTAGCCGCGGGGGGAGCGGTGGTAGGTTGGGGCAGGGGGCGCTTGGCTGGCGCGGTGTTGCCGGCGCCAAGCACCATCGCTTTCAGGTCCCGGGCGGGAACGAGGTGGCGCCAAAGGAACGCCTGCATCCGGTCCTCGGCCGGAACCGCCTGGCGGACGATGCGGCGGCCGCCGGCCTGGGCGGCGCCCACGATCGAAAGGTCGACCGGTTGGGCGGTCGCGGGCAGGGTGGTCCGGATGGTGAGCCGCGCGGCGGTCTGGGTGCTGGCGAGGGTCACGGGGGCCGCCGAGAAGCTGTTCAGCGGCTGCCTCAAGGAGAGCTGGATGGGGCCGCTGAAACCGTCCATGCGCTGCGCAAACACGGTGACTGTTGTCGAGGATCGGCCGCGGAGGGCGATGCTCGAGGGCACGACGCGCAGCTCGAAATCCGGCTGCGGCGCGCTCAGCCGCAGCCGGTATCCATAATCGTCGCCCCCCTGGCGCGCAGTGTCGCCGATATGGACGAAGTAAACCCCGTCAGCCGGCAGCCGGGCCATGAACCACGAATCGGCAGAGTGCGTATGCAGCCCGGCGCCCAGATCCTCGCGGTCGTCGTTGAAGGCCAGCACGCGGCCCGACGCATCGGTGAGCTTGATGACCGAGTCCAGCGGCGAATCGAGCCGGCGCGCCTGGACCTCGGCGGCGATCAGGCTGCCGGCCGCACCGGTGAACTCGAACACATCCCAGTCGTCCGGGCGGTCGATGCGCCCGTTCACGACCAGGGGCAGGACGACTTTCTGGGCGGTGTCGGCGCCATTGTTCGTCTCCTTCTCCAGATGCTCGGGGAGCGTTCCCAGGGCGAACGGCATGGGATTGGACACCAGCTTGTCTCGCGTTGCGCTGAGCCAGCAGAGGCCGGGGCTGGCGCCGGCGGGAGGCGCCGCCAGGCGGGCTTGATCGAGGTTCCAGCCTGTCATGGCGGGCGTGGAAGGCGCGCCAGTCCGGGCGCCCAGGGGGAACAGGCTCGAGAGAAATGGCAGCTCGCCAATGCTCAGGCGATAGACGAAATCCTCGCGCCCCCGGTAGATGGCGTCGGCGATCTCGAGCACGTACTCGCCGTCCCGAGGCGCCTCGAACCGGAGGACCGGATCCGGCTTGAACCGGAAATCATCCTCGAAGGCGAGCTCTTTTCCCCGGGCGTCACGCAGGGTCAGAACAGGCTGAAACCAGCCGGGCACGGCATCGGCGATGTAGGGGACCAGCTGGCGGGCGAGGGTGGTGATGACCAGCCGCTGGCCCCGGCGGGCGGCGAACCGGTAGCGGTTGACCTCGCCGGAAGCGATCTGCCCATTCAGCGTGCAAGGCAGATCGATCCGGACCTCGAGCTCTTCCGGAGGCCGCTTGCGCAAGGCCAGCTCCTCCTTGCCGAGCAATTGGATCGTGGCAGTGGCCATCGGTTTGCGAGTGAGCTCGGCCAACTGGCCCACGTGGAAGGGGAGCGGGTTGGACACGCCGCGGGGCGTGACCAGCCGGATCTCGCGCTCGCCTGGCTCGGCGTTGGGCGTGATCGTGAGGTCGATGAACGCGAGGTTGGCGATCGAGACGCAAGCGGGCGTGGCCACGTGTTCGCGCAGGCGCTTTTCGATCCGGGCCATCAGAGCGCCGGTCGGCTCGGCGGGCGCGAGCCGCAGCGGCGCTCGATCCGAAGCCCTGACTGCCACCGCTCGAGCGGATCGAGCCGGTGCGGCAGGCCCCGCCGCTTTTCTCAGCTCCCGCAACTGCTCGTTGATCAGCTGGTTTTCCTGGGGGTTCAACCGCCGGTAATAATCGACGACCCGGCCGGTCACGCCTGCGCCAGTGACCAACACCCCGCAGACGTCATCCAGACCCTGTCCGCCGAGCCGGATCTGGACTTTGGCGCCCTGTTGTCCACCGGCCGGGTAAACGTAGCCGATGTAGGGGCGTTGCTGGGCCTGGGCTTGAAATCCGAGGGCCAGCCCTGCCGCCGATGCCATCGGGACGATCCCGCGAAGGATCCGGCGGCCGGCGCGGTGCAGGAGGCGGTTCATACGAGCTACATGATCTCCGTCAACAAGCCGCCGGACTTGGCGCTCTCGGTAGCGGCCGGCAGGACAAAAGCATCCAGGCCGAGCGGGTGCGGCAGCGTGGCGCGGGCGTCGATGCCGCTGAGGGCGTAAATGCTGCCCAGCAGGTCCACGGGGTAGATGGGGCGGTCCTGGACGTCCTCGGCCTTCGCTGTGGATGCGCCGACCACCTTGCCGCCCTGGAAGCCGCCGCCCGCGACGAGCGCGGTGAAGACGTTGCCCCAGTGATTTCGCCCGCCGTTCCACGGGGGCTGCCAGTCGACCTTGGGGCCGCGGCCGAACTCGCCGCAGCACCACACCAGGGTGCTCTCGATCAGGCCGCGCTCGTGGAGGTCGAGCAGCAGCGCCGCCAGACCCTGATCCAGCTGCGGGCATTGCCGGCGCATGATCGCGAAATGGTTGCTGTGAGTGTCCCAGCCGCCGGGGTAGTTGATGACGATGTAGGGAACGCCCGCCTCGACCATGCGGCGCGCCGCCAGGCAATCCTGCCCGAACGTATGGCGGCCGTAGCGATCGCGCACATCCGGCTTTTCCTGGGAGAGATCGAACACCTTTCGGCCCTCGCCCAGGATCAGTTCGTAGGCCTGTTTTTTGGCCTCCTCGGAGGCCGCCACTTGCGGGTCGGCGGCCGTCGCGCGCCCGAGCGTGTCGATGCTCTGGAGCAGATCGCGGCGGGCCTGCTGGCGGTCGTCCGATAGGCCCCGGGACACCACCCCCTCCACCTCGAATCGGGCCGCGTTGGGATCGCCCCCGGTCGCAAACGGCTTCAGCTTCGGCCCCAAAAAGCCCTCCTCCGAAAACCGCCCCTGCGGACGCGTCAACACCACATACGGCGGGATCATGCCCTTGTACTCCTTCGACTTGAAATAGGCGAACACGGCGCCGACGCTCGGATACGCCAGGCGCTCCCCGGGCGCGTGCCCGGTCTGCATCAGATAGGCGGCGGTCTCATGGCCGTTGTTCCGGTGCGTCATGCCTCGCAGGAGCGAGTATTTATCCGCCTGCTTGGCCAGGAGCGGAAACAGCTGCCCCACCTGGATGCCGTCGACGTTGGTGGGGATCGCACTCTTGAACTCGCCCAGGTAATCGTATCCCGCGTCCGGCTTGGGGTCCCAGGTGTCGATATGGGACATGCCGCCCCAGAGGAAAATCTGGATGACCGATTTGGCTCGTGCCTTGATCGCGGGCGGAGCCGCCGGAGATGGCGCAGGCGCGCCCCATCCCCGCCCGCCGGACGCCAGCAGGCCCGCCGTGCTGAAAAGGCCGATCCGGAGCGCCTGGCGCCGCGATAGGGGGATGCCCAGATGCACGCCCAGGGGAAAGCCATCCGCAGCCTTGAATATCGAACTGGATTGCGCGTTCATCGCTCGAGGAGGGATGGGCTCGATGTCAGTGGCGAAAAAGAAATTCGGTGCTGTTGATGAGCGACCATGCAACGTCCACCCAGTCCTCGCGCCGCACGGCAGTGCGGGCTCGGCTGGCCCGGCCCGCCGGGCTCGCCGCAGCCGCTGCGGCGTAGCCGGTGACGATCCGGATTTCGTCCGGGGCTGGCAGCCGGGAGAGGATCGTCAGATAGAGCTCCTGGACGATATCGGGCGCCGGCCGTCGGGAATCGAAGATAGCCCTGAGCCGGGGGCCTTGCTCGAGCTTGCGCTGGATATGGCTGGAGTTGAGCAGGTGGAGCCATTGGGCGGGGACGGGGTTGTTGTTGCGTTCGTTCTCCATGCCCGTGGCGCGCGCCGAGCGGCCAAACAGGGCCAGGAAAGGGCTCGTGATGCTTCCGTCGCCGATCGCGATCGCCGGCATGTCGGCGGGGATATAGGTGTAGGGCTCCGGGATCGGGCTCGTGTAGAGATCGGATGCGCCGGTGACGCGATTGATGGCGTCGATGAGCACTTCGGCCTCCAATCGCCGCAGCCGATAGCTGGCAAACTGCGCGGCCGCCTCGGGCTCCATCGGCCTGGGCATCGAGGAGAGCTGGTAGGTGGCCGAGCGTAGGATCAGCCGATACAGGTGTTTCAGGTTGTAATCCTTGGCGACCAGCTCCTTCTCCAGATACGCCAGCAGCTCGGGATGGCTCGGCCGATTGTCCGGCCGGATGTCGTCCGGCTCATGGATGATGCCTCGCCCCAGGAGCCACGCCCAGACCCGGTTCGCAATCGCCCGGGTGAACCAGGGGTTCCACGGCGTGATGAGCCAATCGGCAAAGACCTCCCGCGGGTCCCGGTCCGGAGCGAGCCGGACCGTGGTTCCGTCCGGGAGCATGGCGGTCACGGCCTGGCCGCTTGCCCGGGGCTGGATGGCCGGCTGGGCCGCGGCATGGGCGGGAAGCCCGATCGATGAAACCGAGTCCTTGCCGGGCGCTGAGTTGCCGGCGACGGCGCTGGATCCCAGCGGATCCCAAAACACGTGTTCCTCCTTCCATTCGCTGGTGGGCTTGTAGCCGATCTGCGAGAAAAAAAGCTCCGCGCCAGCCAGGCGGTTGCTCGGCCAGGCATCCACCCTCGCCCCCATGAACGTCAGGGCCACCGCGCTCACGATCCCCTGCGGCGTCCGGTTCTGGACCGCGCGATAGAAATTGACAGGGCCGACCCGGAAGTTGCTGCCGCTCGAGGTCAGCAGCTCGCGTGCGAACTGGTTGTAGGGCTTGTTCGCCGCGATGGACGCCTGAACCCAGCGGTGATACGCCTGCGCCGCGTTCGGCCAGAGATTGGCCGGGAATTCCGCCTTGATCCGGAGCACATCGCCCCATTTCATTGCCCAGTAAACGGCGAACTCCTCGCGATCGAGCAGCCGATCGATCAGGTCGTCCCGCCGGTTGGGATCGGTGCGGCGCAGAAACTCCAACGCTTCAGCCGCCGTCGGCAGCGTGCCGATGATATCCAGGTAGGCGCGGCGGACGAACACCGCGTCCGAGCAGCGGGGCGGCACGCTCAAGCCGAGCGCCCGAAGCCGCTCGAACACGAGCTCATCGATCCGGTTTTGCGCGACGGCGGGCGTCGATTCCTCGAACAGATGCTGCGCGGAGCGGGGGGCCGGCGAGGCAGCCAGCGCCGCAGCCAGGATCAGAAATGAAATCGGCCAGGTGCTCATCCGATGCTACTGCGCCACATATAGCACACGCCGCCGGCGCTGCAAGGATTCAACGGGGGACTGGGACCGAATCGGCCATCGTCTTGGCGCGGAAGTTCGAGAAACGATGGAAGGTGAGGAAGTTGGCGTCGTGGTTGTTGTGGGCGCCGCCGAGCCCGTCGTCGAAGGCGGTGCGGCAGACGGCGATGATGTCGTCGCCATCGAAGAGCCAGTCCACATACTGGAACCCGTGCTTGGACACGTCGGGGTGATAGAGCAGGATGCAGCGCACTGTCCACCGAGCCAGGTCGGGCGAGCAGGTCAGGGCGAGCGTGTTCCGGATGCCGCCGGGATTGGGGGCGCGGTGCCGCTCGTGGACGATGCTGGCCAGGGAGCAGTAGAGCCGGCTCTGGCTGTCGAAGCGGATGGCGAATTTCTTCGCGCCCCCCGGGAAATCGACGAAGCCCGTCTCCGGGTCGAAGGAGGCGGTCCTGCCGTCGGCGCTGATCCGGACGATGGCGGCCTTCTCGTCCGGCGATCGCGTCTGCACCCGCAGCACATCGACCAGCTCGCCGCTGGGGGCGACGACCGCATTGCCTTCGAGCCAGGCGCCCATGTCGTTGTTGTTCCAGGCGCGGTCGCTCGGCAGGAAGTTGCTGGCGGTCCAGGAGGCCGAGTCGAGCAGGTCGGCGTCGGCGGGTGCGGAGAGCATTCCGGCGCGATAGTGGATGCCCCAGGCCACCGGCGGGTTGCGCCACTCGAAGGCGCGCCAGAGCCGGCCGCCATGCTCGATGACGGGCATCGGCGCACAGTGATATTCGCCGTTGTCGCGCAGGAGGCCCGAGGCCCCATGGGCTGGCGACGTCCACGTCTGGCCCCCATCGGCCGAGCGCCGGATGAGGATGTTCCCGTGGTGCCGATCCGGCCCCAGCAGGTAGAGGGCGCCCCGATGCACGAACAGCGACGACCAGAACGCCCCCTGGATCTCCGAGATCCTCTTCCAGGATCGGCCCCGGTCGCCCGAGCGGAACACCGCCGTCCGCGCGCTCTGGTGCTCGTTGGATTTCGGGCCGAAGAAATCGTGCGAGGCCACGTAATCGCCGCCAGGCAGGACGGCGATGCTGGGGGAGCCGATGTAAAGCCCCGACGATGCCGGGCTGTGGTCGATGACCACCCCGGGCACCAGGTCGAATCGCGGCTCGGCCGCCGGGCCAATCGCGGCTGAAACGGCAGCACCAGCCAGGCCAATCAAAATGGCCAGCAGGATGGGTCGCGTGTTCATCTGCCCAGACCCTTACCGCGAACAGCCCAGAGGCTGCGCCCCAGGCGCCCCTCTCGGGATGAACCCAGTCGGCGCTGCCCGGCGAAGCCGCCCGATCGGACCGTCAAAAAGGAACCGCGAGCTTGCTGGCCGCTCTCTTCTTTGCCCAGCGCGCCTTAGCGGCCCGGCTCATCGCCGCTTTGGCCTCGTCGCTCACGGTGGACTTCTTCTTCTTCGGCTCTGCGGCAGGCTGGGCAATGCCTTTCCTTTTCGCCCAGCGCTCCTTGGCGCCTCGGCTCATGGCCGCGCGGGCTGCGGCGCTCATCCTCCGCCTCTTTCGAGGGGCCGCAGCGGCCGCCGCGGGCTCGGCGGGCGCGCCCAGAATACCAGCCAGTTCCTTTTGCAGCTTCTCGAGCTGCTCTTTGATGGCCGCAGCGCGCCGCAGTTGCGCTGCCGACAGATCCGTTACATTCATCGTTGAATAAGAGAAGCAAAAGGGGGCATCCGTCAAGACAACAATGGCTGCTTCTGCGAGAGCCCGGCGAGTAGACACGGCCAGGGCGATCGGATTCCTCGCCACCGAGAGAGAGCATTCTCGACAAGACATCATCTCTATGCCACGATCCATGCATGCTCTCGAAACCAGTCCGCCTTGCATCCCCATCGGCATGGACCCGCCCGATCCTCATCCTGCTCGGATGCATGGCCGGGTGCGCGGCCGGGGCGCCGCCGGAGAGTTCCGGAGATACCAGGAGCCCGACCGGAGCGGGCCGTCTCGAATGGTGGCGCGAGGCGCGCTTCGGGATGTTCATCCACTGGGGCCCGGTATCGCTGACGGGCCAGGAGATCGGCTGGGCGCGCGGCGGCGACCGGCGCGGCTACGGCTCGAAAGGAAGCCTGGTGCCGGCCGAGATCTACGACAACCTGTTCAAAGAATTCAATCCGACGAACTTCAACGCGCGCGAGTGGGCGGCCCTCGCGCAGGCGGCCGGCATGAAATACCTCGTCTTCACCAGCCGCCATCACGACGGATTCAGCATGTTCGACACGAAGGCCAGCGACTACAAGATCACCAGCCCGCTCAGCCCTTTCCGCCGCGATGTGGTCCGAGAGCTTGCCGATGCCTGCCACCAGGCCGGGCTGCGATTCGGTCTCTACTACTCCCAGCCCGACTGGCATCATCCGGACGCGTTTACGCCCGACCGCCATGGCCGATACCTGGCCTATCTGAAGCAGCAGGTCGCCGAGCTCTGCTCCAACTACGGCCGGCTGGACATCTTCTGGTTCGACGGGTTAGGCAAGGCAGCAAAGGACTACGACGGCGAGGGCCTGGTAGGGATCATCCGCGGGCTCCAGCCGCAGATCGTCATCAACAACCGCACCGGCCTGCCCGAGGATCATGACACGCCCGAGCAGCGTGTCGGCAAGTATCAGGACGAGCGCCCGTGGGAATCCTGCATCACCATCTGCCGCCAGTGGGCGTGGAAGCCCAACGACGAGATGAAATCGCTCCAGGAGTGCATCCGGACGCTTGTGCTCTGCGCGGGCGGCGACGGCAACCTGCTGTTCAACGTCGGTCCGATGCCCGACGGCCGAATCGAGCCTCGCCAGGTCGATCGCCTGAAGGAGATGGGCGTGTGGCTGGCGAAGAACGGCGAGAGCGTCTACGGGACACGCGGCGGCCCATGGAAGCCGGCCAAAGCCATGGCCAGCACCCGCAAGGGCGCCACCGTCTATCTCCATGTCCTCGAAGCCCCCGGCGCCCGGATCGAGCTGCCGGCCCTGCCGCGCCGGGTGAGGGCCGCCTCGTTGCTGGGCGGAGGCGCGGTGCAGTGCAGCCAGCAGGGCGATCGGCTCCTGCTGGCCCTGGAGCCGGCTGCGCTGGATCCGATCGACACCGTCGTGCGGCTCGAGCTGGACGGCTCGGCCATGGATATTCCCGCGATGGGGCTGACGGCGGCGTCGAACATCAAGGTGCTCGAGAGATAGCATGGATGCACCGGTTGGCGGACTGGACTGGACCATCATCGGGCTATACCTGGTCGCGGTGGTGGGGCTGGGTGTGGCGGCGGGCTTCCTGCGCCGCACGGGAGAGCGCGGCGGCGAGGGAGGGCGCTATTTCCTGGCTGGCAACACCCTGGCATGGCCGGTCATCGGTCTGGCCATGTTCGCCGCCAACATCTCGACGGTCCACCTCGTCAGCCTGGCGGAAACGGCCTACAAGTTCGGCTTGGTTTTCGGGAACTTCGAGTGGATGGCGGGGTTCACACTGGTCTTGCTGTCGCTGTTCTTCGCGCCGCTGTATCTGCGGTCGAGGGTGGCCACGCTGCCGGATTTTCTCGAGCGGCGCTTCGACCGGCGGTGCCGCGACGTGCTGTCGGTGGTGTCGTTGTTTTCGGCGATCGTGATTCACATGGGCGTGGCGCTCTACACGGCGGCCTGGGTGTTGCGGGGCATCCTCGGCCTGCCGCCCAGCGCCACGATCCTGGGGATGGATGCGCTGATGGTGTTCATCGCCATCCTGGGAGCGCTGACGGGCGCCTATACGATGCTGGGGGGGCTGCTCGCCGTGGTCTGGACCGAAAGCGTGCAGACAATCCTGCTGCTGGTTGGGGCCATTGTCATCACCGTCGTCGGCTATCTGCAAGTCGGCGGGTGGGCGGAGCTGGCCCGCACGCTCGCCTCGAACCCGCATCCGCTGGCCGGCGCGGCGGAGAGCGAGGTCACCTGGGGGACCGCCAACTTCCTCAGCATGGCGCGCCCCTCGGGCGATCCATCGGGGATGGCATGGTACAGCATCCTGCTGGGGTATCCGGTCCTGGGCATCTGGTACTGGTGCTGCGATCAGACCATCGTCCAGCGCGTGCTCGCGGCAAGGAACGAGAAGCACGCGCGCCTCGGCCCGCTGTTCTGCGCGTTCCTGAAGATCTGGCCGGTGTTCTTCTTCGTGCTGCCCGGCGTGATCTGCGTCGCGCTGGTCCAGAAGAACGCGTTCGGGGGCGCAGCGCCGCTCGCGGCTGCGGACACCTACACGTTCCTCATCACACGCCTTTTGCCGGTCGGGCTGAAGGGGCTGGTCATCGCCGCCATGCTGGCGGCCGCGATGCAGACGTGCTCCGCCGCGCTCAACTCGACCGCCACCCTCGTCGCCTACGACCTGTTCAAACGCCGCAAGCCGGACCTGGACGATCGGACGCTCGTGGTTATCGGCAAATGGACCACCGTGATCGGGACCGTCCTGGCCATTGTCGCCTCGCCCATATTCGGCCATTACGCGACGATCTTCGAGGGCATCAACAAGCTCATCTCCTATGTCGCCCCGCCCATCACCGCCGTCTTCCTCGTGGGGGTTTTCTGGAGACGCGCCTCGGCCGTGTCCGCCTTGGTCACCCTGCTGGCGGGCATGGCTCTGGGGGCGGCGATGTTTGTGGCGGACTGGACGGGGCTCTATCGGGGCGATTTCATGCTCCTCGCCTTTGGATTGCTGGCCGCCTGTTTGGCCGTCATGATCGCGACCTCCATGATGTTCCCCGAGCCGCTCAAGGATGAGGCCAGGCCGCTGGTCTGGGGCGATTGGCGGGAGCCGCTGCGAGGGGAGCCCGGCGGGCGCGGCCTGGGCAACTACCGTCTCGCGGCCGCCGCCATCCTGGCGGTGTTCGCGGCGCTCTACGCCGTTTTCCGGTGAATCCCACTTGGGGCATTGCTCTCCGAGCGCGCGAAGGCGCGAAGCTCGCCGCAGACGAAAGGGTTGATTCAGGCGGAATTCTCCTTACAGTGAGAGCACGAATCAATCGACACTCCTGATCCCCACAGACATGCAGGTCCGCAGCTTCGGCAACTTGATGGCGTCGCTGATGGTTGTCCTGATCACGGCGACGGTGTGCGTGCTGCTCGTCGTTCAAGCCCAGCTGTTCCTGCGCAGCGTGATGACGCTGGCAGATCGGATCGTGGAGCAGACTCTGAGAAGGATCGAGCTGCGCGTGCAGCAGTTGACCGACCCGGCGATCGCCATCAACCACCAGACGCTCCGGCTTGTTCAGGGCGCCGATCTTACCCCGGATAACCTGGCCAGGCTGGAGGGTTTTTTGGCCAAATCGCTTGAGCTTCGGACAGGATTGACATCGATCGGGCTGGCCATTGCAGCGACCGGCGAGTTCATCGTGGCCGAGCGGCGGGCCGGCGGCGCCATCCGCGTGCGCGAGCTTCGCCCGGACTCGCAGGGGCGGCTCCATTGGACCGACTGGCTGTGGGAGGGCGCGGCGCGCCGTTTGCTGGGCGATCGCCCCTGGGACGGCTATGATCCGCGCGAGCGCCCGTTTTACCGGCTGGCCCGGGACGGGGAGTCGGGGGTCTGGACCAAGACCTATCCGTTCTGGCAAGAGGACAACCCGCTGCCAATCCTGGGCATTTCCTACGCATCCCCCTGGCATGATGCCAAGGGCCGGTTGGTGGGCGTGGTGAACACGGATCTCGAACTGCAGGCCGTCTGCTCGTTCCTCGCGTCCCTCGAGGGCGAGCTGCCTGGATTCGCCATGATCCTCGAGGAGACAGCCGAAGATCAGTTCCGGCTTGTGGCGCACCCCCGCCAGGAGCAGTCGTTCGATCGGACGGGGACCAATCTGGTTGCGAGCGCGAGCGAGATCGCCGATCCGGTGGCCCGCAGCTACATCGCTGCCCTGGCCAAAGACCGCGCGCGGCTGGGCGCCGAGGAATATGGCCGCCGCTACCAAGTGGATGGCCAGTGGTATCTGAGCGGCTTCCACAGGCTGAGCGACCCGCAAAAGCCGCCATGGATCATCGCCATGACGGTGCCGCGCGAAGCCATTACGGGGGATATCATCCGAAACGTGATGTGGAGCCTGGCGGCATCGCTGGTCTGCCTGGCTGTGGCCGTGCTGGCAGCCCTGTGGTTTGCCCGGCGCATGGCGCGCCCGCTGCGGGAGCTGTGCCGCGAGGCCGAATCGGTCGGGCGGCTGCAGTTCGAGACGATCCACCTGCACCGCAGCTCGATTCGCGAGGTGCGCCAGCTGCAGCGGTCGATGGCCGAAATGAAAGCCAGCCTGCGGTCGTTCCGCAAATATGTTCCCGCCGACCTCGTGCACGAGCTGATCGCCAGCGGATGCGAGGCGCGCCTGGGCGGCCAGCAGCAGGCGCTCACCATCTTTTTCTCCGATATCGTTGATTTCACGTCGCTGTCGGAATCGATGCCCCCCCAGGCGCTGGTCGAGCGGGTGGGCGAATACCTGCTGCTGGTCAGCGACATCATCCATGAACACCGCGGCACGGTGGACAAGTACATCGGCGACGGGGTGATGGCGTTCTGGGGCGCGCCCCACGCGAATCCCCATCATGCCGCCGATGCATGCCGCGCGGCGTGGCATCTTCAGGAGCGGCTGGACCAGCTGGGAACAGAGTGGCAGGGCGCCGGCAAACCCCCGTGGCGCACCCGGGTGGGCTTGCACACCGGCGAGGTGATTGTCGGGAACATCGGCAGCGAGAAACGGATGAACTACACTCTGATCGGCGACGCCGTCAATCTCGCCAGCCGCATGGAGGGCCTTAACAAGCCGTTCGGCACCCGCATTCTCATCAGCGAGGGCACTCGCGAGTCCGCCGGAGACGCCATCCTGGCTCGCCCGGTCACCCGCGTGGTGGTCAAAGGCAGGGTTCGCGGGGTGCTGGTCTATGAGCTGGCCGGGCTGGCGGAGGAGGCCAGCCCCAGCCAGCGCGACCTGGCCGGCCAAACCATCGCTGCGTTTCAGGAGCTCGAGGCCCGGAATTTCGCGCGCGCCCGCGAGCAATATCAGGCGATCCTGAAGTCGCATCCGCACGATGCACTGGCTGGATTCATGGCCCGCCGGTGCGAGGATCTCCAGCGCGCTGCGCCCGGCCGGGACGAGGATATCGTCTACCGGGCGAAAGACAAATAGGGCCCCCAGAGGGCGAAGCTGTCCTCAGCAGCGTTGCCAAGGAAGGCCGGTGCCGGCAGGATTGCGGCGCACACGATGAGCAACTTGATCGATACCCTCCTGTCACGGGCCAAGGCCCAATGGCTCCTGGCGCTTGTCTGTATCGGGCCCGCGCATGTTATCGCAGCCTCCGGCCCCGCGCCCAACATCCTGCTCATCGTCAGCGACGATCAGGGCTGGCCCGACCTGGGCTGCATGGGCCTCAAGAGCATCGACACGCCGAACCTGGACCGGCTCGCCGCGGAGGGCGTGCGCGCGACGCAGTTCTACGCGACCTGGCCGGCCTGCACGCCGTCGCGCGGCAGCATTCTCACCGGACGCTACCCGCAGCGCAACGGCCTCTATGACATGGTGCGCAACGACATGGTCAACTTCGGCCATCTCTATTCGGCCGAGGAATACGCCGTCTCCCCCGAGATGACGCTGGGCCTGGATCCGAAGGAGAGGACCCTTGGCAACCTGCTCCAGTCCGCAGGCTATCGCACGGGCATGGTCGGCAAGTGGGACATGGGCCAGGCCCGGCGCTACCTGCCCATGCAGCGCGGCTTCGATTTCTTTTACGGCCATGGCAACAATGGCATCGATTATTATACCCACGAGCGCTACGGGGTGCCGTCGATGTTCTCCGGCAACGCGCGGACGGAGGCGGACAAAGGCGTTTACGCGACCGACCTGTTCAAGCGGGAGGCGCTGCGCTTTATCCGCGCGGCGCCGCCGGGCCGGCCGTGGTTTCTCTATCTGTGCTTCAACGCGCCCCATGGTGCGTCCTCCTTTGCAGGCAGCCGGCGGGCCGACGGCCGCATGGAGGGCGCCGGCGTACAGGCCCCGGAGGAATACGTCGCGCCCTACCGCAAGCGGGGCGTCGCGGAGAGGCTCGCCCTCTACCACGGCGCGGTCACCTGCATGGACGCGGCGATCGGGCAGATCCTCGCCCTGATCGACGCGCGCGGCGAGAAGGCCAGCACGCTGGTGATGTTCCTGAGCGACAACGGCGGCAGCGGCAACGGGGGGAACGCCCCGCTGCGCGGCCAAAAGAGCACGATGTGGGAGGGCGGCTTGAGCGTGCCTTTCATCGCGCGGTGGCCGGTGAGGCTGCCCGCCGGGAAGGTCACCGGCGAGTTTCTCACATCGCTGGAGATCTTCCCCACGCTGGCGGCCGCTGGCGGGGCCGAAACGCCCGCCGGCGTCAATCTCGACGGCCATGACATGCTGCCGGTCTTGCGCGGCGAAAGGGCGTCCCCTCGCACCGAGATGTTCTGGAAACGCCGCGGTGATTTCGCCGTGCGCATGGGCTCGTGGAAATGGGTGGCCGCCGGGGGCGCGACCGGCCTTTTCGACATCGCTGCCGATCGGGAGGAGAAGAAGGATCTCTCGGCAGCCAGGCCGGAGATCCTGGCCCGATTGAAAACGCGCTACGCGGAGTGGCTTGCCGAGATGGATGCCTCGGAGCCGCGCGGCCCGTTCCGGGACTATTAGGCGGTGGATCCCCGGCATCCTCCCCTGGCCGACGATGGATTCAAGGATCGGTCAGGTTGGGGGCCCAGAGGAAATTCGTCTTGAGCGGGGGCGTCTGGCCGCTGGCGGGGAAGGTTGCAAGCGCGGCAGCGCGAAGCCGGGCCCTGAGCTCGGACACTGTGGCGGCGTGCTCGGCCTTGTGCGCCAGGTTGGCGAGCTCCTGCGGATCGGTTTCGTGATCGTAGAGCTCGATGCCGGCTCGTCCCTGATCCCACTCGGTGTAGCGCCAGCGCGGCGTGCGCAGGCTGTACCCGAAAAAGCGCTTTGCAGGGCCGCCGCGCGTGACTTGCGTCAGTGCCCAGCCGCGGCCTTTCGCTTCGGGATCCTTCAGGAGCGGCACGAGGCTCTGGCCTTGCAGCTTCACGGGCGGCCTCACGCCGGCCAGTTCGGCCAGGGTGGGGTAGAGATCGAGGTGGCTCACGGGCGACCTCGCCACCGCGCCCCGAGAAGAGACGCCCGGCGCGACGATCAGCAGCGGCACGCGGGCGCTGCCTTCGAAGAGGCTCATCTTTTGCCACAAGCCGTGCTCGCCCATGTGATAGCCGTGGTCGCTGGTGAAGACGACGATGGTGTTGTCGGCGAGCCCGAGGCGGTCGAGGGCGGCGACCACCCGGCCGACCTGGGCGTCCATGAAGCTGATGCTGGCGTAGTAGGCCTGGACGCATTGGCGGCGCAGCTCGTCGGTGAGCTTGTCCTGCTCCTTCTTGTAGCTGCCGAGCGCGGCGGCGGGGACCTCTGGCGGATTCTGGTCCACCGTGGGGCGCACGGGCATCTGCGCCTCGGGATACCAGCCGAAATACGGCGTCCGCGGCGCTACATACGGCGTGTGCGGACGGAAGAAGCCGACGGCGAGGAAGAACGGCCGGTCCTTCTGGCGCGCACAGCGCTCGAGCACCCATTCGGCCTCGGCGGCGATCCTTCCATCGGTGTGATGCGCGTCGTCCTTGGGCGAGGCATACCAGCTCAGGGTGCCGCCAAACTGCCCCGGTGTCAGCGTGAAGATGTCCGGTTCCTCTTCGAGCCGGTCCACGCCGGCGGGATTGAGCTCCATCTCCCACGAGCCTGGATCGTCGTGCCCGTCGGTGCCGATCGACCGGGGCACGTTGTAATGGTAGAGCTTGCCGATGCGCACGGCAAACCAACCCTCCCGCCGGAACGCCTGCGAGAGGCTGATGTGCGAGGGGATCGTCTGCCGGAAGATCTGCGCGTTGGCAAGGATGCCCGAGCTGTTCGGATACAAGCCTGTGAGCATCGAGTTGCGGCTCGGCCCGCAGAGGGGGAAGGCGCAATACGCGCGATCGAAACGCACGCCGCGCGCGGCGAGCCTGTCGATGTGGGGCGTCCTCGCGCGCGGATCGCCGTAGCAGCCGAGATAGGTGTTCAGATCGTCCGAGATGAGAAACAGGACATTCGGCTGCGCCGCCGCCGCCGAGCGACCGCTGCCGAGGGCGATGGCGAGAGCGATGCAGGCAAGAAGATGTGATTTCATGTCGGGTAGCGCCATTTTGTAGCGCCTGCCGCAATAGAATTCAAGGCTTGATGACAAGGTGACAGGTTCGTTGTTTACGGCCGAAAAGAGTTCAATCAACCTCCTTCTATCCGGTCTTGAAATCAGACCGCTTTCGTGCAAATCTGGTCTCCATGGAAGACCATATATTGAATGCGATCCGGCAGAAGTTGGGCGATGCCATCCGGACGCCCTTTCCCCCCTTGGTGCGCCGGGAGGCCGAGCCCGCTCTCCTGCAAGGCAAGGCCCAAGCGGTCGTTGGCATGAGGCGGGCGGGCAAGACCTTCTTTCTATTCCAATGCTTGGCCGATCGGCTGGCGGGTGGGATCGAACGGGAACGGCTGGTCTATTTTAATTTTGAAGACGAGCGGCTCGGGGGGCTTCGATCTGAGGAACTCGGCACGATCATCGAGGAGTATTACCGCCAGTTCCCGCAATTCCGGAATCAGGCCGAGGTGACCTGGTGTCTGGACGAAATTCAACTCGTCCCGGGATGGGAACGCTTTGTGCGCCGGGTGCTGGATTCGGAGAGGGCCGAGGTTTTTGTGAGCGGGTCGTCCGCACACATGTTGAGTCGCGAAGTGGCCACGAGCATGCGGGGCCGGGCGATGGAGGTGGTGATCACGCCGTTCAGCTTTCGGGAATTCCTGCGCGGCAGGAATTGGCTCGAAGACGCGCCAGGACGGCTGGCTTCCGGCGCAGAACGATCGGCCCTGCGCGCGCATTTCGACGCTTATCTGGAGACCGGCGGCTTTCCCGAGGCCAGGGTTTTCTCGGTCGCGCGCGATCGTGTTGGCCTGCTGCAGGGCTATGTGGATGCGGTTCTGTTTCGCGATGTGGCCGAGCGGCACCATATCTCGAACCTGCCCGCCTTGCGCGCGTTTGTCCGCCAGTTGCTGCGCCAGCCGGCCGCGCTTTTGAGCGTGAGCAAGGTCTATGCGGATTTCGCATCGCGCGGGATCGCGGTCTCCAAGGAGACACTGCTGGGTTTTCTGGCGCATCTGGAGGATGCCTTTCTGGTTTTCACCCTGCCCCTGGCGGGGCGTTCGGAGCGCCAGCGGCAAGTCAATCCGCGCAAGTTGTATCTGGCGGATCACGGCTTGGCCCAGGCCTTCAGCCCGGCGCCGGGTCTTGACCGGGGCCGACTCATCGAGAACGTGGTCGCCTGTGAACTGCGCCGGACCAGCCGCGATCTGGCATATGCCAGGACCGCATCGGGACTCGAAGTGGATTTCGTCACGACGGATTTCGAGGGACGACGCCAATTGATTCAGGCGGCTGCGGACATCTCGTCGCCGGCAACCTTCGAGCGCGAGATGCGGGCCTTGACCGAGGCGCGGCTCGAGTTTCCGGATGCTGCCGGGCTTTTGGTGGCCGAAGCGGAGCCGCCGCACGGCGTCACGGCACCGGAGGGCATCCAGATTGTCCCGGTCTGGGAATGGCTGTTAACCCGCTGAGCGGTGAGATGACATGGGATGAGGTCCAACATCGGCAGTGGGCAGCACCTCGAGGCTGACGGGTGGGCCGGGTCAGCGAGGGGGCAGCGGCGCGAAGGGCCAGACGATCGGCACGACCACCATGGCGACGGTGAAGATCAGCGCGTTCAGAAGCAGTCCCACGCGCGGGAAATCGCTAAATCGATAGTTGCCCACGCCGTAAACGAGCATGTTGGCCTGGTGGCCGATGGGGGTGAGGAATGTCGTTGAGGCGCCGATCGCAATGGCCATCAGGAACGGATACGGCTCGAGGCCAAGGCCCACGGCGATGGCCACGCCAATGGGCGCCAGCAGAACAGCGGCGGCGGCATTTGACATCACCTCGGTGATGAGGGTGGTGAAAAGGAACAGGCTGGCCATGACGACGCGCGGGCCGTAGCCGCCGGTCCAGTCGACCACGTTCTCGGCCAGCCAGCGGGCGGTGCCGGTGTGCTGGTCGTCCATCGCGATCCCGAGCGGCATCATGCAGGCGATCAGGAAAATGACGCGCCACTCGACGTCCTGGTACATGTCCTGCACGCGCACGCAGCCGGTCACGGCCATGAGCAGCACGCCGAGCATTCCAGCCACCGATATGTGCAGCAGTCCGGTGGCGGCGCAGGCGATCGCCACCGCCATGATCCCGAGCGCCAGGCCGGCCCGCCTGGCGTCGCGGGCTTCATGTTCCAGCCGGTTGACGACCAGGAACTCTGGGCTGTGCGCCATCTCGTTGATCGCCTCGGGCGCGCCTTGCACGAGCAGCATGTCGCCGACCGCCAGGGGCACCGAGGTGAACTGCTTTTGGAGCGTTTGGCCGCGCCGGCGCAAGGCGAGAACCAGGACATTGAACCGGCGGTGAAGATGCCCTTGGTTGATGGACTTGCCGGTTAGCGCCGAGCGGGGCGCGATCCCCACCTCCGCCAGCTCGACGTCCTCGCCCGTCAACGATTTGTCGTCGAATTTTGTCTCCGCATAAATTTTCAGCGGCCCGGCCTCCTTGCCCCTGATCAGATGGTCCAGATTGCCTTCGACGATCAGGCGGTCGCCCGGCTCCAGCACCGTGGCGGGGGACGGCAGAATGGTTCTTCCCGGGACGGCGGCTCGGCGGATGCGGAGGACGCTCAGGCCGGTCTCCTTGCGGAACGAGGATTCGGCGAGCGACTTGCCGGCCATCGGGCTGTTCTCCGGCACCACCAGCTCCGTGAGGTAATCCTGCAATTGGTATTGCTGCGTCAGGGTTTCGGCGCTTTTGCGGACCGGGATGAGAAACCGTCCGATCCAGGCCATGTAGAGAACTCCGGTGGCCATCACGGCCAGGCCGGTCGGCAGGAAATCGAACAGCCGGAAACTGTCGAACCCGGCCTCCTCGAGTGCCATCGAGCATAGCAGGTTCGGCGGCGTTCCGATCAAGGTGGTCAGGCCGCCCAGCAGCGATCCGAACGACAAGGGGATCAGCAGCCGGGCCACCGGATAGTCGGACTTGCGCGCGATGGCGAACATGGTCGGCAGGAGGATGGCCACGGCCCCGATGTTGTTCATGAACGCGGACATAGTCCCGACGGTGATCATCACGGCAGCGGTCAGCAGGGCCGGGTGGCCGCCGCCCATTCGGGTGATCAGGCCGGCCAGGCGGTCGGCCACACCCGTGCGCACCAGGCCGGAGCTGAGGATGAACATGCAGAGAACGGTGATCACCGCCGGATTGCTGAAGCCGGAGAAACCCTCTTGAATGCTCACCGCGCGGGTCAGCAGCAGCGACAGTGCCACCCCGATGGCGACAATATCCGGGCGGACGATCTCGCATGCGAAGAGCGCCAGCGCGATCCCGATCAATCCCAGGATGAAAAGGTGTTCCATGGCGACGACGAAGCCCTGAGTCACGGGATCAGCACGCGATAGTATCGCATCGGCGAGCCCAGCGGTTCCGCGTATCGCATGGTTTCAGCCTGTGCGACGGATTCCGCCAGCGTGACCCAGGATTCCGCCGCGAGGGCCGGGGCGCCCAGGACTCGGTATGTCGCGCCCGGCACGGCGCGCCATTCGAAGCTGACATTGCCGGCGGATCCCAATTGCGGATTGACAATCTCCGGCGTGGGGAGGAAGCGATTGCGCTCGCCAGGCGTGGGGCGATCGAGAACCGACTGGGCCAGGCTCCATCCATCCGATGGCAAGCCGTAAGAGGTGTCTGCGAGCAGCGTGGGCAGGCGCAGGTAATCGACCACGGCCGGCGCCCCCGCCTGCGTCCGGACCAGCGCGAGCAGGCCGCCGTTTTCAAGCCGGAAGCCGGTGTGGACATCGGCGTCCGTTGTCTCGGCGGGCTGGCCGTCGGCCCACAGGAGGCGGAACTCCATGCCTTCGATCCGGAAGCCCGCCGGGAACGGCCACCGGGTCAGGTCCGCGAGCGAATCGGTCATATACCAGCCTTCGAGCGAGGCGGGCAGAGGTCCGGCGTTGGCGAGCTCGATCCACGGCTCGCGCTCGCCGGCGTTGTCGAGCGGGCCGGTGGCATTGGCGGCGAGCGCTTCATTGATGTAGAGGGGTGGGAAAGGCGGCAGGACGCGGGCGAGCGAGTTGGCGCGGCCCGGGGTGGCGGGCTCGGCCGTGGATTCGACCTCGAGATCCATTCCCCAGACAACATCCGTGCTGCCCGAATTGTTCTGGTGAACCTCGACTGCCACCACGTTGGTTCCGTGTCGCAGCACGTCCCGCTCGACGATCATCGGGCCTTCCAGGGCCGCGTTGCCGACCAACCGGTCGGCCGGGGTGATGAAAGCGACCTCGGTGGCATCGTTGAATCCAACGCGCCTCCATTCGCTGCCATTGATGAAGATGACGGCGGCGTCATCGACGATGGTGTTGGCCTGAAGACGCAGGCCGGCGGCCGGGCCGTCGTAGAAGAATGCGGTGCGGAAATAGAAGGTCATGGGACCGATGGCGAGCGGCGTGTTCTTCGGGGCTGGCAAGGCGGCGTCCTCGACGTAGAGCAGCGCGCGCCCGGAAGGCCACGCGCCATCGTCGTAGGCCGGCTCGCGCCAGCCGGCGCCGAGATCTTTGCCCGACAAATCGTAGCGCCATTGGTTCGTCATCGTCAAAAGCTGGCGCGAGAGGTTCAGGCTGTTCGAGGCGGCGGCAGCCCAGTTGCCGACGCGGGCGTTGTCCTGCCGGGCGTCGATCAGCTGCAGCGAGCCGCCCTGGCCGTTGGCGGCCTCGGGCCAGGGCGGTTCGGCGGTGAAGCGCACTTCGTCGAGGATCTCACTCTGCCGATTCGGCGCGGCGCGTGTCAGGCGGATGGTATCCCCTGTGGCGGCGAGATGGCCGGCCCATTCTCCGAAGATGGGCAGGCCGGCGCCGTAGGCGGCCTCGAAGGCGGCGCGATCCTGGACCACCAGACCGAAGCCGCCGGGCGCGAGCGCCGAGCCGGCGGGGAAGGCGAACGCGAGGTGCTCGGCCGCGAGCCGCACGCCGGCGAGGTCGGCGGCGGTTGCGGACGAGTTGTTCAGCAGCTCGATGAACTCGGTGCGGTTGGTTTTTGGGCGGTACATGATTTCGTTGACAACGGCATGCGGCTGGAGCTCAACGACGATGCGGAAGCTCTGCTCATCGCTCTGAGGGGGCGGGCCATCGTCGGTGACGCGCACGGTGATGCTGTGGGTGCTGGCGCCCTGGTCGGGATCGACCGGCCACAGGATCCAGCCGGTGACCGGGTCGATGGAAAGACCCGGAGGGGCGCCTGTGGCGAGGGCGAACCGCAGGTTTTGCGGCGGCAGGTCGGCATCCAGGGCACGGGCCTGGAGAGCGAGCGTCTGCCCCTCGCGCAAGGCGCAATCGGCGATCGGAAAGAGCGTGGGCGCCTGGTTGACCTCGGCCACCTGGACGGTCACCCGCACCGTTCCGACGCCAGCGGGCGTTCCGCTATCCGCGGCCTGGATGAAAAAGCTCAGGCTGGCCGGACCGTCGGGCTCGCCGGGCGTCCAACGGAACTCGCCGGTGATCTCATTGAGCGTGGCGCCGGCAGGAGCCCCGGCGCCGAAACTGTAGCGCACGGCTTGCCCGTCGTCGGGATCGGCAGCCCGGACTCGGAAGGACAGCAGGCTGGCTTCGGCGACAGCCTGCTCAGGCACGGGTTCGAAGATGGGGGGGCGGTTGCCGCCCGCGAGAGCGTTGGGCCCGCGCGGGGTGGGGGGGCTCATCTCGTAGAACGGCAGGTCGGCGCCGTCGGGGAAACGGCCCAGGCTGACGTCATCGGTCTGCGGCCCGTAGGACAAGCCGTCCACTCGTGATCCATCGGGAGCGAACAGGCCGAGCTGCTCGCCGCCGGCGGCGAGTTTGAAGCTGGCGTGCAAGTCGCCGCCTGGGGCGTTCTGATCGTCCTCCTCGTCCGCCCAGATCAGCAGGAAACCGCCTGCGGGAATGATCGTCCCCGGCGGGATGGTGTACTTGGCCGGATTGTCGAGGTCGTCTGTCAGGGTGTAGTTGGCCAGATCCGCCGGGCTGGCGCCTCCGTTGTAGAGCTCGAACCAGTCATCGAAATCGCCGTCAGCCGGGTCGGCCAGGGTCAGGCTGTTGCCGGGCATCCACTCGTTGATCCGGACGAGGACCGGCGGCCAGGCGGCGTTGTTGGGCAGAGCGGGGGTGGGGGAGTGAAACACCTGGCGTGCGTGGGGATCGCCCTCGGGATAGGAGCCGTATGAACTGCCGGCGGGGATATCGGCATAGGCGATCGCATCCAGCGGAACAGCTCGGTCGAGATGCTGCCACGAGAGGACGACGGCGCCGCTGCCGCCGCTGTCGAGTCGGAAGCCGGCATGCAAGTTCGAGCTGTCGGTCTGCTCCGGTTGGCCGTCCGCCCAAACGAGCAGGCGCTGGCCGGGCTGGATCGTCCACCCCGGGGGGAACGCCCATTGCGGCAGGTCGAGCGGATCGCTGGTGAGATAGCAGCCGGACAGATCCAGCGCGCTCGCGCCGGCATTGAACAGCTCGATCCACGGATCGAATTCGCCGGTGTTGTCGGCATGCATGCCGGGGTTCGCGGGCATGACCTCGTTGATCCAGAGCAGCGGGAATGCCGGCAGGCGCGCCGCGACGTTGTTCGACCTGCCCGGCGTGGCAAGGGGCAGCGAGCCGCCGGGCTCGATGGCGCTCCAGTTGCCGACGCGGTCATTGTCGCGCGACGGGTCGACCACCTGCAAGGACGCGCCGGTGCCGTCGGCGGCAGCGGGCCAAGGCGGGCCATCGTCATAGGTCACTTGGTCGAGAACGATCGGGCTGGCGCCTTGGGGCATGAGCAACCGGAGCGTCTCGCCGCGATGGTCCAGCTGGCCGGCGAACTCGCCGACCACCACCTCCGCATTCCCGTAGGTCGATTGATACCCCGGCAGGCTGCTGGCGATGACCGCGTAGCCGCCGGGCGCGATGAAACGTCCGTATCCGATGGTTGCGTCGATCCCGTCCACGTGCAGCCCCCCGAGCGGGAGGGTTTCAGTGGGGGAGAGGTTGTGGATCTCGACGAAGCTCGAAGATGGCGCTGCGGGGTGGTGCATGATCTCGCTGAAGGCGAGTTTTCCTTCGAGCGAGACGCCAGGGCCGGTGTAGGTGGCCATGAGCATGTCGCTGCCGACGACGGCGCCTTGGGCGTTGAGAGCGTGGAAGACGATCCGGTAGGCGCCGCTGGTGAGCCCGACACGGATTTGCCAGGTCGTATCGTTCACCCACTGGATGGCGTGCGGCTGGCCGTTGACCTGGATGGTGGTGACACTGATGGGCGCTTTGCCTGTGACGGTCAGCGGGGTGGCGCTGGTAACGGTGTTGGGAGTGGAGGCCTCGAAGGCGAGATTGGTCACGGGCGCCAGCTCCCGCATGAACTCGGCCCTTCGCGCCGCGATCCAGGCGATCATGTCGGTCGGCGGAACGGCGGCGATTCCGTGGTCGCTGAAGACCTTGTGCCAGTCGCGCAGCCGGACATCGCTGGCGGCGGGGCTCATGGGGCCTTGCACCATGTCGTGCGCCAGGCGCCAGTAGACCCGTCGAAACTCGGGCTTGGCGAACATGATGCCGGGCATGTAGCCGGCGCTGGGGAAGAGGGTGTAGACCGTGCCGAAGGCGCCGTCGGTGTCGTTGGCGTGGAGCCGGGATCGCTCGTAGGGGGGGATGTAGGTGTACATATTGTGCGGGTAGCCGGGCGACGTGTAGTGGTCCCAGTTGCCGCACATGCGGTTGATCACCCAGTAGCCGGCCCAGCTCCGGATATCGGCCAGCGCGGACACGCGCGCGACATAGAGGTCGTCGGCAGGAGATTTCAAGGCATCCACGATCCGGAACAGGGGCGAGAAATCGTCGTCGGGAACCGTGGTCATCTTCTTGCGCATGCAGTAGCGGTATTTGGCCTGCTTTTTGGAGCCATCGGCGCTGGTGTAATCGCCGAAAGGCTCGTGGGGGTAGAGTTGCTCATACACATGCGGGTCCTCATCGCCGTACCAGCTTGCACAGAGGGTCCGGGATGGCGAGAGGGAGTCGTAGCGGAACAGGGCCGAGCCGTTGACGCTGACGTGCACATAGCGCATGGCGATGGAGGCGAGGTCGACCTGCCGGGCCATCCAGTAGGCGTGCTTCTCCTGCTGCTTGGTGCCGTTGTCCCCATTGAGGCTGATGAAGTCGATGGCCACTTCCGTGTCGCCGAGGACGCGCTGGGTCTTCGGGAACTCGACCATGTAAGCGGCGTTGCGGTAGTCGGTGAAGGAGCGCCAGTTGCCGCGGTAGGCGACGGCCGAGTTATAAACGGTGCGATAGTCGTCGTAGGTGAACGTCGTGTCCACCGGCTCGTCGCTGCGCGTCTGGCGGGCGCGCCACCGGGCGACGTTGGTGGACGAGACCCAGAGCCTGTAAGTGCCGAACACTCCGGGCGAAAGCGCGTCCCCAAACCGGACCAGGCATTCCAAGGCCGGCGCGCCGGCGGGCGGCGGGCCTGGGAACCGGCTCGCGGCGGGCGCTCCGGCGGCGTCGATCGCCTCCACGGCAAAGGCCGCGATCTGCCCCGCCGCCTGCCCTGGCAGTATCCCGGCATACACGCCGTCGCCGTCCGGGTCTGTCATGGACGCCGCTGTCACTGCGCCGGTGGCGCCGTCGATGCGCCACTGGAGGGCGACAGCCGCCACGCCGTCCGGATCGTGAACGCGGGCGGAAACGATCACGTTCTGGGACGCCGCGGGCAGGACAGGCATGTGCTGCACATCGGAGATGGCGGGGCCGGCATTGGCGACGCGCCGGCTGTTGGGCTGGCCGGGAGACCCGAGATTCCCGGGGACTTCGAGAGCGCCCACCGCCTCGAGCGGGTGGCCCTTGATCCCGATGACGATGTAGGGCCAGCCCGCGATCCAGCGGCCTTTGGCGCGTATGGTGAACGTCTCGCCGGCGGCGGGGGGCGAGATCGGAATGGAGATCCGGTCGTAGGTGATGCGATAGACGGAGATGGTGGAGCGGCCCTGGCTGGAGGCGCGCACGTGGAGGCTCTGGCTGCTGGCATAGCCTTCGCCGGCCTCGAGGCCGGACCGCTCGTGGGACCCGAGCAGCTCCCACCCCCCAACGCCGTATTCGAAGTCGGAGTTCCTGACTCGGTTGAAGGGCTGGCCAGCCTTGATGAGCTCGATGTTGTCCAGCAGGCATTCTCCGCCTTGCGGGCAGAAGATCTGAAGCTCCTCCATGGTGCCGGCCTGGTTGTCGATCACCCCCGTGTGCTCGATGTCGATCCACGGGGCCTTGGCCGTCTCGTCGCTGCCCTGCCAGTTCGGGCCGAGGGCGTTGTCGGCGCGGGCGTCGATCAACTCCAGGCTGCTGCCGCCTCCGTCCGTCCAGCGCCCCCATCCGTCGCTGTAGGCGACCTCGTCGACCACCACGAAGTCCTGGAACGGAAGCTGAGGATCGGACGGCCGGGCCAGGGCCAGGCGTTCGCCTCGGTCCGACAGGTTCCCCTCATAGTTTCCGACCGTGCTGGCTGCATCGAGCTGCCGGCATCTCTCCAGCAGGCTGGCGCGGTCGCGCGCCACGACCAGGTAGCCGCCGGCTGGAACAACGGTCCCCGGCGGGATCATGAAGTCGATCCCGTCGACGAATCGCCAGTGCCCGACGTCGACCGCATGGGCGCCGCGGTTGTGGAGCTCGACGTACTCGTCCTCTGCCCGGCCCGAGATCGGATGGTACATGATCTCGTTGATGACAATATCGTGGAGGGCTGGCTCGGCGTTGGGTGTGCCGGGCGTGGGCTGCGCCAGCTCGCGGATCCCGCCTGCGCCGTCCGGCCAGCGTCCCGACGAGGCGCCGCCGGGCTGCGCGCCGAAGCGGACGGCGTCGATCACGCGGGCGCCGTCGCTGCGGACCAGGAAGATCGCTTCGCCCTGGCTGCTCAGAGAGAAGCCCAGGTCCGCCTCCGAGAAGACCGCGCACCCGCCCGGTGCGAGCAGGGCGCCGGCGGGGATGATGAACTTGTCTGTGTCGGCCCGGTCGCTGAGCCTGCAGCCGGAGAGATCGACGGTCTGGGCGGATCGATTGTGTAATTCGATGAAGTCGGTTTGTGGAAACTCGCTCTGGGCCAGGAATTCGTTGACGGCCACGGAATCCAGCGGATCGGCGATCTCGGGATCGTCCCGGCCCGGAGAGCCGCCCCGGAACGCGCTGGCCGACCAGGCGCCGACGGCGCCTTCCCCGTAATCGGGGCGGGCCAGCTGAAGCGAGTGGCCCGCGCCGTCGGCGGCAGCCGGCCACGGCATCTGATCCTCGTAGCCGATCTCGAGCAACAGCGCGCCCGTGCGGTTGCGCAGCTGCACCTGGCCGCCGCTGTTGGGCAGGCTGCCCGTGAACGGCCCCGCCACGTTGGTGATGCCCGATGCCTGGCGCAGCGCCTCCGGCTCGCGGGCCACCACCACAAAGCTGCGACCGGAAAGGCGCGCGCCGGCGGGGAAGGTGAAATCGACGGCGCCGCTGATCCGATAGCCGCCCAGGTCCTCCGCCACCGGCTCCGTGTTGAAGAGCTCGATGTACTCGAGCGCCTCCATGCCGCCGGGCTCGAGCGGATGATACATGATCTCGGAGATGATGATCGGCGTGCCCCGGCTCGAGGGAGAGAGCTGCCGGGCGCGGGAGCGGTATGGATTTGCGTCCAGGCCCTCGGTCTGGGTCCGGGCAAGAGAGGTCGAGAGCAGGGCCAAAGCGACTCCGATGGCGGCGCCGAGGTGGAACGAACTCGCCCGCCGGTGCGCGGGGGCGGCCGGGCGCCAGGGGCCTGTCTGGCCTTCGACGACCGCCTCCTCCTCGAATCGGCCCTTCCGAGGACCGGCACCGCTGGGGTGAAAGCTGCGTTGCTGGTTCACGGCAGGGCGAGCATGTAGCGGGGGATGCGGTCGCCGGGCTCGGCGAACTTCCGGTTGCGGACCAGGTCCTGGGCTTGGGTGAGCGGGACCCGTCCGGCCAGCCGGAGGAAATCGAGCGCGTTCTGGGCGGCGAGCGCCTCGTGGAGGTTTCCATCCTCGAGCACGGCTGCAATCGCTTGCAAGGCGGCCTGCGTCTCGCCCAGGTGCGCGATCGCCTCGGCGGCCACCACGCGCACATCGGCCCACTCGTCGTCCAGACGAGCCCGAAGCCTCTCTTTGGCAGGGGCCGCCTGGCTTCCGAGGATAAGACAGCCGGCGGCGGCCCAGTAGCGGATGATGGGGTGCGGATCCTCGAGCCCGGCAAGGAAGCCAGAGAGGCGCCTGGGATTTCGGTCGCTTGCGTTGTCGGCCATATCGAGGATCCGCGGCAGCGGATAGGCATCGCTTTGGGCGAAGTCGTAAAGGGTTTTGTCGCCCGCCAGCTTCGGGAACATGCCTTCCGGGATGAACCCGGTGTCGCGGGTGGCGAGGATATCGGCGCGCAAGGCGGCGCGCAGCCGGGCGATCCGAGGTGCGCTCGCCGGATCGTCGATCTGGTTGCTCGATTCGAACGGGTCGCTGGCGATCGCGTAGAACTCCTCGCCCGGCTTGGGTTTCCAATAGGCGGCCTGGACATCGCTGCAGCGCCCAGCCACGAACTCGGCGTGCCAGGACCTCATGCTGGGCAGCACCTGGAATGGATACGAGTAGTGCTGGCCCCACGGCCGGTGCGGAGAGTAATTGCGCACGTAACGGAATCCCGCGTCACGGACGGCGCGCACGGTGTCATAGCGCTCGTCCATCCGCCCGCGGAACAGGAAGACATGATCGCGCGGGGCTCCTTTCATGGGTCCGAGAAACGCGCGCCCCTCGTATTGCGCCGGAATGGGCGCGCCGCAAAGGCTCAGAACGGTCGCCGGGAAATCGACGAAGCTGACCAGATCGTCGACCCATCCGCCGGGCGGGGTGGGGGCGAGATGCTGCCAGCGCTGGGGAAAACGGATGATGAGGGGCACGCGCGTGCCGGAGTCGTGGATGTTGCGCTTGCCGCGGGGCAGCGCCCCGCCGTGGTCGCCGTAATAAAAGACGATGGTATCGCTGTCGAGGCCCGCCTGCTCCAGTTCGGCCAGCACCTGGCCCGCCTGTGCGTCCATGATTGTCATCTGGTCGTAGTAGTTGGCCCAATCGCGGCGAATGTCCGGTGTGTCGGGATGATACGGCGGCAGGACGATGTCCTGGGGGGACACGCGGAACCCGGTCTTGCCGGGCTTGGGCGCGACCTGGCTCTCGTGGCTGGCGGTGAAGTTGAACACGGCGAAAAAGGGCTGGCCGGGCGCGCGGTTCTTGAAGTGCGCCTGGTTGCTGCTCTCGTTCCAGGGCTGGCCCGTCCGGGCCACGTTGTAGTCGGTCTTCGAGTTGTTCGAGCAGTAATAGCCGGCAGCGCGCAGGATCTCGGGATAGAGTCGGAACCCGTCTGGGATCGCGACGCGGCTCCGGTGATTGTGCACGCCGAGGGACGAAGCATACATGCCCGTGATGAGCGTGGTGCGGGCGGAGGAGCAGACCGGGGCATTGGCGAACGCGTTCCGGTAGCGGACGCCCTGTGCGGCGAGGCGGTCGAGGTTGGGCGTGCGCGCCAGGGGATCGCCGTAGCAGCCCAGATAGGGGCTGTTGTCCTCGCTGGTGATCCACAGGATGTTCGGCCGGTCGGCCGCGCGGGCCGGCGGCGCGAGCGGCACGGCCAAGAGAAGGAAGATGGCCAGATGCCTGAGTCGGATTCGATCGTCGTGCATGGCCGGTTTGTAGGACTTGAGATCTCGCTTGGCAACCTAACAGTTCAGGCTTCGCGTGTGGCGGGCGCAAGACGAAAATCTTCGAGCCCGCTCATCGGCCTGCTCAGGCGGCCCTTGGATGATGCCGGCTGTGATGGGCTTTTCGGATGGCAGCGACGATCTGCTCGGGCGTGGCGCGTTTGAGCAGGTATCCGCATGCGCCGGCCCGAAGCGCCCGATGAATGGGATCGGGATCTTCGTAGACGGTAACGGCCACGATCTGGGTGGCGGGCAGCTGTTCGCGGAGGCGGGCGGCGTGCCCGATGCCGGATCCGTCGAGGAGCTGAATGTCGATGAGAACGACGTCGGGCGCAGCCCCGCGCAACGTGCTGGAGGCGTCCTCCCAGTCGCTCCAGCATCCCACGCAGCGGCATCCGGGATCGAGGCTGACGATGGTCTCGAGGCCGCGCCGGACCGTTGGATTGCCTTCGATGACGGCTACATCGATGGTTTCGGACGCTGCATGACCTCGCTGGGGTGAGCCCATGGCATGGGAATCAAGGTCCATCGTCCGCATACTAGCCCCGTTCGGGATTCCGGCTAGCTCCCCAAGTGAGGAGTTTTGGACGCGTGGCATTCTGGCGACCGAGACGACCGGCTTCGGTGAGCAGCCGCATACCTCCGCCCGAAGCCACTGCGCGAGCGCTATTTGGTTGCGGCAAGAGCCTGGCGCCAACCGGGGTTGGCGCTATGGGCCGTATTCGCGCGCCGCGATCAGTTTGACCCACGCTAGCGGGCTGAAGGATGATTCGGCGGACAGGCCTGCCCAGAGGACGAGCCCTGCCGTGACCAAAGGGGCCGCCAACAGCATCCAATGCGTCTCCCATCTCCCGAAGGCATGCTCGTGCGGCCATTGGCGCGGAGGGCTCATGAACCAGGCACGCCAGAGGATCGGGAGAAAATACGCGGCGTTGAGCAGGCTGCTGGCTGCCAGAAGGATTGCCACCCACTCCTGGCCTGCAGCGGCCGCGCCTTGGTTCAAGTAGGACTTGCTGACATGCCCAGCCAGGGGGGGCAGGCCGATCATGCCCAGGGCGGCGACGGTGAACGCGGCGGTCGTCCACGGCATCCGCCGCCCCACGCCGTTCATCTCGCTCACGCGGTGGATGCCGAGGGTCTCGGCGTAGTTGCCGGCGCCGAAGAAGAGCGTGATTTTCATCAGGCCTTGGTGCACCAGGTGAACCAAGCCGCCGATGGTGGCCAGCGGCCCTAGGATCGCCGTGCCCAGCACGATGTAGGACACCTGGCTGACCGTCGAGTAGGCCAGCCGCTTCTTCAGCCCGTCCTGGAACAGCGCGAGCAGGGATCCATACAGGATCGTGACTCCGGCGGCGATGGCCAAGGGCTGCAGCACGCCCAGCTTCGCCGCGTTCTCGATGCCAAAGACGTCATGCACGATGCGGACGATGCCAAACGCGCCGGCCTTGACCACCGCCACGGCATGGAGCAGGGCGCTGACGGGCGCGGGCGCCACCATCGCCTTGGGCAGCCAGCCATGCAGAGGGACCAAGGCGGCCTTGAAGCCGATGCCGATCATGAAGAGCATGAACAGGGCCTGCAGCTCGCCGCGGCGGGTGGCCATCAGCGATTCGATGGCGCCGCGCTCCCGGAAGGCGATCGGTCCGGCCAGGCCGTGCAGCCATACCACCGCCAGCAGCAGCACCGTCCCGCCCAGCATCGTGTAGGCGAGATAGATTCGACCGCCCCGCATCGCGTCCTCGGTTCCGCGATGGACCACCAGGGGGTAGGTGGTCACCGTGAGCAGCTCGTAGAAGGTGAGGAATGTCACCAGGTTGGCCGACAGCGCGATTCCGGTCGTCGCCGTCACGCAGAGGCTGAAGAAGCCGAAGAACCGGCTGCGGTGCGGCGAACCCTCCAGATAGCCGACCGCGTAGAGCGTGGTCCAGAACCAGAGCACCGTCGAAAGGGTGACGAACAATACCGAATGGGCATCGGCGCCGAGCGCGAGGGGAATCCCCGGCAGAAAATCGATTGAAAAGGAATACTCGTGGCCCTGGTAGATGCCCCACAACAGCGCCGCCACCAGGATCAGCTTCAAGCCAGCCCCCAGCAAGTTCAGCCACGTCCGCAGCCGGTGGCTCTCCTCGTTCAGGAAGAAGATGGCCACCCCGGTCAGGAAGGAGCTGAGCAGAATGCCCAGCAGCACCAAGCCATCGATGTTCATGGGGCAGCTCCTCCTGCCAGGAAGGGCATGGCCTGTGGCGCGCCTGCCCGCAGCAGCTCGGCCGGCCAGAACGCCGCGAGGCCGAACCCCGCCGCCACGATCGCCAGCACCAGCGCAGTCCATTCCATCACCGGCGGGATCGGATTCAGGATGGCGGGTTTCGAGCCGCTGGTGAAGGCATGTGTCAGGACGCGGACCACATAGGCGGCGGCCAGGAGGCTGCCGAAAAGGACCATCGCGATCCACCACCACTGTCCCTGGGCCACGCCGGCGCTCAACAGCAGCCACTTGCCCGCAAATCCGCCGCTCGGCGGCAGCCCGACCAGGCTCAACGCCGACAGCCCGAACGCAAACATCGAGACCGGCAGCCCGCGCGTGACGCCCTCAAGGTCCTTGATGCGGTCATGGCCGACGGCGTGCAGGATGTTGCCGGCCGTGAGAAACATTGCCGTCTTGGCGCAGGCGTGTGCGCCGAGAAGAATCAGCCCCCCGCTCCATCCCAGGAAGCCGGCCTTCGGCGAGGCCGCCCGCGGGAACAGCAGGAACAGATAGCCGATTTGCGCGACGGTCGAATGGGCGATGAGCAGCTTGAGGCGGGCCTGGCGGAGGGCGCTGATCGAGCCCCAGAGGATGGCCGCCGCCCCCAGGGCGCCCAATGCCTGAGCCACCGCGGGCGTCATTCGAACCTGAAATGCCTCGAACCACAGCCGCAGCAGGATGTAGAAAGAGCCTTTAACGACCAGCGCGGACAGCAGGGCGCTCACAGGTGCCGGCGCGCTGGCGTGGGCGGGCGGCAGCCAGAAATGCATCGGGAGCAGGGCGGTTTTCGTGGCGAGCCCGCCGGTCATGAGCGCCAGCGCCACCCACGGGGCCGGCTGCGCCGGGGCTTGAGCTGCCAGCAGCCGCAGGTCAACGGTGCCGCACTGGCCATACACCAGCGCGACTCCCAGCAGGTAGAACAACGAGGCCGAAAGGCTGACCAGAAGATACCGCATGGCCGCAGCGAGGGCGTCCCGCCCGCCGGCCAGCGCCGCCAGCATCACGGCCGCAAATCCCAGCATCTCGAGCGTCACATACAGGTTGAAGATGTCGGCCGACAGGAACAGCGCGTTCAGGGCCGTCCAGAGAAAAAGAAACAACGGCCAGAAATACCGCTCCCGATGGCGGCCTTCCTCGCTGCGCTCCATGCCGAAGTACCGGGACGAATAGAGCGCGACTGCGGCGCCGTTGATGCCGGCTACGAGCAGCATCCACACGGCCAGGCCGTCGGCGCGCAAGTCGATCCCCAGCGGCGCGCCCCAGCCGCCGACCTGATGGATCTGCGCCCCGTCTGCGAGGACCGCGCGGATGAGCTGGGCAGTGCCGACGCCGATTCCGACGGCGGCGCCCGCGGCCAGCCAGCCTCCGCGCCGCGGGAAAGCGAAGGAGAGCGCGGCGGCAGCCAGGGGCAGCAGAACCAGCAGGACAATGGCCCAGGCGAAGGTCATGCGCTGCTTCCATGGTGCGCGGCGCCCGAGCGCCCGCCGGCATCCTCACCGGGTTCGAGCTCCGTTTTCCCGGTGACCGTTTGCACCCGGCCGGCCAGCGCGAGCGCCAAGCCGGTCGCGCAGACCGACACCACAATGCCGGTCAGCACCATCGCGTGCGGGACCGGATCGGGAACCGGACCGGGCGCCCGGGCAGCGAGCGTGATGAAGAGCAGGAAAACGCCGCAGCCCATGACATTGAAGGCCATGATCCGCCGCAGCAGGTGCGCCTGCGTCAGCATCGAGTAGAAACCGATCGTGAAGATCGCCGCGCTGGCCATCAAATAGAGACGGTAATCGGCGTCAGGCATGGTCTGGAGGGGTTGCCAGGAGCGACCGGCGGGCGCCTTCCGGCGGCTGGCCACCCAGGTAGAGCAAGCCGAGGGCGAGCCCGATGGAAACCATCGCTGCGGTTTCAATGACCAGGATCAATGCGCCGCCGGCGCCGGGCGGGTATTGCAGCAGGCCGCCGGTCAGCGCCATTGTGACGGCGGCAATTCCGGCAAAGACCAGCACGCCCAGCGCCAGGCCGGCGCGCAGGCAGCGCTCCCGTTTGAGCGCCCGGCGGGCAAGCCCGCCCAGGATCAGCAGGACCAGGGCGCCGCCCAGCAACGCGCCTCCCTGAAATGCCCCGCCGGGCGCGAAGGCGCCGATCCAGAGCAGATGGCCCGCCGCCAACAGCAGCATGGGCAGCAGGACCCGCAGGAGCGACAGAAGCAGGGGGCGGCTCTGCGGATTCTCGGCCGGCTGCTCACCCCTGCCTAACGACCAGGCTCCCGCCAGGGCCAACAGCAGCACGCCGACCTCGAGCAGCGTGTCGTAGCCGCGATAGTTCAAGAGCACCGCCGTGACGGGGTGGGCCACGCCGCTCTCGCCCAACCGGTCAAGCGACGCCTTGGCCAGACCCGGCGGCTTGGCCGGCAGCGAAAGCGCGGCCCAGGAAAGCGCCCCCATCAGGAGCAGCGAGCAGATTCCAATGACACCGCGCCCGATCACTCGGATGCCTCCGTTCGCGGCGGAACGGCCTGCTGTTCGCGGCGGCGCATCCGGGCCAGGGCGGAAAGCAGGAGCGCACCGGTCAGGCCCGAGCCGACGGCGGCCTCGGCGAGCGCCACATCGGGGGCCCGCAGCCGGACCCAGGCGACGGCGGCCAGCAACCCGAACGCGATGAACTGGATCACGGCACGAAACAGGTCGCGGTCGTTCAGCGAGCGCCAGCCAAGCCCGACGATGGCCAGCAGTAGAAACCAGTCGAACGATCTCCAGATCATAGCGGCCTCGCCGGGCGGGCTGTTCCTCGGCTCGATTCGCCGTCCCGCGCGCATGTCCATGGCTGCTGCCCGCGCCGGTAGGCCTCGTTGCCGATGAGGAAGCAGACGGTGGCGCTTGCGGCGAGGACCAGGAACCATATCAGCGCCAGCTTGAACACCTCGGTCCAGCGATCGGCTTGGAGCATGAGCGCCGCCACGGCCAAACCGAGCCCGACGTTATCGGCCTTCGTCAGCGCATGCAGCCGGGCGTAGAGATCCGGGAAGCGAAACAAGGCCACGGTGCCGGCGACGAAGAAGAACAAGGCTGCGGCGAGCAGCAGGCCGGTGAGCACGTCCGCAATGATCATGGGTCCTGCCCCCCTGTCTGTTCTTCGCTCGGCCAGCCTCGGACCACGAACGCCACGCCAAGCACCGCCGCCAGCAAGGCGAATACCAGCGCGATGTCGGCCCCGCGGCTCAACCCGAGCGCCTTGGCCAGGACCAGCACGAGCGCGGCGCCGGTGCTGCCAAAGAGCAGCGCCGCCAGCAAGCTGTCCGCCCGGCCCCGATGGCGAAAGACCTGCGCCAATCCCAGCAGGATCGAAAGCAGCAGGGCCAGCGCCGCGCTCATAAACACCGCGTTCATCCCTTCCGATCCCTTTCCTCCCGCAAATTGCAGCCGAAGAGACCCGCCACGCGATCCTCCAGATCCCGCAGATCCGCTGCCACCCGCGGGGACCGGTTCAAGACATGGAGGCACAGCCGGCTCTCCTCGAAAGCCACCACGGCCGTGCCCGGCAGCAGGTTGATGACGCTGCCGAAGAAGAGCCGGGCGGGACCCGAAGGCAGGCGAAGCGGATGGAACATAATGGCCGGCGAAAGCTCCAGCCTCGGAGCCAAGGCGCGCCGCGCCACGTCCCAGCCTCCGCGCAGCGACTCGCGCAGGAAGAAGAGCGCGAACAGCACAGCCCCGCGGACTGACCAGCGCCAGGTCATCGTCGGGAGCAGCCTCATGCTAACCCAAGCCGCAAGGGTGGCCGCTGGCACCCCCACGATCCACGACCTCCAGTCCGCGCCATTCAAGCCCAGCCAGACAAGAGCCGCCAGCGCCGCACGCGCGGCGAATCGACGCCACGGGCTCGGGGCCGAAACAGTTGAGACCAGCTTCGCGACGGTCATAAACGCAATCCGCATCTATGAATGCAAGATTATCGGCAGAGCCAGCCTTTGGCGAGCAGAGTTCGAGCGGGCGGCGGCGTTACGCCTGCAGCTCGCATGCTGCCGAAACGAGCCGGGATTGATCGGGGGAAGCGCGCCTGCGCTCCGGGGCAGAAGGATTCTTTAGCCCCCATCCGCGGGGGGGGGCAGGCGGCGCCTGCCCGTCAAGCGGAGGCGAAGGAGGAAAGAAAGAAGGCGCAGAAGCATGGGACTCGCTGCGCCTTCGGAGGGATCGCCTGGCGGGCGATGGACGCTGCCGCTTCCGGCGGCGTCCTCACCCATGCCGTGGTTCTACCTGCGACCGCGTTGCTGGCCGGCGCTGCCCAGCGGGCAGGTGCCGTCCACGCTGCGCGGCCCGGTCCCGTCTCGGAGGCCTCTGCCCTGTCCCTGGCCTTTGCCCATGCGCTTGCCCTGACCCAAGCCGGGACACTCTGCCCGGGGGCCGCCCTGCGGGCAAATGCCGCCGTTCAATTGCAGACACGCCGACTGGCGCGCGGCGCGCTCTTCGACGGATTGGGGCGGGCCGCCGTAACCCTTACCCTGGCCGCGCGGGCCGCTCCCGGGGCAATTCTGGGCGAATGCGGTGCCGATGGCCAGCAAGCTGGCAGCGGCCATCACTGCGACGAGTTTGAGCTTCATAACGATGTTGCTTTCTTCAGTCTCTGTTTGCCGTTCTGAGTCCGGCGCCACCTGAAGCGCCTTTCCATAGATAATAGACCACACGAACATGAAAGCGGGGCCTGGGTTCAGATGACAGTTTTGTCATCCGGCGCAGCGGCGCCCGGGGCGGGCCTGCGGGGATGGGCAGCCCGTCGGCCTTCTTCCCGGCTTGGATGGCCGTTCGGTGCGGGCAGGCTGCGCTCGATGGCGCGTTCGAGGGTGAAAATGCGCCGATGACAACGGCGGGGATCGAGATTACCATGGATTCCATAACGCTCGCTGTTTCCAGGTGCATGGCAGGTCAACGAACCAGTTGGGCGAAGGATTTGTGAGAGTGCTCGTCATCGAAGACGAAAAGAAGATCGCCTCCTTTGTTCGCAAGGGGCTCGAGGCGGAGGGTTTTGTGGTCGAGGTGGCGCATCACGGCGACGAAGGTTACGCCCTGGCCACCAGCCGGCCCTACGATGCCCTCGTGCTCGACATCATGCTGCCCGGCCGGGACGGATTGAGCATCCTGCGCAATCTGCGAGAGCGGAAGGTCCCGCTGCCGGTCATCCTGCTGACAGCACGGAGCGAGCTCAACGAACGGCTCGAGGGATTGAATTTCGGAGCGGACGACTATCTGACGAAACCGTTTTACATCGAGGAGCTGATCGCCCGAGTGCGCGCCGTCACCCGGCGGGCTACCGGCGCCACGCAGGGCATCCTCACGGCCGGGGACCTTTCCATGAACCTGCTGACCCGCGAGGTCAAACGCGCGGGAGCGGCCATCGAGCTGACGCCCCGCGAGTTCACCCTGCTCGAGCACCTGACGCGCTCCCCGGGCCGGATCCTGACTCGGGCGCAAATCTGCGAGCAGGTGTGGGGCTACGACTTTGATCCGGGAACGAACCTGGTCGATGTCTATATCCAGCGGTTGCGCAAGAAAGTGGACGCCGATGCCCCGGTGAAGCTGATCGAAACGATCCGGGGCGCGGGGTATCGGCTCCGGTTGCCATCATGAACATCGGCTCTTTCCGTTTCAAGATCGCTCTGTTGTCCGCGCTGATTTCCGGGCTGGCCGTGGGCGGCTTCGGTCTGGCCACCTGGTACCTGCTCCACCGGCAGAAGGTGGGACAGGTGGACACGGAGATTCGGTCTCTCGGGGCGCGCCATCCGGGATGGCTGGCCAGCCGGGGCAGCTTCGAGCGCTTTCAGAGCTCGCTGGAGTTCATTTTCGGAGAGGAGCACCAGGGACAGATTCTCCTGCTTCTCCAGGATGCGCAGGGCCAGGTTCTCTACGTCTCGCCCGGGTGGCCCGAGCAGATCGATCCCGGCCAAATGGATCTTTCGCTGGCAGACGATCCCCGAACCAGCGGCGTCGCCGCCCCGAGCCCCCTCGCGGCATACCGCGGCTCCCCGTGGCGAGCGGGCGGCGGCACAGGGCGAGGGGCCTTGGGGCGGGGACCCGGCCCGGGCGGCAGCGGCGGCCCGGTTGTCTTCACGAAGACGCCCCGGTTCTTCACGGCTCAAGCCGGCAGCTCGGCATGGCGTTTCGGCGTGATGGGCAACAACGAAATGCGACTTGCAGTCGGGCTGAACTACGACCGGGTCCAGGCCGAGCTGAACCGGATGCGGAACGTGATTCTGTGCGCTTTGCCTATGGCGCTGTTGCTAGTGGGCGGCGGCGGCTGGCTGGTGGCGGGGCGGGCCTTGCGCCCGTTGAACACCATCAGCGAGATGGCCGAGGGCGTGACGGCCCGCGGCCTGGACCAGCGCATCCCGCCGCTGGACGGCGACCCGGAGATCGCGCGGCTCATCCGGGTGCTCAACGGGATGATGGACCGCTTGGAAGCGAGCTTCCAGCAGGCGACCCGGTTCAGCGCCGATGCGTCGCACGAGCTCAAGACGCCGCTGGCGGTCATGCAGGGCGAGCTCGAAAATGCTTTCCAGGCCGCGGCGCCCGGCTCGCCGGAGCAACAGGTGTTCGGCAACCTCCTGGAGGAGACGCAGCGGCTTAAGCGCATCACCCGCGGCCTGCTGCTGCTTTCCCAATCGGATGCCGGCCAGCTCAAGCTCGCACTCGAGCCGGTCGACTTGAGCGCCGAGCTCGAGGGAATGATCGAAGACGCCCGCATCCTGGCGGCTGACTCGAATCTCCGATTCGATGTGGAGATTCAGCCGGGCATGCGGATCGAGGCCGATCGCTGCCTGTTGCGGATGGCGCTGCTCAACCTGCTCAGCAACGCGGTCAAGCACAACGAGGCCAACGGATTCGTTGCTGTGAGCCTGGCAGCCGGGAAGGGGCAGGCGGTTCTGACCGTCTGCAACGGCGGGCCGGGCATACCGCTCGAGGACCAGCCAAGGCTTTTTCAGCGCTTCTATCGCGCCGATCCGACGCGGGGCCGGACTCGAGATGGTCTCGGCCTGGGCCTGAGCCTGGCTCGCGAGATCCTCCAGGCCCATCGCGGCACACTCGTCCTCGAGGGCAGCCGTCCCGGCAAGACCTGCTTCCAGGCGGCGCTCGGATCGCTGCTCCCAGCCGGGATTGCCGGCGGCTCCTCAACCTAAACGCTGGCGGAACATCCAATCCGCCGCCGTGAGCGTGATCGACGAGATGACCAGCAGCGGCCAGAGGGATTGGAGGAGTTCATGGACATACCCGAGGGCGATTTGGGCGTTATTCGAGCGCCGGCCATCCAGGACCGCCTGAATGCGAGCCGGCCGGCCCGCCGCGATGTTCCGCGAGAAGTCCGGCGAAAACCGCAGCACCAGCAGCGCGTGCTGGCGGTCCACCGCCCGGCGAACGTCGGCCTCGGAATAGAGGTATCCGACCTTGGTGAAGGCCTGGGCGCGCCCCAGGCGATGCAGAAGCTCGGCCGACTCGGCGCCCATGTCTTCGTTGAAGACGCCGAGCGTGTTGTTCTTCACCTCGATCGTGGCGGCGAAAGCAAAAACAGCCAGCTGCAGGATCACAGGAGCGATCAGCAGAACGCGGCCCTGGCGGTCCCGCAGGATGGCCCGCAGCTCTTTGAGAATCAGGGTCAGGACGCGATAGGACATGGGGCTGTGGCGCTAGTCCGAGCCTGTGCCGGGTTTTAACCGCTGTGAGACCGAGGAACAATCCGGATGCCAGGAGCAGGAAGAGCATGGATGGGGCCAGCACGGCCCAGGCGTCGCTGGCCTGGAAGAGCGTCTGCATCGCGGTGACGAAGTATCGCGCCGGAATGAGGCAGGTGATCGCCCGAATCGCGCCGGGCATGTTCCGGATTTCGAAGATGAACCCGAGAGGATCATCGCCGGGCCGGCCCCAGCCCCTCTTCCTCAAAAGCCCAGCCGAAATATGTAGGCCTGCCGGCGCCCGGAATGGGTGGAATTGAACCCGATGATGTCCCCGTCCGGGCTCCACCGGCAGTGGATGTCGCACCGCCAGAATCCGCCATATTCCGCCGGTTGCACGAACCGGCCCAGGGACAGCACCGCGCCGCTGGCCATGTCCATCAGGTAGATCTTTTGCTCTCGCAGGCCCCCCGATGGATACGTGTCGGTGACCATCCATCTCCCATCCGGAGAAAACGTGCCATGCCCGTCGTAATCCAGCAGGCCGTTCCCGAGCCTCTTGTAATCTTGCTGGCCGATCGTGAACAGGACATGCGCATACTGCTTGCCCTCGAAGTTCGCGCTGACCATCAGCTCGTCGCCATCGAGCCAGTCGTAGTGCGATCCGCCCCATTGATCGGGGAAACATCTCCGCAAATCGGTTCCATCCCGGTTCACCGTGAGCGCGGTGGTGATGCGCGCCGTGCCATCCATCTGGCGCGCGAGCCAGAAGATCTTCGAGCCGTCGCGGCTGAAGAGCGTGTGGTTGAACCACGCGATGGCCCCTGGCCGAAGCGGCGGGACCAGCCCCCGGATCTGGTCATAGGAAACCAGGAGCCTCGAGGTCCCGGTTCCCAGATCGATCAAAAAGAGTCCGTCGTCCTTTGGAAAAGGGATGTCCTTTCGAGAATCCTGGCCGCCGCCACCATAGCCGTAATCCGGGCGAGTGAGCCGCAGCCTCGCAAAGTTGATGCTGGCCGCTTCCGTGCCCTTGGGCGACACCGCGCTGATCGGATGGGGGATGGCTCCAACCTCCTTCCTGGCGCGGACATCCATCGTCACGGAGACATACTTCCCGTCTCGGAAATCGTTGTAAATGATCCGCGAATCGGGCGATGTCGAGAGCCAATGCGCCATGCACCCCTGCTGGAAATTCCAGGCTCGAGTCTGCGCCAAGGGGATGAACTCCTTCGTTTGGAGGTCGACCAGACCCAAGGTCGCAGGATCGTTCTCGTTGGGGAGCCGGTTTCGGATGTCCGTTTCCAGAACCGTGGCATGCTGCTGCGAACGGTCAAACGAGTTGATCCCGTAATAGCTGGCGAACAAGTGCTCTTTTTCGCCGCCGGTGATCTGAATCGGCCCCGTGATCGCCGGGAAGACAACCGGTGTCCCGCAATTCGCGCCTGCCTGACAAGATAAGGCAAGGATCAGGCCCGCCACTAATGCTGTCCCAACGGTTCGTTTCATTGCTGCAGAGCGGGCCCCGCTCGGGAGACCCGGGATCGGGCGCGAGAGACGGCGCCCGCGGGATTTCGTTTCGGTTGATTTCAATCCAGTTTTGCCTTTTGCGGTTTGAGCTTGCGGATGAATTGTTGGATCGGAGGAGGCCGATGTCAAGGCCACAGCCGAGGATGGAAGGCTTGACCCGGCAGGGACACCCAATTAAGACTCATGCTCCAGCATCGCCATGCTCCAACAACTGTCCGAACGCCTCGCCATGATTTTAAAATTTGCTGCAGCCTGCTGGTTGGTCTGGGCGTGCGCTGCAGCCTCCGGCGCCGGGCTCGCCGCGGACGCGCCAATTCAATGGGCCTCGGTGGATGGCGCGCGGTTGCCGCTGCCTCCGGCGGGGCATCCTCGGCTCTATTTGCGCGCCGGGCATGTCGCGGAGCTGCCGGCGCGGCTGGAAGATCCGGTGTTGAAGCCGGCGGTCGACCGGCTCGAGGCGATGGCTCGGAGATCGCCTCAGATGCGGATCGAGTGGGACGCGCTTCAATTCCTGGTCTCGGGCGATGTCCAACGAGGCCGCGCGGCGATCGAAACCGCCCTGCCTCTGCTTCGAAAGTGCAAGCTGGCCGATCATCAGGACGCCTGCCGGGAGACGGGCCGGATGATGGTCACGGGCGCGATCGCGTATGACTGGTGTTACCGGCTGCTGACGGGGGAGGAGAAACAGGCGTTCATTCGGGAACTGGTGCGGCTGGCCAAGACGCAGGAGTGCGGCTATCCGCCCATCGGCCAGGGCTCGGTGACCGGCCACGCTTCGGAGGCCATGATCATGCGCGACATGCTGTCGGCGGGCATTGCCATCTACGACGAATTTCCGGAGATGTACCGGCTCGCAGCAGGGCGGTTCTTTCGGGAGCACCTGCCGGCGCGCCAATGGTTTTATGGCGGCCACGCCTACCACCAGGGCGATTCCTACGGAGCCCATCGGTTCAGCTGGGACACCTACCCGCTGTGGATATTCGACCGGCTGGGCGCCGGCAACGTGTATGGTGCGGAGCAGCGCTGGATCCCCTATCTGTGGGTCTACACCACACGGCCGGACGGCCAGCGGCTGCGCGCGGGCGACACCTTCGCCCACAGCGCACCCTGGGGCCGGCCCTGGAGCGAATACATGGGCACGCTCCTGGTCGCCAGCTACCACGGAGACAGGGTGCTGATGGACCAGTTCGAGCGGCAGGGCGGCGCCGGCGGGAACGAGACCCTGTTCGAAATCCTGTGGCGCAAGGCCGACCTCCAGCCGGAACCCGTCCGCACGCTGCCGCTCTCGCGCTACTTCGGTTCGCCTTTCGGCTGGATGGTGGCGCGCACCGGGTGGGGTGAGGATTCCGTGATCGCGGAGATGAAGATCAACGAATACAACTTCGTCAACCACCAGCACCTCGATGCGGGCGCGTTTCAAATCTATTTCAAAGGCACGCTGGCCAGCGATTCGGGCCTCTATTCCGGATCCTCCGGGGCCTACGGCAGTCCGCACTGCCTCAACTACTATTGGCGCACCATCGCCCACAACAGCCTGCTGATCTACGATCCGAGCGAGGACTTCGGCCGGCGCGGCTATGGCAACGACGGCGGCCAGCGCCTGCCCAATGGCCGGAGCGAGCCGCGCAACTTCGACGCGCTGCTCGAGCCACGCAACGGCTATCGCACGGGTAAGGTCCTCGCCCACGGATTTGGCCCCGACCCGCACACGCCCGATTTCACGCTGCTGGAAGGCGATATCACGGCGGCGTACAGCCGCAAGGTCCGGCAGGTCACTCGCTCCTTCGTCTTCCTCAACCTCCGCAGCGCGCAGGTCCCGGCCGCGCTGGTGGTGTTCGACCGGGTGGTCAGCGCCCAGCCGGACTTCCGCAAATACTGGCTTCTCCACACCCTCGAGGAACCAATGGTCGAGGCCGCGTCGGCCACGGTCCAGTGCACCCAGCGCGGCTCGAGCGGACAGCTCACTCTTGACGTCCTGATGCCGCCCGCGCCCAACGCGGCTTTGAGCAAAGTGGGCGGCCTTGGCATGGAGTATTGGGTTTTCGGGACAAACTATGCCAACGATGTCGATCCCGAACGCATCGCCGGAAGCTCGAGGGAGATCTCGGCCTGGCGGCTGGAGCTCTCCCCGAAAGCTGCCTCCGCCGAAGATCGGTTCCTGGCGGTGATGCAGATGACCGATCGCACTGCTCCCGCGCGCTGGCCTGTTGGGCGGGTGGAGTTCGCCGGGCACGCCGGATGCGAGATCGCGGGGCCGGATGCGGCCTGGGTGGTCTTGTTCAACCAGAAGGGTGGGCGGTCGGCTGACGCCGTCGTGTTTACCCTGGCCCGCCCCGTTCGAACCCGCGTGCTGGCCACGGGCCTTGTGCCCGGCCGGTGGCAGGCGCGTTGTGCTGGCAGATCGGAAACCCAGTTGCTCGAGGTCTCGGAGGACACGGGCGCGGCCTGGCTCGAGGCGGCGGCGGGAACATGGACGCTGACCCGGCAATAAGGGCTCCAAGGATTTCTGCAAACAGGCATTCCGATTCGCCCCGCTGGGAACTCCCTTGACATTCGAAGGGGACTTTCTATCGTTTCGAACGCAGTCACATCATTGATGTGTGACGATTTGTTTTTTGCCTATGAAAAAGATGATGATTCCATGGATATTCGGGGCCGTGCTTTGCTCGTCGCTGGCCGTTCGGGCTGCCAACATCGCTTGGGTGAGCCTTCATCCGGCGGACAACACGCCATCGGCGGCGGCGGCAACCGCCGGGTTCACGCAGGCGCCCGATGTCGGATACACCGCCTTGCTGGCGGCCAACGGCCACACCGTGACCCGCTTCGTAACGATCGGCGAATTGGGCAACTCGCCGGACATGGTCGCCGCGCTCAACACAAACGACCTGGTGATCATCAGCCGCTCCGTGCCGAGCGGCCATTACGACTCGGCGACCGAGCGGGCCGCGTGGCATGGCATCACGGCTCCTTTGATGACCGTAGGCGCTTACATCAATCGGAACAACCGCCTGGGATTCCATACGGGCGACACTATCCCCAGCAACAACAGCAGCCAGATGCGCCTCAAAGTGAACACCCCGTTCCACCCGATCTTCGCCGGGATCGCCCTGAACACCACCAATTTGATGATCAACCCCTACTCGATGCGCGTGACTTTCACCAACGCCACGACCGGCACGAACATCCTTCAGGGAGGCATTTCCGTGGTGACCAGCCCGGTGATCGCCGGGGGGACGATTCTGGCAACGGTTGGCACTGCGGGCGACGCCGCGTTTGGCGGCATGGTCATCGGCGAGTTCCCCGCTGGAACGGCCGGTTCCAAAGGAGAAGTCATGGCCGCCAAACGGATGGTGTTTCTCACGGGCAGCGCGGAGGCCGGGATCACCAGCGAGGGCGTGGGCATATTCGACCTGTTGCCGGACGGGCAGACGCTGTTTCTCAACGCGGTCCGGTACATGACGACGCCGCAGGGCCCCGTCTGCACGACGCCGCTGGTTGGCGCCGCCAATCTCTTTCCGGGCGACTCCTGGACGTTTAACGCCAATGTGATCGGCGATCCGCCCATGACCTACCAATGGTACAAAGACGATGCCCCGATTGCCGCAGGGACCAGCGCGGCCCTCGCCCTCTCGAACCTCGGGACGCCGGATGCCGGCGATTATTTCCTCATCGCCAACAACTCCGCCGGCAGCGCCACCAGCACGGTTGCGCGCTTGGAGTTCGCGGCCCCCCCCGCCGCCAACCTCACCAATGGCATCATCTCCTATTGGCCACTCGATGACGTGATCGGGCCGCGGACGGTGGACATGGTGAGCGGCTACGACATGAATTTGTATAACATGGGGGCGACCAACATCGTTCCCGGGCGATGGGGCAACGCGTTCCAGTTCGAGGGGCTCGCCGAAACGATGCTGACGCGCACCCACAACCCCGGCGATGACCTGCCGATTGTCCAGCACCCCAACTTCACCGTGTCGCTCTGGGTCCAGGGCCTGGCGCCGCAGACCGACCGCCGAGTTTTCAGCGAGACCGCCGTCTCCGCCACCCAGCCGCTGTGGGATCTCGGAACCCATCTCAATGGAACGGACGACAAGGTGGACATCTATATCCGCACCGATTCCAACACCGTGTTCACCGATCACCGCCATTCGACGAACGTTGCCTATGACGGCGCATGGCATCACCTGGCCTACGTTCAGCGGGACGTCGGCAACGGCAACATGAAGGCGCAGCTCTGGATCGACGGCGTTCTGGACCCGGTGGCCATCATCCCGGGACGGCCGATTTCCGCCAAGGTAACGACCATCGGCGGGGTCTTCCGCATCAGCCCCGCTGCGGCTTATACCGGGCTGATTGACGAGGTGGCCACGTGGAACCGGGCACTCTCCCCCGAGGAGATCGCGATGCTCCAAACCACCACCATCACCAATCCCCCGTCGCGCATTCAGCCCCTGGCCATCAACAGCTTCAAAGCGGACCTGCCCGCCGTGGTCTCGGGCGGCACGACCGTCCTGCGATGGGACGTCAGCAAGGACGTCAACCAGGTCATCCTGGACCCGATCGGCGATGTGACCTCCCTGACATCGGCCGGCATCGGCTCCCGGACCGTCACGAACACGGCCCCGGTCAACTATCTTCTGACCGTTCATCGCCGCACGGATACGATGTCGGCGACCACCAGCGTGGCGGTGGTTGAAGGCGTTGCCCCCGGCTGGACGCTGCTCGACAACTTCGACACCTGCGTGCCGGGCAGCCTCTATGCCAACGGCTACTGGAACGATGCCTCCGGCGTCGGCGCCCAGGTGGTCGACCTCGACGGCAATCCCGCGGTTCGCACCTCGACCGGCAACGCCGTCGCCTACCTGAACCTGCGCGACCTGAAAGTCCTCGAGAACCAGGCCTGCACGCTCTTCTTCCGCATGATCCCCGGCACCAACAATATCATGGGCATCACGAACATCGTCGGGCTCACCGACAAGAACCAGCGCGGTTACGCCGACGGCATCACCAACATCGGCTCCGTCCTCTACATTGCCCCCATCACCAACGACTTCTTCCTCGTCACCAACGGCTGGTACATGGGCGCCCGCAACGGGTATCCCGGCATGCCGATTGAGTTTGTCCACCCCGCGCTCGATCCGGCCACGGTCTACAACGTCTGGATCGACATCACCAACGCCCCTGTCGCCAACTATTTCATGAGCGATACGTTCAGCGTCTATGTCCAGAAAGACGGTGACACCGAAGGCGGGCGGATCCTGCTGTTCCAGGATTATGTGAGCGATCGCGATCTGTTCCTGATCGATGATGTCCTGGGCGGGATTCAACCGAATCTCGACAAGCTCATCCTCCTGGGCAACAACGCCACCTACAGCGCGTGGTTCGACGACTTCTACCTGAGCAGGGGCGGCTACAACGCCACCGTGCCGCGGCCGTACGGCTTCTCCGGCCAGCTCCCCGCCACGATGAGCATCCAGTTCCTCGACGGCAAGATCGAGATTCAGTGGACCAAAGGCGTCCTCCAGCAGGCGCCCGTGGTGACCGGTCCTTGGGACAATGTCCCCGAGAATCCGGCTTCGCCCTATACCGTGACGCCGAGCGAGGCTGCCATGTTCTATCGGACCCGGCAGTGATCGAGGATTTCGACTCGGTGGATCCAATTGGGTCTCATAGGGTGTGCTTGTTTTCCGAGACGGTTGCTCAGAGAGCCAGTGAGACTGGCCGGCTCACTCGGAGCGCGCGGCATTCCACACCCGCAAGCCCTTGCGCAGGAGAGGCTCGAGCTCGGCCAGGGGGAGCTGACTGTCGGCGTCGCATGCGGCGCGGGCGGGTTCGGGATGGACCTCGAGGAAGAGGCCGTCGGCTCCTGCAGCCAGCGCGGCCAACGCGATGGTCCCGATCAACTCCCGGTCTCCGCCCGTCACTCCGCCGCTCTGATTGGGCTTTTGGACGCTGTGGGTGCAGTCAACCACGACCGGCGCGCCAAAGGCTCGCATCCGCGGAATCCCCGTCATATCGACCACGAGATCGTGGTAGCCGAAGGTGGTGCCGCGCTCGGTGATCCAAACCTGATGGTTGCCCGTGCCACGGACCTTCTCGAGGGCGAAGCGCATGGCTTCCGGTGCGAGGAACTGGCCCTTCTTGATGTTGACGCCCTTGCCGGTGCGGCCTGCGGCAAGCAGAAGATCCGTCTGCCGGCTGAGAAAGGATGGAATCTGCAGCCAATCGACGTAAGCAGCGGCGGTCGGACAGTCAGCGGATTCGTGCACGTCGGTCAGGACGGGGACGCCGTGGCGGGCGCGCACGGCGGCCAGGAGCTCCAGCGCCTTCTGCCTCTCGAGGCCGCGGAAGCTGTCGACCCGGGTGCGGTTGGCCTTGTCATACGACGCTTTGAACACGAGCGGGATGCCCAAGCGGGAGCAGACCTCCTTCGCATGGGAGGCGACCGTATCGAGCAGGCGGGCGCTTTCGACCACGCACGGGCCGGCGATCAGAAAGAACGAGGAGGCTTGTTTCATGGCAGGTCGTTTCGAGCCAGTCGGCCGAGGTAGCCGCCGTGGTGGCGCAGGGCGTAGTCATCCCTGCTGAATCGGGTCGCCTTCATGAGCAGCACCACCAGGATGTCGCCGACGACCGTCATCGCCGTGGTGGAGGTGGTCGGAGTGAGCCCGAGCGGACAGACTTCGGGCGGGTTGCCGGTGCGGAGAATCACATCCGCAAACCCCAGCAGCGGCGAATCCGGATGGCCGGTCAGCACAATCTTTTTCAGCCCGGGCCGGTACCGCTCGGCCAGCTGCACCAGCTGGAGGAGCTCGGTCGTCTTGCCTGAGTTGGAGATCAGGAACAGGACGTCATGGGGCTGGAGCACGCCCAGGTCGCCATGGGCGGAGTCGGCGGCATGCAGGAAGATGGCGGGTGTGCCGGTCGAGCTGAAGGTGGTGGCGATGTTGAGGGCGATCTGGCCGGCCTTGCCCATGCCGCTGCACACCACCTTGCCACCCTGACGGTGGACCCCTTCCAAAATCAGCTGCGTCGCGCGGTCATAGCTGTCATCCACCGGGATCTTTCGGATGGCGCTGGATTCGGCTGCGAGGATGTCGCGGACAACCTGGATGCTACTCATCATCGATGCCAAAATGGACCGCTCCTGGCTCGCGGAGTCAATGCGATTCGCGTTGAGGCAACTGCGATTTTGACGAAGGCAATGCGCCGGTGGATAATCCGGTGTTTGGTGGCACGATGCCTCTGCTGAACGTCCTGCGGGAGGCGGCCTGCCCTCGGGAGCAAAAGATACTGGATCGCAGAAACCGCGGCGCACAGCGATAACCACCCATGGCGGCCCATCCATTACCCGCTCGAGCCGAGGGAACCGCATGCCCCCTCCGCTTCGACCGGCACGAGCTGGCCGGCGCCTTTGGCGACCTGGGCACGGACCTGCCGCTGGTGGTCGGCATGGTGGCTGCCGCCGGGCTCGACGCAGCCAGCGTGCTGGTGATGTTCGGCGCGATGCAGATTCTCACCGGGATCGCGTACCGCATGCCGATGCCGGTGCAGCCGCTCAAGGCGGTGGCGGTGCTGGTCATCACGCAGAAGCTGGCGCCGAACATCATCTGCGGCGCCGGTCTGGCGATCGGCGCGGTGATGCTCGCGCTGGCGCTCACGGGCTTGCTGCAATGGCTGGCGGGCGCCGTGCCCAAGTGCGTCGTGCGCGGCATCCAGTTCGGGCTGGGCGTGCAGCTGGTCTCTCTGGCGTTCACGAACTACGTGCGATCGGACGGCGGCTGGGGTTACGCGCTGGCGGGCGCGGCGTTTGTGCTGGCTCTGATTTTGGCGGGGAATCGCCGCATGCCTGCCGCCCTGGCGGTCATTGGGCTGGGCCTTGCCTACGCGCTGCTGTTTCACGCGGACAGGTTGGCCGGCAGCTCCGCCTTTGGCTTCGCGCTGCCGCAACTGCGCGTCCCGGCCTTGCTCGACATATGGACGGGCTTCTGGGTGCTGGCCTTGCCGCAAATCCCGTTGTCCCTGGGCAACTCGATTCTCGCAACCCGGCAAGTGGCGGTGGACCTCTTCCCGGACCGCCCGATTGCCGTGCGGCGGCTCGGGGTGACCTACAGTCTGATGAACCTGCTCAGCCCCTTTTGCGGGGGCATCCCGGTATGCCATGGATCGGGGGGCATGGCCGGGCATTACGCCTTCGGCGGCCGCACCGGCGGTTCGGTGGTCATTTACGGCACGTTTTTCGCGCTGGCGGGGCTGTTCCTGAGCGCCGGCTTCGAGCAGTTCAGCCAGCTGTTCCCGCTGCCGGTCCTCGGCGTGCTGTTGCTGTTCGAGGGCTGGACGATGCTGGCCTTGGTGCGCGACACGGCGGGGGCGAAGAACGAATTCATGATCGCCCTGCTCGTGGGATTGATGGCGGGCGGCCTGCCGTATGGCTATGTGGTGGGATTGCTGGCCGGTACGGCGCTCTTTTACCTCACTCGGGGCGGGCGGTTGCGGCTGGGGCATCTCAACTCATGAGCGTCGAGCGCGTCCGCGTGCGAGCTCGGTTCCGGCGCCCGGTTCCCCTTGCACGCAGCCTGCCGTTTGGGTAGAGTCCGGTCATCACGCAGCAAAACCAACCCGCACGAGTCGCGGCAGAAACTCGTTTCGAACGAACGCAAACGATCGATCCAGAACGATTATGAAAACCATCCATCGAACCATGGCAGTGATCACCGGCTGTGTGGCAATGATGAGCGTGTCCGGCGCGTTAGCGCAGGATTGGCCGCAGTGGCGCGGAGCCAATCGGGATGCGAAAGTGACGGGTTTTGCCGCGCCCAAGACATGGCCAAAGGAGCTGACGCAGAGGTGGAAGGCCACCGTGGGACTGGGAGATGCCACACCGGCCTTGGCGGGGGAGAGGCTCTACGTTTTCGCGCGGCAGGAAGTCGAGGAGGTCACCCGCTGCCTGGACGCCGGCAGCGGCAAAGTGCTTTGGGCTGACCGATACGCGGTGCAGGCCATCTCGGGGCCGGATGCGGGGCAGCATTCGGGTCCGCGAAGCTCCCCCGCGGTGGCCCAGGGCAAGGTTGTGACGCTCGGTGTCAGCGGCCATCTTTCCTGCCTGGACGCGGCGACCGGGAAGGTGCTGTGGCGCAAGGACGATTTCCCGGGCGCCTGGCCGCGGTTCCACGTGGCGTCGTCGCCGATCCTTGTGGACGGCCTCTGCATCGCCCAGCTCGGCAAGGAGACCGAAGGCGCCATCGTGGCCTACGACCTGGCCACAGGTGATCTCCGATGGAAGTGGGCGGACGAAGGTCCGGGATACGCCTCGCCCGCGCTCCTGTCCGTCGGGGGCGACAAGATCATCATCGCGCAAACGGCCCAGAGCGTTGTGGGCCTGCTGGCGGCCAGCGGGAAGACCGTATGGAAGACCCCGTTCGCAGCGCAGGGGATGTCCTACAACGCGGCCACGCCGATCGTCGATGGGCAGACCGTCATCTACTGCGGGCAGGGGCGGGGCGCCGCAGCGGTCAGGATCGAGAAGCAGGGCGGCAGCTTCGCCGCGAAAGAGCTCTGGAAAAACCCGGACAATGCCGTTCAGTTCAACAGCCCGGTGCTCAAGGACGGCTTCCTTTACGGGCTCAGCGCGCGCGGTGATTTCTTCTGCATCAATGCCCAGGACGGCAAGACAGCATGGACCGCCCCCTTCTCGCCCCCTGGGGCTGGCGCCGAGGCGCAACCGCAGGGGCAGGGCCCCGGCGGCGCGCGCGCCGGACGCGGCATGGGGCGCACCGCGGGATACGGCTCGATCGTGGATGCCGGGTCAGCGCTTCTGGCCTTGACCCCCGCCTCCCAGCTCGTCGCCTTCGAACCGAGCCCGAAGGCCTACTCTGAACTTGCCCGGATCAAGGTCGCTGAGACTCCGACCTACGCCTATCCCATTGTCTCAGGAAAACGCGTGTTTGTGAAAGACCAGGACTCCGTGACGCTTTGGACCTTCGAGTGAGCCCGAAGCATGGACGTCGCCGGTGCTGAAGAGACCGTCGCGATGCTTCAGGAGCGGGAGCAGGGCTGCCATCGGGGTCCATCGTGTTCGCCACCCGACGAAAGCGACTGCATTATTGTTGAATCGAGGGCAGTTTTGTTTGCATATATATATCATCTGATGCATATTCTCAACCACGACACATGAGCGAGGCAGGCAGAGAGCAAAGGCTGGATCGGTTCCTGGCCGCCCATCGCGAGAGCGGTTGGCCCGTCACGATCCAGCGGCGCGTCGTGTTCGAGGCGATTCGGGACCGCCGGGACCATCCGACGGCCGAGCAGGTCTACCGGGCGGTCTCCCGGGGCCTGCCGCAGATCTCCCGGATGACCGTGCGCCGCATCCTGAGCGGTTTCGTATCGCTGGGGCTGGTGGCCAGGACATGCCACCCCGGCTCCGCCGCTCGTTTTGACGCGAAGACCTGCCGGCATCACCACTTGGTATGTCTGGATTGCGGCGCGATCATCGACGTGGAGGATCCGCGTCTGGACAGGATACCGTGGCCGCGGGTCGATGCGTGCGAGTTCACCATTCAGGATTCGCGTGTTGAATTCCTGGGCCGCTGCGCCCGCTGCCGGCAGAAAGCGCGCGCGCATCCGCGCAAGCCCGGGGCCCGGCGCGCATCGGCGAGCAGCAACAGCGCTTGAATAGGAACCCCCACACACAGCGAAAGGATATACTATTATGCACGAAGATAGCCAGTGCCCTGTCACGGGCAGCGCCCACAAACGGACGGCCGCCAGCGGCCCGTCGAACCGCGATTGGTGGCCCAACCAGCTGAAGCTCGAGATCCTGCACCAGCATTCCGCGAAGTCCAACCCGATGGGCGAGGGCTTCGACTACGCAAGGGAATTTCAGAGCCTCGATCTGGCGGCGGTGAAGAAAGACCTTGCGGCCCTGATGACCGACTCGCAGGGGTGGTGGCCGGCGGACTTTGGCCACTATGGCCCGCTGTTCATCCGCATGGCATGGCACAGCGCGGGCACCTATCGGGTCAGCGACGGCCGCGGCGGCGGCGGCAGAGGTCAGCAGCGCTTCGCGCCCCTGAACAGCTGGCCGGACAACGTGAGCCTGGACAAGGCGCGCCGGCTGCTCTGGCCCATCAAGCAGAAGTATGGTCGGAAGATATCCTGGGCTGACCTGATCATCCTCACCGGGAACGTCGCCCTCGAAACGATGGGATTCAAGACGTTCGGTTTCGGAGGCGGGCGCGAGGACGTCTGGGAGCCGGATCAGGACGTCGATTGGGGCCCCGAGACAACGTGGCTGGGCGACAAGCGCTACTCCGGCGACCGGGACCTCGAGAACCCGCTCGCCGCTGTGCAGATGGGGCTGATCTACGTCAACCCGGAAGGCCCCAACGGCAACCCCGATCCGGTGGCCGCGGCGCGCGACATCCGGGAGACCTTCGCTCGCATGGCGATGAACGACGAGGAGACGGTGGCGCTGATTGCTGGCGGCCACACGTTCGGCAAGACCCACGGCGCCGGCCCCGCGTCCCATGTGGGGCCTGAGCCCGAGGCGGCCGGCCTCGAAGAGCAGGGCCTGGGCTGGAGGAGCACCTTCGGCGCCGGCAAAGGCGGCGACACGATCACCAGCGGCCTGGAGGTCACCTGGACCACCACGCCCACCAAGTGGAGCAGCAACTTCTTCTGGAACCTCTTCGGCTACGAATGGGAGCTGACCAAGAGCCCGGCCGGCGCGCACCAATGGAAACCGAAGGGGGGCGCAGGCGCGGGCACCGTGCCGGATGCCCACGACAAGTCCAAGCGCCATGCGCCTGCCATGCTGACCACCGATCTCGCCCTGCGGTTCGACCCGGTCTACGAGAAGATCTCGCGGCGTTTCATGGAGAATCCGGATCAGTTCGCGGACGCGTTTGCCCGGGCGTGGTTCAAGCTGACGCACCGCGACATGGGCCCGCGCGCGCGCTATCTCGGCCCGGAAGTTCCCGCGGAAGAGCTCATCTGGCAGGACCCCATTCCCGCGGTCAATCACCCGTTGATCGATGCGCAGGATATCGCCTCCCTGAAGAGCCGAATCCTGGCGTCCGGCCTGTCGGTATCCCAGCTGGTCTCGACCGCCTGGGCGTCGGCGTCCACCTTCCGCGGCTCCGACAAGCGCGGCGGCGCAAACGGCGCCCGGATCCGCCTGGCGCCGCAAAAGGATTGGGAGGTCAACCAGCCGGCCCAGCTGGCGAAGGTGCTCAAGACCCTCGAGGGCATCCAGAGCGCGTTCAACAGCGCGGCGGCTGGCGGCAAGAAGGTCTCGCTGGCCGACCTCATCGTTCTGGCCGGTTGCGCGGGCATCGAGAAGGCCGCGAAAAATGCCGGTCACGAGGTCACGGTTCCATTTGCTCCGGGGCGCATGGACGCGTCGGCCGAGCAGACGGATGCGGCATCGTTCGCCGTGCTCGAACCGATCGCGGACGGCTTCCGCAATTACGTGAAAGGCAACCAGGCCATACGAGCCGAGGCGCTGCTCGTCGACAAGGCGCAGCTGCTGACCCTGACTGCGCCCGAAATGACGGCGCTTGTGGGCGGCATGCGCGTCCTGAACGCCAATTTCGGCCAGGCCCGGCATGGCGTCTTCACCCGGCGTCCGGAGGCGCTGACGAACGACTTCTTCGTCAACCTGCTCGACATGGGCACGGAGTGGAAGCCTGCTTCCAAAGACGCCGGCGTGTTCGAGGGGCGCGATCGCAAGACGGGCGAGCTGAAGTGGACCGGCACGCGTGTCGACCTTGTGTTCGGCTCGAACTCCCAGCTCCGCGCCCTGGCGGAAGTCTACGGGTGCAGCGACTCCCAGGAGAAGTTCGTGCGCGACTTCATCCAGGCGTGGAACAAAGTCATGAGCCTGGACCGGTTCTGACGCTCAAGACACCGAGACCGATCCGCGCCGCGGCGATCGCTATGCACGGGGAAGGAATGGGGGCCCTGTCTCACGAAGCGACTCAGCCCGCTTTGCGCAACCACTGTGAGCATGCCGGGCGGTTTACGGCCAGGCGTTCGATTCCCGGTGGCTTCGGGGCAAGGGCGTCCTTGATCAAGCCTTCTGCCATGCGGCCCCCATTGCATTATCCACGACACTGTAGACTCGCCAACGAAAGCAGACTTTGAAAGCTCGAATGATCTCCTCTTCGAACCAGCAGCCTCTGGGCTGCCTGGCAATGCTGGCTCTGAGCCTGGTCTGGTTGCAGTCGATCCAAGCCGCCACCCGGACCTGGACGGGCGACGCGGGCGGGAACTGGAGCGTCTCGGCCAACTGGACGCCCAGCGGCGCGCCCGCCAGCGGCGACTCTCTCACCTTCCCGGCGCTTGGGGCGGGCAAGACCTACGCCATGACCAACAACCTGGCGGGGCGCTCGTTCGGTGCGCTGGCGTTCACCGGCAGCGGCTACACGCTTCGCGGGAATGCATTCAACCTGGCCAACGGCATCACCGCCAGCGCGCCCAGCGGGAACAACACGATCGAGGCCGATGTCACCCTCGGCGCCAGCCAGACCTTCGCGGTGGCAAGCGCCATCCTCACTCTCAACGGCGGCCTCGGGCTGAACGGTCGCACCCTCACCCTGGCCAGCGACGGTTCGACGCGGCTGGGCGGGGTGATTGGCGGCACGGGCCATTTGCGCAAGACGGGCGCCGGCTCGCTCACGCTGCAGGGCGCCTCCGCGAACACCTACTCGGGGCACTGCACGGTGGTGTCGGGAACGCTGCAGCTGAACAAGGCGGGTGTCACGGCTGTCACGGGCGCCCTGACCAACAACGCCACGGTGCGCTATTTCGACCACTCCCAGATTGCCGGCTCGGTGGTTTTGGGGCCCGGGAGCCTGCTCGACTTGAACGACCACAACGACGACATCGGCGCGCTGTCCATGACCGGCGCGACGGTGGATACCGGCACGGGTCTTCTGACCCTGGGCGGCAACATCACCACGTTTGCCCACTCGGCCATCTCGACGATTCAGGGCAAGCTTAGCCTGGGCGCCAGCACCCGGACCTTTGCGGTCGAGGCGGGAGTCGCCAGTCCCGATCTGGAGGTGCCGGCGGCCATCTCGGGCGCGGGTGGGATCGTTAAGACAGGCGCGGGCACGCTGGTGTTCCGAGGCGCCAACACCTACTCGGGCGCAACGACCGTCTCTCAGGGGCGGATCTATGCCTACCATGACAGCGCGTTCGGCTCGGCCTCGGGAGGCGTCGAGGTCCAAGGCAGCGGCAACATCTATCTGGTCAACGCCAACGTCGGGGCGGAAGAGCTGATCCTCGATGTTCCTGCCAGTTCGGGGACGGCCTTTTACAGCAGCGGCGTATGCAATTGGGCGGGGCCGGTGACCCTCAGCACCGACGTCCAGATCCGCGCGACCGGCACCAACATTTTCAGCGGGCGCATCAGCGGGCCCGGCGGGCTCAAGCTTTCGGGGGATGTGCATGTGTTCTCGGGCGCCGATGGGAACACCTACACGGGAGAGACCCTGGTGGCCTGCGACCTGTTGCGCATGGACAAGACCAGCGCCGCCGGAGTCGTCGCCGTCCCGGGCACCTTGAGAATCGGCGAGGGCGCTGCTGTCTCGAACGCCGTCCATGCCTTGAGGGCGTACCAAATCCATTCCAGCAGCGAGGTGATTCTCCAGACCAACGGTGTTCTCAGCCTGGGTTCGCACCACACCCAAATGGCCAAGCTCGACATGACGGGAGGCCGGGTCGATTCCACGACCGGCAACCTCATTATCAACCGTTGGGCCACCATACGCGGTTCGGCCATGCCCTCGATCATCGATGGCATCATCGACCTGGGCTCCATGGCGGGCACGCGCCTCTTCGATCTGATCGAGGGTGTGCATCCCGCGCGCCTGGTGGTGCGGGGGGAGATGAAAGGGGCGGCCGGCGCCGACTTTCATGGAAACGGCGACTGCGTCGTCGAGATGCTGGCGAGCAACAGCTATTCGGGCTTGACCGTGATCGACAACTGCGGGTTGGTCGCCCGCACTGCCGCCGCCCTCGGCAACAGCACCGGCGGGACCTTGATCCAGGGGGGAGGCACGCTGAGTTTGAACGGGCTCAGCATGGCTGGTGAAACGCTCGAGATCGACTCGGCATCCGACTACGCCCTTTACGGGATTGGCACTTGCGGTTGGCAGGGCCGCATCACGGTCAATACGAACGCGATGTTGTACAGCAGCGGGACCCTGATCCTGAGCGGGATCATCGACGGGCCTGGCTCCGTCCGTCTCAAGGGGTATACCTTCGAATTCGGCGGCGCCGATGCCAACACGCTGTCCGGCGAGGTGCTGTCCGAGTGCAAGCTTTTACGCTTGAACAAGTCCCCCGCCAACAACGCTGCCATCGCCGGCGCTTTGTCCATCGGCACCGGATTCAAAGACCATCCCAGCGTTGTCCTCGAAGTGACCGGGAACCAGTTGCCCAGCGCCTGTGACATCACGATCCGCGAGTACTCCCTGCTCGATCTCAATGACCAGAACGACGTGGTCGGCGCCTTGGCATTCAATGGGGGGCGTGTCGACACCGGGGCCGGCTATATTCGGCCGATGGGCCCCATCACAGTGCACTCGAACAGCGCGGAAGGGGTCATCGATGGACGCCTGCGGCTGGGTGTGGCGCAGCACCCCTTCACCATTCACGAGGGCAAGGAGCTTTGCGGCCTGCGGATCAATGCCACGATCGAGAACCCGGGATCGACCCCTGCCGGCATCCGGAAGGGCGGCGCCGGACGGCTTTGCCTGGCTGCCTCGAATTCCTTCACCGGGCAGATCACGATCGACGACGGATCCATTCACGCGGCCCACAACTACGCGCTGGGCGCTCCCGCCGGGGGCACGATCGTCAACAGCGGCGCCACCCTGGGCTTTACGGGCGTCCCCGACAACGTCTTTGAGCCCATCACCCTGAATGGTCCCGGGGCGAGCGATGGGGGCGCGCTTCGAACCTCGGGCGCCCTAGCCATTCACAGTGGCCTTGTGCTGGGCAGCCATAGCATCATCCTGGTCCACGACGGCCAGCTCGACCTCAACGGGCTCGTCAGCGGTCCGGGCGGTTTCACGAAGAGGGGCCTGGGGACGCTGCGGCTCCATGGGCTCGGCAACAACACCTATGCCGGGGACACGGTAGCCGAGCAAGGCGAGATCGTCCTGGCTCAGGCCGAGGGCAACGCGATCCCCGGCGCCGGATTGCTGATTGGCGAGGACCTGCCCGATCGCCCGCTGGTCCGGGTCCGCTACGGGACCGACAGCCAAATCAGCGTCGCTGCCATCGTGACCATCCAGAGCAGCGGCCTCCTGGACTTGGGCGGTTTCAGCGATATCGTGGGCGATCTGGTTTTCAGGGGTGGCGCGGTCAGCAACTCCAGCGCCGGTCTTCTGACCCTGAACGGCCACGTGACGGTGAGCAGCAGCTCCATCGCCCGCGCTCGAATCATCGGGCCGGTGTCCCTGGTGGGCACGCGCTCCTTCACGGTGGATGCGACGCCCAACTATCCCGGCCTGGAAGTCAACGGCGAGGTCCGGGGCGGCGGGCTGGCCAAGCTCGGCGCCGGCGCCATGCTGCTCAGCCATTCCAACAGCTTCACCGGCATCGCCCAGGTCCGCGCAGGCCGGCTCGATGTGGCGGATGCCTTCGCCCTGGGCGCCACCGCCGGGGGCACGGTCGTGAGCAACGGAGCGGCCTTGATCCTGCGCGATGGCACCCGCGTCAGCGGCGAACCCCTCACGCTCGCCGGGGCCGGTCACCAGACTCTTGGCGCGCTGGCTTCGGTCTCGGGCTCGAATTCATGGAGCGGTCCCATCACCCTCGCTGGCGACACGGTCCTGACCGCAACTCGCGAAACCGACTTCCTGGATTTGAGCGGCGCGATCGACGGGATCGGCAACTTGACGATCGAGGGCCTGGGCACGGTGCGTTTCGGCGGCGCCGCCGCAAACACCTACCGGGGTGCAACCCGCGTCGGTTCCGGCGCCCTCGAACTCGCCAAGAGCGTCGATGACGGCTCCATCCCAGGCGACCTGGTCGTCGGTGACAACGAGGGCGGGACCGATGCGGATGTGGTCCGATACGCGAGTGCGCGCCCCCAGATATCCGATCGCGCCCGCGTCACGGTCAACGCGTCCGGCCTGCTCGATCTGCGGCCGCGGACGGGTTTGGGGATCGAGGACGTAGGATCCATCGAGGGGAAAGGCCGGATCGAGCTCGCTCTCGGCGGGCTGGGCATTGGCCACGACAACACCTCGACGACTTTTGCCGGGACGATCCATGGGGGTTCGATGGGGCGGCTCACGAAGCACGGCAGCGGCGTCTTCACCCTGAGCGGGAACAACCCGTATACCGGGCCGACCGTGGTGCAGGGCGGGACGCTGCTTGTCAACGGCTCGCAGCCGGGCAGCCCCGTCGAAGTCCGCAGCGGCGCCGTCCTGGGAGGCAGGGGCGCTGTGGGCGGCGTCGGCAGCGCGGGGATCCTGGCCCCCGGCGCCAGCCCCGGCCGCCTCGCCAGCAGCAATGTCGTCCTGATGGCGGGATCGGAGTTCCGCGCTGAGCTGGACGGCGCCGTCGCGGGCAGCAGCTACGACCAGTTGAGCGTCCGGGGCACGGTTGACCTCGGGAACGCATCGCTCCATCTCCTGACCAGCCTCAGTCTGCCCGCAGGCACTTCGCTCATCCTTGTCGACAACGACGGCGCGGACGCCGTCCTCGGCGCCTTCTCCGAACTTGCCGAAGGCGCCCTGATCGACGCCGTTTCGCAGAAGTATTTCATCACCTACCAGGGTGGGGACGGCAACGATGTGGCCCTCATAGCCACCAATCCCAGCCCGCTCGAGGTTGTCACCGTGCTGTTCGCCGGCGGCAATGGCGTCAGCATGCTGGATCCGAACGAGTGCAACGCCTTGCGCGTTGTCGTGTTGAACTCGTCCGATCAAGCGGCGGCCGGCCTTGCAGCCCAGCTCGTCTCGAGCGCGCCCGGCGTGGCTATCACGGCTCCGTTCGCGGCCTTTCCCGACCTGGCGCCCGGTGAACGCGGCACCAACCTCGTGCCCTTTCAGATCACCACCTGGCCGTGGTTCGTCTGCGGCTCGCCGGCCGAGTTCAGCCTGAGCCTGACTTCGGCCACACACGGCGCCTTCTCGATGCCGTTGACCCTGTCGAGCGGCCATCCCGGGCCGGGTGCGCCCTTCACGTCATCGGGCAGCTTCGCCATCCCGGATGGCGGTGGTTGCACGAACACCATCACCGTGCCGGCCGGGGCCATCACCGCGCCGCTGGCCCGGGTGGCGGTCGGGCTCCATCTCACGCACGAGTTCGTGAGCGACATCGATCTCTACCTGGTCGCGCCGGACGGCACGCGGGTGGAGCTGTCGACCGACAACGGCGCCGCCGGCCGCAACTATGGCAACGATTGCGGGGCGATGACGGTCTTTGTCGAGAACGGGCCCCCGATCAATTCGAGGCCGGCGCCATTTGTCGGCGAGTTCTGCCCTGAAGGCTCGCTTTGGGATCTTCGTTCCAAGCCAGCCCAAGGCGACTGGTCGCTGATCGTGCTGGATGACGAGGCCAATGGCATCAGCGGCGTCCTGCAGTGCTGGACGCTCACGCTCTATCCATCGGTCTGCGGCGACGGCGGTGGCCCTTGCCAGAGCTGTCCGGATCGCGTGATTTTCGGGGCGATCACCGCGGGCAGCCCGGTGCAGAACGAGCGCCTGCGCCTCGACCTCACGCCCGGCATCTGCGGGGTTTCCAAGCCTTGTCCGCAGCCTGCGGTGCCGGGCCCGAGCCGTTTCGAGGCGTACACCTTTGTCAACGGAGATGCCGACGCCTGTGTGACCGTGACGCTCACGGCGAGCAACGGCCTTTTCAGCGCCGCCTATGCCGGCGGCTTCGATCCGTCGAACCCCTGCGCCAATTACCTGGCCGACGCGGGCGAGGCGTCGAGCGCGGGCGTGCCGCGCAGCTACTCATTCTCCGTGGATGCCTGGGCTGCGTTTGCCGTTGTGGTCAGCGAGACGGTTGAGGCGGATTTCAGCCCTTACAGGCTCGAGGTGAGGGGAGGCAACTGCCGGCCGATGCTCAGCATCGACCAGGTGCGGACCAATGCCGTCCGCCTGACGTGGACCACCGCGGCGTTTGACTACGAGCTGGTGCAGACCAATGCCCTTCCCGATCCGCCTCAGCCGTTCTGGCCGCCGTCGATCTCCAATCTTCGGGTCAGCGACAGCCGTTTCTCCGTGACGAATTCCTTCGGTCCAATGACCCCGAGCCGGTTCTACAAGCTTCGCAAGAGGTGACTTGCAGTCGTGCGCCGCAAGTTCGATGGGCCGACGCCACTGCGCCGTCTCCGCTCCGGGCGGCGGCTCGGACTCGGGGACGAAGCGCCGCCCAGGCATTTCCTTCTTGCCCAAGCCGGAAAGCCGGGGAAAATTCCGGGCGAGATGGAAGAGATGCCGGATGCGATTTGCTGCGTTCCTAAGGGTCTGTGCAAAAATTAATTCCGATTTTGCTGGAGGGGATTGGGCGGGCTGGCAAGGCGCGACGAGCGAGCATACCCGCGCGGTCTGTGAGCGAGGAGCAACACAGCCAGCGCGCCCAAGGCCCCCAGCCCGCAGGGGCGGGGCGGCGCCGGGCCATCGGCTTCGTGGCTCGGTCGGTCGAGTATCGCAGGGGATACACTCCCTCCCTTGCGCCTCGCATCGGGCCCGGCGGCGCTCCCGCCAAAATCGGAAGTAATTTTTGCACAGACCCTAATCCCCCATGAAAACTCTGATTGCGCTTGTTGCCGGCCTTTCGTCGGCCGCCTTTTGTCCTGCCTTCGTTGCGGCTCGGCCGAACCTGATCTGGATCATGGCCGATGACCTCGGCTACGGCGACATCGGATGCTACGGGCAGAAAGTCATCCGGACGCCGCACATTGACCGGATGGCGTCGGAGGGGATGCGATTCACGCACTATTACGCCGGGGCCACGGTCTGTGCGCCGTCGCGCAGCACGCTGATGACCGGGCTGCATCACGGCCGCACTCGAGTGCGCGGCAACGCCGGGGCGTCGAACCCGGAGGCCCAGGCGCTGCGAGAGACGGATGTCACCGTGGCGAGCGTTTTGAAGAAGGCGGGCTACCGCACGGCGCTCATCGGCAAGTGGGGCCTCGGAGACATCGGGGCGGCCGAGAGCGGCCTGCCGCGCAAGCAAGGCTTTGACTGCTTCTTCGGCTACCTGAACCAGCGGCACGCCCACAACCACTTTCCCGATTTCCTCTGGCGCAACGAGGAGCGCGTGAAGCTGCCGAACGTTGTCACGCCGGTGGGTGAGGACGGCGCGGGCTATGCCGTCGAGGCGAAAGTCTATGCCGACGACCTCTTCGCCGATGAGGCGCTGAAGTTCGTCCAGGAGAACCAGGGCCGCCCCTTCTTTCTCTACTGGAGCATGGTCATCCCGCATGCCAACAACGAGCGCGCCCGGATCCTCGGGGATGGCGCCCATGTGCCCGACTACGGCCCTTACGCGGACATGGATTGGCCGAATCCGGACAAGGGCCAGGCTGCGATGATCACGCGCCTGGACAGCTACGTGGGCCGGATGCTGGAGCGCCTGAAGTCGCTCGGGCTGGCCGGGAACACCCTCATGATCTTCACCAGCGACAACGGCCCGCACAATGAGAGCAAGCACGACCTCGCCCGGTTCAACCCCAGCGGGCCCTACAGCGGCATCAAGCGCAGCCTCACCGACGGCGGCATCCGCGTGCCATTCATCGCGTGGTGGCCCGGCACGGTGAAGGCCGGGACCGAGTCTGCGCACGCCGGCTTTTTCCCCGATTGGCTGCCGACTGCCGCGGAGCTCGCCGGAGCCGAAGCGCCCAACGGCCTCGACGGCCTGAGCATCGCGCCCACGCTGCTCGGCAAGCCCGGCGAGCAGAAGACGCACGAATTCCTCTACTGGGAGTTCCACGAGGGCGGCTTCCGGCAGGCCGCGCTCTATCAAGGCCGCTGGAAAGGCATCCGCGCCGGCCGCCCCGACGCCCTCGTGCAGCTCTTCGACCAGTGGAACGACGTCGCCGAAAAGAACGATGTCGCCAGACAGTATCCCGATATTGCGGAGAAGATCGGCGCCTACCTCCGCACTGCGCGGACGCCCTTGCCCGAGTGGGAGCCGCGCTGGCAGGCGGCCAGGCAAGCCAACCGATAATCCCCCAAATTCCCGCTTGTCATTTGGCCTGGGGTTGGTAGTTTATCGCGTCTTTGTATGCGAGCTGATATTCATCCGAAGTATACGAACGCGGAAATCCGTTGCGCCTGTGGCAACGTGATTCAAACCCGGTCGACCCGGCCGACCATCCTGATCGGCATCTGCAACGCCTGCCATCCGTTTTACACGGGAACGCAGAAATTTGTCGACACGGCGGGCCGGGTGGACAAGTTCCAGCAGCGTCTGGCCAAGACCCAGGCTGCGCAAGCTGCGATCACGTCCGCCAAGAAGAAGCGGAAGTAGCATCCATGGTTTTCTCCGCCCGCACCGGGATGACGAAATCCCCTGCGGGCGGTCTTGTTTTATTCCGATGGATTTGGGTCCCTACATCGAGCGGCTGGCTCGCCGGCAGGCCGAAGTCGAGGCTGCGCTGAGCGACGCAGGCGTGTTCGCGCAGCCGCAGCGGGCGCAGGAGCTGGGGCGCGAGTTCGCCCGTCTGCGGGAGCTGTGCGGGGCAGGCCAGGCATGGCTCAAGACCCGCCGCGATCTCGAGGAGAGCCGCCAGCTCCTGGCGGCGGAAAGCGCGGAATCGGAGCTGGCGCAGCTGGTCCGCGAGGATCTGGACAGGCTCGAGCAGCAGGAATCGCGGCTGGCCCGCGAGCTGCTCGCCGGGCTCGTGCCGCCCGACCCCGCTGATTCCCGCAACACGATCGTCGAGATCCGCGCCGGCGCCGGGGGGATGGAGTCGTCGCTGTTCGCCGCAGATCTCTACCGGATGTATGCGCGATATGCCGAGGCGCGCGGATGGAAGGCCGAGACCATGGACTCGAGCGCGTCGGATCTGGGCGGTTTCAAGGAGATCATCTTCAGCGTGGCGGGCGTGGACGTCTACAAGCGCCTCAAGTACGAGAGCGGTGTGCATCGCGTCCAGCGCGTTCCTGCCACCGAAGCGCAGGGCCGAATCCACACCAGCACCGTCACTGTCGCGGTGCTTCCCGAGGCACAGGAGGTCGATGTGGAGATCAAGCCCGACGAGATCGAGATCACGGTCTGCCGGGCGTCGGGCCCGGGCGGCCAGGGGGTCAACACCACGGACTCGGCCGTCCAGATCCTGCACAAGCCCAGCGGACTCGTCGTGCGGTGCGCGGACCAGCGGTCCCAGCAGAAGAACAAGGCGCGGGCTCTCACCGTTCTGCGGTCGCGTCTGCTCGAGCAGCGCGTGGCGGAGGAGGACGCCCGATACGCAGCCCAGCGGCGCGCCCAGGTCGGCACCGGCGAGCGCAACGAGCGGATTCGGACCTACAACTTTCCCCAGAACCGCGTGACCGACCACCGTATCGAGCTGACGCTCTACAACCTGACCACCGTCATGGACGGCGACATCGACTGCCTGATCGAGCCGCTGATGAACGACGATCTGAACCGGCGGATCACCCAATGGACACAGACGGTTCCGGGAATGGCATGAGCATCGAGGGTCTTATCTTCGATTTCGACGGGACGCTGGCCGACACGATGCCGCTGCACTGGCGGGTATGGCAGGGCGTTGCCCAGCGGCACGGATTCCGGTTCACCCAGCAGGAGTTTTACGCCTTGGGCGGCGTGCCGTCGCGGGAGATCGTGCGGCATCTGGCTCGCGGCCAGTCGCTCGAGCTGGACGTGCTGGCGGTGGCTCGGGAGAAGGAGGAGGGATACCTCGATCGGCTCGCCGAGATCCGTCCCATCGAGCCGATCGTCGCCATCGTCCGCCGGCATTTCGGCGAGCTGCCGATGGCGGTCGCCTCGGGAGGATCCCGGCGGGTGATCGGGCGCGCTCTTGAACAGCTCGGGCTTCGCGATTTCTTCGACGTCGTGGTGACCAACGAGGACGTCCAGCGCCACAAGCCCGCCCCGGACACATTCCTTGAAGCGGCCCGGCGCCTGAACGTGTCCCCGGCTCGATGCCAAGCCTACGAGGATACCGACATCGGTCTCGAGGCGATCCGGGCCGCCGGCATGCAGGCCGTCGATGTCCGCAAATTCCTCCGCCTGCACACCGAGGGCGGATCCCAGGTCCCGACGCCCGTTGCCTCCTGAGCTCATGAATCCTTCATCGATACGAGATGCGAACCGGCAGCACCCCGCGATGCCGCGGCGGCGGTTTTTGGGACTGGCGGGGGCTGCTGGCGCCCTGGCGGCCCATCCGAGCGCGTCCCTCGCTGCCAGCCAGCGCATGCCCGGGGCGGATCGCCCCTACCAGTTCCGGTTCGCCTTGAATACCGGCACGATCCGAGGGCAGAAACTCCGCCTGCCCGAGCAGATCGATGTGGTCGCCCAGGCCGGCTATGACGGCATCGAACCCTGGACAGGCGATCTGGGCGAATACGCCCAATCCGGTGGATCGTTGGCCGATCTCCGAAAGCGCTGCGAGGACCGGGGCCTCAAGGTCGTCAGCGCCATTGGATTTGCGCCGTGGGTGGTCGACGACGATGCCCAGCGGGCCCGGGGCCTCGAGCAGCTGAAACGCGAGATGGATCACTTATCGCAGGTGGGCGGCACACACATCGCCGCCCCGCCCGCCGGCGCGAATCGGCCCGGCGTGAAGATCGACCTGGATCGGGCCGCCGAGCGCTACCGGGCCATCCTCGAGCTCGGACGCGGGCTGGGAGTCATCCCTCAAGTGGAAGTATGGGGGTCGTCCGCCAACTTAAGCCAAGTGGCCGAGGCGTTGTATGTGGCTGCCCGGACCGGGCATCCGGACGCTTGTGTGCTGGCTGACGCCTTTCACATGTACAAAGCCGGTACCGAACCGGCAGCGCTTCGGCTCCTGGGACGCCAGGCGGTCCACTGCTTTCACATGAACGATTACCCGGCGATGCCGCCCCGGGAAGCTATCCGGGACGCCGAGCGGGTATGGCCGGGGGACGGCGTGGCGCCGCTGGCCCAGATCCTGCGGATCCTCGCCGACAACCATTGCCGGGTATTCCTGTCCCTCGAGCTGTTCAATCCGGAGTATTGGAAGCTGCCCGCCCTCGAAGCCGCAAGGACCGGTCTGGCCAAGATGAAAGCGTCGGTCGAGTCTGCGGGCTTGGCTGCAGAGCCGACGCGCGGTATGTAGACCGCGTGCCCTGCCTGCGCCGCCGCGGCAGGCAGGCCTCACGCGGCGCTTGATGCCATGGCTCCAAACGCCGGGTCAGGTGACCCGGCCTACACAGCGGCCGACGCGCGGGATGCAGGCCGCGTGCCCTCTTAATCCCGGTCGCCCCGGAGGATCAGCGCCCAGTGGAGCAGCTCCATCAGGGAGGCGACCATGGCGGCCACGTAAGTCATCGCGGCGCCGCTCAGGACGCGGCTGACCCCGGCGCTTTCGCGGGCGGTGATCAGGCCGAGGCTGAGCAGCTTCTCTTTGGCCCGCCGGCTCGCGTTGAACTCGACCGGCAACGTCACCATCTGGAAGAGGGTGATGATCGCGAAAATGCCGACCGCAATCCCGGCCAGCTTGGCCAAGCCCATGAAGAAGCTCAGCAGAATGATCCCGTAAACCGCCGACGAGGCAAACTGAGTCACGGGCACCAGCATCATCCGGAACTTCAGCGGCGCATAAGCGGCCTGATGCTGCAGCGCATGGCCGGCCTCGTGCGCCGCCACGCCCAGGGCGGCCAGGCTGGTGCTCTGGAAATTGGCCGAGGACAGGAAAAGGGCTTTCCGGGTGGGATCGTAATGATCGGTCAAATGGCCGCCCACCTCGGCCACGGCGACCTGAGACAGGCCGGCGTGGTCGAGAATGATCCGGGCCGTTTCGGCGCCGGTCAGGCCGCGCTCGGATGGAACCCTCGAGTACCGGGCATAGGCCGCCTTGAGCTTCAGCTGCGCATACAATCCCAGTACAATTCCCGGAATCATCAGCCACCAATACTGGTCTATGATCATCAGTCCCAGTGTCATCGCTTTTCCTTCCATCCAGTTCCGGCCGGGACTGGCCCGGCGGGCCCGCCGCAATGTTCCGGCCGACTGGCTCCAACTATGTCACACGTTGGGCGGTTTTTCAAAGTGAATCAAACAGTGGCTGGAGAAGTTGGCGGACCAAAGGTTGAGCTTGACCGATTGTCTGTCGTTCGCGCTGATGCGGCGCGAAGGGATCGGGGCCGTTTTTGGCTTCGATCATCATTTCGAGCGGGCGGGATTTGAAATGTGGCCCCGGCTCTAGTATGAACACGTATCGGCATCAGTTTTCCTACACCCGGAATGGTGAGCAGTGGAGCCAGGATCACGTGATAGCCCTCCACCTCATCTTGAGGCCGCGCGCAGTGGAGGCGCGGCACGCGCTTCATCGCGCACTGGAGTCATGGTTCGAATCGTTTTCTCCCTCCCCATCCCTCTCCCCGCTCGTGCCTCGCGGGGCGATGGAGACGGTCCATTCGTCATTCCGTCATTCGGTCCCCGCGCCTCGGCGGGAGAATATTCAGGTGAGGCAGGAACGCGAGCGCGATGTCGCCTTCGTTCGTGGGCGCAGGTCAGCGACGGTGTATTCCGGTTCGGTGTCACCCTAAGGGTCTGTGCAAAAATTAATTCCGATTTTGCTGGAGGGGATTGGGCGAGCTGGCAAGGCGCGACGAGCGAGCATACCCGCGCGGTCTGTGAGCGAGGAGCAACACAGCCAGCGCGCCCAAGGCCCCCAGCCCGCAGGGGCGGGGCGGCGCCGGGCCATCTGCTTCGTGGCTCGGT